>Ga0224557_1000082_pt1 | contig 102443 bp, 103 predicted proteins | sample 714S31014metaG_FD_180677 | JGI IMG/M metagenome (GOLD analysis project Ga0224557, IMG submission 180677) | Peat soil microbial communities from Stordalen Mire, Sweden - 717 S3 10-14 | ecosystem: Environmental > Terrestrial > Soil > Wetlands > Peat | place: Sweden: Norrbotten County, Stordalen...
CGGGCCCGCCGGGCCCGCCGGGCCCGCCGGGCCCGCCGGGCCCGCCGGGCCGGCCCCGGCCGGCGCCGTGTTCTCCGCCATCAACCCCTCCGCTGGCTAAACGGAATGTATTTCCATATACTTTCGGAAGGACGTTCCACTTAGGTCCAGGGTACGACACCGGGAACTGGCGGGAATCACCGTGACGGGATGATGGCCGCTCACCCTGCGCGGGGCCAGGGGAGGCAGCCGGACCGGTACGACAGGAGCGCCCACCGCACCCCGCCCGCAACCTCAGGAGGAAACCGCATGCAGTACCGCACTCTCGGCCGGACCGGGATCAAGGTCAGTCCCTACGCGCTCGGCGCGATGATGTTCGGCGCCATCGGCAACCCTGACCACGACGACTCGATCCGCATCATCGGTAAGGCGCTGGAGGCGGGGATCAACTTCATTGACACCGCCGACGCGTACTCCCACGGCGAGTCCGAGGAGATCGTGGGAAAGGCGCTCAAGGGGCGCCGCGACGACGTCGTCCTCGCGACCAAGCTGCATCTCCCGATGGGGGATGATCCCAACCAGCGGGGTAACTCCCGGCGCTGGATCATCGCCGAGGTCGAGAACTCGCTGCGCCGCCTGCAGACCGACCACATCGACCTGTACCAGATCCACCGGCCGGACCCCGACACCGACATCGAGGAGACGCTGTCCGCGCTCTCGGACCTGATCCACAGCGGTAAAGTCCGGGTGATCGGCTCCTCTACGATGCCCGCGTCCGACATGGTCGAGGCCCAGTGGGTCGCCGAACGGCGCGGCCTGGAGCGGTTCCGCACCGAGCAGCCCACCTATTCGATCCTCAGCCGCGGCATCGAAGCTGAAGTGCTGCCCGTCGCCCAGCGCTACGGGATGGGCATCCTGGTGTGGAGCCCGCTCGCGCAGGGAATGCTCACCGGGCGCATCCGCAAGGGCCAGCAGACCGACCTCCGCCGCACCGCCCTGTTCAGGCACCTCAGCGACGAGCGCCGCCTCGACGCCGTCGAGAAAGTCATCCCGCTCGCCGACGAGGCGGGCCTGCCGATGACGCACCTGGCGATGGCGTTCGCGATCGCCCATCCCGGCGTGACCAGCGCGATCATCGGGCCGCGCACGATGGAGCAGCTCGATGACCTGCTGGCCGGCGTCGACGTCACGCTCACCGACGAGATCCTCGACCGGATCGACGAGATCGTCCCGCCCGGCACCGACGTCGGCACGCTCGACATGGCCTACCGGCCCCCGGCGATCCAGCGCCCGGACCTGCGCCGGCGAGCGCCCGCTACGAGTGGCCGAGGACCGGGTGCGGGACGTACGGCTCCTCCAGCCGGCGCAGTTCCTCTTCGCTTAGCGAGAGCTGCTCGGCGGCCAGCGCGTCCTGGAGGTGGCCGAGCCGGGTGGCGCCGACGATCGGGGCCGTGACGCCGGGCTTGTGCAGCAGCCAGGCCAGCGCGACCTGCGCGGCAGGCACGCCGCGTTCGGCCGCGACCTCGGCCACCCGGTCCACCACGTCGAAGTCGCCCGGCTGGTTGTACAGCGAGTCGAGGAACGGGTCGCTGCCGGCCCGGGTGGTGCGCTGCTCGCCCGCCCGAGTGCGGCTGCCGGCCAGCACGCCGCGGGCCAGCGGGCTCCACGGGAACACCGCCACGGTCCTGGTCGAGGCACTGCGGGATCATCTCCCGCTCCTCCTCGCGATAGATCAGGTTGTAGTGGTCCTGCATGGAAGCAAACCTGGTCCACCCGTTCCGTTCGGCCGTGTGCTGCGCTTTGGCGAACTGCCAGGCGAACATGCTGCTGGCGCCGAGGTAGCGCGCCTTGCCCGACCGGACGACGTCGTTCAGGGCCTGCATGGTCTCCTCGGCCGGCGTGCCGGGGTCCCAGCGGTGGATCTGGTAGAGGTCGACGTAGTCGGTGCCCAGACGCCGCAGCGAGGCGTCGATGGCGGACAAGATGTGCTTACGGGACAGGCCGCGGTCGTTCTCCCCCGAACCGGTCGGGAAGTAGACCTTGGTGGCGAGCACGTAGTCGTCCCGGCTCGCGAACATCTTCGCCAGCAGGCGGCCGGTGATGATCTCGCTTGTTCCGCCGTTGTAGGCGTCGGCGGTGTCGAAGAACGTCACGCCGCCGTCGACGGCGGCGCGGACGATGGGCTCGGCGACGTCCTCGCCCTGCGCCCAGGCCCGTTCTGTGTTGTCGCCGTAGCTCATCATGCCCAGGCAGATGCGGGAGACCCGGAGGCCGGTCGAGCCGACGTTCACGTACTTCATTGCCATCGTTCTCCTGCACTCCGTCTCGGGCGCAGCGCGCATCGCGGCTGCCCTGGCAGGCTACCGGGACCCGTTCCAGGCGGCTTTCCCGGGCTCGCCCGGAGCGCTGGTTGGTGCCCTCGTAGATCTTGGTGTTGTCAGGCGTGGCTGTCTGCGAGCAGGGTCCTCGCCGGTGATCAGGTCCGTGACCTTACCGCCATGATCGTTTGGTGGTCATCTTCTGCTGTCTTCCTGAAGGCGCATGGGTTCATCCGCCGCTATGAGGGCAGGATCGGCTCCTTGAAGCACCCGGCGGATCTCCTGTGGACCATCGGCGTTGCCTTGACCGGGGTGGCGTCGGTGTTGACCGCCATCTCGCTGTCGGATCAGCCGGATGGCGCCCGGAGGTTGACGTGGAGAGCGAGGTTCGTCGCCGCGAACCGGCGGCATCCACGGCTACGTGGCGTTGCCGTGGGGTGCCTAGCGGTGTCGCTTATCGCCTTCATTGGCTTCGCTGTAACGGCTCTGAGCTAGGCGTGCGCGACAAACCCGGCCGGGCTGCTATAGAAGTTGAACGGCTGAGGTCTGTGTCCGCGGGTGCACCCTGCCCCGGGGCCGCCCGCTGGGACCCGCGTGGTCCCCGTGTGACGTGATAGCACCTGCCGGGCCCGTGGTGCGGCGGCCGGGAGATTGTGGTGGATCCGGGCTCCATGGAGTATTTGGTGCATCCCCGTGCACCCGATCCACCGAGGAGCTGGGGTTCGACGGCTTCGCGGTCGGGGAACGCCATCACACCCCGTTCCTGTCCAGCGCGCCGCCGGTCCTGCTCAGCCACATCGCCGCGGTGACCTCGAAGATCCGGCTGTTCACCGGGGTCACGCTGCTGTCGGTCCTGGACCCGGTCCGGGTGGCGGAAGACTACGCCACGCTCGACCACCTGTCGGGCGGCCGGGTCGAGCTGATCATCGGCAAGGGCAACGGGCCCGAGCAGGCCGAACTGTTCGGCATCGGCCGGCTCGAGGCCTGGGACACGATCGCGGAGAACTACCGGCTGCTGCGCCAGCTGTGGTCCGGGCACAAGGTCACCTGGACGCCCGCGGAGGGTGTGCCCTCGATCAGGAAGGCCCCGCTCACCGACGCCGAAGTGCACCCCCAGCCGCTGCAGCCCAAGATCAGGGTCTGGCATGGCTCGGCGACGACGGAGCGGTCCACCGAACTCGCCGTCGAGTTCGGCGACCCTGTGTTCTCGGCCAACGGAATGAACCCGGTCACCAGGTACGCGGAACTCATCAGGCACTACCGTTCTCGCTGGGCTTCGGCGGGCCGTGACCCGGCCGACGCGCTGGTGGGCGCGGGCCACGGGCAGACCTACGTGACCCGCAACTCCCATGACGCCGTGGCCGCCTACCAGCCCGTGTACGAGCGGTTCGCGGCCATGGTGGCCAACTCCGGCCAGCTGCCAGGCACGTTCACGATCTACGACGGCTACGACGACTTCCTCGAACGCGGCTCGGCGCTGGTGGGCAGCCCGCAGCAGGTCATCGACAAGGTTGGCCGCTACTACGAGGCGTTCGGCAACCGGCTGATAGCGATCGGCGGCCATCCGGGGAACCTGAGCCACGCCGAGTTCCTCGCGAGCCTGGAGCTGTTCCAGGCCGAAGTCGCCCCGGTCCTGCGCCGGACCATCCCCGACCCGGAGTGGCCCGCTCCCGTCGCCGACGTCCGGCGGCGTCACGCCAGGGAGACGGCGCTCGCGTAACCCGTACGCCGAACGTCACGCCGTCACGCCCGCGATCATCTCGGCGCGTGCCGCCCGCGGTCTGCCGCTGAGGTCCAGCGGGCAGTCTCCGCAGGTAGATGGCCTGTCAGGCAGCCGCCAGCACGGATTCAGCACCGTTATCCGGGGTTGCGGCTACAGCCGCGGTGATTAGGGCGATCCGCTCGCGGACTCCTGTGTCACGAGAACCTCCGCGACCCCGGTTGCCGCTCGGGTTAGGTTGAGCAGCTCGCGGAGTACGTCCGATGCGATGTCGAAGAGAGACCGCCTTTCGCCTTCGCGGATCCACTGTGCGAAGGCGATTCCGAACACGGTGGCGCCGGACTCCGCCGCAAGGGTGGCGGCCGGCTCGCCTATGCCTCGCGCGCGCAGGGCCTCGGCGACCGTTGTGGCGAGGCCAGCGAGCTTGTGCAGCTCGCGTTCCCTGAGCGCGGGGTTCTGGTCGATCACGGACTGCCGCATGCGGGAGTACGGGCGGCGCTCATCGGGGAAAAACGATGCCGCCCGGTGCAGCGCGGAGGCGATGACCTCGAGCGGGGTGGCGTCAGGCGGCGCAGCGTCTACCCCGTCGACGAACGCCTGGAGGAACTGTTGCTGCCCGTAGAACAGCACCTCGCGCTTATCGCTGAAGTGCCGGAAAAAGGTGCGCTCGGTCAACCCGACGGATTGCGCGATCTCCGCGGCGGTCGTCTGCTCGAACCCGCGAGAGGCGAACAGCTCGAGTGCCGCTGCCTGTAGGCGCTCTCTCGCACCCGGCTCCCACCGCACCATGGTTCCAAGTCTAGTGATGACAGCAACTGTCGTATAGGTATATGGTGATGTCTGTGGCTGACATCAGTCACTGACATCATTGCATCAGCCGCTCCGCCCGTGGCGGAGCCAGAGGGAGACAGTGCCATGCGCGTTTTCGTCACCGGAGCCTCCGGATGGATCGGTTCCGCCACCGTCGATGAACTTCTCACCGCCGGACATGAGGTCACCGGGCTCGCCAGGTCCGACGCTTCCGCCGCTGCCCTGGCGGCCAAGGGGGCTCGCGTCCGCCGCGGTGACCTCGACGATCTCGCGAGCATCCGTGCTGGCGCGCAGGCCGCCGAAGCCGTCATCCATCTCGCGAACAAGCACGACTGGTCCAACCCGGCCGCCTCGAGCGCAGCCGAGCGAGCCGCGGTCCAGACCATAGGCGATGCGCTCGCCGGCACCGACCGCCCCTTCCTGCTCGCCTCGGGCGTGGCCGGCCTCACCCAGGGCAGGCCGGCCACGGAGGGCGATCCGTCCCCCTTCCATGGCCCCCAAGCGCCGCGCGGAGGCAGCGAAAACCTCGCGTTCGATTTCGTCGACCGCGGTGTGCACACCGTGAGCCTGCGCTTCGCGCCGACCGTGCACGGAGCCGATGACCACGGCTTCATCGCGATCATCGCCGCGGTGGCCCGAGAGAAGGGCGTCTCCGGCTACCCGGGAGACGGGACCAACCGGTGGGCCGCCGTGCACCGGTCCGATGCCGCGCGGCTCGTCGCTCTCGGACTGGCGAAAGGCTCCGGCGGGCGCCCGCCTGCACGCCGTCGCAGAAGACGGCATACCCACCCGCGACATCGCGGAGGCCATCGGCCGCGCCTTCGGCCTCCCCGTCACATCGATCGCCCCCGATGACGTGCAAGGTCACTTCGGGTGGATCGGCACCTTCTTCGGCATGGATCTCGCGGCGACGAGCACCGTGACACGGGAGCTTCTCGGCTGGACACCCACCGGCCCGACTCTTGTCGAGGACCTCGACGCGGGTGCATACTCGGCGCGCACGCCGATGTCCGAGTAAGGGCTTCGAGCATGGATGCACTGATGGGGACATTGGGCGCCGGCGCTTAACGTCGCATCAGCTATGGACGCACCCTGATCCCGCCAGTCAGGTGACAGGAGGCCGGCCTGGACCGAACGCGGGATTGAAACCCTGGTGGACCACGGCCTCCGCGAGGTCCGTGAGCTTGAGGTTGTGGTCACGGGAGTACTGCCGCAGCACGCTGAACGCTTCCACCATGGACACCTTGCTGCGCTCGGCGAGCACACCTCTCGCCTGCTCGATTACGACCCGGCTGTTGAGCGCGCGCTGCAGATGCTCGGCCAGCATGCCGCTGGCCTTAACGGAGCGTTGCTGCAGGATGCCGATCGTAGCCACATCCGCGAGCGCCTGCGCCAGCCGCTGATCTTGCGGGGACACCGGGACGGCGCGCCCGCCGAAGAGGTTAAGCCCGCCGATCGTCTGATCGCGCAGCCGCAACGGGAGTGCCGCGACGGACCGGAAGCCTGCTCCGAGGGCGAACGGGGCGAACAGCGGCCAGCGCACACGGTCAGCGTCGAGATCGCCGCTGACGACAGCGGCACCGGTACGGACGCACTCCAGGCACGGTCCCTGGTCGTTCTGCAGCTGGAAGATCTCAAGCAGACGGGTTTCCTCGCTGGAGGACGCGACGACGGCGAGATGGCCCTCCTGGTCGATGAGCAGCAGCCCGGCGGCCGAGACGCCCAGCAGCCGGACACACGCCACGGCCAGCCGGTCGAGCAAGTCGACGATGTCGTAGTCTTCGACGAGGCTATCCGCGAGCATCACGAACGTGTCAGCCAGTTCCTGCTCGCGGCTTGTCACGAAGGCAGTTGAGCCGGCCGGTTCGTCAGCCGCGGTCATCGGCCCTCCACCGGAAAGCGCAGGCGACGCTCGACCACGTCCCGGGCGACATCCGCGACGGACCGGCCGCCAGCGAAGGCGTGAGCGCGCAGCAGCAAGAAGGCCTCCTCGATCGTCACGCCGGCCTGGATCATCACCATGCCGCTGGCCTGGTGCACCTGCAGCTGGTAGGAAGCCCGGCCGGCCGCGCTGTCGGCGAACGAGCTGGCCGAGCCGGTGTCCAGTTGCAGCAGCGCGGCCGTGGCGGCGTCGGCGGCGGTCAGTGCCGCGGAGAGCTGACCGGTCGTCAGGGTCCCGGGGACGTCCCGGTAGAGATCGAGGGCACCGACGCTGAACTGGCCAACACGCAGCGGCAACGCGAAAACCGCCCGGACCCCGGCGGCCACGGCACCCTCCATGAAGGCAGGCCACCGCTCGGCCGCCGTGCCAATTAGCCCGTGCAGGTCAGCGACCATGACCGGCACGCCGCTCGTGACCGCCTCGACGCACACGCCCTCGCCGAGAGTGAATTGAAGATCCTCAATCCGGGCGGACACCTCATCGGTGGCACAGACGACACCCCGGTTACCAGTAGCCGTCACCATCGAGATGCCTGCACCGGTAATTCCTAGCAGCTGCGAGCAAAGCTGGCAGATATGCCTTGATCGTTCGGCGCCTTCAAGCGGTCCCTCGGCCAGCATGCGCGCCCAGCCTGTCAGGTTCACCGCAACCCGGCTTCAATGGCGTTCTCGCCATGTGGTTGCCGGGTGTATCTTCGGCCACCCAAAAGGCGACTCCGGCAGCTAACCGGACGCACCCGGGCGCCTAAGGTCGGAACCTTCAGCACCAACGCCACGGTATCGTCGCTAAGACGTCCGCCGCTGAACGTCACCGTGGCGGACCGGATGGCGTCTGCCATGGCCGCCGCGGTGAGATCGCCTAGCCGGGCGACCAGGCTGCGGAGCCGCTCATCACCGTACAGGTCACGGGTGAGGCCGTCGCGGGCCTCGGTGACACCGTCGGAAAACATGATCAGGCTGTCATCGGGCCGCAGCAGCCGCTGCACATCATGCAACTCGGGCCGCGCCAGCACCCCGAGCAGGGTCCCCGGCCTCCCGAGGTCATGCACGCGGCCGTTCGCGGTGCGGACCAGGGCCAGGGGGTGACCCGCGACGCTGATCCGCACCTGGGCCCCCCTGTGGACGGCCCGCACCGTGGCGTAGATTGCCGTCAGGAAACGCGGGTCTTCTGTCGGCCAGTCGAGCAGCATCTCATTCAGGTGAGCCAGGATCCGGCTCGGCCGGGTCTGCCTGCGGGCCGCGGATCGGAGGGTGTGGCGGGCCAGCGCGGTGGCCTTGGCGGCCGCGGAACCCTTGCCGCACACGTCGCCGACCACTATCCCCCATGTCTTGCCGACCGACGGGAACACGTCACAGAAATCCGCGAGGATCTCCGCTCCTGTCCCGGCCGCCGCGTACTGCACCGCCACCTGCAAGCCCGGGATTCCCGGCAGTGGCGGCGGCAGCAGGCTCTCTTCCAGCGTCTGGGCCAGAGCGGCTCGCCCGGCGCTATGAGCCAATGCGGCTCGCAAGGTGACGTCGCTCGAGGCGATCTCGGCCAGGATCTCCAGGATCGCGACGTCGCTAGCGTTCCATCGACGGGGTTTCCGGTCGGCTACCCAGAGCACCCCGGCGACCTGGCCGTCCTGGTTACGTACTGGCACCCCGGCCCAGGCGATCGCGCTCGCCGACCCGGATGGGTCTCCGTTACCCAGGCTCCGGCCCAGCCGAGTGTCCCCGATGATCACCTTGTCCGCGGCGCCGATGACCTTCGCGCACAGCAATTGTTCGATCGGGTTCGGCTGATCGTCGATGCCGGGGGCACCCCTTACTCTCGTGAGGGCACGCGCATCAGCGCACATCACTGAGGCGCTCGGCGTGCTCAGGGCGGCTGCGGCGAGCATCGCCACCCGGTCCAGCGACTCCGCTAGGCCGACCGCCCTCAGACCGGCCCGGCTACCCGAGGCCAGCCCGGTCAGGTCCCATTGCTGCCCGGCTCGCCGCGATACCGGCACAGCGGAAGACCAACGCTGATAAGAATCGGTGACTGACATCCCCGTCCTTAGCCCAATCTAAAGACATTCCTGCTAGGCGCGGAGAGGCGGGGTCTAGACCTCGGCGGATCCAGTCTAAAGCACAAAGCGAGCGAGGTGACGCACATTAACCAAAATCTAATACGCCAAGCGCACTGAAATTGCGGGTATTTAGAATAACCGGGAAATAAGTGGTTATTGCCACTTTATATTCATCCGCACGGTAAACATGCGACACCCTGGATATTGGTGATTGCCCCCATGATGTCGCCCTTGGCGATCATCGCCAGCGTTTCGTCAACCGGCACGTGGATCAGGGGCCGTGCCGCCGACGAGGAGGTGGTTGCTGCCCGGAGTCGACGATCGCGACCTAGGAGTCCGCCTCGGTCGCGGTGAACCAGTGGCTGGAGACCAGCGACGCAGAGCCGGACGAGATCACCACGGACCTGATCACCCCTGGCTGTGGTCCAGTCTTCCTGGCCGGGAATGGCGGGCGGGTCCGCTGGCAGCTCGCTGTCCAAAGTCTCAGCTGGCGGGCTCGCTTCCCCTGACCTGGGAGACAAAGCTCTTGACGGCGGGGAAAGCGAGGTCCGGGCGGTCACGGAAGATGGTGTGGCGCGCACCGGGAAGACGCACCAGGCGGGTGGTTTCGGCCGGCAGCTGGCTGGCTAGCTCCTCGACCACGGGCAGCGGGCAGACAGGGTCGTCCTCGCCGGCCAGGACCAGCACGGGGCACCTGACGGCGCCAATCACGCTCCACGGGTCAAAGCTCGGGACCTCGTGACTGTAGTAGTGCAAGCCGACGTCCATGCTCTTGATCATCCGGGCCGCAAACTGGCGGGATTCCTCGGCCCAGCCGGGCGTGCTGCTGTAAAGCGGGTAGCAGACGCGGTTGAACTCAGCCTGGTTATCTCCGGTCTCGTCAGCGTAGGTGTGCTGGGCGACGGCGGCTGCCTCGGGGCCGCCGAGGCGGCCGAATGCCTCGATGACGCGCTGCTGGTCTTGGTGGCCCCCGGTTGTGTTGGCCAGGATGACGCCGCCGGGGTGACCGGGGAACAGCGCCGCGTAGGTGCGGGCGACGTTTCCCCCGAAGCTGCTGCCGAGGACGACCGGCTTGTGCAGGCCGAGCGCGTCGCATAGCCGACGCAGGTCATCAGCCCAGGTCCGCATGTTCCAGAACTCGGCGCTGCTGTGATCGCTGCGGCCGTGGCCCGCAGGTCGAAGTAGAGGATCTGGAAGGCCTCGGCCAGGGGCGCCAGGGCGGGCTTCACCGTCATGTGATCAAGGCCGGGGCCGCCGTGGACGGCCACCAGGACCGGGCGTTCCACCGTCGTTTCCCCCTGCGGAACGACTGACGGCCCGGATACATCGAACCAGAGGGACACATCATCAAGGCTGATACGCATGCGACCTCCGGGACGACTGCGGGCGGGCTGGCCAGTCCCGGCGCCCGCTGCTGGGCTTGGCTCAGGGGCCCACAGTAAGCCTGGCAGCGCAGCCCAAGGACATCGTCGCAGAGACCGGCATCCCGGGCCGGCACCCTCGCCGCCGCAGCCCGCAACGTCGGCATCGCCGCCAGGAACGGCATTAACACCCTTTACGCACGTAAAGTGATACTCCTGCGGATTCGGCCCGCTGACCAGGCGAGTCGAGAAAATGTCACGCCGCAGTTGCCTGCTCAGAGGGCGGCCCGCTGGCGCACGAGGAAGTCGCGTTCGACCGCGTTGGTGGTAAGTTCGATGGCTCGGTCGTACGCGTCGATTGCCTCGTCGCGTCGCCCTGCTCGTGCGAGAAGGTCGGCGCGGGCGGCGTGGTATGGCTGGTAGTTGCCGAGAGTGGCGGCGTCGATCTCGAGTGCGGCGAGCCCCTCGGCGGCGCCGCGGAACTCCGCGACAGCCACTGACCGGTTCAGGCCAACAACGGGGTGGGGACGCAGGGCGAGGAGCTGGTCGTAGAGGGCAATGACCTGAGACCAGTCGGTGGCGTCGGCAGTGGGGGCGTCGGCGTGTACGGCGGATATCGCTGCCTGGATCTGGAACGGTCCGGGCTGGTTGCGGCGAAGGCAAGCGCGCACAAGCTCGTGGCCTTCGGCGATCATGGTCCGGTTCCAGCGGGAGCGGTCCTGATCGGCCAGGCGCACCATGGTCCCGCCGGCGTTGCTGCGGGCAGGACGGCGAGACTCGGTGAGCAGCATCAGAGCGAGCAGACCGATGGCCTCCGGTTCGTCGTGCATCAACTCGACGAGGGTTCGCCCGAGCCGGATCGCTTCGGTCGATAGATCGGTTCTCGTCAGGCTCTGTCCCGACGTGGCGGTGTGACCTTCGGTGTAGATGAGGTAGATGGCGGCGAGGACCGCGTGGAGCCGGTCCGGGAGCTCCGCAGCGCGGGGTATGCGGTAAGAAGCGTGATTATCGTGCAGTTTGCGCTTGGCCCGGACGATCCGTTGCGCCATCGTCGCCTCAGGCACTAGGAAAGCCCTGGCGATCTCACTGGTCTCGAGGCCGCCGAGGAGCCGCAGGGTGAGAGCGACCTGCGCGTCGGCGGCGAGGGCGGGGTGCGCGCACAGGAACATGAGCCGGAGCTGATCGTCGGCGACGACACCGGCCAGCTCGTCGAGCCTGTCGAGTTCGGGATTGTCGTCAGGGTCCATGCTGTCCCTGCTGAGTCGGTGGGCCGCGAGATGACGCTCACTGCGGGTCGATTCGCGTCGCAGGCGGTCGATGGCGCGGTTGCGCGCGGTCGTCGTGATCCAGCCGCCAGGGTTGGGCGGTATCCCCGTCTTCGGCCAGTGCTCGGCGGCGGTGGCGAAAGCTTCCGCCACCGCGTCCTCGGCGAGGTCGATGTCGCCGAGGACGCGGATCAACGTGGCGGTGCAGCGGCCGGCTTCGCGCCGGAAGATCTCCTCCAGCGCGTCGGTCACCCTTGCGCCGGCCGGACCTCAACCGGTCCCTCGCAGGCAGCGGCCGCTTTTCCGGCCCACTCCAGGGCGCTATCGAGATCGGTGGCCTCGATGATCCAGAAGCCGCCCATCTGTTCTTTGGTCTCGGCGTAGGGCCCGTCGGTCATCGATACGTCTCCTCCGGAAGACCGCACGACCGTGGCCGATGATGCGGGGTGCAGGCCGGCCGCGAACACCCAGGCGCCTGCCCTTTGCAGTTCGTTGTTGAAGGCGTTCACCTGGGCGACGCGGCGCTGCGCGTCGGGGGTGGAGAAGTCGGGCTCGAACGTGTCGTCGTGCCAGACGGAGACGAGGTATTGCGGCATCTTGGTTGCTCCTTTTTGAAAGCGGATCGGTTTCGGGTCAGCCGGCGTGTCGTGCGAGCACCGGGACAATGCTTACCGCGGCGACCAGGTGCAGTCCAGCCAGTGCGATCTTGCTGGCGGTCGTGTCAGCGAACGCGGCCGGGAGGACGCAGGAGATCGCCGTGAGGCCGACGGTCATCTGGACGAACTGCCGGCGCGGGGCAGAGCTGCGCCGGTTCAGCACGGCGAGGAGGACCCCGCCCATGACGGCGGCGATGAAGGTGAGCTGAGCGAACCCCCCGAGCGGGATCTTGCCGTGTACGGCCAGCGGGACCCCCGCGGCCCGCAGGGCAACCGCACCGGCGGTCGTGACCGCTGCGGCCAGGACACCGACCGAGACGGTGGTGCGCGGCAACGTGCCAGTCAACCGGGACGGGCGGCGCCCGGCCGTTGTCTCGGGGGAGGCGGTAACGGCGGACATGGCTGGCTCCTTTCGCTGGCGGCGGCGCTCTGTACGCCGCTCATCCTGTCCACGAACGGCGAGGGCGGATTCGACACCGAAGCTGAATATTCTTTCCGGATCCGCGATCCGCCTCGTGCGAGGGCATGACCGCTCCTCCCGGTGTGATCCACTCAGGGAACCATGCGCCGGGTCCGCCGTACCCCTGCCACGTCGGGGTCGCGAAGTTGCGCCTCAACCATACGGCGCCGACACCTTCCGCGTGCCACCAGCCAGGCGGGAGACCGCGGCGCAACGAACCCATCGGAAGAAATGTCCAATCCCGATGTTCGTCTCACCGGCGCCGTTCGGCCCGAGGAACCCGGTCATGTGACCCGGGCGCACCAGTCAGGGGAAGGCAAGATCGTCAGGGCTCAGGGCCTAGTCAGGCCCCACCTGTTCTTTCGCCGGGCCCGTTGACCCTGACACGGTGTGAGGTTGTAAACCTGGTAAGACTATGTTCAGTATCGGGGAGTTTGCCAGGCACGGCCGCGTCTCGGTCCGGATGCTCCGGCACTATGACACGATCGGGCTGCTTCAGCCCGCCTGCGTGGATCCGGTCACCGGGTACCGGTTCTACCGGGCGGGACAGCTCGCGGACCTGAACCGCGTCATCGCGCTGAAGGATCTCGGGTTTTCCCTGCAGCAGGTGCAGGCGATTCTCGGCGACCAGGTGAGCGCGGCGGAACTTCGCGGGATGCTCAGGCTGCGCCGGGCTGAGATCCGCGCGCACATCGATGCCGAGACGACGCGGCTGGGCCGGGTAGAGGCACGGTTGCTGACGATTGAGGACGAGGCCCGGACGCCGGTCGACGGGGTCATTGTGAAGCGGCTGCCTCAGGTCCGGGTGGCCGAGTTGGCCGGCCCGGCGGCGGGATATGAGCCGGACGCCATCACGCCGGTCATTCAGCCGCTGTACTGCGACCTGTGGGGGCTGATGGCCGCCGCTGGCGTTGCTGCGGCCGGCCCGGCCGTCGCGTACTACCAGGACACGCCGGACGGCGACGGTGCCGTCATCGTGCATGCCGCGGTGCCAGTGGACACCGAGGCTGATGCGGATTGTGGCTTCAGCGTCGCGAATCTGCCGGAGATTGACCGCGCGGCCGTAATCATTCACCACGGCCGGATGGATGACGTTCTGGTGACCGGCCAGGCGCTGGCGCGGTGGATCGATGCCAACGGGTACCGCTCCGCCGGGTATGCGCGGGAGGTCACCCTGGAATGGTCGGCTGACCCCGATACGTGGGTCACCGAACTGCAGCAGCCCATCGCCACGACTGGAGGATAATCAGATGTCAGCAGCAACGGAAATCGTGACCCGCGCCGAGCAGTCGTACAGGCCGTCGAGGGTGATGGTCACCTGGTGGCTGGCGTGCTTCCCGCCGGGCGGTACGCGACGCTCACGCATATAGGTCACCCCGCGGGGCTCATTGGGGTGACCAAGGTGCTGCTGGACTGGGCGGCCGGGCAGGACCTGAAATGGGACGTGGCGCCCGGGGACGGCGGTGAGCGGTGGGGCAGCCGGCTAGAGATCTACCTGACCGACCCTGATCGGGAACCCGACATGAGCAAATGGGCCACTCAGCTAGCGTTTCGGCTCGCGGGCTAGGCAGCGGTGCGACAGGAACGCCGCGGCGATGTTCCGTCAGCGACCTGATCGCGGCGACACCCTGGCCGGGCCCGCACCTGGCTGATTCCGGGAGATCAGCTCCGGCGCATCATTCTGAAAGCGAGTGACGATGTTCAAGGTGCATGCCGGCTCCGTAGAGGAGTACCTCCGCTTCGATCCTGCCCGTGAGGACGGCCTGCGTACGCTGGATGAGCTCATCCGCGGCGCAGCGCCAGGACTGCCGCGCTGGTTCGTGCGTGGAACCCCGGACGGCCAGCCCGGCATGACGATGACCATGATCGGCTACGGCCAGTTCCAGTACTCCGTCAAGAGCTCCCCCGTCCCGGTCACCTGGCCCATCCTCGGCCTCGCGCTGCAGAAGAACTACATCAGCCTGTACAACAGCGCCAACGGCGACGGGCCTCCCTTCACCTGCGCTTACGCTGACAGACTCGGACGCGCCCGGGTCAGCAAGAAAGGCGTCGTGACCTTCAGCGCCCTCCACGACGTCAACCTCCATGCACTCACCGAAATGATCACCGCGATTGAAGCCGGCCTGGCAGCCGGCCAGCTCACGGCACGCTAGCGAAATCGCTTTTGCGAGCCGGAAGGCTCCGTTGACTGCGGCCGGCGGCGCTGTCGAGCCGGCATCGACGAGCCCGTCACCTGGGAATCGCCCTTCGACTGGGTCACCGGCGGCAGCTGGCCCGGCCCTCACCCCGACGACATCACCCCCGCTGACCTGCACCCGCTCATCCGAGCCCGACTCCCCGTCCGCGCCATCGCCGCCCGGCTCGGCACCACCGCCGAGCATGCCCGGCTGACCGCCGCCCGCTATCCAGCCCCCAGGCCATGGCCAGCACTACCGCACAAGCCCCAGGTACGCCGGAACAGCCCGGCACCGCGCAGCTGAGCAAGTTCACCCAGCAGGGCTTCGGCCCCGGAGGATCGCCCGCATCACCGGGTGCAGCGAACGCGTCATCCGGCAGCTCCTCGTCAGCGCCGGACTCCGGCTGATCGGCGGATCAATCGTCAGCGACAACAGCCAGGAACTACCCGCTGCGATCAGGGCAGGCTCCGCCATCCCCGTCGAGGAGGGTCGCTTTATGGACTGGGCCATATGGACTGACGGCAAGGGTGTCACCGAGGGTGGACTGACCGAGAGCGTCAGCTTCGGATTCTGACGGCCGTCGATATCTTCATTCACGACAGATAGATGTATTATTTCTTACAGACGAGATATCCGTGGACAGAGGGGCAAGATGGCTAAAACCAGCGTCGACATTGATATCGACAAACTCGACAAAGTGCGGGAGATACTCGGAACCGAGTCCATCCGCGAGACCATCAACGCCGCGTTTCGCGAGGTGATCCGCGTCGCCGCCGTACGCGACCTAGTGGCTCTCGGCGAGGCAGGCGCGTTCGACTTCCTCCTAGAGTCCGGCACCGAGGAGCGGATATGGGGGTAACGCGCTACCTCGCCGACAAGAGCGCCCTCGCGAGACTCCATCTTCCGGCCGTCCGCGAAGAACTAGAGCCGCTGATCATGCGCGCACTGGTCGGCATCTGTGGCGTGACGGAGCTGGAGATGCTCTTCTCGGCCAGGAACATCCAGGAGCGCTCCCGCATGAAGGAACAGCTCGCGGCGTCCCTGGACCGTGTCGATACCCCTCAGGACATCTGGGACCAGGCCGCGGAGATCCAGGAAGCGCTGACCGAACAAGCCCAGCACCGCTCCGCCTCGATTCCCGATCTCATCGTCGCGGCCACCGCGCGAGCCCGCGGCCTGGAGATCCTGCACTACGACCACGATTTCGACACCATCGCGCGCTACACCGAGCAGCCCGCCCGCTGGATAGTGTCTCCCGGCACCGTGTTACCCCTCCCCTAGAGGGCTAAGCACTGACGGCACGAACGCGCAGGCAACCGCGACTCGCTCGGGACTCCCCGGTGAGGGTCACGCTCTCACGCGCTGCCATCGCTCGGCTAGCCGTTGCACGCTACCTCAGAGGTGGAGGGCGATGCCGCGGTGGGCGGCGAAGCGGTCGAAGACAGGCATGGGGAGCGTGGCGACAACGGCTTCCGGGATGTGGCCGGACGGGTTGTGGAAGGTGACCAGGTCATTGGCGTGCCCGTTTACCAGCACCAGGTGCCCGCCGGTCTTGGGCGGGTCGTTCTGGGGACGCCGGATCTCCGGGTGCACCGAAGCGATTACCAGTCTCCCCGCATCTAGTTCGGCCATCAGCCTGGCGCGATCCAGCTCCGTGATCACGTCGGCTTGCAGCCCGTGCCTGTCCCTGGCGTACTCGGCGAAAGGCCGGTAAATGAGCCCTTGCGGGCGACCCGGCTCCTTGGTGTACGCGCCGTACTCCATGCAGCCGATGGCCAGCTCGTACAGGGTCGGCGCCGCCCCGTCCCGGGCGAGCAGCGCCATCCGGAGGCACGCCATCCCGCACCAGCGCGCACACCACGCCGCGTACGTCTCCCGGTCCGGCGCGCCACTCTCACGCCAGCGTGGGTCCTCGGCCCGAGGCTGACCTCCATAGGTGATAGCCGCGATGAGGGACGGGGATGCGTACTGCGTGATCCAGGGGACCGGGTGCCACATGTCGCCGAATCTTATTCGCTCAGTCCTCAAGGAGCCGGCCGGGCTGGTAGCGGGGATTCGGGCACCCAGGGACCGGAGGGACCAGTCGAGTACCGGTGTCAGGCTCCGCATGGCCGGCCAGCCGTCGGGAAACCCCTTGCCATGGCGCCGGATGGCCCGGACTCTTGCCCGCCGCTAGGCGCCGACGGGATCGGTGCGCTGGCCGGGGCGCTACCGAGACTGGCCCGCGACTGCCTGCAGCCGCCCGGTGACCTGCCCGTCACGGACCCGCAGCACGCCGATGAACGGGGCCGCCGCGCGGCGTCCGGTAGTTGTACTTCCCTAGTGGAGGTTGCGATCGACGAAACATGCCCCGATCGTAGAGTTAGATCGAAGGTCGATATAGTTTCGGCATGGATGCAGTTCGTGCTGCAGAGCGGCTGACCCGCTCCATCGAGGACTTCACCTCGTTGTTCATCCGGCTCCCAGCCTCGGATCGGCTGAGCTTCTCTGCGCTGTCGGTGCTGCACACCCTGTCGAGGGTAGGGCCGTGCCGGCTGAGTGACCTGGTCAGGACGGAGCAGATCAAGCAGCCGGCGCTCACGTCGGCGGTAGCGAAGCTAGAACGCGACGGGCTTATCGAACGCAGGCCCGATCCGTGTGACGGGCGGGCCTCGATGTTGTCTCTCACCGCGGATGGTCAGTCGATTGTGTCCCGGCGCCATGCCGATCGTGCCGAGCGGCTGCGCAGTCTCATCGACCGGCTCTCGCCTGCTGACCGCACGCGGCTGCTGAGCATCGCGGGCGTACTCGACCAGATCGTTCAGCTCGCCAGCGAGCAAGACGAGAAACCTGATGAAAGGATCGGGAAGTGAGCACAAGCGTGGATGCACTGTCGCCGACGCCGATCGCCGTTGAGGAGCGGGTTCTCGAGGATCTGCGGTCGCGGCTGCGGGCCGCGATCTGGCCGGAAGATGACGGGAACGAGGACGGGCGCTACGGCGTCCCGAGGGCCTTGCTCCAGGAGCTGGCGCAGTACTGGGCCGAGGAGTACGACTGGCGAGCCGCCGAGCGAGCGATGAATGCCTACGAGCACTACCTGGTTGACGTGTCCGGCACCCGCGTTCACTTCATGCGCAAGCCGGGCGCCGGGCCCGATCCCACCCCGCTGATCCTCAGCCACGGGTGGCCCTGGACCTTCTGGCACTGGTCGAAAGTCATCGACCGGCTCGCAGACCCGGCCGCATTCGGCGGCGACCCGGCGGACGCTTTCGAGGTGATCGTCCCGTCATTGCCGGGCTTCGGGTACTCGACACCAACGCGGCCGGACATGAACTTCTGGAAGATCGCGGACGTCTGGCACGAGCTGATGACCCAGACGCTCGGCCATACCCGGTACGCCGCGGCGGGTTGCGACGTCGGTGCCCTCGTCACGGGACAGCTCGGCCACAAGTACGCCGGCGAGCTGTACGGCATCCACATCGGATCAGCCCTGAAACTCGACCTGTTCACCGGCGACCGTGCCTGGGACTTCTCCGGTGGCAGGCCCATCCCGCCCGGGCTACCCGATGACCAGCGGCACAGACTGGTCGAAATCGAGCGACGGTTCGCTGTGCACCTCGCCGCGCACGTACTCGCTCCGAGCACACTCGGGTACGGACTGGCCGACTCCCCAGCCGGCATGCTGGCCTGGATCCTCGAACGATGGATGAACTGGTCCGACGACGGCGGAGACATCTACACCGTGTTCACCCGCGACGACCTGCTCACCCACGCAACGATCTACTGGACCGGCAATGCCATCGCCAGCTCGATCCGCACGTACGCCAACAACAACCGGTACCCCTGGGCACCCTCCCACGACCGGACGCCAGTCATCGAGGCACCGACCGGGATCACTTTCGTCGACTACGAGAATCCCCCGGGAGTCAACAGCCCGGAAGAGCGCATCGAGTCGTTTCTGGCAAGCGACCGCGCCGCTTGGTACAACCACGTCAACATCGCCGCCCACCCCCACGGCGGCCACTTCATCCCCTGGGAGATCCCGGAACAATGGACCACCGACCTGGTCCAGACCTTCAAGCAGGCGAGGTGACCGCGCTCGCCGGCGAAGGCGATCCCCCAACCGCGCTGTTCACCTTCTTCACCGAGATGGTCGCGCAGGCCGCGGGCAAGAAAACCGTCATCGACCTGCAGGCCAGGACCGGAACCGAAATCGCTGCTCGCCAGCACATGCCAGGGCGCGCTCCAAGGCTGGCTGGGACAGCGATCTCCAGCGCCGCACCCTGACCGCGATCTTCGACGGACTCCGCCCGCCCGCGACCCCATAGAAGAAACCGACAACTTCCCTGCTCGACAGGATCGGCTGGCAGGACATGACGTACTCGATGACACGAGGGCGCCAGCCTGTCTCCTCCGCTACCTCGCGCGCTGCCGCTGCGGCAGGGTCTTCCCCGTCGTCCACGTAACCGCCCGGCAGTTCCCAGACCCAGCGGTCCACGATGAACCGGTGCCGCCGCATCAGCAAGACCCGGTCGCCCGCATCATCCAGGACCACCGTCATCGCGCAGCGCCGCATCCGGAAGACGTACTGCGTGAAACGCACATGGTTCGGAAGCTCGACATCGGCCAGGCTCACGCGGACGTGAGAGGTGTCGTCCACCAGCCGCTCGCCGTGGATCACCCACTTGGACGGGTCAGTCACGTACGCGACACTACCGGCCCGGACGCGCTCACCCCGCTGCCACCGGGACTCCGCACCGGTCCTGCCAGCATCACATTTCGGGCACTTTGACCAGGGCAATCGGTATGCCTAGCGGCGCTAGGGTCAGCACCGATTCAGCACGGGGTCCGGAAACGACGGGAAATAACCGGCATCAATCGGGTAAACCGGGCACGAGAACGGCCGCCCGACCCACCAGCCGGACGGGCTGTCCGCAACAAGCAGGGCCCGAGAATCCGCAGTTCAGCAGCCCAATACCACTACTTCAGCAGCTGCCGGGCGGAGTTCATCGGTGCGGACCTGCGAGGCGCCCGGTTTGCCGAGGCTGACCTGTCAGGTGTCGTGATGCGCGGCGTCAATGCGGGGGGCGTGGACATCGATGATCCGTTTCTCTGTGACGGCGGGAGCTTCCTGCGCGTCAACGGCGTGGACGTGATCCCGTTCGTCGAGGCCGAGCTTAACCGCCGTTTCCCCGGCCGCGCCGCCCGGCGCGCCGAGGATCCGGATGGCCTGCGCGCGGCCTGGGCCGCGCTCGAACGCACCTGGTCGGCCACCCTCGCGCGTGTCGCGGCGATGCCGGCTGGCCTGGTGGCGTCGCCGTCACCCAAACCAAGTTACTCACGCAAGCCCACCGCGACAGCGCCGACCACACATCGTGACGCGGACGGCAGCACCCGAATGCTCAACTACCCGCACCGGCTCAGCCTCGGCGCTGCTCACTTGCACCTAACAGCCCAGCTCGCGCTGCTCATCTATCTCGGTTCCCTACACGGTCAGCGCTTTCCGAGGGCGATGAACTGCCTGGCGGCACGCACAAGGGGACCGCGGCAGCATCCGGCGGCGAGCCGCTACGCGACCCCGAACCCGGCATGAGCCCCGCGCCCAGGAACCCTCGGCTGCCCGGGCCTGTCCGGGTCAAGACAGCGAGACTGCGTCAACCGATGAGGTGCTCCAGCCACATGGCCGCGTCTTCCTGATGCTTGTCCAGCCAGGGGCCGGTGGCACCGCTGATGGCCCAGTGACGCACGGTCTTGCGCAGTTCTCCTGTTCCGCGAGCAGCGCGGCCGGCGATTTCCCGCCGCTGCGGCGCGCCCCGCGCATCCATATCAACGCATCAGAACGCTGCGGTAAGAAGAATCTAGCCACATCGGTAAACGGAGAGGCCGTGGCCGTGCAGCGTCGCCTGTGGCTCACCGGGCGGCGTTCAGGGTCTTGCGCTGAAGCGTTGCCGGACTCAGGATGGCGATTACCGGGGCAAACGGTAATTTCACTGTCCGTAGTGGAGGCCCCGGATGCATGATCTTCTTGCTGCACCCTTTCTCGGCCAGTACCTGCTCTTGCAGCCTGGCAGTACCGATGGGGTGCAGCTCCCTCGCGGTTACTTCGACCAGCTCGCCCAGGCCGCCGCTGCGGGCGGCTCATACCCGCCCTGGCTGTCGGGGCTGGCCCGCCAGCGCTGGCGGGTGGAACTTCCGGAATCAGACGCGATAGACGGGCGGGTGCTCGTCCGCGAGGAGTCGCCGTTCGGGTACGGGCGGGCCAGCTGGGAGATCAATCTCGGCTGCAACTATGCCTGCTCGCACTGCTACCTGGGCTTGAAAGAATTCGCCGGGCTGCCGTGGCCAGACAAGGCCCGGCTGCTGCACATGATGCGGGACGCGGGCGTGGTCTGGCTCCAGATCACCGGCGGCGAGCCGACCATCGACAAGCACTTCACCGATGCCTACCAGCTCGCGTTCGAGCTGGGCATGATGGTCACGGTTTCCACGAACGGCTCCCGCCTATGGCGCCGCGACCTGCTGGAGCTATTCACCACGCTGGCGCCTTACCGGCTGGTGATCAGCCTCTACGGCGCCACCGAGGCAGCCTACGACGGACTCACCCAGCGCCGCGGCTCCTACAAGGCGTTCCGCCGAGGCATCGCAGCCGCGATCGAAGCCGGGCTGCCGGTGCGGCTCAACATCGTGGTCACCGACGTCTCCGCAGACGACAGCCATGGCGGCCCTGGCCGAGGAATGGGGCGTGCCGCACAACATCTACACGAACATGACGCCGACGATCTACGGCGGCGGTGAGTCGCTCCTGGCCCAGTCCGCCGAGCACCTGCGCACCCGCAAGGCGTTCACCGGCTGCAATGCCGGCCACACCTTCTTCCACGCCGACCCGCACGGCAAGGTGTCGATCTGCAAGGTCGGCCGCGATGACCAGATCGACCTGATGCGCGAGGGCCTGGACAGTCTGCGCCGCCTCGGGAGCATCGCCGACAGACTCATGCTCCGCACCGGGGGCTGCTCCGGCTGCCAGCTCGCCGGCACGTGCCGGGTGTGCCGGCCTCTGGCCAAGCAGTTCCAGGAGGCGAAGGCCCCGCGCACTTACTACTGCCAGCACGGAGACAACAACAGGAGGTCAGCATGACCGCAGTACCCGTCACGCTCTACCCGACCCGCCCGGCCGAGGCGCCCGCACCGCAGGTCACCGAGCCGGTGATGATCGAACTGGATCAGGTCATCGAGTCAACGACCTGCTCGTGCAACGCGGGCGACGACAACCCTCACTGACCGCCCCCGCGCGGCCAGCCCGAAGCGGGTCCTGGCGTGTCTTGCGCTAGGACCCGCTTCCCCGTGGGGCGCACGAGTATCGTCCCGCCATGGGAATCCGGTGGGACTGGCTGCAACCCTTGATCATTGCCCCGTACGTGCCCACCCTCGGTCCTGCTCACCCGGAAGTCGTTACCCCCGGCCTGTTCGCTGACGTCATCGAGATCGCCAGGACCGTCCGGTTCCTGCCGCACGACAAGGACCGCCGCTGGGCCGACCGCAAAGACGAGCAGGTGCTCACCGGAGATATCACCCAAGAACCCGGCCTAGTGCTGATCCCGACACTGAGCACCGGTCGTCGCTGCGTCAAGGTCCACGTCTACAGCCAGGATCCGCGCGACGCGCTGAGCCGGGCGGCCGAGCTCGGCTGGCGGCTATGGGATGAGCACGCCGCCAGGAAGGGGCGGCTCATCTGGTTCCTACCACCGGGCAGCGACCCCGATCCCGTTGCGACGTGCACCCGCATCCAGATGCGCACCTTTGCCTCCGGCCATAACGCCCCCGCGCCCGGTCCCGTCCCGCTGGACGAGGTCACCGGGCCCGCCCGCGCGACGTTCAGCGTGCTCGCGGAGAAGCTGGCCGCCGGGGGCTTCGCCTTCCTCGACTCCCGCATCCGTGAGCAAGACGGTATAGGCCCGGTGCTCACCTGCCAGCGGGACGGGAAGATCGTCGGGGCGATCGGCCCCATGGAGATCATGCCGGACAGCCGCGGGGCCGCCAGGTTGCTGCCGCAGTACTTCGGCGTCCTGCCCGAGTACCGCGGACTTGGTCTGGGCCGGTCCCTCTGGCGTGCCGCCATGCACTGGGGGCAACAGCACAAGGCCGCCTATCAGCTCTTGCAAACCGGAGTCGACGGCGCATCCGACCGCCTGTGCCGGTCAGAAGGGCTAACCGACCTCGGCCTGGTGTGCACCAGCACGCTCTGAGCAGATGCTGGCGCGGGCGGGGGTGCCGCACCTGGCCTGTCCTGTGGATGACCGGGAACTGGTGACGGCCGATCCTGCCCAGGCCGGGGATGGATCGGGCTTCTCCGCGCCAGCAGACGCGGCACCCTCGCTACGAGGCCCGCGCAGCCAGACCGGGGCAAGGCTGACTGCGCGGGGGCCTAGGGCGAGCTGGGCCGGCTTATGTGGTCAACACCGCCCGGCACCCTCGGCCCGGACGACAGACTGACACTGGCGCGATCCGGCCCAACCGCGCTCACACGGCTCCTTGCCCACTGCTGGGAAGAAGACGCTGATCACAGCCGGTCCAAGGCCACCTTGACCTGGCGCAGCGTTCCGGGCCGGGCGGTACCCAGGCCGCCGCACGCACCCCGGTCGGCGCTGGCGTGGACGGCAGCGCGGGGACGGGCATGCCGACCTCGGCAAGTACCGGCTCAGCGGCAGTCTCGTGCTTGCCTGCCTCGTCCCGCGCGGCGCGAGAGTGCCATGCCGGGCTGGCCGTCGCTGGGTGCACCCCGCTTCGTCGTCGCGGACCCGGTGCGAGAGAGCGAATCCAGTCAGCACCAGACCCGCCTCGATCTCCGAGCGTCGGCGCAGCTCCAGGTACCGGAACGTGTCGCCGGTGAGCTTGCCCACCTGATACAGCCCACCACGTCACCCGCCGCCTACGGCGCGTCGTCCAAGCTCCAGCCTGGCCCACACCACACGGCCGGTACGGCCGCCATCCAGGTCCTCCACGCCCCAGCCGGCCGCCCCGCACAGGGTGTGCACCACGTCCAGGCCGTGCGGTCGGTCGTCGTTATCCGGGATGTGCCAGGGTCCGCCGGCGTCTTCGCACTCGATCCAGATGTAATCGGCGTGGACCACCACGCGGAGGATGAACTTCCCGTCATACTTCGACCGGCTGTGGAGCACGGAGTTGGTGGCCAGCTCCGAGCAGATCAGCAGCGTCTCATCAACACGCGCGCCGCCGGCCAGGAACTGTCCGGCGGTGTGCCGCGCGTCCCGGACATGACGCGGACGTGCCGGGTAGGTCCCCTGCCACTCGCGGGTGCCTGTTGCCGGGGATGGCGTGGCCATGATCACGCTTCTGCCTCCATGAAGTGCCCGCGTCTGTCCAGTTCCGCCTGCCCGCGGCAGGAAGCGCCGCGCTTGCTGTCCCGCTGACGGCGAGCGGGATTCTGCACGTCACGCTAGGTAGGCCGGGCCCGCGGGGTAAAGCGACTTGCGCGAGTGTGCGCGGATTCATCTGAAGTCGGCGATGGCGCGGTTGATGAGTTCCCTGGCTTGGCTTCCGTAGACGGCCATGGCTGCCAGCTCAGCGAACGTGCGCAGATAAATGGCGATCTGCCGGGGCTGGGTGATGGCCAGTTCAGCGGCGGGAGTCTCGATCAGCACCCGGGATTCATCGAAAATCCAGAAGCCTGGGCTCGACCACATGGTGCGCGCCGCGCTGACCGGGATGATCCCCAGCCCCACAGCCGGCAGCGTCGACGCCTGCCGCAGGTGCGCGAGCTGGCCGGCCATCATCTCGGTGCTGCCGATGCGTGACCGCAGCGCCCATTCTTCCAGGACGACCGCGAACTTGTGATCGCCGCGCCGCAGGACACGCTGTCGTTCCAGGCGGGCGGCTACGGCGGTATCGAGGTCGTCGGGAATACCGTTGAACTCGACGATGCGTCCCATCCTGGCCCTGGCGTACTCGGCGGTCTGGAACAACCCGGGGATGACACCAGGCTCGTAGATGCGGAAATGCCGGGTTCGCTCGTACAGCGGCAGCGGTGCTTCTTGCAGCCTGCGCATGCCCGAGCGGATCATCCGCCGCCACTCGACGTACATCGACTCGATGCTGCGGAGGGTAGCCGTCAGGTCGGCGGCCTGGTCCGGCACGCCGCAGATGGCGCACCACGCCCGGATGTCTGCTGGTGAGGGCGTGGTACGGGCGTGCTCAATCCGCGAGCACTTGGACTCGTGCCACCCGGCTGCCTGTGCCAGCTGCCTGGCGGTCAGCTCAGCGTCCTTGCGGATTTCCCGCAGCCGTGCGGCCAGCGCGTCGAGCGCCTGCTGCGCGTTGGCTGAGCGAACCGGCACTGAGGACAGCCCTCCGGCTAGACGGGCCGGTATTCTTCGTGCGGCATGGCACGGTCCCAGACCACTTCGAACGCCGATGCGCACAGCTTGACGACGGCGGGCTCGTCCCGCAGCTCGGCGCCCGCTGCTGCCCCATCGCCGCTGAAGTAGTTGAACAGGACAGCCGTGCCGTCGAACAGCCAGAAATCATTGCCAGGCAGTGCAAGGTCTGATGCCATCTGCCGGGGTAGCCAGCGCACCTGTTCTCCGGCCGCCAGGTTCGCGGCCGGAGTCACCTCGTACTCGAACCTGATGTAGTCGCTGGCCGGCTCGCTGATGATCCGGGCGCGCCGTACCGCCGCGCCGCGCTGGATCACACTGCCGACCAGCGCGTGCCAGGCGGCATCGGGTCCGCTCCGGTCATACGGCCGATGCTCGCGCCGCGCGGCGAACGCGGGTGAGCTGCCGCCGTAGTCGTCGCGCATCTCCAGATGGACCGCTGACCGGGCGACGGACCGGAACAGCCGGTCAAAGTCCGGCGGCTCCGTCATCGCTGGCCTCCTTGAAGAACTGCATCATCCGCTTGGGAAGCCGCAGCACCGTCTCGTGACCGGGCACCGTTCCGATCTGAGCCAGCGTGCCAGGGTCGGTGATACGCCACCCCTGGATCACGTAGCAGTCACCGTCATTCCACACGGTGGGAGAGCCGTTGTATTCCGACTCGGGGTCCTTGCCAAGAAACTGTAGCGCCATGGTTGACCTCCTGCGCTGAGAGTGCGCGGCCTGCATCTCGCGGTCGTATGCTGTGCTGATCATCGGGAATACATCCGGATGTAATGAGCGTGCGCTCGGGCTCAACGGATGTCAATACATCCGGATGTATTAGTTCGTGCGGGTAGGAGGGACTGGCAATGGCCATGTGGCAAGACATCGCTGACGCGCTCCGCGATGCGATAACCCGTGGCGACTACCCGCCCGGGGATACGATCCCGAAGGAGACAGAACTGATGGCCACGCACGGCGCGGGGCGCGAGACCGTGCGGCGCGCCGTCATCCAGCTCACGGCCGAGGGACTGGTGGAGCCTGTCCGGCGGCGCGGCACCGTCGTCCGTGTCCGCCCCGCCCGCCGTCCAGTCTCCCGGTCCAGGCTGGTGTACCGCGATGAACTCGGCTATTACTTCGACCAGGCAGCCCAGGGCTGGCGCCCGCTCCAGCCGCCGTCCATCTCCCGCGGGCCGGTGCCCTTCGACGTCGCCGCCCAGCTTGGCGTGGCGCCAGGCGATGAGGTCGTAATCCGGGAGCGGATCATGGGCGACCCGGAGACAGGCCAGCCAACCCAGCTCGCCACGTCGTACATCCCTGCCGACCTCGCCGCTGAGTTGCCGGTACTCGCGGCGCGTGACACCGGCCCGGGCGGCATTTATGACCGCATGGAAGAAGCCGGGTTCGGCCCGATCCGGTGGACCGAGGCCATCACCACCCGCCCTCCGTCACCCACAGAAGCCAGCAGGCTTGGACTGGCCCCCGGCGTGGCACTATTGCGGATCGTGCGCTTGGCCAGCAGTCCGGCCGGCCGGGCACTGGAAGTCAACGACACGCGCATAAGCGGCGACGAGTTCGAGATCAGCTACCCTCTCAGCCGAGATGCCTCTGCATCGCAGCCAACGCAAGTAACGGGGTCATAGACCTCCCGTCCACCGGTTAGCCTCGCCGTCGCCGACAGCAACCGCCCCCCCCGAGACAGGAGCCTGCGCTGTCACCGCGGCGAGGTAGTGGCGGGCGGCGCGGCGACTGCGCAACACGACCACCTGCGCGTTGCCGGCGTGGCCGGCGATCAGCCTCCGGACACGAGGCGCCATCTGGCGGCGATAGCCGACCATGTAGCGGACAAAATTCCAGGTGACGCGGTCGTAGACACCAATGCCATGGTGCTGGCCGCCTCGGTGGCGCATCCGGCGCTGCACGATTCCCCACAGGCAAGTCCAGCCGGGCAGGTCCAGGAAGATCACCGTATCCGCGGGCTGAAGCCGGATCGGGAGGCTGGAGGCGTAATTGCCGTCGATGATCCACCGCGGCGCGGCCACCAGGTCGCGCTGGAGGGCGGCGAAGCGCTCCTTATCCAGCGGCTTCCAGTCGTGGTCGTAGTACAGGCCGTCCAGATGGACGGGGGTGATCCCCAGCAGGGTGCCGAGCGAGCGGGCCAGGTGGGACCTGCCGCTCCCGCCACAACCGATAATCGCGATCCGGTCCACAGATCACGACCATAACGAGCAGCCGGTGTCCGCGGAGGCAGCGCCCGGCCAGAAACCCCGGCATTCTGACCAAGACGACCGGCATACCTAGGGCCGCTAGGGTCAGCACCGATTCAGCACGGGGTCCGGAAACGACGGGAAAATAACCGGCATCAATCGGGTAAACCGGGCACGAGAACGGCCGCCCGACTCACCAGCCGGACGGGCTGTCCGCAACAAGCAGGGCCCGAGAATCCGCAGGTCAGCAGCCCAATACCACTACTTCAGTAGCTGCCTAGCCATGACCATGCGCTGGATCTGGTTGGTGCCCTCGTAGATCTGGGTGATCTTGGCGTCGCGCATCATCCGCTCGACCGGGTAGTCGTTCACGTAGCCGTAGCCGCCGAGGAGCTGGACGGCGTCGGTGGTGACCTGCATGGCCACGTCGGAGGCCAGGCACTTGCAGGCCGAGAAGCCTTCGTCCCCGTCCTCCAGCACGAACGCCGAGATCCCGTTGGCGCCTGCCGCGGGATCGGTGACCGCCATCACCGTGTAGTACTTCGATACCCCGGCGTTGGTGATCCAGCGCTTGACCCCGTTCAGCACGTAGCCCGCGTCCGAGCGCACTGCCTTGGTGCGCATCGCGGCCGCGTCCGAACCGGCCTCCGGCTCGGACAAGGCATAGGAGAACATCGCCTCGCCGCGGGCGACCGGCGCCAGGTACCGGGATTTGACCTCCTCGGAGGCCGCGAGCAGCAGCGGCACCCCCGCCGTACGCCTCCGGTATGTGGATGGCGTGCAGGTCCGCCTTGACCAGGGCCTCGTACACATCCCAGGGGAACTCCGCGACGCGATCGACCTCGGCGGCCCGCGGCGCGCTCTTGTCCTCGGCCAGGGCGCGCACCGCCTCGCGCAGCGCGTCTTGTTCCTCGGACAGGGCAAAGACAGGACCATCAGAGCTCATGCCTCGATGGTAAAACGAAGGGCAGGAGACGGCTTGAGTGCCCCCTGGGGCTGATGTCACACGGCGACGACGTCGATGGGCTTGCCCTCGGCCACCAGGCGCATGTCTCTTGGGTCGCTGGTCAGCACGGTGACCTGGTCTGCGGCCCGGATGGCGGCGCCAAGATGCGCGTCGGCGACGGAAACCCCGGTCCGGGTCAGGACGGCGGCCGCGGCGTCGGCGTGGCTCGCATCAAGTGGAATGTCAGCGATCCGCAGCCGGTTAATGAACGCCCAGGCTGGGGCCGTGCGGTCCCAGCCTGCCTCGACCCGGACGGCGGACGGCACCGCGATGCTCACCGGGACGGCCCGTGCCTTGCGGCGGGCGACGATCTGGACATGGCCTACGACCCGGCGGTGCTTTCGGTGCGAAGGGTCGGCGAGAGCATGAACCGCCTCGTTGTCCAGCAGGACGACCCGGCTCATGCCGCCGCGCTCGTGCGTGCCTCGGCCCACAGCAAGACATCCTCCGGGCTGGCCGCGGGATGCCGCTGCTCGACCTCGGCGGCCGACTGGCGAAGGAGGTCGGGCTGGCCGGCCAGCGGATGGCCATCCAGCTCGGCCGCCGCGATGGCCAGATCGGCCAGGGTCGGGCGGGCGTCCGGGTACTCCTGGAAGTGACGGTCGAGCACCGCCTGCATAACCGCCGCCTCCAGCCCCGCACGCAAGGCGTTCGCGGTCAGCACGGTGGTGGATGGGGCCAGGTCAAGTTCATTGACCGCGAGCGCCGCCGCGTCCCTGAGCGCGGATGGTATACGCATCGACGTGTTGACGGTCTGGTCGTCAGTACTGTCGAGCAGCTCGTTGATACGGTCGATGACCTGGTAATTCGTCATGCCATGACTGTACCACAGATATGTGGTACAGTGCTACGGCTGGCCCAGGACGGTCACCTGGTAGACGCTGGCCTGATAGGTGCCGGCCAGGTCGGGGGGCAGCTGGGTGAACCAGATAAGGACGTAACGGACCTGCACCGGGGCGCGGGGCTGCAGCAGCAGCGTGCCCCTGGCGCCGGATGCACTGCCGCCGGACGCGCTGGCGCCAGGCACACGGCTGGACACGCCGCCGGACGCGCTGGCGATCGGGGGCAGCCAGGACAGGAGGGGTTTGGCGCCCGCCCGCAACTGGAGGGCGCCGCCGCGGTCGCCGTTCATGGCCACCCGGACCGAGGTGACCGTCACCGTCCGGCCCATATCAAGCAGCAGGCCGGTGCCCGGCGTCGGGCCGGGCGCGACCGGGGTGTCGGACACATAGCTGTACCAGGGGTTGGCGGGATGACCCCCCACCGCCAGCGCGGCGTACAGGGAATTCTCGCCGTCGGCGATGCCGCCCGGGCCGAATGCGGCCACGCTGGCCGGGGTGAGCACCCGCGGCGGGCTGGCCGGAGCAGGAGACACCGGAGCCGTGCTAGCCAGGGCGGGATTCACCCGGACGCTTGGGGTGCTCACTGGGACCGCGCCGGCCCGAAGGTGCGTGGCCGCGGCGACGTGCCGGGTGTGGCCCGCGTTCGCGACGAACTTGTAACTGGCGAAGCCAAGCACGGCCAGGACCAGCACGGTCAGCGCGGCGGCCCCTTTGACCTGGCGGCGCTCGCGCTTGCGGGGCGGCAGCGGCGGCTGCAAGGCCGCCGCCGCGGTGGCATCGCGCCGGGCCCGTTGCGCCGCGGCCCGCTCGTCAGCCAACGGTGAGCGTCCGACGACTGGTAACCCGGCACGATGACATGGAGGAATGCTTCCCAGCTAACCCGACTTTGACGCGCCGAGCAGGGTCACGTTGTAGACACTGGCCTGGTAGGTGCCCAAACCGACCGGCGGCAGCGCGGTGAACCAGATCAGCACGTAGCGGGCATGCAACGCGGCGGCGAACCGCACCCCCATCGGGCCGCTCGTGTTCGTCGCGACCGCCACCTCGGGCAGATCGGCCAGCGACGGCGTATCGCCGACGCGCATCTGAAAGCTCGCGCCGGGAACCGGGCCCAGGGTGACTTCCGCGGCGGTGAGCGTGACCACGTGACCCATGTCCAGGAGCAGGCCGGTGCCCTGCTGGACGGTCGGGAAACGCGGCGCGCCGTACCAGCCGGTGGTCCAGGCCGTGGCCGGGTTGTGGTCGACGGCGAGCCCGGCGGCCTGCGGGTTATCGCCGTCGCTCGGGCCGCCGGGGCCGAACGCCAGCGCCCGCGCCGGGACCAGGGCAACGCCGCCCTGGCCGGAGCCGGTCCGGCCAGGGGCGCTGGCCCCGGCGGAGGAGGCACCAGCCGAGGAGGCCCTGGACGAGGAGGCCCTGGACGAGGAGGCCCTGGACGAGGAGGCGCCGGACGAGGAGGCGCCGGACGAGGAGGCCCCAGCAGAGGGAGCGCCGGCAAAGGGAGCGCGGCCGGAGACGACGTAATAGGCGGCGCCGCCGATGGCGGCCAGGACCAGGACCGCGAGCACGGGCAGCCACCTGATCCGCCGACGGCGACGGCGCCGGCGGATATGGAACGGCATCGTCGACCGGACCGCCTCGGCCCCGGTGAGCTCGGGCGCGGACCGGTAGTTCGCGTCGAACTCAGCGATCAGCGGGCCGGGTTCGACGCCTAGGGTGGAGGCCAGGCTGCGGATCTGGTCCCGGATCTGACCGTCGCTGCCGGGTAGTAAAAAATCGTCGCGCTCGATCGAGCGGATGGTCGATTCCCTGACGCGAGTGTAGTGGCTGACTTCGGCGACGGTCAAACCCCGGCCGTGCCGCGCCTGGGCCAGTACCTCGCCGATGCTCACGGCCTGGCTCTGCCGTCCATTGCCGATTTGTCCTTGCCTAGGGGGTCCGCACCTTGTATACCCATCGTGCGCAAGAACTACCTCTTCGTCTCCAGGCAGGACTCCAGGATCGACGAGGTTCAGGAGGTGCCGGACTCGCGCAGGGCGGCTCCCTTGGCCCGGGCTTGATCGGAGAGGCGTTCGGCGAACGAGGTCAGCTCGGCGCGGAGCGCCGCGGCCCGCGGCCCGTCGGCGGCGCCGAGAATGCGGACGGCCAGCAGGCCCGCGTTGCGGGCGCCGCCCACCGCGACGGTGGCCACCGGGATGCCGGCCGGCATCTGCACGATCGACAGCAGCGAGTCCAGGCCGCCGAGATTCTTCAGCGGGACGGGTACGCCGATCACCGGCAGCGGCGTGACCGAGGCGAGCATGCCGGGCAGGTGTGCGGCGCCGCCGGCCCCGGCGATGATCACCCGCAGCCCGCGGCCTTCCGCCGAGGCGCCGTAGGCGATCATGTCCCGCGGCATCCGGTGCGCGGACACCACGTCAGCCTCATACGGCACGCCGAACTCCGCCAGGGCCTGCGCGGCGGCCTGCATCACCGGCCAGTCCGAGTCGCTGCCCATCACGACACCCACCAGCGGCGGCCTGTCGGGGGTGGTCACCGCGGGAGGGCTGTCGGGGGCGGTCACCGCGGGAGGGCTGTCGGGGGTGGTCACTGCGGGAGGGCTGTCGGGGGTGGTCACCGCGTCAGCCCGGGTCCCCTCTGGCTCGCTCACGGGCCGTCCTCGGAACCCCAGCGCAAGTAGCTGGCGGCGCGGCGGGCCCGGTCGGCCAGTTCGGCGGCATCACGGTGCTCACGGTCACCGGTGACGGTGACATGGCCGATCTTGCGGCCGGGACGGACCGCCTTGCCGTACATGTGCACCTTGACGACGGGATCGGCGGCCATCACGTGAATGTAGCGATCGTAGATGTCCCCGTCGTCACCGCCGAGCACGTTGGCCATCGCGGTGGCCGGCGCGGCCAGGCCGGGCGAACCGAGCGGCAGGTCGAGCACGGCCCGCAGGTGCTGCTCGAACTGCGAGGTCCGCGCCCCCTCGATGGTCCAGTGGCCGCAGTTGTGCGGGCGCATGGCCAGCTCGTTCACCAGCAGGCCGGCCGGGGTCTCGAACAGCTCGACGGCCAGCAAGCCGGTCACGCCGAGCTCGGCCGCGATCCGCAGCGCGAGCGCTTGGGCCTGCGCCGCCCGGCCCGGCGCCAGCCCAGGCGCGGGCGCGAGCACCTCCCGGCAGATGCCGTCACGCTGGACCGTCTGCATCACCGGGTACACCGCGCCCTGCCGGTGCGGCGAGCAGGCGGCCAGCACCGCGAGCTCGCGGCTGAACGCGACGTACTCCTCCACCAGGAAGGCCAGGCCCGCACCCCGCTCAAGCACCGTCGCGGCCTGCGCCGCGGACTCGCACACCCACACGCCCTTGCCGTCGTAGCCGCCGCTGACCGCCTTCAGCACCACCGGCCACGACCCGGCGGCGAACTCCTCGATCGCGGCCAGGTCGCCGGCCGGCGCGAAGCGCGGGCAGGCGATACCCAGGCCGGTCAGCCGCTCGCGCATCGCCAGCTTGTCCTGGGTCAGCCGCAGCGCGGCCGGGCCCGGCCGCAGCCGCACCCCGGCCTGCTCGAGCGCGGCCAGGTGGTCACCGGGCACGTGCTCATGATCGAAGGTGAGCACGTCGCAGCCGGCCGCGAACGCGCGCAGGTCGGCCAGGACGCGGTAATCCCCCACCCGGGTCCCGGCCCAGAACTGGGCGGCACTGTCATCGGGCGTATCGGCCAGGATGGCCAGGCCGATGCCTAGGCCGACGGCGGCCTGAGCGGTCATCCGGGCGAGCTGGCCGGCGCCCACCATGCCCAGCACGGGAGCGCCCGGGAGGGCCGGGCGCCGCGGGGGTGGCAAGTCCGCGGAATCGGTCACGCACCGTACCTTACGTGAGCCACGGACACGTAGCTGGCCGGGGCACGCACCCAAGTCCGTTCGGCCTGATGGCCGCAGGCCGCAGGCCGAGGTACGACGGATAACAAAGTTAACGTTGGTGATACACCAGGACGGGTGTGAAGATTTATGATCACGCCAATCATACGAGCTGATCAGGCCTTTCCGCCGAAGGAGCAACGCTGATGGCGACACGCGACCGAGATGCCGCTGCGGCCAGCGAAACTGGCGCCGCTACCGGCGTCCTCATCCGCGAAGGCAGCTACGGCTCGCAGGTCATCGCCGTGGAACCGGGCGGCGCCGAGTTCATCCCGCTGAACGAGCGGCACGGCCGGCCGCTGCAGCTGTTCTGGACCTGGACCTCGCCCAACATGGAGTTCGCCACGGTCTTCGTGGGCGTGCTCGCGGTGGCCGCGTTCGGCCTCGGCTTCTGGGAAGCGGTGCTGGCCATCGTGCTCGGCAGCGCCCTCGGCGGCCTCACCCAGGGCATCTTGTCGATGCGCGGGCCGAAGTACGGGGTGCCGCAGATGGTGCTCAGCAGGCTCGGCTTCGGGTACTGGGGCAACCTGCTGCCCGCCGGGCTGAACTCGGTCACGGCCGGCATCGGCTGGTTCGCGGTGAACAGCGTCAGCGGCGCCCTGGCGCTGAGCGTGCTCACCCACATGCCGCAGGTGCTGTGCCTGCTTATCATCGTGGCCGTGCAGGTGGCGGTGGCGTTCTTCGGCTACAACCTGGTGCACGTCTTCGAGCGGTACGCCTTCCCGGTGCTGACCATCATCTTCCTGATCGCGGCCGGGGTGATCCTGAGCAAGGCCCACCCCGGCACGACCCACCACACCATCCCCGGCGCGTTCCTGATCGAGCTGGGCGCGACGTTCGGCTACGCGGTGGGCTGGAACCCCTACGCGTCCGACTACACCCGCTACTTCAAGCCCGAGGCCAACGCCAAGGCCATCGCGTTCTGGTCCGGGCTCGGGCTGTTCCTGTCCTGCGCGCTGCTGGAAACCGTCGGCGCCGCCGCGGCGACCCTGCTCAACCCCAACGACGCGCTCGGCGCCAACCCGACCGGCGCGTTCACCGGGCTGATGGCCACCCCGCTGGCCGACTTCACGCTGATCGCGATCGCGCTCGGCGCCGTCTCGGCCAACGTGCTCAACATCTACTCGGGCGCGCTGTCGTTCACCGCGATCGGCATCAAGCTGCCGCTGGCGCTGCGACGGGCGATCGTCGCCCTCGGGTTCGGCGCGATCGGGTTCTTCCTGGCCTGGAGCGGGCTGCACAACGCGGGCACCAAGTACGAGAACTTCCTGCTGATCATCGCGTACTGGATCGCCCCGTGGCTGGCCGTCTACTTCTGCGACCTGCTGCTGCGGCGCAACCCGGACGAGACGCTGCTGTTCGCCACCCGGCGTACCAACTGGGCCGGGCCGGTGGCCATGCTGATCGGGATGGGCGTCTCCATCTGGCTGTTCTCCAACCAGACCGAATACCTCGGGCTGGTGCCCAAGCACATCGGCTCGGCCGGAGACCTGACCTTCGAGGTCGGCTTCGTCATCACCGCCGTGATCTACCTGGGCTGGCACGCCATCGCCCGGACCGGGCGGGAACAGACACTCGCCGCCTGAGCGGCCCAGCGTTTGGCGGTTTGCCAGGATGTCTTCAGGGAAGACTGAATCGGCACTTGACTAAGGCCGGTAGAGTGTGCGGGTCTTGTTGGCAGCCGGTACGTGGGATTTGCGCCTGGGCTGCCTGCCCTCGTCGAAAGGACCGTCGCGTATGCCCAGGTCGGTGAGCCTCCGCCAGCGATTGGTCGAACTGATCCCGGAACTGATGAAGTTCGGCGTGGTCGGGCTTATCGGCTCGGTCATCGACCTTGGCGGCTCCGCCTACCTCTACGACCGGCTGGGCATCGGGCCTATGGTGGCCAAGGCGCTGGCCATCTCCGCGGCGACGGTGGTCACCTATCTGGGCAGCCGGTTCTGGACCTTCAGGCACCGCGTCAACCAGGCGCTGCTGCGCGAGGGGATGCTGTTCGTGGCGCTGAACGTCGTCGGCCTGGCCATCGCCGAGGTGGTGATCGCGATCACCTCCTACGGGCTTGGGATGAAGGGAACGCTGGCCTACAATGCGGCCAGCGTGGTGGGAACCGGACTCGGGACGATCTTCCGGTACTTCGCCTACAAGAAGTGGGTATTCCTGCCTGGGGCGCCCGGGGCGGCTGTGGCGGCCGGGGAAGCCGCTGTCTCCGGGTTCGTCGATGCGAACGAGACGAGCGGGACCGGGGCCGCGCTGGCCGGGGACCCGATAACTCCGCTGGGTCATGGGGCTCCGCTGGGTCATGGGGCCGCGCTGGCGGATGAGGCTCAGGACGGCTACGGGCCGCCCTGGGAGCGGCTGGCGACGCCGAGGGACCTCGACCAGTCCGACTTGGCTCACGTTGATCCAGTCAGTTCTCACCTTCCGCGCCATTCCCGCAGGTAAAAGGGGTTAGGCGGGGCCGCGGACCGGCTGGGTGCCTGGGCGCAGCGGATGCCGGGGCAAGAACACCGCGAACGTGGCGGGTTTCGCCTTGACCAGCACGACCCGCCCGCCGTCCGCCGCGGCCATCGTCCGGGCCAGGGCCAGCCCCAGCCCGGTACCCTCCGGACGGCCGCTCACGCTCCGCTCGAAGATCCGGGACACCAACTCGGGCGGGACACCCCTCCCCTCGTCCCTGACCTCGATCACGACCAAACGGGCACTTTGTGACGTCTGCAGGGTCACCGTTCCGCCGCCGTGCATGAGCGCGTTGTCCAGCAGCGTCGCCAGCACCTGGGCCAGGCCACCGGGAGTGACGTGCGCCTGCAGGCCGCGCACGCCGATCACCACGAGCTTGCGCCGCACCCGGCGGAACGCGGGTTCCCACTCGATGACCTGCTGCTGGACGATCTCGTCGATGCCGGTCAGCGCGGCCGAGGCCGCGGTGGCCCGACGGGCCGGGCTGAGCAGCTGGGTCACCACATCCGCTAGCCGTTCGGCCTGGGTCAGGGCCGCGCTCCCCTCCTCCCGGACCACGTCGGGATTATCCGCCGCGGCCATCATCTCCTCCAGCCGCATCGACAATGCGGTCAGCGGGGTACGCAGCTGATGCGAGGCGTCCACCGCGAGCTCCCGGTCCGCCGCGAGCAGGCTGCTGAGCCTGCGCGCCGAGCGGTCGAGCCCGTCCGCCACCTGATCCAGGTCGGTGATCCCGTACCTGCGACCGAGCGGGCGCGGGTCGCCGGCGCCGACCCGCGCCGCCGCCTCGGCGAGCTCTTCGGTCGGCCGGCCCAGCCGGGCCGCGAACAGGCCGGTCAGCCAGAGGGCCAGCGCGAGCGCCAAGACGAAGAAGACGACGAGCACCGTCAGCGCGGCCGGGCTACGGCCGGCCCCGATCACCAGCGCGGGCACGCCCACGACCAGGACCGCACCGAACGCCACGGCCAGGTGCGAGAACCAGAGCTTCCTGCGCACGCCTCATCGCCGGGCGGGTTCGAGGGTGGGTCCCGGCGCCGCGCGGTCAGTCACCGCGCGGTCAGTCGCCGCGTTCAAAGCGGAACCCCACGCCCCGGACCGTGGTGATGTACCTGGGGCTGTGCGCATCGTCGCCGAGCTTGCGACGTAGCCAGGAGATGTGCATGTCGAGCGTCTTGGTGGAGGTCCACCATTTCGCATCCCAGACCTCGCGCATGATCTGCTCCCGGGTAACCACCTTGCCCGCGTCCCTGAGCAGGATCCAGAGCAGGTCGAACTCCTTGGTGGTGAGGTCGAGCTCGGTGTCACCGTGCCAGGCCCGGCGAGCATCCGGGTCGATCCGCACGCCGAGCGCGGCCGAGCCCTCCGCGGTGCCCCGGCGCAGCAGGGCCCGGACCCGGGCCAGCAGCTCAGCCAGCCGGAACGGCTTGGTGACGTAGTCGTCGGCGCCCGCGTCCAGGCCCACCACCGTGTCCACCTCGTCGGCGCGGGCGGTGAGAATCAGCACCGGCACGGCGTACCCGCCGGCCCGGACCCGGCGGCAGACTTCGAGCCCGTCGAGTTCGGGCAGGCCGATGTCGAGCAGGATCAGGTCGATGCCGTCGCCCAGCGCCCGGTCCAGGGTGGTCGGGCCGTCCGCGGTGATGTCAACTTCGTATCCCTCGCGGCGCAGCGCCCGGGACAGGGGTTCGGAGATCGACGTGTCATCCTCAGCGAGCAGCACGCGGGTCATACCTAGATAGTAAAGCCACGGTAAAAATCAGGCAGGACTGACTCAGGCTGGGCCGGGCCGATGGCCACGATATCGCGCTCTGCGCGATGGCCTGGTCCCGCGAGTGACGTTGGTGTGCGCCGTGGTATGTGGGACGAGACGGGTTGGTGAGGCAGGACGGGCTGGACGGGCTGGGTCGGGTTAGGCTGGGCTGATACCGTGCCGGCGCCGCGGGACGGCACGGTCCTTGCCGCGGACGGCAGCGAAGCGGCGCTCAAGCTCCGCCCGCAGGTCCTCCGGCTCGACGATGTCGTCCACGACCAGTTCGGCGGCGAGCCGGATGATATCGATGTCCTGCTCGTAGTCCCGGCGCAGCCGCTCGGTCTCGGCGGCCCGCGCCTGGGCGTCCGTCATCTGCTCGAGCTTGCCCGCGTAGACCGCGTTCACCGCGGCCTCGGCGCCCATCACGGCGATCTTGGCGGTCGGCAGCGCCAGCGTCGCATCGGGCTCGAAACCCGGGCCCGCCATCGCGTACAGGCCCGCGCCGTAGGCCTTGCGGACCACGACGCAGATCTTCGGCACGGTCGCGTCGGACATCGCGGCGATCATCTTGGCGCCGTGCCTGATGATCCCCTGCCGCTCCACGGCGGTGCCGACCATGAAGCCGGGCACGTCCGCCAGGAACAGCAGCGGGATCCCGAACGCGTCACAGATCTGGATGAACCTGGCCGCCTTGTCCGCCGAGTCGACGAACAGCACCCCGCCCTTGAACATGGGGTTGTTCGCGATCACCCCGATCACCTGGCCGTCCAGCCGGGCGAACCCGGTGACGAGCTCGCGGGCCCACAGCGCGTGGATCTCGAAGAACGAGTCCTCGTCGACCAGCCCGCGGACGTAGCGGCGCATGTCGAACGCCTGCCGCTCGCTGACCGGGACCAGGGCCCGCAGGTCGACCGGCTTCGGCGGCCTCGGCGGCGCCGCGGGCGGCGGCTGCGCCCAGCTCGGCGGCAGGTAGGACAGGTAGCTCCGGACGGCGTCCAGCGCGTCGGCCTCGGTCTTCGCGAGCAAGTGCCCGCTGCCCGAGACCGTGCAGTGCAGCCGGGCGCCGCCCATCTCCTCCAGCGTGGTCTTCTCGCTCACCACCATCTCGACCATCCGCGGGCTGCCCAGGTACATCGAGGCGTTGCCGTCCACCATCGCGGTGAAGTCGCAGAACGCCGGGATGTACGCGCCGCCCGCCGCTGACGGCCCGAACAGCGCGCAGACCTGGGGAATCGAGCCGGAGGCCCGCACCTGGGTGCGGAAGATCCGGCCCGCCCCGCGGCGGCCGGGGAACATCTCCACCTGATCGGTGATCCGCGCCCCGGCGGAGTCGACGAGGTAGACCATCGGGATGGCGGTGTCGTACGCCTTCTCGATGATCCGGATGATCTTCTCCACCGTGCGGGCGCCCCACGACCCGGCCTTGACCGTGGAGTCGTTCGCCATCAGCGCGACCGGCCGGCCGTCGATGGTCGCGGTCCCGGTGATGACCCCGTCCGCGGGCAGTCCGTCCGCCAGGGCGTTCGCGAACCGGCCGTCCTCGGTGAAACTGCCGGGGTCGGCCAGCCGGGCGATCCGGTCCCGGGCGAACAGCTTGCCGCGGCTGGACGCGACCTCGTGGTAGCGGGCCGCGCCGCCCCGCTCGATGGTGGCCCTCAGCTCGGGTACGTCCGTCATGATGTGCTCACGCCCTCCAGGCTAGTCAGGGCTGGTTCCTCTCGTTCCGTTCCAGCCTGCGCTGCTCGTCCTCCACCAGCCGGAACAAGGTGGCCTGGGTGTACTCCACCCGGGGGATGTCGGTCAGCACGATCTGGCCGTGCTCGCCGGCCGACTCGACCACCAGCCGCCCGCTGCCGAGCAGCCGGTCGAGCAGCCCCTTGGAGAACGATACGTCGTTGATCCTGGCCAGCGGGATGTCCCGGCCGTGCCTGGTCAGCACGCCGCTGCGCACCTTCAGCCGCCGGGTGGTCAGCTCATAGACCGTCGTCCGCCAGCGCAGCACCGGCACCATCAGCCACAGCATCAGGGCCAGGATCGCGACCGCCGCCACCGCCAGCCGTTCCACCGCGGCCGCCGAACCGGACGGGATCACCACCTCCACCACCAGCGCGGCCGCGACCACCACCACCGCGAGCAGCAGCGGCGGGATCAGCGTCTTCCAATGCGGATGCAGCAGCAGCACCGGCTGCTCGTCGCCGGCCAGCGAGGGATCGTTCGCCATACCGCACATATTGGCGGGACTTACCGCATGACACAATTCCGCGGATGGACTGGGTTCGGCTGGGCGCCGGGGCACGACAACACTGGGTGTTCGGCGTGGCCCTGGCCGGGGCCGTCGTGGTGCGGGTCCTGGTCCTGCTGGCCTTCCGGCCGATCATGTGGTTTGGCGGGGATTCGGCGTCCTACCTGGCGACCGGGCTGCACCTGATCCCCGACCCGAGCCGGGTCGGCGGTTACGGGTTTATGTGGTGGCTGCTGCGCAGCGCCACCTTGGTGGCCGTCGTCCAGCACGTCATGGGTCTGGGCATCGGCGTGCTCAGCTACCTGCTGGCCCGCCGGTACGGGCTGCCGGGCTGGGCCGCGACGCTCGCCGCCGTGCCTGTGCTCTTCGACGCGTACGAACTTCAGCTTGAATCGGACGCGGTACCGGATATTCCGTTCGGCCTGCTGGTTTTTATCGCCCTGTACCTGCTGCTGCGCACGCCGGGCGAACGGCGCCCGGCCCGCATCGGGGCCGCCGCCTTCGTGCTCGGGGTGACGGCGATCATCTGGCCGGTGGGGCTGGCGTTGCTCGCGGTGCTGGTGGTCGCACTGGTGATCCGGCGGGCGGGCGTGCTCGTGGTGGCCGCCGCGATCCTGGCCGGAGCCGTTCCTGTCGCGGGCTACGCCGCCTGGTTCGACCTGCACGAGCATCAGTTCGGCCTGACCCGCAGCGAGGGCGTGTACCTGTGGTCACGGACGATGTCGTTCGCGAACTGCGCGGTGATCAAGCCGCCGGCCGACGAGCGGGTGCTGTGCCCGCCAGCCGCCGGGACCCGAGAACCGCGGATGGCCGCCTCGCTGTACATCTGGGACGGCGGCTCGCCGCTGCTGCGGCTGCCCGGCGGGCGGTTCTCGGCGCGGACCAACGCGCTCACCCGGAACTTCGCGCTGCGCGCCATCGCGGCGCAGCCGGGCGGGTACCTGACCGCGGTCGGGCACGACATCGCGCTGAGCTTCTTCTGGGACCGGCCGGTCCATCCGGACGCCGGCATCGTGGACAGGTACCAGTTCGCCGACGCCGCCACCGCCTGGGTGCCGGCCCAGATGGGCGCGATCGGCGGCGGCACCGTCGCCGGGGACCAGTCCGCCTACAACGGCGGCCATCCGGCCGCGACGCGGGCGGTCCAGCCGTTCGCCGGCTGGCTTGTGAGCTACCAGCGGTTCGTCTACCTGCGCGGGACGCTGCTCGGGGTGATCCTGCTCGGCGGCGGCGTGCTGATGATCGTCCGGTGGTGGCGCGGCCGGAGGGACCGGGGAGGCTGGGGCGGCGGGGGGCGGCTGGGCGGTGAGGTGGGCTGGGCGTTCGGGCTGGCGTGGGGGTTCGCGGCGGCGACCCTGGTCGTGCCGCCGATGATCGCGGACTTCGACCTGCGGTACCTGGTGCCGGCCGTGCCGGCCGCGTGCCTGGCGGCGGCGCTGGCGTTCGCGCCCCGCCCCGGCCAGGCTGGATCCGTCGGCCCGTCCGGTCAGCGCAGGTGCACGACGTCCCCGGCCGCCACCGGGACGTCGGAGTCCGGTGACACCCGGACGACCAGCCTGCCGTCCGGGTCGACGTCGGCCGCCAGCCCGGAAAGCAGCTGACCGCCGGGCAGTTCGGCCCGGACCCGGCGGCCGATCGTGGCGCACAGCCCGGTGTACTCCGCGCGCAGGCCGGAGCGTTCCGGGTCGCCGTCGGCCTGGACCCAGGCCTGATAGCGGCGCTCGAAGCCGGCCAGGATCCCGGTGAGCAGCGATTCCCGGTCCAGGGCGTTGCTGGTCAGGGCCTTGCCGGTCAGGGCGTTGCCGGTCAGGGCGTTGCCGGTCAGGGCCAGCAGGGAGGTCGCGGGCAGCGCACCAGGTCCGGGCGGGGGTAGCTCGGCCTGCTCGGTGGACACGTTGACGCCGATGCCGACGACGATCGCGTCGCCGGCCGCCTCGGCCAGGATGCCGCCGAGCTTGGCCGGGCCGACCAGAACGTCGTTCGGCCATTTCAGCCGGGCATCGACGCTGCTGACGGCGTGCACCGCCGTGGCGACCGCCACGCCCGCCAGCAGCGGAAGCCAGCCGCGGCGGCCGGGTGGCACGGTGCGCGGCCGGACGAGCAGGGAGAACGTCAGCGCCGCCCGCGGCGGGGCCAGCCAGGCGCGGCCCATCCGGCCCCGTCCGGCGCGTTGCTCCTCGGCCGCGAGCACCAGACCCTCGGCCGCACCGGCGGCGGCCCGGGCCAGCAGGTCGGCGTTGGTCGAGCCGGTCATCGCGGTAACCTCGACGGCCCGCCACAGGCCTCCCGGCCTGACCACGGCGCGGCCCAACGCGGCCGCGTCCAGCGGGGGCGCGTCCAGCGGGGGCGCCGGAATGGGCTGATCTGGTGTAGGGTCCTCGGCCCGCATGTTCACCCACTATTGTTCAGATGCCAGGAGGAGGGAAATCGTTGACCGGTCTGCGAACCAGCCAGCGCCGCGGCACCGACGGCGGCAGCGCGCCATCCCCGCCGCGCAGCTGGCAACTTTGGCCGCCGGAGATCTCCTGGGACGCTGGCCCGCTGGCGGCCTCGGCGAGGCGCGCCGCGGCCAGCCTGACACCGGCCGCGCTGTTCCGCAACCACCGGCTGTTCACCATCGCGGCCTGCGTCTCCGTGATCCCGCGGGTGATCGCCGCGCTGGGGTTCAAGCCCGCGCTGCTCATCCAGGACTCGTTCTCCTATCTGCAGCAGGGCACCCACTTCAACCTGGGCCAGACGCGCCCGGCCGGCTATCCCATGCTGCTGCGGGTGCTCGAGCCGTTCCACAGCCTGCTGCTCGTGACCACGCTGCAGCACCTGATGGGGATCGCGCTGGCCGCGATCATCTACGCGGTGCTGCGGACCCGGGGACTGCCCGCCTGGGGGGCGACGCTGGCCACCGTGCCAACCCTGTTCGACTCACGGCAGATCTGGCTGGAATCCTCGATCCTGCCCGACACCTTGTTCACGCTGGTGCTGATGATCGCCGTCGCGATCCTGGTGGCCCGGCCCAAGCCGGCCATCTGGCAGGCCATCATCGTGGGGCTGCTTGTCTCCTGGGCTTCGGTCATCCGCGGCAACGGCGCCCCGGTCATCGTCATCATCCTGGCCTTCCTGCTCATCCAGCGGGCCGGCTGGAAGGTGATCATCGCGTGCCTGGCCGCGTTCGCGGTCCCGCTGGCCGGCTACGCCCTGTGGTTCTTCGCGGACTTCGGTCAGCTCAACATCACCAACAGCAGCGGGCTGTTCCTGTGGTCGCGGACCATGTCGTTCGCCAACTGCGCCGTCATCAAGCCGCCTGCCGACCTGCTCCCGCTGTGCCCGGACGCCCAGCCTGACCACCCGACCACACCCGCCCCGGCCTGGTCCATCGACGCACTGCTGAACGAGCGCAGCCCGGCCGCGTACCTGTGGGCGCCGGGCGTCTGGTACGAGCACGACGCGCACCCGGGCATCAACGCCTACAACAACAAGCTGGCCATGCAGTTCGCCGAACGCGCCATCTTGGCCCAGCCGCTGGACTACGTCAAGACGGTGGGCGAGGGCGTATTCCTTACCTTCGCCGCCACCGACCGGTCCGAGGCGTACCTGTCGGATCACTTCACCGTGGCTCCGCACGTCACCACGCTCGCCCCTTACATGAAACGGTTCGAGCGCGGGTACGCGCACACCAGCTCCAACACGCACGTGGTCCAGCCGTGGGCGTTCTTCATGTTCCTGTACCAGGAGCCGGTCTGGTTCCCCGGCGTGGTCTTCTTCATGGTCATGCTGGCCGGGCTTGTGCTGGCGATCGCGCGCTGGCGCCGCGGCTGGGGTAAGTATGCCGCGCTGGCCTGGGGGGTGGCGGTGGTGAACCTGGTGCTGCCGATCGCGGCGCACGAGCTCGACTACCGGTACGCGCTTTCCGCGGTCCCGTTCGCCTGCCTGGCGCTGGGGCTGGCGTGCAGCAAGAAGGCGGACGCAGCGGAGGAGCCCGCGGACGCGGCGGAGGCGGAGGCGGACGCGGCGGAGGCAGGCTTAGTGTGCCGTGGCGGGTGACGTTCGCCCGTCCGCGCGGGACGCCGGTAGGCTTCCCGCCATGGAAGACACGCAATGGCGCACCCACCGGCTGGAGCTGGACGACCAGACCTTGCGCGAGTGGGATGCCGAGGTGCTCGCCGCCGACGCCAACGGGATCGTCCTTGACCGGTCGGCCTTCTATCCCGGCGGCGGCGGCCAGCCGCCCGACCACGGCGTCCTGCTGTGGGGCGGGGTACAGACCCGGATCGTGGATGCCCGCAAGGGTGACGACCTGTACCTGGTGCCGGCCGACGGCGACCCGTTGCCGACGCCGGGGACATCGGTCCGCGGGGCGCTTGAGGATGATCGCCGGACCGGGTTGATGCGCACCCACTCCGGGCTGCACGTGCTGTGCGGCGTGGTGTTCCGCGACTTCGGCGCGCTGGTGACCGGCGGCAACATGGAGCCGCTGACGGCGCGGATGGACTTTAACTTGCCCGATGTCCCGCCCGGATTCCGGGAGGCGGTCGAGGCCGCCTGCAATGCCGAGGTAGCGGCGGGCCGGCGTATCGACGTGCGGGTGCTGCCCCGGGATGAGGCCTTCGCCCTGCCCGACATCATCCGCACCGCGACCAACCTGGTGCCGCCGGACGTCAAGGACGTCCGCGTGGTCGACATCGTGGGCCTGGACCAGCAGGCGGACGGCGGCACGCACGTGGCCTCGACCAGCCAGGTCGGCCGGATCGAGGTCGTCAAGATCGAGAGCAAGGGGAAGGGCTTCCGCCGCCTGCGCATCCGCATCGCGGACTAGACCGTTAACCGGATAGGCGTCCGGGTGGTCCGCGCGCGGGCGGCGGTCAGCCGGTGTTCTGCAGGCCGGCCGCGACGCCGTTGACGGTGAGCAGGAGGAGACGTTCCAGGCGTTCGCGTTCGGTGTCAGGCAGCGGCTCGCGCAGCGCCCCGAGGGCGCGCAGCTGCAGGTAGGACAGGGCGTCCACGTAGGGGTCGCGCAGCGCGACGGCGCGGGAAAGCACCGGCCGGTCGGCCAGCAGCCGGCTGTGACCGGTGACGGTGAGTACCAGCCGCCGGGTCAGGTCGTACTCGGCGAGCACCCGCTCGGTCAGGTCCTCCCGGCCGCCCAGGGCCAGGTAGCGGGCCCCGATCAGCCGGTCGGTCTTGGCCAGGCTCATGGCCGCGTTGTCGAGCAGCACGCCGAACAGCGGCCACTCCCGGTAGGCGAGCTGCAGCTCCTCGACGCCGTCCGCGTCGATGATGGCGGCCAGCCCGCTGCCCAGGCCGAACCAGCCCGGCAGGTTCATCCGGGTCTGGGACCAGGCGAAGACCCAGGGGATGGCGCGCAGGTCGGCCAGGTCGATGGTGGCCACCGCGCCCGGCTGGGCCGGAGCCAGGCCGCGCTTGGCCGGCCGGGAGCCGATGCGCAGCTCGCCGATCTCGCCCAGCGGGCTGATCCACGCGAACCAGTCGGCGAACCCGTCCGCCTCGACCAGGGCACGGAAGGCGGCCCGCGCGACCGCGTCGATCCGGTCGGCGACGCCGCGGTAGGCGGCCGCCGCGGCCGCGTTGCGGTCCGCTATCCGCGGCGACGAGGCGAGCAGCACCGAGGAGCTGACCTGCTCCAGGTGCCGTTTGGCGATCACCGGCTGGCCGTACCTGGCGAAGATGACCTCGCCCTGCTCGGTGACCTTGAACGACCCGTTGACCGAACCAGGCGCCTGGGCCAGCACGGCGCGGCCGGCCGGCCCGCCGCCGCGGCCGAGCGCGCCGCCCCGGCCGTGGAACAAGGTCAGCCTGACCTGGTGGGTGGCGGCCCATTCGGCCAGCTTGGCCTGCGTGTCGAACAGCCGCAGGGTGGCGCTGGCCGGCCCGAGCTCCTTGGCCGAGTCGGAGTAGCCGAGCATCGCCTCAAGCTCACGGCCGTTGGCGGCCAGCCGCCGGGCGACCGCCGGGATCGCGAGCATGGCGGTCAGCACATCCGGCGCGTTGGTCAGGTCCGCCGCGCTCTCGAACAGCGGCACCACGTCGAGCTCGGGCACCCGGCCGTCGGCCATCGCGTAGCGGGCGAGCTCGTAGACCGCGGCGATGTCGTCGGCCGAGCGGGTGAAGCTCACCACGTACCGCCGGCAGGCATCCGGCCCGTACCGGTCCTGGATCCAGGCCACCGCGCGGAGCGTGGCCAGCACCTCCTCGGTTTCCGCCGACCAGCTCCCGCCGTCCAGGGCGCCGTGGTCGATGCCGGGGGGCCCGGCGGCCCGCAGCTCGGCCAGCGTCCGGGCGTGCACCTCGCTGTGCTGCCTGACCTCCAGGCCGGCCAGGTGGAAACCGAACGTCTCCGCCTGCCAGATGAGGTGCTGCAGCTCGCCGAACGCCTGCTTGGCCGCGCCGGCGGCGGCCAGCGACGCCTGCACCACCCGCAGGTCGGCCAGGCACTCCGCGGGGCCAGGGTAGGCCAGGTCGGCGTGCCGCTCCCGGGTGGCGGCCAGCCGCTGCGCCACGTACAGCAGGTAGGTCCGGTAGGGCTCCTGGGGTGCTCGTGCGATGATCTCGGCCAGCAGTTCCGGGTGCGCGGCCGCGGCCGAGGCCAGCGCGCGGCGCAGCCCGGCGGTAGGTGGCGCCAGCGCCTCGTGCAGGGTCAGCGCCCGGCCGATCCTGGTCGTGGCGGTCTCAAGCGCGCGCAGCGCGTGCTCGGCCTGGATCGTGGCCGCCTCCCTGGTGACCTGCGCGGTGACGAACGGGTTGCCGTCCCGGTCCGCGCCGACCCAGCTGCCGAACCGGAGGAAGGCCGGCAACGGCGGCGAAGCCTGGCCGCTGGCCTGGCCGGCCAGCGCCCGGTCAAGCTCCCGGTACACCACTGGGACGACCTGGAACAGCGTCTCGTCGAACGCGGCCATCACCGTGCGGACCTCGTCGATCGGGTCCATCGCCTTGATCCGCAGCTGTGATGTCCGCCACAGCAGGTCGATGTTCTCCTGCAGCATGCGGCGCGTCTCGGCCCGGTCCGCGGTGCCCATCCGCGGGTCGTCGAGCGCGTCGAGCAGCTCGCTGATCCGCCGCAGCGCCGACACCACGGCCCGGCGGCGCGCCTCGGTAGGGTGCGCGGTCAGCACCAGGTGGACCCGCAGCGACGCGAGCAGCTCCTGCAGATGCTCGGGTCCGACGTCGTGCCCGAGCTCGGCGACGGCGGCGGCCAGCGACTCCCGCATCGGCCCGGAACCGTCGTCGCGTTCGCGCAGGTTCCTGATCCGCTGATGCTCCTCGGCCAGGTTCGCCAGGTGAAAGTAGACGCCGAAGGCCCGGGCGACCAGTTCGGCCCGGTCCAGGCTCCACGAGGCGACCAGCGCCGCGATCTCGTCTCCCGCGGACGCCTCCCGCGCGCCCCGGCGAGCCCCGATCACCGCGTGCCGCAGGTGCTCCACGTCGGCCAGCAGGTCGGGCCCGGCGGAATCCCTGATGACCTCGCCGAGGATGTCACCGAGCAGCCGGACATCTTGACGCATCGGCTCGGGCAGCGCGGCCCGGTCGTCATCCCTATCTCTGTTCACGGTCAGAGCGTAAGGTACATAGTTAAACACCTGGTGGCCAGCCCGCTAGCCTGATCCACATGACGACACAAGCCACCGAAATCGGATCAGGGTCTGAGCCCGCCGCCGCCCCGCACACGACCGCGGGGAAGATCGCCGACCTGGAGCGACGACGATACGAAGCTGTCCACGCCGGATCAGAAAAGGCCGTGGCCAAGCAGCACGACCGGGGCAAGCTGACCGCCCGGGAGCGAATTGACCTGCTGCTCGACTCGGGCTCGTTCACCGAGTTCGACGAGCTGGCCCTCCATCGAGCCACCGACTTCGGCATCGAGGCCACCCGGCCCTACGGCGACGGCGTCGTCACCGGGTACGGCACCGTGGACCGGCGGCCGGTCTGCGTGTTCAGCCAGGATTTCACCGTTTTCGGCGGTTCCCTGGGCGAGGTCTACGGCGAGAAGATCGTCAAGATCATGGACCACGCGCTGAAAACCGGCTGCCCGGTCATCGGGATCAACGACGGCGGCGGCGCCCGCATCCAGGAAGGGGTGGTCGCGCTCGGCCTGTTCGCCGAGATCTTCTACCGCAACGTGATGGCCTCCGGCGTCATCCCGCAGATCTCGCTGATCATGGGCCCGTGCGCGGGCGGTGCCGTCTACTCCCCCGCGATCACCGACTTCACCTTGATGGTCGAGGGAACCTCGCACATGTTCATCACCGGCCCTGACGTGATCAAGACGGTGACGGGCGAGGACGTGAGCTTCGAGGATCTCGGCGGCGCGCACGCGCACGGCGCCAAGTCCGGCGTCGCCCACTACCAGGCCTCCGGCGAGCAGGACTGCATCGACTTCGCCCGTGACCTGCTGTCCTACCTGCCCTCGAACAACCTGGAAGAGCCGCCGCGGCTGGTAGCCGACGACGAGCTCGAAGCCAGCGAGACCGACGCCGAACTCGACACGCTCATCCCCGACTCACCGAACCAGCCTTACGACATGCACGAAGTGATCACCCGCGTGCTCGACCACGGCGAGTTCCTGGAGATCCACGCCGAATTCGCGCCGAACATCGTGGTCGGCTTCGGCCGGGTGGAGGGCGCGTCGGTCGGGGTGGTGGCGAACCAGCCGATGCACTACGCCGGCTGCCTCGACATCGACGCGTCGGAGAAGGCGGCCAGGTTCGTCCGGACCTGCGACGCGTTCAGCATCCCGATCCTGACCTTCGTCGACGTCCCCGGCTTCCTGCCCGGCATCAGCCAGGAATGGCGGGGGATCATCAGGCGCGGCGCCAAGCTCATCTACGCCTACGCCGAAGCCACCGTGCCGAAGGTGACGGTGATCACCAGGAAGGCCTACGGCGGCGCCTACGACGTGATGGGCTCCAAGCACCTGGGCGCGGACGTCAACCTGGCCTGGCCGACCGCGCAGATCGCGGTGATGGGCGCGCAGGGCGCGGTGAACATCTTGTACCGGCGGGAGATCGCGGCCGCGGCGGACCCCGAGGCGCTGCGCGCCCAGCTGATCACCGAGTACGAAGACACCCTGGCGAACTCGTACGTCGCGGCCGAACGCGGCTACGTCGACGCGGTCATCCGGCCGGCCGAGACCAGGCTCGCGATCACCCGCAGCCTGCGCAGCCTGCGCAGCAAACGGCAGACCCTACCGCCCAAAAAACACGGCAACATTCCTCTGTAAAGGCATTTTTCTTACAATAAGCGACCAGCTGGATCCGATCCGCCGGCCAGAGTGACACAACTGGCACGCGCACGCTCCCGGCTGGCCTACAGTCGAAGGTGATGACCGAATTCGCCGCCCCGCTTCCCATCCTGGCCCGCTACGCGGTCTTGGTGGACGTCGGTTATATTTACGCCGCAGCCGGTGAACTGCTGTTCGGATCAAGCTCCCGCCGGGATTTCCGGGTCGACGCGGTCCCGCTCATCCAGGTGGTCACCAAGCACGCCGACGAGCTGATCAGGGGCGAGCTGCTCCGCGTCTACTGGTACGACGCGGCCAGGGACCGGGTGCCGACCATCGACCAGCGGGTCATCGCGCAGATGCCCTGGGTCAAGCTCCGGCTCGGCAACCTGAACGCCCGCGGTCAGCAAAAGGGCGTGGACGCGCAGATCAGGGCGGACATGGAGGCGCTGGCCCGGCACCGGGCCATCACCGACGCGGTCCTCATCGCGGGCGACGAGGACATGGTGCCCGCGGTCGAGGCCGCGCAGGCGTTCGGGGTGCGCGTGCACCTGTGGGGCATCGAACCTCCGTACGGCACCAACCAGGCCGAGCGGCTGGTCTGGGAATCCGACACGGTCGACGTGCTTGACGCCCCGTTCCTGCGCCCCTACTTCAGCAAGAACCCGGCCGCCGTCGAGCAGGTCCGGGCGGACCCGTCGCTGGGACCGCAGGCCACGGTCCCCTCGCCGGCCCAGCTCTTCGGCGAGCGGCATATCCGGGCCGCCGGACCCCAGCCGACCAGCCGGACCGGTGCGCATCCGGTGCTGCCGGCCGGCGGATGGCCGGCCGGCGTCAACTCCACCGGCCCGATGCCCCGGCTAGGACCTGACCGGATGCGGGTCGAAGAGGCCGGCGAGCACGTCGCGCAGAAATGGATCCTGACCCGCGGCCGGGACAACATCAGGGACCTGCTCCCCGGCCCCATCCTGCCGCCCGTCATCGACAAGGAACTGCTGGTCGACGCGGAGAAGGAGCTCGGGCTCTCGCTGCGCCCCTACCAGGAGGCGCGGGAATGGCTGCGGGACGCATTCTGGGAACGAGTCCACCGCGAGTTCGGCATTAGTCTCGGCAAATCCCGCGGCTAAGAGACTTTATATACTGAACGGACCGTGGTTACCCAGCCCGCTGACAACGATCAGCCCCCCGACGAGCCGCTGCTCCGGGTGGTGCGCGGTGACGCGAGCCCGGAAGAGATCGCGGCCCTGGTCGCCGTGCTGGTGGTGTCGGGCCAAGCCGGCCACCAAGCGCCGGCCGCCAAGGGCCGTTCGGCCTGGTCCGACCGGTCCGGCCTGCGGAACGTTCCGCTGCACCCCGGCCCGGGCACCTGGCGCCGCTCCGCCATGCCCGGCTAGCCCTGCCCGGCCTAGCCCTGCCCGGCCTAGCCCTGCCCGGCAAGCCCAGCCCTGCCCGGCTAGCCCAGCCCTGCTGGCACTCGCTCGCGAACCACCACGATGTGCCATCGTGGTTGTCCCAGCAACCACGATGGTCCATCGTCGTGGTCAGGCGCGGGATTTCACCGCGGCGGGTGGAGCGGAGCGAACGTTACCCGTTATGGGGCGGCGTGCGCCGCGGATAGGACTTCGGCGAGGGGCGTGACGGGGCGGCCGAGCAGCGTGGCCAGGTCTTGGCGGCTGGTCTCCAGGTCACCGCGGGCGATGGAGGTATCGAGGGCGGCCACGAAGTGAGCAGTGGCCTCGTCCAGGCCGGTTTGCTGCAGCCGGGCGGCGTACTCCTCGGCCGGCAGGTCATGGTAGGTCACCTTGGTGCCGGTGACCTCGGTGATGACCCGCGCGAGCTCGGACAGGTCAAAGGCCGGGCCGCCGAGCTCGTAGGTCAGGTTCCCCGGCTCGTCGGCCAGCAGGGCCGACGCCGCGGCGACGGCGTAGTCCTGGCGCGAAGCCGCCGAGATCCGGCCGTGGCCGGCCGCGCCGAGGATCTCGCCCGCTCCGAGGTACTGGGCTAGCTGGCCGGTGTAGTTCTCGGTATACCAGCCGTTGCGCAGCAGGGTGAACGGCACGTCCGCCTGCCCAAGCGCCCGTTCGGTGCCCTGGTGCTCGGCGGCCAGCGGGTTGGTCGTGTCGTCGGCGTTCAGTATGCTCGTGTACACGATGCGGGAGGTCCCGGCGGCCTGGGCGGCCTGGATGACGTTGGCGTGATGGGCGACCCGCTGACCCGGTTCGCTGCTCGACACCAGCAGTAGCCGCTGCACGCCGGCCAGCGCCGCGGCCAGGGTCTCCGGGTGGGAGTAGTCCGCCGCCCGCACCTGCACCCCGCGATCGGCGAGGTCAGCGGCCTTGCTCGGGGTGCGTACCACGGCGACCACGTCGGCGGCGGGCACGCCTCGGGCCAGCAGCTCCTGAACCGCGAGACGGCCCAGGTGGCCCGAGGCTCCGGTGATGGCATACGTTGACATTGATTGAACTCCAATTTTAGTGTTGACTCCAATCACTGTACATCATGGTGAGTAAATTGGTGTCGGCTCTATCTCTAGTGTGTGATCCAACCCCTGCTAGGCTGCCTGAGATGGAGAGCACCGGACTGCGCGCGCTCAAGAAGGCGCGCACGCGGCGGCTCATCGCCGACACGGCCGCCCGCCTGTTCGCCGAGCGCGGCTACGAACATGTCGCCGTCAGTGACGTGGCCCGCGAGGCCGAGGTCGCCGAGCAGACGGTCTACAACTATTTCCGCACCAAGGAGCACCTGGTCACCGACCGCGACCAGCAGATCCAGGATCGGCTGTGCGACCTGATCCGGACCCGGCCGGCCGCCGTCACTCCGGCCGCCGCCATCCGCGACTACGTCTTGTCCTCCGTCGCCGGGATCCGCCGCATTCCGCCGGAGATCTGGCGCGGCGAGCTCGGCTACCTGGCGGCCATCAGCCCGGCCGTCCACCGGCTGGCGCTTGAGTTGACCGACCGCCAGGCCGCCGCCCTGGCCAGCGCCATCGCCGACACCACCGCCGTCCCGCCGGAGGTCGCCAGGCTGCACGGGATCGCGCTGGCCGGGGTGTTCCAGATCATCATCGGCGAGGCCGGCCGGCGCACCCGCGAGGGCCAGAGCCAGGCCCAGATCACCGACGAGCTGTACCCCATGGTGGAAAATATCCTCGACGAGCTCGACCGCTGGCTCGGCCGCTCAGCACCCTAGTTACTGAGGGTCGTAGGCCAGGTTGGGACGCAGCCAGCGTTCGGCTTCGCGGAGGCTGACGCCTTGCCTGCGGGCGTAATCGGCGGCCTGGTCCCGGCCGATCCGGCCGACGGTGAAGTAGCGCGCACCGGGGTGGGCGAACAGCAGCCCGCTGACGCTGGCGGCGGGCCACATCGCGCAGGACTCCGTCAGCGTCATGCCGAACTGCCCGGCGTCAAGCAGGTCGAACAAGATTCGCTTGGGGCTGTGGTCGGGGCACGCGGGATAGCCGAAGGCCGGGCGGATACCACGGAACCGCTCGGCCAGCAGGTGGTCCGGATCCGGGGTGGCGTCCGGTTCGTACCAGTCTCGCCGGGCCAGCAGGTGGATGTGCTCGGCGAACGCTTCGGCGAACCGGTCGGCCAGCGCCTTGACCATGATCGAGGAGTAGTCGTCGCCGCGGGCTTCGTAGCTGGCGGCCAGCTCGTCGGCACCGTGGATGGCGACGGCGAACCCGCCGAGGTGGTCCGCGGCCGGGGCCAGGAAATCGGCCAGGCACCGGTTGGGCCGGCCGGCGGGCTTGGCGGTCTGCTGGCGCAGCATCGGCAGCCGGACGCTGCCGCCGCCCGGCTCGACCACGATGTCATCGCCGGCCGAGTGCGCGGGCCAGAAGCCGTAGCCGCCGCGCGCCCGGAACTTGCCCTCGGCGACGATCTCAGCCAGCAGGGAATTGGCGTCGTCGAAGAGCTCACGCGCGGCCGGCTCCTTCAAGATCGCCGGGTACTTGCCCTTGAGCTCCCAGGCGAGGAAGAAGAACTGCCAGTCGATCAGATCGCGCAGCGTGACCAGATCGGGCTCGATGGTGCGCAGTCCGGTGAACGCCGGGACGGGCAGGTCGTCGAAATCGAGCCGCTCCGGGTTCGCCCGGGCACGGGCCAGGCTCAGCAGCGGACGCCGCTGGGTGGCCTCGTGCTTGTCGCGCAGCTGCTGCTGGTCCACCTGGTTGCTGGCGGCCAGCGAGGCGGCCCGGTCGTCGTCAAGCAGGTCGCTGACCACGCCGGCCACCCGGGAAGCGTCGAGCACGTGCACGGTGGTGCCGTCGTAGGCCGGGGCGATGCGCACGGCGGTGTGCTGACGTGAGGTGGTGGCCCCGCCGATGAGCAGCGGCAGTTTCAGCCCGCGACGCTGCATCTCGGCGGCCACGTTGACCATTTCGTCAAGCGAGGGGGTGATCAGGCCGGACAGGCCCACCGCGTCGGCGTCTTCTGTCACCGCGGTGTCCAGGATCTTGGCGGCGGGCACCATGACCCCCAGGTCGATGACCTGGTAGTTATTGCAGCCGAGGACGACGCCGACGATGTTCTTGCCGATGTCGTGGACGTCGCCCTTGACCGTCGCGAGCACGATCTTGCCGTGGCCGCGGTCGGCGCCGGCAGTGCCCTGCTGACGGGCCTGTTCCTTCTCGGCTTCCATGTAGGGCTCCAGGTAGGCCACCGCGCGTTTCATCACCCGCGCGCTCTTGACCACCTGCGGGAGGAACATCTTCCCCGAACCGAACAGGTCACCCACGATCTTCATGCCGTCCATCAGCGGTCCCTCGATCACGTCCAGGGGCCGCGCGGCCTGCTGTCGCGCCTCCTCGGTGTCGTCCTCGACGTAGTCGGTGATGCCGTGCACAAGCGCGTGCCCGAGGCGCTGGCCGACCGGCGCCTCCCGCCAGGACAGGTCCACCACCCGGGCGGTGCCCGGCCCGCTCACCGTCTCGGCGAACTCGACGAGCCGGTCGGTGGCGTCCGGGCGCCGGTCGAAGAGCACGTCCTCGACCAGCTCGAGCAGGTCGGCCGGGAGGTCGTCATAGACCGCGAGCTGCCCGGCGTTGACGATGCCCATGTCAAGCCCGGCCTTGATCGCGTGGAACAGGAACGCCGAGTGCATCGCCTCACGGACGACGTCGTTGCCGCGGAAGGAGAACGACAGGTTGGAGATGCCGCCGCTGGTGCTGGCCCCGGGGCAACGTTGCCTGATCAGCGGCAGCGCGTCGATGAACGCCTTGGCGTAGCCGCTGTGCTCGGCGATGCCGGTCGCGACCGCGAGCACGTTCGGATCGAAGATGATGTCCTGCGCGGCGAACCCGGCCTGCTGGGTGAGCAGGTCATAGGCGCGGCCGCAGATCGCCACCTTCCGCTCCGCGGTGTCGGCTTGCCCCTGCTCGTCGAAGGCCATCACCACCACTCCGGCGCCGCACGCCCGGATGTGCCTGGCCTGCTCCAGGAACGAGTCCTCGCCTTCCTTGAGGCTGATCGAGTTGACCACGCCCTTGCCCTGGATGCACCGCAGGCCGGCCCGCAGCACACTCCACCGCGAACTGTCGATCATGACCGGGACCCGGGCGACCTCGGGCTCGGTCGCGATCAGGTTCAGGAACGTGGTCATGGCCTGCTCGCTGTCCAGCAGGTCGGCGTCCATGTTGACATCGAGCAGGTTCGCGCCGCCGCGTACCTGCTCCGCCGCGACGGCGACGGCGCCGGCGTAATCACCCGATTCGATCAGCCGCCTGAACCGTTTCGAGCCGGTGACGTTGGTCCGTTCCCCGATCATCACGAACCCGGTGCCCGCGTCGATGCCGAAGGGCTCCAGGCCGCTGAACCGGGTCCGCGGCGAGACCTCGGGAATCTGACGGCGCGGCAGGCCTTCCACCGCGGCCGCGATCCGCTCGATGTGGGCCGGGGTCGTCCCGCAGCAGCCGCCGACCACGTTCACCATCCCGGCCGAGGCAAACTCGGCCAGCAGCTCGGCGGTCTCCTCCGGTTTTTGCTCGTAACCGCCGAACGCATTCGGCAGCCCCGCGTTGGGATGGCAGGCCGTGTACGTGCTGGCCAGCCGGGACAGTTCCGCCACGTAGGGGCGCATCTCGGCCGCGCCGAGCGCGCAGTTCAGGCCGACCACCAGCGGGCCGGCCTGCTCGACCGAGGCCCAGAACGCCTCGAGCGTCTGCCCGGACAGCGTCCGGCCGCTCAGGTCGACGATCGTCGCCGAGATCCACAACGGCAGGTCAGGAGCGACGTCGCGGGCGGCCGCGATGGCGGCCTTGGCGTTCAGCGTGTCGAAGATCGTCTCGACCAGCAGCAGGTCCACGCCACCTTCGGCGAGCGACCGTATCTGCTCGGCGTACGCCGTGTACACCTGGTCAAACGACACCGCCCGGTAGGCGGGGTCCTCCACCCGCGGGGACAGCGATAGCGTGACGTTCAGCGGGCCGACAGCACCGGCCACGAACCGGCCGCCTGCTTCGTCCGCCACCTCCCTGGCCAGCTGAGCCGCGCGCAGGTTCATCTCGGCCACGAGGGATTGCAGGCCGTAATCGGCCTGGCCGATGCTCGTCGCGGTGAACGTGTTCGTGGTGAGGATGTCCGCGCCCGCCGCCAGGTACTGCCGGTGGATGCCCCTGACCACGTCCGGCTGGGTCAGGTTCAGCAGGTCCGGGTCACCGGTCACATCCTGCGGGTGATCACCCAGCCGGTCCCCGCGGTAGTCGGCCGCGGTCAGGCCAAGGCCCTGCAGCATCGTGCCCCACGGCCCGTCGAGCACCACGATGCGCTGGTCAAGCAGCTGCCGCAGCCGGGGCAGGGCCCCTGTCGCTGGCTCTGGGCCCGTCCCTGACGCCGGAGAAGTTACTGCCACCAAGCCGCCTCCTGTCCTAGGAGGCGCCCTTCGTGCACGAACCAGACCGAGCGTGGCGGGCCGCAGCCCGTTGCAGCGCCTCTCGACCTGACCCTCAGGATACCCAACGCACCCGCCCCCGTCCTCCCCCTCCGCCCGAACCGCCCCCGCTCCCCCGCTCCCCCCTTCCCCCGCTCCCCCCGCTCCCCCCGAAGGGGGTCGATGTGCCATTGGGCCCCTTCTTAGGGGTCCAAGGTGCCATCGACCCCCTTGCGTCGGCTCCGCGGCGGGGGGTACTCACGAGGGAACGGTCGCATGGGAGGGGGCGGCGGGGCACCTTCGGGGTTGCGTCTTCTGGGTGGGGGTTGAGACGGGGCGGACGATCAGGCGAGGCGGGCTAGGATCAGCTCGCGGACGCGGGTGCCGTCGGCCTGGCCGCGGGTGGCCTTCATGACCGCGCCGACCAGGACGCCGGCCGCGGTGACCTTGCCGTCGCGGATCTTGGCGGCCACGTCGGGGTGGGCCGCGATGGCCTCGTCGACGGCGGCGGTGAGCGCGTCCTCGTCGCTGACCACGGCTAGGCCGCGGGCGGCCACCACCTCGTCCGGGCCGCCGTGGCCGGCCAGCACGCCGTCGATCACGTCCCGGGCGAGCCGGTCGTTCAGTGTCCCCGTCGAGACCAGCTGCGCGATCCGCGCCACCTGAGCCGGGGTGATGTCTAGGTCGGCCACCTCGATGCCCGCATCGTTGGCCCGGCGGGCGAGTTCACCGAGCCACCACTTGCTCGCGTCGGCCGGGGAGGCGCCGGCCGCAACCGTCTCCGCCACCCGGTCGAGCGCGCCGGCGTTCTCCAGCGCGGTCATGTCCGCTTCGGAGACGTTCCACGCGATGCGCTGCTCGGCCCGGACCCTGCGGAGCTCGGCCGGCGTTTGGGGCAGCGCGGCCCGGATCTGCTCGACCCAATCCCGCGACGGGGCGACCGGCACCAGGTCGGGCTCGGGGAAATACCGGTAGTCCTGCGCCTCTTCCTTGGACCGCCCGGGGGTGGTGGTCCCGGTGTCCTCGTGGAAGTGCCTGGTTTCCTGCTTGATCCGGCCGCCGGCGTCGAGCACAGCGGCCTGCCGCTCGATCTCGAAATACACCGCGCGCTCCACCGAACGCAGCGAGTTGACGTTCTTGGTCTCCGTCCGCGTCCCCCACACGCCGGAACCGCGCGGCGACAGCGAGGTGTTCACGTCGCAGCGCAGCGAGCCCTCTTCCATCCGCACGTCGGAGACGCCGAGGGAACGGAGCAGGTCACGAAGCTCGGTGACGTAGATGCGCGCCACCTCGGGCGCGTTCGCGCCGGTCCCGGTGATGGGCTTAGTCACGATCTCCACCAGCGGGATGCCGGCTCGGTTGTAATCGACGAGTGAGTGGTCGGCGCCGTGGATCCGGCCGGTGGCCCCGCCCACGTGCAGCGACTTACCTGTGTCCTCCTCCAGGTGCACCCGCTCGATGCCGACCCTGACGGTACCGCCGTCCACCGTGACGTCCAGCCAACCGTCGGTGCACAGCGGCTCGTCGTACTGGGAGATCTGGAAGTTCTTGGGCATGTCCGGGTAGAAGTAGTTCTTCCTGGCGAACCGGCACCACGACGCGATCTCGCAGTTCAGCGCCAAGCCGATGCGGATCGCGTGCTCGATCGCCATCCGGTTCACCACCGGCAGCGAGCCGGGCAGGCCGAGGCAGACCGGGCAGACCTGGCTGTTCGGTTCCTCGCCGAAGGTAGTCGCGCAGCCGCAGAACATCTTGGTCCTGGTGCCCAGCTCGACGTGCGTCTCCAGGCCCATCAACGGCTCGTAGCGCTCCACCGCCTCGGGATAAGGGACCAGCGTGTCGGTTACGGTCATGAGGTCAGTCCCTTCGCGCTCGCGAGCAGCGGCTGGCCCCAGCGGCCGACCAAGGCCGCCTCGGCGGCGGCGGCCACCCGGTACAACCGGTCGTCGGCCAGCGCGGGCGCCATAACCTGCAGCCCGACCGGCAGTCCGTCTTCCGGCGCCAGCCCGCACGGGACCGAGATGGCCGCGTTGCCTGCCAGGTCCGAGGGGATCGTGCACAGGTCGGCCAGGTACATGGCCATCGGGTCGTCGGCCCGCTCGCCGAGGCCGAACGCGGTGGTCGGCGTGGCCGGTGAGACCAGCACGTCGACCTGGCCGAAGGCCGCGTCGAAGTCCCTGATGATCAGCGTGCGCACCTGCTGGGCCTTGCCGTAGTAGGCGTCGTAGTAGCCGCTGGACAGCGCGTACGCGCCCAGGATGATGCGCCGCTTCACCTCGGCGCCGAAGCCCTGTTCGCGGGTCAGCGCCATCACCTCCTCGGCGTCCCTGGTGCCGTCGTCTCCGACCCGCAGGCCGTAGCGCATGGCGTCGAAGCGGGCCAGGTTGGAGGAGGCCTCGCTGGGCGCGATCAGGTAATAGGACGGCAACGCGTAGCCGAAGTGCGGACAGGACACCTCGCTGACCTTGGCCCCCAGCGACTCGAGCAGCTCAACCGCCTCGGCGAACCTGGACAGCACTCCGGGCTGGTAGCCGTCGCCGGACAGCTCGCTGACCACGCCGATCCGCATGCCGCTCACGTCGGCCTCGCGGGCCGCCGCCACCACCGGCGGCACCGGCGCGTCGATCGAGGTGGAATCCATCGGGTCGTGCCCGGAGATCGCCTCGTGCAGCAGCGCCGTATCCAGCACGGTCCGGCCGAACGGTCCCGGCGTGTCCAGGCTGCTCGCGAAGGCGACCACGCCGTACCGGGACGAGCCGCCGTAGGTCGGCTTGGTCCCGACGATGCCGCAGACCGCCGCGGGCTGGCGGATCGAGCCGCCGGTGTCGGTGCCGATCGCCAGCGGCGCGGCGTAGGCGGCCACCGCGGCGGCCGAACCGCCGGACGAGCCGCCCGGGACCTTGGTCAGGTCCCACGGGTTGCGGCTGGGACCGAACGCGGAGTTCTCGGTCGAGGAGCCCATGGCGAACTCGTCCATGTTGGTCTTGCCGAGGATGATCGCGCCGGCCTGTTTCAGCCGCTGCGTGATCGTCGCGTCGTACGGCGGGTGCCAGCCCGCCAGGATGCGCGAACCGCAGGTCGTCGGCATGTTCTCGGTCGTGAAGACGTCCTTGACCGCGACCGGGACGCCGGCCAGCGGGGCCAGCCGTTCGCCCGCGGCCCGCCTGGTGTCGACGTCCGCCGCCTGGGCTAGGGCGCTGTCCGCCGCGACGTGCAGGAACGCGTGCACGCGGTCGTCGACGGCGGCGATCCGGTCCAGGTGCGCCTGGGTGACCTCGGTCGCGGAGACCTCGCTGGCAGCGAGCGCCGCCGACAGCTCCGCGGCGGTCATGCGAGTGAGCTCCATCAGTCCTCCCCCAAGATCCGCGGCACCTTGAACCGCTGCTGCTCCACCGCGGGCGCCGCTGCGAGGGCTTGTCCCGGGGTGAGGCACGGACGCGGCTCGTCGTCGCGGAACACGTTGGTCAGGCCGGTCGCGTGCGAAGTCGGCGGGATGCCCTCGGCGGCGACCTGCTGGACCTGCCCGACCGCCGTGATTATCTGATCCAGCTGGGGCGCCAGGTGGTCTAGTTCCGCGTCGCTGAGCGCGATTCTGGATAGTCGCGCCAGGTACGCGACCTCGTCACGGGTAATCGGCATGCACGCCATCTTAGGGGTCCTACTGCGGCGGGCCGCCAGTCGTTAACGTGGTCCTGCGCCGTCCATCCCTGGCTGGCCCGTTCGTCGTCATGGGTGAGGGCAAGGAGAATCCGTGTTGATGTGCAGGGAGCTCAGGCAGCCGTGAACGCCGACGGTCAGGCGGTCCGGTCCGCGGTCGACGCGGCGTTCAGGGACGAGTGGGGACGGGTGGTCGCGACGCTGATCCGGACGACGGGCGACTGGGACCTCGCCGAGGAATGCGCCCAGGACGCCTTCACCGCGGCCCTGCAGCGCTGGCCGAAGGACGGCATCCCGGCCCGGCCGGGTGCCTGGCTGACCACGACCGCCCGGAACCGGGCCATCGACGTGCTGCGCAGGAAAGCGGTCGGAGCCGCGAAACTCCGGGAGGTCGCCGCCATGTCACCCGTACCCGAAGGCCCCGAGATCGATCACAGCGGGGTGCCCGACGACCGGCTGCGGCTGATGTTCACCTGCTGCCACCCCGCGCTTACCCTCGAGGCGCGGGTGGCGCTGACGCTGCGGACGCTGGCCGGGCTGACCACCGCGGAAATCGCCCGGGCGTTCCTGGCCACCGAGGCGACCATGGCAAAGCGGCTGGTCCGGGCCAAGCAGAAGATCGCCCAGGCGGGGATCCCGTACCGGGTGCCCCCGGCGCACCTGCTGCCAGAACGCACGCCGGGCGTGCTCAGCGTGCTGTACCTGCTCTTCAACGAGGGTTACTCGGCGACCGCGGGCGCCGATCTGGTCCGGCAGAATCTGTCCGCAGAAGCAATCAGGCTGGCCCGGGTGCTGGCCGCTTTGATGCCAGATGAACCTGAAGCGACCGGACTGCTGGCGCTGATGCTGCTGCACGACGCGCGCCGGGCCGCGCGGCTGGACGCCCGCGGCGACCTGGTCACGCTGGAGGATCAGGACCGCTCGGCCTGGGACGCCGCGTCGATCGACGAGGGCGTCGCGCTGCTGCACCAGGCGCTGCGGCGCGGACGGCTAGGTCCTTACCAGGTCCAGGCGGCCATCGCCGCCTGCCACGTGACCGCGCCGACCGCGGCCAGCACCGACTGGCCGCAGATCGCCGCGTTGTACCGCCAGCTGGCGGAGTTCGGCCCCACCCCGGTCGTCGAGCTGAACTACGCGGTCGCGACCGGCATGGCGTTCGGCCCTGCGGCCGGCCTTGAGCTGGTCGCGGCCCTGGAGGCCGACGGGAAGCTGGCCGGCTACCACCTGCTCCCCGCGACCAGGGCCGACTTCCTACGCCGCCTGGACCGCCGGCCGGAGGCGGCCGCCGCCTACCGCGAGGCGCTCGAGCTGGTCAGCACCGACGCCGAGCGCCGCTACCTCGCCCGCAGGCTGGCCGAGGTCAGCGGCGGCCCGGCCTAGGGCTCCTCCGTCGCGGCGGGGCGGAAGGCGTCGGGGCCTTCGGTGAGGAGGCGGCGGAGGCCGGCTTCGTCGAGGATGGGGATGCCTAGCTCGACCGCCTTGTCGTACTTGGAGCCTGCGTTCTCGCCCGCGGCCACGAAACCGGTCTTCTTGGACACCGAGGACGTCACCTTGCCGCCGGCCTGCCGGACCGCCTCGGCGGCCTCCTCGCGGCTGAAACCGTCCAGCGTGCCGGTGATCACCACGGCCACGCCCGCCAGCAGGCGGGCCGCGGCCCGCGAGGGGTCGAAGCCCTCGTCAGCCAGGCGGACCCCAGCGTCCCGCCATTTCGCGACGATGACCCGGTGCCAGTCCACGGTGAACCAGTCGCGGACCGAGGCGGCGATCGTCGGCCCGACCCCGTCCACCGCGGCCAGCGCGTCGACTCCTCCCGCCTCGATCGCCTCGAGCGAGCCGAACTCGGCGGCCAGCGCCCGGGCCGCGGTCGGCCCGACGTGCCGGATGGACAGCGCTACCAGGATCCGCCACAGCGGCCTGGTCCGCGCCTGCTCCAGGTTGGCCAGCAGCCGGGTGGCGTTGGCGCTCAGCGTGCCCTGCTTGACGACGAAGAACGGGCAGGTGGCCAGCCGCTCGGCGGTCAGCGCGAACAGGTCACCCTCGTCGGCGACCAGGCCGCCGTCGAGCAGGGCGCTGACCGCCTCGTAGCCGAGCACCTCGATGTCGAAGGCCCCCCGCCCGGCCAGGTGGAACAGCCGCTCGCGGAGCTGAGCCTGGCACGACCGGGTGTTCGGGCAGCGCCAGTCGACCTCGTCCTCCTCGCGGGCCAGCTTGGTGCCGCAAGACGGGCAGTGGGTGGGGTACTCGTACTCGCGCTCGTCCCCGGTGCGCAGGTCGGCCACCGGCCCGAGCACCTCAGGGATCACGTCGCCGGCCTTGCGCAGGACGACCATGTCGCCGATCAGCACGCCCTTGCGCTTGATCTCGTCGGCGTTGTGCAAGGTGGCCCGGTCCACCGTGGATCCGCTCACCTTGACCGGCTCCATCACCGCGAACGGGGTGACCCGGCCGGTGCGCCCGACGTTCACCCGGATATCGAGCAGCCTGGTGGTGACTTCCTCCGGCGGGTACTTGAAGGCGATGGCCCACCGCGGCGCCCGGCTGGTCGAGCCGAGCTTGCGCTGCAGGGCGAGCTGGTCGACCTTGACCACCACGCCGTCGATCTGATACGGCGGGTCGTGCCGGTGCTCGGCGTAGTAGCCGATGTACGCACGGACCCCGGCCATGTCGGGGACGACCTGGTACAAGCCGCTGACCGGCAAGCCCCAGCCGCGCAGCCGCTCGTACCAGCCCGACTGCGTGTCCGGTGCCCCCTCAAGGTGCCCCTGGACTCCCGGGCCGGCCGCCGCGCCGCTGATCTCAGCCTGCCCGGCGGCACCCTCGACCCGGCCGATGCCATGGATGATCGCGTCAAGCGCCCGGCTCGCGGTGATCCGCGGATCCTTCTGCCGCAGCGATCCCGCGGCCGAGTTCCGCGGGTTGACGAAGGCGGGCTTGCCCGCCGCCAACAGGGACTCGTTCAGCCTTTCGAACGCCTCGACCGGCAGGAAGACCTCGCCCCTGACCTCGAGCGTGGCCGGATACCCCGATCCGGTCAGCCGCGCCGGGATGGAGGCAATCGTCCGGATGTTCGGCGTGACGTCCTCACCGGTGCGCCCGTCACCCCGGGTGGCCGCCTTGACCAGCGCGCCGTCCCGGTAGACCAGGTCGATCGCCAGCCCGTCGATCTTCAGCTCGCACAGGTAAGGCCCCGCGCCGCCGAGCCGGGTGGCCCGGTCGGCCCAGCCGCCCAGATCCTCGTCGGTGAAGACGTTATCCAGGCTCAGCAGCCGCTCCAGGTGCTCCACCGGGGTAAATTGCGTCGAGATCGAGCCGTGCACGGTTTGCGTCGGCGAGTCCGGCGTGCGCAGCTCGGGGTACTGCTCCTCCAGCGCCCGCAGCTCGCGCATCTTGGTGTCGTAGTCGATGTCGGAAATGGTCGGCGCGTCGAGCACGTAGTACCGGTGATCGGCCTCGGTGATGTCCAGGCTCAGGTCAGCGTGGCGCCGCCTGGCCTGCGCGGGCGCGGCCTGAGGCTCCGCGTCTGTGTCGTGTTCCGTCACCTGGGCTCCCCCCTGGAGTCTTCGATCAGCTCGGGAAGCATGGTCGCCGCCTGGTGGCACCGGGTCAACGCGGCGCGCGCCTGGGCCTCCGACGCGCCCGCCAGCCCGCAGGACGGGGTGATCACCGTTTGCCTGGCGCACGTCGCCAGCGGCAGCCCCAGCCGCTGGTAGAGCCGGATGACCCGCTCGGCCGTCTCGCGAGCCTCGGCGGAACCGCCGCCGGGGCCGCCGGGGCCACTGGGGCCCGCCCGCCCGGGCCCGGCGGCCCCCGAGCCCGCCCGGCTCCCATCCGGCGCCTCCGCCACGGCCTGCTCAGGTACGGCGGGAACCGCGCCCGTCAGCAACCCCATCCCGGCCTCAGCGACCTCGGCCACCGCGTCCTGTTCACCCCGCCGTAGCTGGCCGAGGTCGAAGGAGACCGCATCCGCCCCCGCCGCCCTGATGATGCCGAACGGGACCGTGGCGGCACAGCAGTGCACCACTGTATAGCTGCGGACGGCCGCGAGCACCTGGGCCATCGCGTCCCGCAACGTGTCCGTCTCGACCGCGGCGAACCGCGACAGCCCGCTCGCGGTCGGTATCGCGCCGTCGGCCACCGCGGGCAGCGAAGGCTCGTCGAACTGGACCACCAGCCGCGCCCCTGGCACGCGCTTGAGCACCTCGGCCACGTGCGCGGCCGCGCCCTCGGCCAGCGAGGCGGTCAGGTCGGCGACCGCGCCCGGGTCGGACAGCGCCGCGTTCAGCGTGCGCGGCCGCTCAAGCGCGGCGGCCAGCGTCCACGGCCCGCACAGCTGGATCTTGACCAACCCGGTATAACCGTCGAGCCCCTCGGCCATCACGTCAAGATCCGAGGCGAGCATGGACCGGGCCCGGGCCAGGTCACGGCCTCCCCGCTCGGCCAGCCGCCAGCCGCGCGGGGTGACCTCGACCGGAATGTCGATCAGCAGCCCGGCGGTCCGGCCGACCAGATCCGCCCCCGGCCCCCGGGCCGGCAACTCAGGCAGGTAAGGGAAGTCCGGCAGTTCGCCGGCCACCACCCGTATCGCCTCCGCCGGATCAATCCCCGGCATCGACCCGATGCCGGTCGCGCGGCCCGGTGCCCACGGAAAGCCGTTCTGGTCATCGCTCACATGCTGAGCTTAGAACCGCCTAGTGGCAAACCTCGACCCGTGCGGAGGTCAGGGGTGTGCGACACATATGTAGGGGTGCTGGGATCTGGCTGGCCAGCGCCGTAGTCTGAGTGATAGTCACACTCAGAGGAGGCGATGGTGCCGGACGAGCCGGGTGACCTGCCTGACCTGGAGCGCCGCCGGGACGACTTGTACCGCCAGCTGGGCCAGGTCGGGGATTTCCGCCGCGGGTCGCTGAACGAAGTCCGCCGCAAGTGCGGCAAGCCGGACTGCGCGTGCGCGCAGCCCGGGCATCCGGGGCACGGGCCGCAGTACAACCTGACCCGTTCCGAGAACGGCAGGACCGTGGCCCGGCACCTGCGGCCGGGCCCGGAGCTGGACAAGATCCGGCGGGAGGTCGCGGAGTACGAGCGATTCAGGGACCTGGTGGGGCGGGTGACGGAGGTCAGCGAAGCGATCTGCGAGGCCCGCCCCGCCGCGCCGCCCGGCGCCGCCGGCGATGACGGCAGCCCTTCCCCGCCGGGAGGGGAAAAAAGGGGCTCCGGGACGCGCTCGCGGCGGAGGCGGTGATCCGGGCCGGGATGCTGAAGCTGGGCGGCGGCATGCTGGGGGAACTGCTGGCCGCCGATTCCGGGTACCGGGGCCCGCGGGTGCCGTGCGGGCAGGGCCATGAGGCAGAGTTCATCTCCTGCCGGGACAAGACCTTCGACACGGTGCTCGGCCCGGTCACCCTCACCCGCGCCTGGTACCGCTGCGGGCGGTGCAGGCACGGTCTTGCCCCCAGGGACGCCGAGCTTGGCATAGCCGGGCAGTCGCTGTCGCCGGGGCTGGCCACGGTGAACGACCGCGCCGCGAAGGCCGCCGCAGACCGGGACCGGGCTGCGCTGATCACCGCCCGCAAGCTGGTGCCGCTGCCGCCGGCCCCGCTGCCGGACAAGCTATACGCCGCGATAGACGGCACCGGCGTCCCGGTCACCGCGAAGGAGACCGCCGGCCGGGCCGGCAAGGGCGAGGACGGCCGCGCCCGCACCCGCGAGGTTAAGCTCGCCGTCTTCTTCACCCCTTCTCTGTGCTCGTCGACGCCCTGCTCATCCGCAGCCTGCTGGTGCCGGCCCTCATGCACCTGATCGGCCCGGCCAGCTGGGCCCTGCCCGGCTGGCTGGATCGCATCCTGCCCCGCCTGGCCGCCGAGCCCGGCGAAGCTGCCCTCCCGGCTGCTCATCACGATGCCGTGGACCCAGTGCGGGCCCGGTGAGTCAGCCTGCGGGTGGAGCAGCCGTCGCCGGCTGTTCCACCCGTGCGCCGATGCCCTAGCACCAGCACCGCATCGCGTTTACTGTTGGCGCCATGCCGAGCGAGTGTCCGGGGAACATCCGCGACCAGGACGTGCGGAACGCCGGCGGTGCGCCGCCGCCCGGGGCGACGGCTGGCCTGCGGCGGGTTACCATCCCGGCCGCCATCGCAGCGGTCCTGGTCGCAGTCGTCGGGGTCGGCCTGGCCCTGCCCGGCAAGTCCGCCGCCGTCATCGTGGTCGCCGCCACGGCCACGCTGGTGGCCGCGGGCGGCATCGCCTTCATCTTCATCCGCAGCCCGGAGTCCATCGGCCCCGACATCGCGGCCCTGCTCACCGTCGGATTCGCGGGCGTGGCACTGGCCGGGCTGCTGCCGGACACGCCCGGGTTCGTGATGGTGTACGTGGCCATGGCCGCACTCGGCATGCGCGCGCCGCCGATCCCGGCGATCATGGCCGGGCTGGCCGTCTTGGCCGCCATGAATCTCGCCGCGCTGCTGGCGGGCGCGCTGTCCGTCCCCGAGCTGGTCAGCCAGGATGTCGGTGCCGCGTTCGTGTTCGCTGTCGGCGCTTTCACCCGGTCAGCCCGGATTGCGCAGGACCAGGCGCGGGTAGCTCAGGCGCGGGCCGAGGACCTGCTAACCCAGCTGCGGGCCTCCCAGGCAGCGCAAGCCGAGGCGGCTGCGCTCACCGAGCGCGCCCGGCTGGCCCGCGAGATCCACGACATCCTGGCCCACGCGCTGTCTGGCCTGGTCCTGGCGCTGGACACGATGGAGCTGCTCGGCCGGCAAGCGGAGACCGGTGCCGGCACCATGGAGCGGATGATGGAACAGGTCAGCCGCGGTCAGCGGATAGCGCGTGACGGACTCACCGACACCAGGCGCGCGATCGCCGCGCTGCGGGGTGACGAGCTGCCCGGGCCCGCTCTGCTGGACCGCCTCGTGCGAGACGCGACCGCCGCGACCGGAGTCCGGGCCACGCTCAGCGTCACCGGCCCGGAGCGGCCGCTGCCGCCCGAGGTCGGGCTCGCGCTCTACCGCACGGCGCAGGAGGCGCTGACCAACACCGCCAAGTACGCAGGTCAGGGTGCCGGTGCCGAACTGCGGCTGGCCTACGAGCAGGATGCCGTCGAGCTGGTCATCGAGGATTCCCGGTCGGCGGACCCACCCGGCACCACGGCCGGGCTGACGTTCGGCGGCTACGGGCTGACCGGCATGCGCGAGCGGGCCGAACTGCTGGGCGGGAGCCTGACGGCGGGGCCGACCGGCCCGGGCTTCGCGGTCCGGCTGCGGCTGCCGGCGCCCACGACGACCGCGCTGCCGGACTCTCCTGCACACGGCCTCGCCAGCGGGCTAGCGCCATGACTCCGGCCGATCCCGCTAGCCCCGGCACCGGGACTTCACCGCCTGGCGCGCCGGTCCGGGTGCTCATAGCCGACGACCAGAAGATCGTCAGGGAAGGGCTCGTCTCGCTCATCGGACTGCTGCCGGGCATCGAGGTGGTCGGTGCGGCCGTCGACGGCGACGACGCCGTCCGCCAGGCCGGCGAGCTGAGCCCCGACGTCGTCCTGATGGACCTGAACATGCCGCGCTGCAACGGGGTCGAGGCCACCGAGCGGCTGCGCGAGGAACAGCCCGAGACCCGCGTGGTCGTCCTCACCACGTACTCCGACGATGCCTGGGTCTTTTCCGCGCTGCAGGCCGGTGCCCGGGGATTCCTGACCAAGGACGCCGGCGCCGACGAGATTCACCGGGCCATCACCGCGGTAGCCGCCGGCCAGGCGCAGCTTGACCCGTCAGTGCAGCGGCGGCTGCTCGACGCCCTCGGCAGCGGCCGTCACTTCGCCGTGGCCCAGGCCGCCGGCTCATCCGGCGCGGCCGCCGATTCCGGGCCGGCCCGGCTCCCCGGCGAGCTGACCCCGCGAGAGGTGGAAGTGCTGGGCCACATCGCGGCCGGGCTGTCCAATACGGAGATCGCCGCGACCCTGTTCGTCTCGGAGGCCACGGTGAAGACGCACATCAACCACATCTTCACCAAGACCGGCCTGCGCGACCGCGCGCAGCTGGTCGGGTACGCGTTCCGGCACGGGCTGGCCACGCCCAGCTGAGGCCGGCGCCGAGCCAGGGGCACGCTTCGCGGGTCGCGGGCCCTGGTCTAGGGGCCCGGTCAACCCGAGGGTGGAGCTCAGGCCAGCGGAAAGCTCCACTCGGGGACCGATGGCCTGGCGGGCCCGCCGACCTAGCGTTCATGGTGCCGGTCCTAACGGGGACCGCCTACCCACCGGAGGAACACCGTGAATGCCACGGGATACATCATCAACGCGATCCTCGTCCTGCTCGTGCTGCGCCAGATCCGGGAAAGCCGGCTCGACCTGATAAGTCTCGTGCTGCCGGTCGCGCTGGTGGCCGGGGCTGCTGCCTACTACCTCCGCGCGGTCCCGGCCGCGGGCAACGACATTGCGCTCGACCTCACCCTGGCCGCGACCGGGGCGGCCCTGGGCATCGGGTGCGCGATGGCGACCCGCATGCGGCGCGGCGGCGACGGCGTGGCACTCGCCAGGGCCGGCGGGGTGGCCGCCGTGCTGTGGGTTGCCGGCATCGGCTCCCGGATGGCCTTCGCCTTTTTCTCCGGCCACGGCGCCGGGCCGGCCATCGCGCGGTTCTCTGCTGTGCACAGCATCACCAGCGCGGACGCCTGGGTGGCGGCGCTGGTCATCATGGCCCTGACCGAGGTCACCGCCCGGCTCGTCGTCCTGAGGCTGCGCGCCCGCAAGCTCCCCGTGGCTGCCGCCGAGGCCGCGCCGCGGACGCCGGCTCGCGCGCAGGCCTAGCCGAAGGCGCACGACATCAGATCGCAGGGAATCTCCCGCCGCGCCGGCGGGGGCTTCCCGCGAGCGGACCGGCCAGGCACTCAGCGCGCGGACCGGGGAGGACCTGGCCGGCCTGATGGCCGGCCTTCCGCCCCTGGCCGTCGCGGAGGTGACCGGCGCCGCTGGCCCCCGGCGAGCCGGATACCGCGCCCTGGCCGCCTGGGCCGCTGTAGCGGTGGCGGCCATCGGATCCGTCGTGGTTGTCCTGGCTGTCCGCGGACCCGGGCACGGTGCCCTGTTCCCGTGGTGGCTGATCCCGTTCGCCTTCCTCGTCCTGCGCCGGCTGGGCCGGAGCACGGCCCGGCGCAGATGACTGCGCACTGGCGGCCCTGGTGTCCCGGATAACAAAGTGCCGTTTGGGACATGGTGCCCTCACTGGTTCCGCCAGTGCGGCCTGTTCGTCGGCTCCGGCGTCGTCGAGGCCAGCTGCAAGTCCGTACCTCGGCCAGCGCCTCAAGCAGGCAGGCATGCACTGGACCGTCGACGGCGCCGACGCCATCATCGCCCTCCGCTGCCGCGAGGCCAGCAGCACCTGGGAAGCCATCTGCAACTAACCCGCACTCAGACGCGCACCGCCTGAGCAGGAACATCCCGAAGATGATCTTGGTTACCTACAAAATTGACGCGCACCCGGAGGTCAGTCGTCGTCGCGGCTCTGCCACCACGGGGGCTCCTCACCTGGCTCGTCGTCATCGAAATAGCCGGCGTCGGCGGCCGGGGCGGCCGGGGCGGCCGAGGGGCGGCGCCAGCGATCCGTCTTGTCCGCCCGCCGGGCGGACAAAGCGATCACCGTGACGATCCCGACGGCGACTCCGACGGCGAAGAAGACGAAGAGCACGATGGCCATCACGTCCGCGGTAGGGCTCACGACCGCCTCCGCTCGCCGTCCGGCGGGTAGATGTCGCGGAGCCCGACGCCGACCAGCCTCCGCACCCCGCGGGCCGCGGGGCCCGGGGGCGTCCTGGTCAGCGTGGACCGTCTGTCCTCACGGCGAACAGCCGTCGCGATCATGGCGACGATCCCGACCATGATCCCCGTACCGAATACCAATCCCATCCCGATTGCTACTGCCACCACGATGCGGTCCATCATGGCCCTCCCGCACTTCGGCCGGCAGTGCTGGAACCGCCGGTACCCGCGTCTGCGGCTCAGCGAAATCCGCAGGCCCTTGGTGCCGCCGAGCTTACGTCTTTGTAATCCCCACGAGCTGGTCATGTCGTCTAGGCCCACCGGGTGGTCACCCACGATTGGTCTGGTAGGAGCTATCGGACATGTTCTTCTATGACCGAGCAGCTGGATAGCTAGAATGCTTCTTATCATCCTGGCCATTCCAACCTCTGGTATTGCTAGAGCAGTACCCATCGGTCGGCATGGCAAACGTCTCATCCTTAATATTCCGGCCGCCAGAACAGTTCCACTAGGTAGGGCAAGCCCAGCAGTTGGGATGGCTGGCATGACTGGCATCAAGGCGCCGTCCCGCCGGGCAGTCGTGGCGCGCAAAGCAGGCTGTGCCCAGGCCCGAACACGGGTCAGGGCCCCGGCGCCCCCGGCCCGGGACCGAACATGGGTCAGGGCCCCGGCGCCCCCGGGCCCGGGCCCGAACACGGGTCAGGGCCCCGGCGCTCCCCGGCCCGGGACCCTGACCCGGCCCCCGCCAGGTCGGTGATTTCTAGTGCACGAGCTCGCGGGCGGTACGGAACAGGTCCGCGTCCAGGTCCCTGCAGCCCAGTCCGTTAAGCTTGCGGGCGCTCTTCGACATCCGGTTGGGCGCATCCGTCACCAGGGAGCAAGCCCGATCTTCCCGGCGTACCGCGACCGCAACCACGGCGATAACTCCGACGACGACCCCGGCAAGGAACAGGGCGATCGTTACTGCGACTACGACTCCGGCCATGTTGGCCTCCAACGTTCCCGTCCCGCGGAACTCCGTCCGCGGATCCCACTGCTTGTGACCGCGGCCGGGCCAGGTGCCCCGGGCGGCCTGGTGCTCGTGGGCGGCGGTGTCCCCGTATGTCCACGATCTGGATGTATTATCCCGTACGCCCAGTTGAGACGGGCTATTCGGCTCGCAGGATTCATCTGGCAGATACTGGCGCATCCAAGCAGTCCTACTGCTAGGATAGATCCCATGTTCCGAGTCATCCAGGTCATCCCAACCTTTGGTACCTAGCGGGTTAGTACCACTCGCGGACTGGGTATAAACCAGCTACGGCCAGATATTCCAGCCAGCCGGATGGCGGGGATGATCTGGATGGATAGAATCACCTGATCATCGAGGTGCCCGAGTGTTGAGGAGGCCGGATGACGACCCCGATGTACCGCGAGATCGCCGACCAGCTTCGCCAGCAAATCGACTCCGGGGAGTTCCAGGCCGGCAAGCAGCTGCCGACCGAGCAAGACCTGCAGAAGCTGTACAACGCGTCCCGGAACACCATCAGGGACGCGATCAAGCAACTCGCCACGCTAGGCCTCGTCGAAACCCGACCCGGCCAGGGCACTTTCGTCGTTCCCAAGATCGACCCCTTCGTCACCACTTTGACCGGCGACCCGAGCGAGGGACGTGGCGGGGGCGAGGGCGCCAGCTACGCTTCGGAGGTCGAGCAACAAGATCGGAAACCATCGGTCAGCTCGGTGCAGGTCGAGATCCAAGAGGCATCTGAGGATGTGGCCGGCGGCCTGTGGGTGCCAGTGGGCACGGAAGTCATCAGCCGGCACCTGAAGCGCTTCATCGATGGCACACCCTGGTCCCTGGAAACCTCGTTTTACCCGGGCGAATTCGCCGACCGCGGGGCGGACCGGCTCCGACGGGCCCGTGACATCGAGATGGGCACCGTCCAGTACCTTCGGGACACGATCGGCGTCCAGCAGGTAGGTTTGCGTGACTGGATCGTCGTCAGGGCCCCGGAGCCCATCGAGATGGATTTCTTTAAACTCCCGCTAGATGGACGGGTCGTCGTGGTCGAAATATTCCGGACGGCTTTCGACGGAAACGGGCAGCCGATGCGCCTCACCGTTACCGTTTTCCGGGCTGACCGTAATCAATTCGTCGCCGATGTCGGCAAGGTGCCACCGCTGAAGAACTCGAAGAAATCACAATGACCAAGACCACAGCACGTTTCGCCATCGGAGCGGTTACTCTGTGCTAAAATTTATATTGTTTACGTAGTCGCCGCTGATAACAGCCTCGCTGCCGTACGGCCAGCCACGCTGATTCATGATTGCGACCCATAGACCCCGTTGCCTCGCGACAGCTCAGACAGGCGGGCGACGGTTTCGGGCCTGGGGAGGATCCTCCGGACCCTTTGCAGTAGAGCATTGACAACTAGTCAGCCGTTAGATGACAAAGAAAGGGGAAAGTGCCATGGCAAAGCTCCACGCACGTCCCTCAAACCAGTACCGCTACGAGCACTACGACCCACGCACCGAGATCTTCGGCGCCCGTTGAATGTTAACCGGCTGGTCGTCGCATTTTAGATTGGCCGGGCTGCTGGTAGAGCTGTCGGCGCTGGCTGCGATATGCAGCGCCGACAGTAAAGCTGGGCGGCATATGTGCGATCGGCTAAGAAGATCCCGGGCAGGCCAGGCGGATAGCCTGACAAGTGTGATGCAAGCGATCCACGCGCGACGAGAGATGGTCGTGAGGCAGGATCGCTCAAAGCTTTTTCTGGTATGGAAGGAATTAGGGAGGCTTGAGTAGGCAGACTCTGGCACCGTCTTCGGTAAAAACTTCACCCCAAGCAGGTCTGAAAACGCTAAAGCCGCATCGAGCTGAGGCTGGCCCGTCTGGCGTTTAACCAGGCTGCGGGGACTTAAGCCTGATGGCGCGCCGCGGGACCGCGATCGGGTTAGGATTTTTGTACTGTTTAGGTGGTATCGCACGCCCTGGATACGGGTGACTATGTACCGGTGGGCAGATATCCATTTGAACTACGTCTGGCTGCGCCGGGGGATCTGGACGAGATCTACGAGCTCATCGACGAGGCCGCTGCCTGGCTGCGGGACAAGGGCACCGACCAGTGGGAAAGACCATGGCCGAGTCGCGAGGCGCGTCACCGCAGGGTCTTGTCCGGGCTGGAAAACGGCGAAACCTGGATCGTATGGGATGGCTCTGACCCGGTGGCGACGATTACCACCGCCACCCAGCCCAATCCCAAAGTCTGGTCGAACCTCAGCCCCGAGTGTGACCTATCGGAGCGGGCCGTCTACGTACATCGGCTGATCGCGGCCAGAAGATACGCCGGCTCTGAGCTCGGGTCCGAGCTCATCGACTGGGCCGGCCTGCACGGCCACTGCCTGTACGGCGCGCAGTGGATCAGGGTTGACGTCTGGAGTTCCAATCTGGCGCTTCATGATTACTACCTGGCCAGGGGATTCCTGCCGTGCGGCCGTTGCGCCGATCCGTACTATCCCTCTGGTGCCCTGTTCCAGAAGCCGGTGCTGGCCATCCGCCCGCCCAGCCTTCCCCCGGTTCACCGAGACCTTGTCCCCCTCACATCCCCCGCCGTCCGCAGCATGGCGCACGCCTTCGACCGGCCTGAACATTCTGTGCAGGACCGGCGCTCAACCTAGCCGCGGCGGACGCGCATCCTCGACGCCAGGCGTGCCCGCGGCTCGGGCGTTTCCGCGGCTAGCGCGTGCCCGCGGCTAGCGCGTGCCCGCGGCTAGCGCGTGCCCGCGGAAACGGGCGCGAGCCCGGCGGACGTAGCGCTGATGGTGGCGCTGCCGAGCACGGTGTCGCCGTCGTACAGGACGGCGGCCTGGCCCTTGGCCACCCCGCGCGCGGGGCGGTGCAGGCGGATGCGCAGGGCGTCGTCCGCCCGCCAGGCGGTACAGGCATGCACGTCGCCGTGGGCGCGGAGCTGGACGAGGCAGTCGCGCGGCTCAGGGAGCGGAGCGCAGCCTGTCCACACCGGGCGCGCCGCGGTGATCTCGGTGATGTCGAGTTCCTGAGCGGGCCCCACGGTCACGGTCCGGGTCACCGGCTCGATGTCGAGCACGTAGCGGGGCTTGCCGTCCGCGGCTGGCGTGCCGACGCGCAAGCCCTTGCGCTGGCCCACGGTGAAGGCGTAGGCGCCGTCGTGGTCACCCAGGACGGCACCGGCGGCGTCGACGATCCGGCCAGGCGCCTGTCCAAGGTGCCTGGCCAGGAAACCCTTGGTATCGCCGTCGGCGATGAAGCAGACGTCGTGGCTGTCGGGCTTGTCCGCGACCGCGAGCCCGCGACCGGCCGCCTCGGCCCGGACCTGCACCTTGGGTGTGTCGCCGAGCGGGAAGATGGCGTGGCTGAGCTGATCGGTGCGGAGCACGGCCAGCACGTAAGACTGATCCTTGCCCAAGTCGGCGGCCCGGCGCAAGACACCGTCACTGACCTGGGCGTAGTGACCGGTGCACACCGCGTCGAAGCCGAGGGCCAGGGCGCGGTCAAGCACCGCGGCGAACTTGATCTTCTCGTTGCAGCGCAGGCACGGGTTCGGGGTGCGGCCCGCGGCGTACTCGGCCACGAAATCCTCCACCACGTCACGGTGAAAACGCTCGGCCATGTCCCACACGTAGAACGGGATACCGATGACGTCCGCGGCCCGCCGGGCGTCCCGCGCGTCCTCCAGCGTGCAGCAGCCGCGGGCTCCGGTCCGGTACGACGACGGGTTCGACGACAACGCCAGATGGACACCGGTCACCTCGTGACCTGCGTCCACCGCACGAGCCGCGGCCGTCGCGGAATCCACTCCGCCCGACATCGCCGCGAGCACCCTCAACCCACTCACCCCCCAACTTTATCCCCCGCCCCCGCCCCCGCCGACGTCCTGGGGGTCGATGTGCCATCGGGCCCCTTCTTAGGGGCTCAATGTGCCACCGACCCCCTAAGCATGGGGGCCGGAGGCCGGGGCCTGGGGGGCCCCAGGGCGGGGGACCGGGGCGGGGGCGGGGAGGGGCGGGGCGGGGGGGTTAGCGGGGGGTGGCGCGGCGGGCGCGGGTTACGGCTTCGGGGAGGACCAGGGCCAGGGCATCCACGTCCTGCTTGGTGGAGGTGTGGCCCAGGGAGAAACGCAGCGAACCGCGGGCACGGGAGTCGCCGGCGCCCATGGCCAGCAGGACGTGGCTGGGTTCAGCCACCCCCGAGGTGCACGCTGACCCGGTCGAGCAGGCGATTCCGTTCGCATCAAGAAGCATGAGCAGTGCGTCGCCCTCGCAGCCGGGGAAGGAGAAGTGCGCGTTCCCTGGCAGCCGGCCGGGTCCGGACGGTGGCCCGTTGAGTACGGCGTCGGGCACCGCCGCCAGGACCTGGCGGATCAGGTCATCTCGCAGCTCGGTCAGCCGCGCGGCCTCCTCCGCCCGGCTGCGGGCGCATTCCGCAGCCGCCACGGCGAAGGCCCGGATAGCCGGCGTGTCGAGCGTGCCAGAACGGATATCGCGCTCCTGGCCGCCGCCGTGCAGCACCGGCACCGGGGTCACCCCGCGGCCCAGGATGAGGGCGCCGACGCCGACCGGGCCGCCGAGCTTGTGACCGGTGATCGTCAGCGCGTCCGCTCCGCTGGCCGCGAAGTCAACCGGCAGCTGGGCGGCCGCCTGAACCGCGTCAGTGTGGAACGGCACCCCGTACTCGTGCGCCACCGCCGCCAGCCCGGGGACCGGGTTCACCGTGCCGACCTCGTTGTTCGCCCACATCACGCTGACCATGGCCACCTGGTCGCTGGCCGCGTCGATGGCCGCCCGAAGCTCCTCGGGGCGCACCGTGCCTTCCCGGTCCACGCCAAGCCAGACGGCCTGCGCCCGCTGGCTTTCCGACAGCCAGCGCACCGAATCGAGCACCGCGTGATGTTCCACCGAGGTGGTCAGCACCCGGCGGCGGTGACCCTGCTGCCTGGCCCAGTACAGGCCCTTCACCGCCAGGTTGTCCGCCTCGGTCCCGCCGCTGGTGAAGACGATCTCGCTCGGCCGCGCGCCGAACACCTCGGCGAGCTGTTCCCTGGATTCTTCCACCACCCGGCGGGCGCGCCGGCCCGCGGCGTGCAGCGACGACGGGTTGCCGAGCCGGGCTAGCTCCTCGGTCATCGCCGCGATCGCCCCGGGGCGCATCGGCGTCGTCGCCGCGTGATCCAGGTATACGGGACTTGTCCGGTTTGAACTCATGGCTGCGTACAGCCTAGCTGCCGTGCCGATACAGCCGATACGGCGGTAACGGGCAAGCTCAGGGCTACTTACGCTTGGCGATCTCCTCCATGAGCTGCGGGACCACCTTGAACAGATCGCCGACGACCCCGAAGTCGGCCAGCTCGAAGATCGGGGCCTCCGGGTCCTTGTTCACGGCGATGATCGTCTTGGAGGTCTGCATTCCGGCCCGGTGCTGGATCGCGCCGGAAATGCCGACCGCCAGGTAAAGCTGCGGCGAGACAGTCTTACCCGTCTGCCCGACCTGGAACTGATGCGGGTACCACCCGGCATCGGTGACCGCGCGGGACGCGCCGACGGCCGCGTTGAGCGAATCGGCCAGCTTCTCGATGATCTGGAAACCTTCGGCCCCTCCGGTGCCTCGCCCGCCGGAGACCACGATCGACGCCTCGGTCAGGTCGGGACGCTCACTGCGCTCGGCGACGACCCGGTTGGTGACCTTGGCCCCGGTGGCCTGCTCGGCCAGCGACACCTGCGCGACTTCGGCCGCGCCTGGCGCAGGCTCGGGCGCCAGTGCGTTGGGCCGCATCGCCACGATCGGCGTGCCGCGCCTGACCCGGGAATGGACGATCGTCGCTCCGCCGAAGACCGACTGCTCGGCGACCGGCCCATCGTCGCCTGGCTGCAGGTCCACGGCGTCGGTGAGCACGCCCGAGTCGATCTTGACCGCGAGCCGGCCCGCGACCTCCTTACCCTGGGCCGTGCCGGCCAGCAGCACGAGCGCAGGAGACTTTTCCCTGACCAGCTGGGCCAGCAGCGCCGCGGCCGGCGCCACCACATAGTCGTCGTAGGCCGCGTCGGCGGCCACGTACATCTTGGCCGCACCGTACTCGGCGCACCGCGCCTGGCCGCCTTCTGCGCCAGGCCCGGTCCATACCACCGAAGGCTCGCCGAACCGCCGGGCCAGCGTGATCAGCTCGAGCGTGACCTTCTTGACGTCGTCGTCTACGTGCTCCGCGAGCACCAGGATCTCAGCCATGCCGCTTCCCTTGTCAGATGAACTTGCGCGCCGCGAGGAACTCGGCGACCTTGACGCCGCCGTCGCCTTCGTCCTTGACGATCGTGCCGGCCTCCCGTCGTGGCCGCTGGGTATGGTCGACCACCTCGGTGGCCGCGCCGCCCAGGCCCATTGCGGCGGGATCGATGCCCGCGTCGGCCAGGGTCATCGTCTGCACCGGCTTTTTCTTCGCGGCCATGATGCCCTTGAACGACGGGTAACGCGGCTCGTTGATCTTCTCGACCACGCTGATCACCGCCGGGAGCGAGGCTTCTACCTCGAAGTACCCGTCTTCGGAGACCCGGCGGATGCGAATCGCCGAGCCGTCGATCTCCACCTGGCTGGCTAGCGAGACCTGCGGGATGTCCAGCCGCTCGGCCAGCATCGAGGCCATCACGCCCATCCGGGCGTCGGTGGACTCTGACCCGCAGATCACCAGGTCGAAGCCGGTTTCAGCGAGCACCTTGGCCAGCGCGTAGGAGGTCGAAAGCGCGTCGGAGCCAGCCAGGCCGTCGTCCAGCAGGTGCACGGCCTTGTCCGCACCCATCGAGAGCGCCTTGCGAATCGACTCGGTGGCCTTGTCCGGGCCCATGGTCAAGATCGTGACCTCGGCCTCGTGGCCCGCCGCGCGCTGCGCCTCGGCGATCTGCAGGCCCTGCTCGATGGCGTACTCGTCAAGCTCGTTGATGAGGCCGTCCACCGACGCGCGATCCAGCGTGCCGTCCGCGGCCTTGAGCTTGCGTTCGGCCCAGGTATCTGGCACCTGCTTGACGCACACGACGATATCCATGGACTCCCTCGACCTCCTTGATAGCTCAGACACAGCCTGCCAAACCACGCGGCGCTGCTAGTCACCGGGTCCTGGACTCAATGTTACTAGCCAGTAGGTCAGCTCCTGACCCCGCCCCCGGCCCGTCGGCCGGGACCGCCCCGGACCGCCCGGGCTGATCTGCGGCGGAGATGCGCCCGTTAGACCGGATAAGTACGCCTTGTGGTGATATGGTCAAGCGATGCATTTGGGGCGTGCGATGCTGAAAGTGACATAGGTTAAATCTCCGTAAAATCTCGGCAACAAAGGCACGACGACCATGCGGGGGACAACCTCGTCGCCTTCTCACGGGTGATACCGACGGACTTAAGCCTTTTGTCCGCATTGCCACAATATTTCGTACGGATATAGCCGCATAAGGTCATTATTCCGAATTCTCGCGTCGTCACTGGGACCTGACGGCATCCGGGCGGGCTGGGGCAGCCCGGCCGGTGAGCGGGTGTGGGGGGAGGGGAGCGCTATGCACCAGGCACTTCATGTTGCCGCCGGGGGGTCGCAGCTCATGAGCCTGGGCTGGTGGCGCCATCTGCATCACTACGTGCCTGTCGGGCTGGTCGGGTTGATCTCGTGGACGGTATGGCTGACCCGTTTCACCCTCTCCCGGATGTACCGGCCGGTCTCGCCGGGCTTCTCGGCGACGACTTCCGTCGTGGTGCCGTCCTACCGGGAGGATCCGGACATCATCGACCGGTGCGTCACGTCCTGGCTGCGGGAAAATCCGACCGAGATCATTGTCGTCCCCGATGTCGCGGACACCGAGGTCATCGCGCGGCTGGAAGCCCGGGCCGCCGTCGATCCGCGGCTGAAAGTGGTCCCGTTCGTCCACCACGGCAAACGCTCGGCGCTCGGGGTCGCCATCCGTCACGCGAGCCAGGAAATCCTGGTGCTGTGCGACTCGGACACGAGCTGGGAGCCAGGCCTGCTACCGGCCGTGCTTGCGCCGTTCGCCGACCCCGCCGTCGGCGGCGTGGGCACCCGGCAGAACCCGTACCAGGCTGAAACCAGCGTGTGGCGGCGGATGGCCGACTGGATGATCGACGTGCGCTACCTGGATTACGTGCGGGCCCAGTCCCGCAGCGGCGCCGTCGCCTGCCTATCCGGCCGGACCGCCGCCTACCGCCGCCAGGCCGTGCTGCCGGTGCTCGAGAACCTGGAGGATGAATTCTTCCTCGGACGGCGCTGCGTCTCCGGTGACGACGGACGGCTGACCTGGCTAATCCTCGCGTCCGGGTACAAGACCGTATACCAGTCGACGGCCCGGGCCATCTCCATGTTTCCCGACAAGGGCCGCGCCTTCTTCAAACAGCGGCTCCGCTGGAGCCGCAACTCCTACCGGACCTACCTGACCGCGATGTGGAAGGGATGGCTCTGGCACCAGCCGTTCATCTGCCAGCTCAGCGTCCTGCAGATCATGCTGACCCCGGTGACCATGGGCTTCGCCGTCACCTACCTGCTTATCTGGGTGTTCCATCCGCAGCCCCTGATCGCCCTGATCGCGGTCGGCTGGCTGCTGGCCGGCCGTGGCCTGCGCGGCTTTTCGCACCTACGCGAGAAGCCTGCCGACATCTGGCTGCTGCCCCTCGTCGCCATCACGACCATCGCGGTCGCGTTGCCGGTCAAGCTGTACGCGTTCGCCACCATGAACGTGCACGGCTGGCTGACCCGCAGCGCGGACCGGGTAGGCGGCGAGGCGCAGAGCGCCTCGTCGCTGCGTTAGGAGACCCGCGTGTCCAGGAACGACCATATCGACGGCCCGGCCGCCCACCCGAACCACGGCTGGCAGCTGATCGTGGCGGCGGTGGCCGCCTTCGGCTTGCTCGCCGCGATGCCGGTCATCTTGCCCCTGATCCATCTGCAGCTGCACCCGGCGGCCCAGACGTCAAGCTACGGCATCAAGCTGCTGCCGGCTCCGCAGGCGCCGGCGCCCGTGTCCCTGCCCCAAATCGCCCGGCCGATCGATCCGGGCAGCCCGCCCGCGGCATTGCCGATTGGCAACACGACCAGGGAAGTGGCCGCCGTCAGCGCCGAGGACACCCGGATCCGGACCGTGCTGCACGACGCGGGCCACGTCTTCCAGCCCGAGGTGATCCCGACCAGGGGCGCGCTGCCGACCCTGGTGCTGACGGCCGGGCAGAGCCAGTACACCTCGGCCGATCTCGTCAAGTACGGGGCGATGGTCAGGCTGCCGAATCACGCCGCGCTGCTGCTCGACAACGTCTTCGTCTCCACCAATGCTCACCTGTCCCTGGGCAGTTCCCAGCTGCGCACCCTCTACCTGGACAACGGCAGCGGCGGCTTCGCCACCATCGTCGCCTGGGGCGGCAACCTCGCCTTCCACGGATCGGCCGCCGGGCCGATGACCATCATGGGGTGGGACCGCTCCGTCAACGGCCCGGCCGCGGACACCGGGACAGGACGTTCCTACATCCGCGAGGTGGGCGGAAAGATGACGCTGTCCGATGTCCGGGTGTCCTCCCTTGGCTTCTGGAGCGGACGGACCGGCGGGGTCGCCTGGACCGGCGTGACCGGAGACCCGAGTACCGGCGGCGCGACCAGTTCGACGTTCACAGACAGCACCTACGGCTCGTTCGTCTCTCGCGGCTCCGGCGTCGCCTTCCGTGACGACCTGTTCGAGTTCAACGAACTCGACGGGCTGCATATCCACCGCTACTCGGTCGACACCTCGGTCACCGATAGCTCGGCCTCCCGCAACGGCGGCAGCGGGTTCATCGTCAGCCCGGCTACGCAGAATACCCTGCTGACCGACGACGTGTCCGAGCACAACGCGGGCGACGGCTATTTCGTCAACGGCAAGCCGCTGGCCACCGGCGCGTCGGCGTCCGGAGGCGCGGTCACGCCAGGCTCGGGAACAGTGCTCAGGAACAGCGCGGCACTGAACAACGGCAAGATCGGCATCCTGGTCGAGGGCGGCACCGGGACCGTGATCGAAGCCGACCAGGTGTGTGCGAGCGTCACCGCGGTCGCGGTCAGGTACAACGTCACCGATGCGGTCGTGACAGGGAACGACATCCGTTGCTCACCCAGGTCAGGCCTGTCGATCGGCCCGGCCACCCCAGGGCTGGTGATTTCGGGGAACACCATCGTCAGCCCGCGGACCGGAGTCCTCGTCGCCAGCTCCGGCCCGGTGCAGCTCGACAACAACCACATCACCGGGGCCACCGTCTTCGGGGTCAGCGCCCGCGGGATCGCTTCCAAGGTCACGGGGGTGGGCAACGTGATCTCCGGGACCGGGTTCAGGTCAGTCGACGCCCGGGCCGACGCGACGATGCCAGCCCTGTCGGCCACCGACACCTCGGCCTGGGTCACCCACACCCACGTCACCTTCCTGTCCTACCTGCAGTTTCATCCGCTCGCGGCGCTGTGGCTCGGCATCGCCATCCTGGTCCTGCTCGGCTGGGCCTGGTCGCACCGGCATCGGCTGCCCGCACACCCGTACTCGACCACCACGCGCTGGGCGGACCTGGCGCCGGACGCCGGATCGGCCCAGGTGCCGAACACCGGATCGGCCCAGGCGCCGGGCGTCGGATCGGCCGGCACCGGGCCAGGGGAACCCGCGCGGGCGCCTATACCCGAGCGGATGCCCGTGCCCGAGCGGATGCCCGTCCCGGCGTTCGCCGATGCCCGGCTTGCGGCCGGGGACGCGTGGCCGGCGTTCGCCGATGCCAGGCTGGCGGCCGGGGACGCGTGGCCGGCGGTGGCCATGGCCAGGGCCGGCGACGCGGAATCGCCGACGCCGTCCCGCGCGGCCAGGCCGGCGCATGACACCGACGCCGCTCGCCGGTGGCCAGCCGAACGCGAACGGGCGCGCGTCGGCCGCCATTCCGCCGACCACCGGGTATCCAGCGCCGGCTACGGGATGCTCAGCCGGCCTGGGCATCAGGAGGGCGACCGCGGCGCAGGACGGCCGGAGGTAAGCAACTGGGAACCCGCCGTCAGCCGGTGGCCGGAATCGGGCAGCGTTCACGACACGCTGGTAGACGGGATGAGGGCGCCGAGGCGGCCGCCCTGGCCGCCGGCTCCTCCCGCCGACCCTGGCGGTGCCAGGCGTCCTCCTTTCCCGCCGCTGTCCGCGGAGGTCGACGAGCTGTGACGCACGCCTGCAGCGTCGCGGTACGCGTCGCGTCATCGGTGACCCTGCTGACCCTCGCGCTGGCGGGCTGCTCCGCCAGCAGCCACGGGACAACCACCGCGCCCGTGTCGCGGTCCTCCGTCCCGGCCTCCAGCCCGCCTCCGGCCGGCTCGTCCACGGCTGACTCGTCGGCGGCCGGTGTCTCGTGCGCCGCGCCAGGGTCATCGGCCCGGGTGTCAGTGGCCTCGGCCCGCGACCTGAAGAGCGCGCTCGCCCACCCGCAGCCCGGCGAGGAGATCGTGCTCGCCCCGGGCACCTATGCGGGCAACTTCACCGTCAGCCACTCGGGCACCTCGACCGCGCCGGTCACGCTGTGCGGACCGCGCACCGCGGTGCTTGACGGCGGTGATCTGTCGCACGGCTACACTCTTCACCTCGATCACGCCTCCTGGTGGCGGGTCGAGGGCTTCACCGTCGAGGGTGCCCAGAAGGGAGTGGTCGTTGACGGCTCAAACGACGATCTCATCGACGGCCTGTACGTGCATTCCACCGGTGACGAGGGCATTCACCTGCGCGCGTTCAGCAGTCACGACACCGTCCGCAACTGCCTGGTCCGGGACACCGGGCAAAAGACCCAGTTCTACGGCGAGGGCATCTACGTCGGCTCGGCGCACAAGAACTGGTGCCGCTACAGTGGCTGCCGGCCCGACGCCAGCGACGACGACATCATCGCGGACAACAACATCGCCGACACCACGGCCGAGAACATCGACATCAAGGAGGGGACGACCGGCGGCCAGATCACCGGCAACTCCTTCAACGGCACCGGTATGGTCGCCTCGGCCGCCACCGCCTGGGTCAACGTCAAAGGAAATGACTGGACCATCACGGATAACACCGGGGTGGATAGTATCAAGGACGGCTTCCAAGTGCACCAGGTCTATCCCGGCTGGGGCGTTGGCAACACCTTCCGCGGTAACACGGCCCAGGTGAACGGGCCAGGGAACGGTTTCTACGTACAGAACAAGAGATTGCAGACCATCGTGGCCTGCGACAACAAGGTGAAAAGCGCCGGACGCGGTTTCTCCACTATTGCCTGCACGCCCGCATAACGAGATAGCGTCCCCAAGGGAGAAATAATGAATGTGACGGATTCTTCGCTTCGGGTCACCGTCATCGGAACCGGATATCTTGGCCTTACCCACGCCGTCTGCATGGCCGACCTCGGCCACGACGTGCTCGCCATCGACGTGGACGAGGAAAAGATCGCGAAGGCCGCCGCCGGAGAGGCCCCGTTCTTCGAGCCCGGCCTGGAACCGCTGCTGCGGAAGAACCTGGATTCCGGCCGCCTGCGGTTTACCACCTCGTTCGCCGACATCGGGGAATTCGGCGACGTCCATTTCCTCTGCGTGGGGACGCCAGGGGACGAATCAGGCCGGGCGGACCTCGGCTTCGTCCACGCCGCGGCCGACGCGCTGGCCCCGCACCTGACCAAGGGCTGCGTGATCGCCGGGAAGTCGACGGTCCCGGTCGGGACGGCACGGCAGGTAATGAACCGCATACGCGCGGCGGCGCCGGCTGGGGACCAGGTTGAACTGGCCTGGAATCCGGAGTTCCTGCGCGAAGGCTTCGCCGTCCAGGACAGCCTGACGCCCGACCGGATCGTGCTCGGAGTGACGTCCGAGCGGGCCGAGACGCTGCTGCGCCAGGTGTACGCCAGGCCGCTGGCGGCGGACACCCCGGCGCTGGTGATGGACCTGGAGACGGCGGAGTTGGTCAAGGTGGCGGCGAACGCGTTCCTGGCGACCAAAATCTCCTTCATCAACGTCATGGCCGAGATCTGCGAGCAGGTGGGCGCCGATGTGCTGCCGCTGGCCGAGGCGCTGGGTCATGACGCGCGGATAGGACGGCGGTTCCTGTCGCCCGGTCTCGGTTTCGGCGGCGGCTGCCTGCCCAAGGACATCCGCGCGTTCCGCGCCACCGCCGCGGAACTCGGCAACAGCTCGCTGTCTCAGCTGCTGGCCACCGTCGACACGATCAACCTGGACCGGCGGGAACGGGTCACCACGATGGCCCGCGAAGCCGTCGGCGGCAGCTTGCCTGGCCGCCGGGTGACGGTGCTAGGCGCTGCGTTCAAGCCAGGCAGTGACGACATCAGGGACTCCCCCAGCCTCGACATCTGTGCCAGGCTGACCGCGGCGGGCGCCATCGTGACCGTGCACGACCCGGTGGCGCTGCCCAACGTGGCGAAGAAGTATCCCCAGCTGCGGTGTGCGCGTTCGGTCTCGGAGGCGGCCGAAGGTGCCGACCTGCTCCTGCATCTCACCGAGTGGTCCGATTACCGGGCCATCGACCCGGCCGCGCTGGCCGCCGTCGTCGCCCGCCAGGTCATCATCGACGCTCGGTGCTGCCTGGACGTGGGACTGTGGAGCGACGCGGGCTGGACGGTCCACGTGCTTGGGCGTCCAAGCGCCCCGCATCGATCATGACCCGGGCGCCAGCCGCGGTCCGGTCAGCTGGCCCGGTGGCCCTCCTGCTGGCGGCCTTGGTCCTGATCTGCGGATGCGGCGGCGCCCGGGCCGCCGTATCCGCCGCGCAGCCGCCGGTGGTCCCCGGCGAGACCACGCAGGGTCCGGATTTGTCCGGCGTGCACCTGCCTGACTTCGTGATGCCGCTGATCCACGGCGAGCTCTCGCTCCCCAACCCCAAGCTCACGCCGGGGGCCGTCATCACCACGGACGCCAACAACGTCTGCGCCAGCAACGCGCACGCCCCGGTGCTCACCGGGGCGGTCCAGACGGCCGTCTACCGCGAGTACGGCGACACCAGCGCGAGCGCCATCCACAAGCACATCCTCGACCTGCTCGTACCTTACGATCTCGGCGGCGCCGCGGTGAAAGCCAACCTCTGGCCCGCGGCGACCTCGGGCACCGGCTTCTACCAGAAGGTGGAGACCGACAAGATCATGCGGCAGATGGTGTGCCGCGGAGACGTGTCGCTCAGCCAGGCGCAGCAGGCGCTGGCGACAAACTGGTACTCAGCCTGGCTGAAGTACGTGGTGGCGACCGGTCACGTCTGATGCAGCGGACCAGTCCGTCCCGTCTCGGGCAGCGCCTGGCCGACGGCGTGGGACCATCGCCTCTGCCCAACCACTCAGGCAGTACCTGTTACGTCGACGGCTATCCCGGGCTGGCTTTCTTCACCAGCAGAGGGTTCCCGCTGTCCACCCACCTGACCTGGTTGACGGCACCCCACGCCACGGTGGTGCTGCGCCCGGGCGGCAACGCGCAGGCCTTGCTGACCTGGCGGGTGAACATGGGCGCCGCCATGCCGTTCAATCCCGGCTTCGTGCACATCACCCCGCCGGATGAGTACGCCTACCTGTCGGCGGCCTGGCCAGGAGGCCCCGTGCTGAACGCCAACATCGCCGCCTGGCCGCTGAGCGCCGCACCAGCGGGACCCTTCCCGGCTGGAACCGGCACCGTCGCCAGCCCTTTGAACGGAATGTGCATGACCCTGGGCGCCGGCAACGCCGTGGTGGCGTGGAAATGCAACCCCGGCGCCAGTTCCCAGCAATGGACTGGTTACAGCGACGGCACCCTGCGGATCAACGACAGGTGCCTGGGCGTCATTGGCGGCAGGGTCGAGGTGGCGGCGTGCACCGGGGCTGCCGACCAGAAATGGCGGATCAGCCAGGTGTCTTTCAACGACTTCGGGCCCATCATCGACACCGGGACCGGCACCGCGCTGACCGACCCCGGCGGCAGCACCATCAACGGCACCCAGCTGGTCATGGGACCCGACCGCGGCGACCAGACCTACCCCTGGCGGGTCTCCTTCCATCCATACCTGGCTGCCTGAACGAAGCGGCAGGCCAGACCGCGTGGGCGAGGACGCGATGCGCCCGAGGGTTAAGCGGCTTCGACCACGTTGGTCAGGAGCATGGCGCGGGTCATCGGGCCGACGCCGCCGGGCATCGGGGCCAGCCAGCCCGCCACCTCCGCCACGTCCGGCGCGGCGTCGCCGACCAGGCCGGCTTCGGTGCGGGTGATGCCGACGTCGACCACCGCCGCGCCGGGCTTGACCATGTCGGCGGTCAGCAGGCCGGGACGGCCGGCCGCCACCACCACGATGTCCGCGGTCCTGGTGTGCGCGGCCAGATCCTTGGTGCCGGTGTGGCACAGGGTCACAGTGGCGTTCTCGGTGCGCCTGGTGAGCAGCAGGCCAAGCGCGCGGCCGACGGTGATGCCACGGCCGATGACGGTGACGTCGGCTCCGGCGAGGGCCACGCCGTAGTGGCGCAGCAACTCGACGATCCCGCGTGGCGTGCACGGCAGCGGGCCCGGCTCGCCGAGCACCAGCTTGCCCAGGTTGGCCGGGTGCAGGCCGTCCGCGTCCTTGGCCGGATCCATCCGGTTCAGCACCGCGTGGGCGTCCAGGCCGTTCGGCAGCGGCAGCTGGACGATGTACCCGGTACAGGCCGGATCGGCGTTCAGCTCGTCGACCACCGCCTCCACCTGCGCCTGGGTCGCGTCGGCGGGCAGGTCCCGGCGGATCGACGCGATCCCGACCTGAGCGCAGTCCCTGTGCTTGCCGTTCACGTAGGCGCGGCTGCCCGGATCATCGCCGACCAGCACCGTGCCGAGCCCGGGCACGATGTTGACCTGGCCGCCGGTGGCGGCGGGACCGCAGGCGGCCAACTCGGCCACCCGCTCGGCCAGCCCGGCCCGGATTTGCGCGGCGAGGGCCTTGCCGTCAAGTACCTGTGCGGTCACGCGTCCGTCCTTTAGTGGTAGAAGTGCCGGATGCCGGTGAAGTACAGCGGGATGCCCGCGTCCTGGGCGGCGGTAATGGTCAGGTGGTCGCGCACCGACCCGCCCGGTTCCACCACCGCGGCTACCCCGGCCTGCGCTAGGATCTCGAACCCGTCGGCGAACGGGAAGTAGGCATCGCTGGCCGCGACCGAGCCGGCCGCCCGCTCCCCCGCGCGCATCACCGCAAGCCGGGAGGAGTCCACCCGGTTGACCTGGCCCATGCCGACCCCGACCGAGGCCCCGCCCGAGGCGAGCAAGATGGCGTTCGATTTGACCGAACGACACGCCCTCCACGCGAACCGCAGATCGGCCAGCATCGTCGGGCTGGCCGCCGGGCCCGCCTTGAGCTCCCAGTTCGCCGGATCGTCGCCTGGCTCCTTCACCCGGTCCGCCGACTGCAGCAAGATACCGCCGGTGACCGGGCGCCACTCCCAGGGGGGGGCAGGGGGGGTCGGCCCCCCAGGGGGAGCACATTTTAGCAGCCGGACGTTCTTGGCCCCGGACAAGATGTCCAGCGCCTCGGCGTCGAACCCGGGCGCGATCACCACTTCGGTGAACACCTCGGCGATCTGCCGGGCCAGCGCCGCGGTCACCGGCCCGTTGACCGCGATCACCCCGCCGAACGCCGACACCGGGTCGCAGGCGTTCGCCTTGGCGTGCGCGTCGGCCAGGTCGGCGCCGACGGCGATGCCGCACGGGTTGGAGTGCTTGATGATGGCCACGCACGGCTCGGCGAAGTCGTACGCCGCCCGCCGGGCCGCGTCCGCGTCCACGTAATTGTTGTAGGACATGGCCTTGCCGTGCAGAAGCTCGGCAGACGCGATGCCATGACCGCCGCTGTCACCACCGGGTCGTTCGGCGGAAAGGTAGAGAGCGGCGCGCTGGTGCGGATTTTCGCCGTACCGCAGCACGTCGGCTCGCCGCCACAGGGCCCCGGCTACCTGAGGCCAGCCGGTGTCCGTGGCGATCTCGTCCGGGGTGTAGGCGGACGCGAACCAGGACGCCACCGCGATGTCGTAGGCGGCGGTGTGCGCGAACGCCTCGGCCGCCAGCCGGCGGCGCTTGTCCAGCGTGAAACCGCCCGCGGCCAGCGCGGCCAGCACGTCGCCGTACCTGGACGGCTCGGTGATCACGGCCACCGAGCCGTGATTCTTGGCCGCGGCCCGGACCATCGAGGGCCCGCCGATGTCGATCTGCTCGACACACTCCGGCGGCGAGGCCCCGGAGGCGACCGTCGCCTCGAACGGGTACAGGTTCGAGACGACCAGCTGGAACGGCTCGATGCCGAGCTCGGCCAGCTGGGCTTCGTGCCGGGGGTTGGTGGTGTCCGCGAGCAACCCCGCGTGCACCCGCGGGTGCAGGGTCTTCACCCGCCCGTCGAGGCACTCAGGGAACCCGGTGAGCTGCTCCACCGGCGTGACGGGCACCCCGGCCGCGCTGATCCTGGCCGCGGTGCTCCCGGTGGAGATGATCTCGACGCCGCCCGCGTACAGCCCGGCGGCCAGCTCCTCCAGGCCAGTCTTGTCGTACACGCTGATCAGCGCCCGGCTGATCGGGATCTGAGTCAACTGCCGATCCTCACCTTCCGGCCCTGGACGGACCAGCCTTCGCGGACCATCCGGCCCACTGTGCTGACGAGCAAGGCCCGTTCGGCCACCTTGATCCGCTCGTGCAGCGTGACCTCGTCGTCGTCATCGGCGACCGGGACGCTGGCCTGCGCCACGATCGGCCCGGCGTCCACGCCGTCGTCGACGAGCAGGACGGTGCAGCCGGTGACCTTCACCCCGTGCGCCAGCGCGTCACGCACGCCGTGGGTGCCGGGAAACGACGGTAGCAGCGCCGGGTGCGTGTTCAGGCACCGGCCGCCGAACGCGTCGAGGAACGACTTGCCGACCAGTTTCATGAAACCAGCCAGCACCACCAGGTCGGGCTCGTACGCGGCGCAGGCGCTGGTGAGCGCCTGGTCCCACTCCTGCCGCCCGGGATAATCGGCCAGCCGGACGGTGAAGACACCCAGGCCGGCCCGCTCGGCGCGGGCCAGCCCGTTGATCGAATCCCGGTCGGCCCCGACCGCGACGACGGCAGCACCGTAATCCGGCGCACGGCACGCGTCGATCAGCGCCTGCAGGTTGGTTCCCTCGCCGGAGACCAGCACCACCAGCCTCGCGCCCGCGATTCCGCTCACTTGCACGACCCTAAGGCACGTTCCGGGTGGTCGCCGAAGGGGGCACAATAGAACCCGATGGCCAGATACCAGCCACCTGGCGGGCGCGGGCCGCAACCGAGAGGGATGCCGCCGGCCCGGCAGTTGCCGCCTTCCGATCCCACCACCCGGCAGCGTGCCCTGATGGGGCTGACGCTGGCCGCGCTGGCCATGATCGGCCTGGCGCTCGGACTCGGCAACCTGCACCGCGGCATTTACGTGGCCGTGCTGTCGCTGCTGTTCGCGGCGACGGCCATCTGGCTCGGTGCCGGGGCGAACCGCCGGGCCCGGCGCAGCGGCACGGCGCGTCCCCGCGGCGGGACCAGCGGTGTCGTGCTCGGCTGCCTCGGCCTGGCGTTCAGCGCGCTGTGGCTGCTGGTGCTTGCGGTGTTCTGGCCCCAGCTGAACACCTACTACAACTGCATGGGCGGCGCGAACACGGTGGCCGCACAGCAGGCCTGCCACACGCAGTTCACCAACTCGGTCGGCGGCGAGTTCGGCGTCCTGCAGGGCAGCGGCCGGTAGCTAGTCCACGTCCTGCTCGTCCGGGTCTTCCTCGTCCGGGTCCTCCTCGTCCGGGTCCTCTGCGTAGCCGGCCCACGGGTCCAGGTAGATCCGGTGGCCGCCGGCATCGTCGTTCTCATCGACAAGCCCCGGACCGGGGCCGGCCGGCGGCGCGGGGTGGACCGGCCGCTTGGTCGCGCGGCGCAGGATCAGCCAGTTCGCGGCGGTGGCAGCCAGCGCGGCGGTGACGCCGACCTCCAGGATGGCCACCAGGCCGACCTGGAATCCGGACGGGCCGACCGCGGCCAGGCGGCCGTCGCCGAGCGGGCCGCCGGAGAACGCGGCGGCCAGGCCGGCCAGCGAGCCGGCCGCCGCACCCGCGGCGAAACCCCACAGCGGAGCCGCCTCGAGCACCGGCGTGGGGGTGATCCGCACCGTCACCACCCCGGCGAACAGGCCCGCCAGGTACGGCATGGCCAGCACGAGGACCGGCACCCAGGCCGGGCCTTCCGGGCGGGGACCCGCGGGCAGCGCGGCGAGCATCGGGAAGGCGGGCACCGCGCCGAGCACAGAACCAGTGGGGGTGACCACCGTCCCCGCGCCGAACGCGAAACCGGGGCCGAGGGTGTAGGCGACGGCCCAGATGATGGCGTTCGGGACGTAGGCGAGCTGGGCCAGCAGCAGCAGCGCGGCTCCGCCCAGGCCGGGCGCGAGCGCGTCGCTGGCCGCCCTGACCTCGGGCAGGTGCACCGCCAGGGAGGCGGCGGCCAGCACCGCGCCCACCGCGGCCAGCAGGCCGCCCGCACCGAGCATGCCCATGACGATGGACCGGGGCCGGGCGGGCATCAGCAGCACAAGCCGGGACCATGGGGCCAGCCCGCGGGCGGCGCCCAGGCCGCCCGCCACCAGGGCCAGCAGGAAGGCCGCGACGATCGCCTGCAGCAGCGAGGGGGCGGCCACCGCGGTCCGGCTCGCCACCGCCAGCGCCCCGGACAGCAGGGCGTAAGGCAGCGCCAGCGCAACCGCCGCGTAGCCGACGTGGCGCAGCCTGGTCACCGCGCCGGTCCGCACCACCCACCGCCCGGCCAGGGCCAGCAGCGCGCCGGGCAGCAGGACCAGGCCGAGCGGGAGCATGCCGATCCGGCCGGCGCCGCGGACGGTGAAACCGACGTGGTGCGCCACCAGCCACAGCAGGGCCGCGGTGCGCAGTACCCCGCCCAGCCCGGTGCCGATGCCGACGTGCGGAGCGGTGATCCAGCCGATCGCGGTCAGCGTGGTGAGCACGGCCAGCCCGGTGCCCGCGGCCGCGCAAGCGGCGATCCCCCCGGTGACGACCAGCGGCCGGGCGGGCTGGGTTCTGGGCGCGGGCCCGGCACCGTCGGCCGGCCCTGGGTCGGGAACCGGCGGTGCCTGGGCGGAAACACTCACGAATCCGATCCTGGCAACGATCGGCCCGCGACCCAAACAGGCGCGCCGCCCGCAGGGCGGGGAAAACCGGCGAAAGGCCCGGCTTTACCTGGTCCGCATGATGTCGCGGACCAGGGCGGCCGTCTCGCTCGGGGTCTTGCCGACGCGGACGCCGGCCTTCTCCAGGGCTTCCTTCTTGGCCTGCGCGGTGCCCGAGGATCCCGAGATGATCGCGCCCGCGTGCCCCATCGTCTTACCCTCGGGGGCGGTGAAACCGGCTACGTAGCCGACCACCGGCTTGGTCACGTGCTGCTCGATGAAGGCCCCGGCCCGCTCCTCGGCGTCGCCGCCGATCTCGCCGATCATCACGATCGCGTCGGTCTCCGGGTCGTCCTCGAAGGCCTGCAGGCAGTCGATGTGGGTGGTCCCGATCACCGGGTCGCCGCCGATGCCGACGGCGGTGGAGAAGCCGATGTCGCGCAGCTCGTACATCATCTGGTAGGTCAGCGTGCCCGACTTGGAGACCAGGCCGATCCGTCCGGCGGTGGTGATGTCCGCCGGGATGATGCCGGCGTTGGACTGGCCGGGGGAGGCGACGCCCGGGCAGTTCGGCCCGACGATCCTGGTCACGTTGCCCGCCGCGCTGGCCCGGGCCCAGAACTGCGCGGTGTCGTGCACCGGGACGCCTTCGGTGATCACGATGCACAGCGGTATCCGCGCCTCGATCGCCTCGACCACCGCGTCCTTGGTGCCCGACGCGGGCACGAACACCACCGACACGTCCGCCCCGGTGGCCGCCATGGTGTCGGCGACCGTGCCGAACACGGGCACCTCGGCGCCGTTCAGCTCGATGGTCTGGCCCGCCTTGCGCGGGTTGGTCCCGCCGACCACGGTGGTCCCCGCGGCCAGCATGCGGGCTCCGTGCCTGCGCCCCTCGGAGCCGGTGATGCCCTGAATCATGACCCGGCTCTGGCCGGTCAGGAAGATGGCCATCTCAGGCTCCCTTCGCCGCGAGTTCAGCGGCCCGGCGGGCCGCGCCGTCCATGGTCGGCACCTGCTCGATCACGCCAATGGCCGCCTCGTCCAGGATCCGCCTGCCCTCGTCGGCGTTGTTCCCGTCGAGCCGGACCACGATCGGGCGGTCGACCGGCTCCCCGCGCTCGGCCAGCATGCCGATCGCCGAGACGATCCCGTTGGCCACCGCGTCGCAGGAGGTGATGCCGCCGAAGACGTTCACGAACACGCTGCGCACGCTGGGGTCGGACAGCACGATCTCCAGGCCGTTCGTCATCACCTCGGCGGAGGCGCCACCGCCGATATCGAGGAAGTTGGCCGGGCTGATCCCGCCGAGCGCCTGCCCGGCGTAGGCCACCACGTCCAGGGTAGACATGACAAGTCCGGCCCCGTTGCCGATGATGCCGACCGCGCCGTCGAGCTTGACGTAGTTGAGGTGCTTCTCCCTGGCCCTGGCCTCGATCGGGTCGGTGTTGGTGATGTCGTCGAAGCGCCCGTGCTGCTGGCGGAACGAGGCGTTGTCATCCAGCGTCACCTTGCCGTCGACCGCGAGCACCTGGCCGTCCTCGGTCAGCGCCATCGGGTTCACCTCGACCAGCGTGGCGTCTTCGTCGGCGAACATCGCCCAGAGCCGTTCGGCCAGCAAGGCAGCACCCGCCGCGGCCTGTGCCGGGATGCGGCCCGCCGCGATGATCTCCGCGGCCTTGGCGCTGTCCACCCCGGCCAGCGGTGACACCGGGATCCGCGCCACCTCTTCCGGGGTGTTGTGCGCGACCTCTTCGATCTCCATGCCGCCCTGCACCGTGCAGATCGACAGGAAGGTGCGGTTGGCCCGGTCCAGCAGGAACGACAGGTAGTACTCGGCCGCGATGTCGACCGCCTGGGCGATCAGCACCGAGTGCACGGTGTGGCCCTTGATGTCCATGCCGAGAATCTGGCTGGCCTTGGCGTACGCCTCGTCCGGGCCTTCGGCCAGCTTCACGCCGCCGGCCTTGCCGCGCCCGCCTGTCTTCACCTGCGCCTTCACCACGACCAGGGAGTGCCCGGAGGCGGCGAACTCCGCGGCGATCTCGCGCGCTTCCTCGGCCGTGTGGGCGACCTTGCCTGGTTGGACAGGGACGCCGTACTCGGCGAACAGTTCCTTCGCCTGATACTCAAACAGGTCCACGCTTAATCCCCACTATTTCCGCTGCTCATGAGCCTAACTTTCTGGTCAGTAAAGATCTTGGTAGCGTCGCGCACCACGAAGTCATTGACCATCGCGTTTCGGCTGGCCTGGATCAGGATCATCCGGGCCAGCCTAACGCTCCTGGCTGACAGGTGCTTAGTCAGCTGGCCAAGAGCGAAATCGACGTCCCGGACCTTAAGCTCAAACTGTCAGCCCACCGCGGGCCAGTGGTGACCGAGATATGGATCGGGATGATCCCTGTCCCAGCGGTCCAAGATCCTGGCTAGTGCGGCAGCCTGCCCGCCTCCCGCCGGCAGGTTCTTCTTCAGGACGAACACCAAGACCAGGTCGCGCTCGGCGGCGAAGTCGGCGACATTCTCAGTGACGACAGCCCGTCCTTCGGCCCGGGCGGCCGCCGCAACCTGCGTGTCGTCGGCTGCCCGCAGGCCGACCTCGCCCACCTGGACGGCGTCGTGGCCGTACTTGGTGCGCAGGATCTCGGCCGCGGCCGCCGGGAACATCTCATCGATCATGAAGGCGGTCACGCCAGGAGGGCTCCGCGCTGCCGTGCTGTGTGGCGGCTCCGCTCGGCCATGGCCTGGTTGCGGTCGATCCGTTCGCGAACCTGGACGGGGTGTTCCGCCGCGTAATCCAGGGCGATGCGGATGAGCCGAGGGTGCAGATCCGACTCGGCGGCCAGGAGGCTGATTCGCTGCTCCTCGCTACCGTCCAGTTCCTGCAGGCGCGCGATGATTTCCCAGACGTCCGGGCCGGCCGCGAGCGCGGCGCGCCTGTCGCGCGCGGGGCCCCGGAAGACGATGCCGGGGTAGTCGAGCTGGTCGATCCCCTCGATGATGAGCTGATCCAGCAGCGCGGTGGCGGTCACGCCCTCGTGCGCGGCGCGCGATGCCAGGCGGGCCCGGGCGGCGTCGCTGATCCGGAACGAGGTGCTTGCGGCCATGGTTACCTCCTTGCTCCTTCGCGACCTAGCGTACCGCATTGTAGCTCTTATGCGGTACACCTATCCCTAGTGCAGCCAGCACCACCACCGAGCGCACCGTGAACGACTTCCCGCAGCCCGGACCGCCAGTCAGCACCGCGACCTTCGATGTCAGGGCCAGCCGGACCGCGTCGGCCTGTTCCGGTGCCAGCCGAGCCGGTCCGCCCGGGCCGCCAGGCACAGAGGGCCCGGACGCCCTACCCGCTGGCCCGGTGCGGCAGGGCGGCCAGGTTCGCTCTGCTCATCGCCGGATACTTCCCTGGCTGTGCACTGCGGCCGGGCGTAAGTTTTCAGCGGTGCCCGATACGTGCAGCTCGTGGAGCTTTGCGCAGGCCCCCAGCACATACCGGGTAATCACAATCCCGCCGTCGCCACCTGGACCTGCTGATCTGCTGACCAAGTCGACGTAAAATTGCTGAATCAGTCAGCAGATTTGCGCTGATCAAGCCGACGGATCTGAGGCAATACACATGGTCGATCTGCTTCCCCGGCTGGCGCAGGGCCGCCTTGACGAGCTTGCCTCCGCGCTGCGGATCGTGATCGTCAACGGGCCGCGCCAGTCGGGCAAGACGACGATGCTCAGGCAGTACCAGCGGACCCACGGCGGTAGTTACCGAACGCTCGACAACCGCCAGGACCAAGAGGCGGCGATCGCGGACCCAGCCGCGTTCGCGGCTGAGGGACAGCCTCCACGGCTCATCGATGAGGTGCACCTTGGCGGTGACTGGCTGATCCGCGCGATCAAGATAGCGGTTGACGAGGACTCCCGTCCGGGCCGATTCATCTTGTCCGGGTCAAGCCGGTTCCTGACGGTCCCGACGCTGTCGGAGTCGCTGGCCGGCCGCGCGGCGTTCGTCGACCTGTGGCCGCTCAGCATGGCGGAGCTGACGGGCGGCCGCGCCGATTTCCTGAGCCGCGCCTTCAACGATCCAGTCAGCCTGCGCAGGACGGAGTCGGCGTGGACGCGGGATGAGTACATCCGGGCCATCTGCTCCGGTGGCTACCCGGAGGTGCGCGGACTGCGATCGCGGATCGCGCGGAGCGCCTGGTATGACGGCTACCTCACCACGGTCATCAACCGGGACATCAGCGACTTCGCCGAGATCAGCAAGGCCCGCGCGATCCCCCGGCTGCTCGGCCTGGCCGCGGCGCGCGCCGGATCGCCGCTAGTGATAGCCGACCTGGCACGCTCGGCTGACCTTGACCGCGCCACTACGCGGAACTACCTGACCTACCTGGACACGGTCTTCCTCACCACCGAGGTTCCGCCCTGGTCGACGAACCTGTCCTCCCGGCTGTCGAAGACACCCAAGGTGTTCCTCTGCGATTCTGGTCTCGCCGCCCACCTCCTTGGTGCGTCGGAGCCGGACCTGCACCGGGTGGGGCACCCGGCGCTCGGCGGCCTCGTCGAGACCTTCGTCCACGCGGAGCTGATGAAGCTGGCGACGGTGACCGAAGCGCCGGTCTCTATCTGGCAGTTGCGCGAGAACGACGCCCGCGAGATCGACTTCGTCCTCGAGGGCCCCGGCGGTGCCGTGGTCGGGATCGAGGTCAAGGCCACGACCTCGCCGGGCACGGACACGGCCAAGCACTTGCGCTGGCTCGGCGAACGCCTCGGCGACCGGTTCACCGCCGGCATCGTCCTCCACCTCGGCCAGCGCGCAAGCTCCTTCGGTGGCAAGATCCACGCCATTCCCGTCTCCGCCCTCTGGGATCACGCTCAGGCTTGACACTGCCGGCTACACCACTGGCTGGCTCCCGCGACCTCATCACGGCTATTCCTGAGCAGCGTGGACTAGCGAGTCATACGTTGGTCGGTCCGCATGGCCGTGATGCCCAGCGAGCTGACAAGAGCAGCAAGGTCATCCTGGATGGCCTGGACATCAGCATGATCGGGTGCCAGGCGCTTAAGTTCGAGGAATCCAAGATTGTGTTTCTATGCCCTCGGTATCGGGCTGGGCTGGCCCAAGCACGAAGCCTCCCGGCCCCCAGGAGCAGCTAGGCGTTCGTGGGGGCGGTTCTAGCCTTTGATCGATGCCGTGAACCGGTCCCAGTCGGCGGGGGTCACCCGCAGGACCGGGCCGCGCCCGTGCTGGGTCGTGTCACGGACGAGGACGAGTCCGGGCACGCTCCCGGCCTCGATGCATGATCCCTCGCCGTTGCTGTACGTCGCCTTGCGCCAGTTCGCGCTCAGCGCGTTATCGTCGCTGCTCATCGCAGTCCCTCCGCAGATTCTCGTATTAGCTCCCTGGACGCCTCGTCGTCTAGGGCGGTCTTCCAGATCTTCCCGAACGCCTGATCGTAGCGGTTGACCTCGTGCGGCTTGTCCAGGTATAGCGCGCCCGTGTAGATGTCCGTGTAGACGGTGGGCGGCTCGCTTTCCTCCCCGTTGCCGTTCACCGGGAACCGGAGGATCTCGAACGGCCCGGACAGCATCCCGGAGTGCAGTCCGGTGGCGACCGGCACGACGCGGAGCGAGACGTTCGGCAGCTCCGACGCCTCGGCTAGCCGGTCGAGCTGACCCGCCATGACCCTGACCCCTCCTACGGGGCACCTGAGCATGGGTTCCCTGAGCGCGACCCGCAGCACGGGCGGGTCTACCGGACGTCGGAGGATCGCCTGCCGGGCAAGTCGTAGCTCCACGCGGCGGTCGATCTCACTGTCGCTCTTGTCGGGTACGTGCTCACGGATCAGGGCGCGGGCGTAGTCCCCGGTCTGGAACAGTCCGGGCACGAGTTCGGACTCGTACCAGTCGATCCGGGTGGCTGCCGCCTCCAGCCCGATGTAGAGGTCCAGCCATTCGGGCACGACGTCGCCGTATGCCTGCCACCAGCCGCGCGCCCTGGTCTCCTTGGCGAGCGCCATCAGGGCCTTGGTCATGTCGGCGGTAGCTCCGTAGAGGCGGCACATCTGCTCCACGTCGAGCGAGCGCGTCGCCGTATGGCCGTTCTCGATCCGCCACAGCGTGGGTTCCGACCGCTCCAGCTCGCGGGCAGCGGCACGGGCGGTCATTCCCGTCTTGACTCGCAGGTCATGCAGGTACCTGCCGAGCTGCCGTCTCGGGACCGTCGATCCTGCCTGTGCGTCGGCCATAAGCCCTCCATCTGAACGGTATCCGGCTGCCCAGGTGAAGGACATCCGGGTTTGCCCATGAAATACTTCACCTGTTTTCATTGAATTATTTCACTCTGTTATCTGTATGACAACGAAATGTGTCAAGTTTTTACTATCAACTTTTTGATGTAATCCTTCACATAGTGCTCTTTCGATGGCAGGCTGTCCCTACAGCTTGCCGGCTTTCCTGGCTGGCTGACTGTGAGCGGTGGCCTAGACGACGAGTAGGTTCTTGCCCCCTCAGCCCACCGCTATTTAGGGGGAGATGCCAGATGGCGAGCGCAAGCGACCCGCAGGTCAGCGAGCGACAGGAGTACGGAGGGGGGAACGCCGTGACGCTAAGCCCCTGGATATCAGCCACGGCAGGAGGCATGAACAGAGGTGACATTACGATGACCGGACATGTAGCACGCGTCAACGGAGCCAGGCCAAACATTAGCCCGGCAATTGGGTCAGCCTGGCTGTCTCATCGGCCCGGCCAGCCCAAGCCGATGGATGCCGGCGCGTTCGCTCTGGTTACGCTGCCCACCTCTCCGTTCTGGGCGCGCCGGTATACCCGTGTCTTCCTGGATTCCTGCCGGGGAATCAGTGCGGACACGGCAGAAACGGCAGAATTGATCGTCTCCGAACTGGTCACCAACGCGGTCCGGTTCGCCGGCGATCCCGCACGCACGCTCCGGTATTCCGAACGCGCGAACGCGAGCCTGATCTCGCTGTCCTTGCGCCATTTCCACGGGTGCTTGCTTATCGAGGTTTACGACGCTGATAGCAATCCTCCAATCCGCTCCCTCGCCGATGACCACGCGGAAAACGGCCGGGGTCTAATGCTCGTCGACGCGCTGAGCAAGGAATGGTCGTACTTCTTCCCTCCGGGCGTCGGCAAGGTCGTCTACTGCTTTCTGGAGATCCTGACACCGCCCAAGAAAGGCCCTCGCAATGAGCAGCGATACCGGGCAGAGCACCACGAAGAACACGATGGCTAGCGCCTGGGGCGCAGACATCGACGCAGAAGAGGTAAGAAGCAAGCTGAAAAACACGCGGGTAATCAGGCTTGCCCTTGACTCGCTCGAAGAGAACCTTCCCGCCGAACTGGACTCAGACGACCTCACGCTCGAATTCGTCACGCTGCGGGAGAAGCTAGCGGAGGCAGAGCGGAGGGAACTCCGGAAAATCGGGCACCGCGAGTACATGATCCTCGCGCCGATTGATACCTTCGAGTCATTCGGCGGCAAAGCAGCAGCAGCGATCCGGGCGCTAGACGAGCTAGGACTCGTCATCCGGCTAGACGGCTAGAGCCGGGCAACCCGGAAACACGGGTAAGCCTGATGATGCCGCATGACTTCGGAGAAGAAAACACCATCGCCATCGGCCGTAACCTGCCGGCAAAGGGGTGAGGATGTGAGCACGCGGATCGAAGGTGCCGCGCCGCCCGTCATCTTGATCACGGCCAAGGCCGCCCTGGCCGCCGGGACGGCGTGTCTCTGCCTGACCGTCACGCAGGAAAGCGGGAACCTGTGGCGCTACAACCTGTCCGAGCCCAAGAACAGCCGCCTGGCCTACGGCAAGATCATCGTGCCCGGCCACATGGCCGCCCTGCGCCGCGCCGCTGAGATCTGCGCGGACGGGTACCAGCCTGGCAGCATCGAGCCCGGCCTACTCGACGCATTCGCGCAGGATTCGCCGTGACATACGCCCGCCGTGATCCCCAGGTCGCCCGCGGCATCCGCAGAGTCCGGCTCGAACGCGGCTGGACCCTGCGGGACGTGGCCCTGCTGCTCGGATGCGCCCCGTCGCGGATCTGCCGCATTGAGAACGGCGAACGCGGGACACCAGACCCAGCGGAAGCGGCAGGCAAGCTCGGCGTACCGCTGCCAGCACGGGCAACCGCGGGCCAGGCGAACCGGTCCCTGACCCGCCGCAGCGCCCGGCCGGTAAGCGCGGCACGCTCGTCCGGGGAGTCGTGCAGCCTGCGCAGCGCGGCGCAGAGTTCCTCCGCGTCGCCCGGGCTGACCGCGGACGGCCCGCATCGCCGGGTAGCCGGGCCAGGTCATGATGTCGTAGCCGTACACGCGGGCGGAATCCTGGTACTCCTCGCGGGTGTGCCAGCCGAAACTGTCGTAATAGATGGCGGTCAGCGCCACGTCCCACTCTCGCGGCCGACGGCGAAGCCGTCCAGGTCGATCACCACCGGGTGGCCGCGGTCATCGCGCAGGACGTTCCCGATGCTCGCGTCGCCGTGGATGACGCCCGGCGGCAAAGTGGCTCAACTCACCCTGACCTTGGGCCCGAGGCTCGGCGATCGGCGCTTGACGCTGAGGCGAGAACCGCTCGGGCCGCCTCGCCGCTAGCCAACGCGGCATCGGCTACCTGCCGCAGGGCCGCGGCCACAGCGGCCGCCCGGCCATCGAACGTCGCCGGCCACAACACCTGCCGGATCGGCCAGCAGAGCCTCGCGAATTCCTCTTCAACGCCAGGACTCCTGGCGAACTGATCAAAGAACTGATCGACGACGGCGGCCAGCACCTCGGTGAGCCGGCCAGCCTCGTCTTGCATCCGCTCATCGATCCTTTCCACTGCTTGCCTGAAGGCTTTGTAAAGCACCTCGTGCAGTCCATCGGCCGAATCGTCAGTAATCTGCTCCTGCCAGATCCATTCCGCGAAGATCGGCGCCAGCTCCGCCGCGACTTGCGCCCCCGCCACTCCCACCACGACAGCGGGGTGGCCGCCGGCTGTCCCCGCCGCGGTCACGCCCTTCCTGGCGCCCGCATACAGCGAACGGCCGACCTTGGCTGCTCGGCTGCCCATCTGGTCCTCGCCCGGCGCTGACATGCCGAGTTCGCCCGGCGCTGACATGCCATGTTCGCCAGGTATCTGTCCGTGCCTGGGGGTGATCCGCCGGACAATGGGCCGGCCGACCCGGAGGAAGATGCTTCCGTAGCTGGTAGGGAACTGGATGAGTTCTTCAAGTGCCGCCGACAGCGTCTCCAGGCGGTGCTGCTGCGCCGTGGCCAGCAGCGCATTGAGCGGCGACGCACCCTCTACCAGGTGCGTGCTCAGGCGCGTCTGGAGGATCGTGGCGACGGCTTGATGAAGGCGGCCTACCGCGCTGCCCAACGAGCCGTCGACCTGGCTGAACCCTTCCCTGAGTTCCTGCCGCAGGAGGGTGCACTGGTCATCACGCGTTTCGCCGGGGTCGGCTATCATCGCCGGCTCGATCAAGGCGAGCCAGTGCCGGTGGCTGCCCGCGCCGAAGCCGCTGTCAGCCCACTTCATGAGCCGGTCCCTGGCCATGGTGATGCTGTCGCTCACCTCGGGCACGGGCTCGGCGTCGCGCACCTGGCGGTCGTACTGGCTGCGCAGGTCAGACAGTTCCTTCGCGATGGTGTTGCGTAGCCGCTTTGCTTCCGTGCGCAATGCCTTTTCCTCGTCGGGTACCCGTTCCTCTCTCCGCCTGGCCATATCGGCCAGCCAGTCCGCCAGGTTGATGGCGCGTTCAGCCAGGCCGCGCGCCTGGGTGAGCACGGCGCCCGCGGCTGCCAGATCCATCTGGGCGAGATGTTCGGCGAGGCCCCGCAGAACGGGGCCGAAGATATCCGCACGGACCTCGGCGGTGTCGGCCACATTCCCGACGAGCAGTGGCAGGCTGTTGCGCTCGACGACTTCGCGTGCCTTCGCGGCGGCATTTTCCAGCATGGCTGGGGTGACATGCGAAGGATCGCTGTTGATCACGACGGAGACGAAATCGGCGGCGGCCACCCCCATCCTGGCCGCGTCGGCCAGCCTGAGTACGTCCCAGTCTGTTTCATCGAAGAAGGCGTGGCCTTCGGTCGGCCGCTTGATCTGGAGCAGGACATCGACTTCATTCTTCAGATCCCGGAGAAACTGCCGGTCGATGTCCAATCCCGCCTCACCCGCACCCGGCAGGTCGACAAGCACCAGGTTCTCGACATCGACGCCCGGGAACGCGCAATAGATGCGGACGTCGCGGACCGCGTGATACGGCCGCCGCAGGTCCTTGTCGTTCTCCGGGTACGCCACGTAGGGACGCAGCTCACGGAGTTGTTCGATATGCAGCGTCCGCTCGCTGCCGGTCAGCAGGTCGCGGTAGCTGTCAAACGACTCCTGAGCCACCCACAGGCGGTTGAGGTACTTCTGCTCGATGAGCCCGGATTCGGAGTCCCCGCGCCTGCCGCGGTGGGCCTCCAGCAGGCGCGTATATGGATAGTGAAGGAATTCATCGGGGCTGGCGGGTACCGGGTCGTCCCGGCCGGCCTGCCGGTGCAAGGGCTCGAGATAGCTGTCACGGAACTCCGGCCACGTGAGCAGCGTGATATCGGCATCGGCCCGGCCTGGGCTATGAAACATCCTGCTCCGGGCCGCGGTCGTCGGGTTGAGGTCCGTGGAAGGTATCGTTTCCGGCCCCAGCCCGGTGATGGTCCGCAGCAACGTGCTCTTGCCGGCCTGCGTCCGGCCGATCACCCCGATGTTGACGGTTTCCCGGTGCACCCGCCGGTTGATGGCCTTGATATCCGGCGCCAGCGCGCTGACAGCCTGGCGTAGCTCGCGGATCTCGGCTTCGCTTTTCTCGAGCCTGGGTTCTCCGGTGACAGTTAATTGCTCCGGGGTGAGGCTTTCCCCCAAGCCAAGCCTTCCGCTGGCGTCGGTGACCGCGCCCAGCATGGTGTCAATTGATCCGGATAGCGTCAACCACGTGCGATGGAGTTGCTCGATATGCTCCCGCTGCCCGCGCCGGTTCTCCAGCGCGGCCGCGATACTGGCCTGGATAGGCATATTCATCTTTCCCGTCCCACACACTTAGTCCCCACCACGTGTGCCGTCACGCAGAGCATATGCCCGGCTTCGCCGGGATATAAGAGATGCCTTCGGCTGTTCTTATTACATTTCGGTGTCGGGGCTGGCGATGACGGCGGTTGGTGCGCCGCTCGCGATGCGGCGGACGTCCCGATCGTACGATGGTCCGATGAGCGGGGGGCTCGACAAGCTCAGACGTGAAGTGGTGCGGGAGCGCAAGCAGGCTCTGGACGCGTTGGGCTGCCTAGCGCAGCGGCGGGCGGTTTCGGGCGGGGGTGCAGGTGGCCCGGGCAGGTGCGGAATGGTCATTCCCGTGGGGTGGCTGGCGCGGCAGGAAGGGCCAGGGCCTCGGCTGCCAGGGCGGCCTGGTGAAGGCTGCCGCGGAATACCTCCGCCGCGGCGACGGCCTGCCCGGTCAGGCCGGCGATCTCTGCGAGCGCGTGCTCGCCTGCCGCCGTCCGGGCCACGAGATCGAGGTACTGGCGGTTGAGAGCGGACAGTCTCAGGGCGCTGAGCCAGTCCTGCTGGGCCGCATCTGCAGCCTGCACCTGCACGGCATAGCTTTCCAGCGCGCCGGCCCTCGCTTCGGTAGCATTGCACGCCAGCGTGAGAGCACGCTGCTGCGAGTCCAGCACGGCGGCCGCCATGGAGCCAGCCCCGCCGGCTGCGGCGCCGGCGGCAAGCCCGGCGCGCAACCTGGTGATCTCGCGCAAAACAGCGGCAATATCCCACTCATGCCACCTCAGCACCATCTCTCCGGCGGCGTGGTCCAGCACGTCGCTGGCGTATACCTCAGAGCCCAGGACGGCGGCGATGGCCCGCTGGGCGCGGAGCAGGAGTTCACGGCAAGGATCGTCCAGATCGGACGGGTCTGCGATCCGGTCACCGTCACGATGATCTGGCGCGCCCGAAGACACCTCGATGACGCCGGTTGCCATCAAGACCGCTGCTGCGGCAAGGACGCCGCCGCCGACCCACCACCAGCTCAGCCCGGCCACGAAATGAAGCACAACAGCGACGGTCAGCCCGGCGGTGCTCACCACCAGGCCACCACAGCCGGCCGCCGCGGCTGCCCCGCTCACGGGATTGCCGGCCTGGCGAGCCAGGCGGCGCCGCGCCTGGTCCGCAAGACCCGGGTCGGCCACTGGGCTGACCTGCCCTGAATCCTCGCTATCCATGAACTTTGCCCTGTCCTGCTCCCACGCGCCGCATGGCACCCGGTAACAACCCGTTGCCACT
>Ga0224557_1000084_pt1 | contig 101736 bp, 81 predicted proteins | sample 714S31014metaG_FD_180677 | JGI IMG/M metagenome (GOLD analysis project Ga0224557, IMG submission 180677) | Peat soil microbial communities from Stordalen Mire, Sweden - 717 S3 10-14 | ecosystem: Environmental > Terrestrial > Soil > Wetlands > Peat | place: Sweden: Norrbotten County, Stordalen...
AAACACTCTGTCGCGGTAGAATCGGTCAAGCGAAAGCCTCCTCTGCTGCCATAAACACTGTCTTGTCAACATGTTTGTAGCACAAGAGGCTTTCGCTCTTTCAACGTTCAGGAATAATGCAGGTTAGGTCTGTTTTCAAGTTGGTCTGGGAATGCACCTCCATGTTCATACCGGTGCCATACAGCATCACATTGACGGCTGCAACCTAAAAATCTCCAATTCAAGGCCAATCTTGCGCGCCGTGGAAGATGCACGAAATCTCGATCACATTCGGCGTGACCTGATAGACGGCGATGCAAGGAATTCTGTTGATGGGAAAGCACGGCCGGCTCATTCTCCGGCCGTCTTCTTCCGGCTGAACGTGCCGCAATCGACCTCCTGAAAAGAACCGGGAAGAGCATTATCGATCACCGCGACAATCGCCGGTAGACAATTCTTGAGGATGTCCCATTCAACGGAAGACAATGCCACTATGCCAAGATTTCGCCCTTCAAGGTTCTGCTCATGGAGAAGCGTCCTATCGCCGGTTAAAAAGACCTCGATACCGCTTTCTTCGGCTATGCGCAGAAGTTCGCCGTTCATGAGTCCGGCCCAGCCTTTATAACCGACGGTGAAAACCTCGTGCGCGCCAAGGTTCTTGCGCAAGCGGTGCGCGAGATTTTCGTCGAGCAACACCTTCACGGATGGGCCTGTCCGCGATGTGCGTGAGCAAACTCTATCAAGCGCTCGATCTGGGCGACTGAGAGCGAAGGCCAATCCTCGCGTATCTCCTCGATGCTCTCACCCATCTCGTAGCTGTTCACAATCCCTTCAGGCAGGATGCGCGTGCCACGCACGATGGGGCGTCCCGAAACCTTGCCGGGGACTCTTTCGATCAGTTCGCAGGTCGTCCAGTCAATCTCTAAATCTGTTTCCACGCTTGCCATGCTTTTACCCTCCCTCAATCATAGCGTGTCCTGGGCCGGCCTCCTTACGCAGACGGACCATACGGGCAAGGTCACCATTATGTGATCTCAAGTGCATAATATGGGATTCGATGCCCGCCGTGTGTCTCGCATCACTGCCACTCTACCCCCCCCAGCGAAGAGACTCAAACCAGCGGTTGATTTTCCCCCGGCCGCGCTGTGAGGAAAAGCGAATGAGTGAACAGAAAACGGTCAACAAAATGGTAATTCTGGATGGGAACGAGGCTGCCGCCTCGGTAGCCTATCGTCTCTCCGAAGTCGTCGCGATCTACCCGATTACCCCCTCGTCGCCGATGGCCGAGTGGGCCGATCAGTGGCGCGCGGAGGGAAAGACGAATATCTGGGGCGCATTGCCCATTGTGGAAGAACTGCAGAGCGAAGGCGGCGCGGCCGGCGCGCTGCACGGCGCGTTGCAGGCAGGGGCCTTCGGGACCACGTTTACCGCCTCGCAGGGCTTGCTGCTGATGATTCCCAACATGTTCAAGATTGCCGGCGAGCTGACCCCGGCGACGATGCACGTGTCGGCCCGCACCCTGGCTACGCACGCGCTGTCGATCTTCGGCGACCACTCGGACGTGATGGCTTGCCGCGCGACGGGCTGGGCGATGCTGGCGTCGAACTCGGTGCAGGAGGTTCACGACCTGGCGCTGGTGGCGCAGATTGCCACGCTGGAATCGCGCATTCCGTTCATTCATTTCTTCGACGGCTTCCGCACCTCGCACGAAGTGGGCAAGATCATCCCCATCAGCGACGAGACCCTTCGCGCCCTGGTGGACGACAAGTACATTATCGAGTTCCGCAAGAACGCCCTCAGCTCGGATCGCCCGATCATCCGCGGCACGGCGCAGAATCCCGACGTGTTCTTCCAGGCTCGCGAGGCCTGCACTCCATTCCATGCCGCGGTTCCGGGCATCGTGCAGTCGGTGATGGACCGCTTTGCGGCGCAGACCGGCCGCGCCTATCACCTGTTCGACTACTACGGCGCGCCGGACGCGGAGCGCGTGATGGTACTGATGGGCTCCGGCGCAGAGGCTGCCGAGGAGGCGGTGGATGCGTTGAACAAGCAGGGCGAAAAGCTGGGGCTGCTGAAGGTTCGCCTCTACCGGCCGTTCGACGCAAGCGCCTTCCTGGCGGCGCTGCGCGCCACGGTGAAATCGATTGCCGTTCTGGACCGCTGCAAGGAGCCCGGCGGCGGCGGCGAGCCGCTCTACCTGGACATCGTGACGGCGCTGGCCGAGAATGCCGACAGTCTGCCGTTTGCCGCCAAGCCGACCGTGATCGGCGGGCGCTACGGGCTGTCTTCGAAGGAGTTCACGCCGGCCATGGTCAAAGGAGTCTTCGACGAGCTGGCCAAGCCCGAGCCGAAGAACCACTTCACAATCGGCATCGACGACGATGTAAGCCACACCAGCCTGAGCTACGATCCCGAGTTCTCGACCGAGGATCCGAAGACGGTGCGCGCGTTGTTCTATGGCCTGGGTTCGGACGGCACGGTGGGCGCCAACAAGAACTCGATCAAGATTATCGGCGAAAACACGCCGAATTACGCACAGGGCTATTTCGTTTACGACTCGAAGAAGTCGGGGTCGATGACCACCTCGCACCTGCGCTTCGGACCGAACCCCATCCGCTCGAGCTATCTGATCACGCGCGCCAGCTTCGTGGCCTGCCACAACTTCAGCTTCCTGGAGAAGATGGATGTGGTGGAAGCGACCGTGCCCGGCGCGGTCTTCCTGCTCAACACGCCTTATTCGGCGGCCGAGGTTTGGGACCATCTGCCCAAGACCACGCAGCAAGAGATGCTGCGCAAGAAGATCGAGTTTTATGTGATCGACGGCTACAAGGTGGCGCGCGAGGCGGGCATGGGCACGCGCATCAACACCATCATGCAGACCTGCTTCTTCGCCATCAGCGGCGTGCTGCCGCGCGAGGAAGCGATCGAGCAGATCAAGAAGTCCATTTACAAGACCTACGGCAAGCGCGGCGAAGCGGTGGTGGCCAAGAATTATGCCGCCGTGGACCACGCACTGGCACACCTGGAAAAGGTTAAACTTCCAGAGGCTGCTTCGTCCGACTTCGATCTGATTCCCCCGATCAGCGGCAAGGCCCCGGAGTTTGTCCGCAACGTGCTGGGCCAGATTGCAGGGGGGCATGGCGACCTGCTTCCGGTGAGCGCGATTCCGGCCGGCGGCGCATTCCCCACCGGTACGGCGCAGTGGGAGAAGCGGAACATTGCGCAGTTCATTCCGGTGTGGGACAAGGATCTGTGCATTCAGTGCGGCAAGTGCGTGATGGTCTGCCCCCATGCCGTGATTCGCGCCAAGGTTTACAGTCCGGAACTTGGAGACAAGGCGCCGGCGACCTTCCAGTGGGCCAAGCCGAAATGGAAGGCCATGGAGCAGGACCGGTATACGCTGCAGGTGGCTCCCGAGGATTGTACGGGCTGTGCGCTCTGCGTGGAAGTGTGCCCGGTGAAGAGCAAGAGCGACGCCAGCCACAAGGCCATCAACATGGCTCCGCAGGCGGCGCTGCGCGAGGCCGAGCGCGACAACTGGGAGTTCTTCCTCAATCTGCCCGAGGTGGACCGCTCGAAGCTGTCGCACACGCAGGTGAAAGACATCCAACTGCTGCAGCCGCTGTTTGAATTCTCGGGCGCCTGCTCCGGATGCGGCGAGACGGCGTACATCAAGCTGCTTACGCAACTGTTTGGCGACCGGCTGTACATCGCCAACGCTACGGGCTGCTCGTCAATCTATGGCGGCAACCTGCCCACGACGCCCTACACCAGCAACCCGCAGGGCCGTGGGCCGACCTGGTCGAATTCGTTGTTCGAGGACAACGCGGAGTTCGGCTTCGGCATGAGAATCGCGCTCGACCAGCAGAAGATTTTTGCCGAGACGCTGCTGACGCGGCTTGCGCCGGCGGTTGGCGATGAGCTGGTGACGGCGCTGCTGGGCGCTCAGCAGAAGACGGAGACGGAGATCAACCAGCAGCGGGAGCGGGTGCTGGCGCTGCGCGGGCAGCTTGCCGGCAACGAGAGTTCCGACGCGCGCAACCTGCTGGCCATTGCCGATGCGCTGGTGCGCAAGAGCGTTTGGATTCTGGGCGGCGACGGCTGGGCCTACGACATCGGCTTCGGCGGACTAGACCACGTGCTGGGCTCGGGCAAGAACGTAAATGTGCTGGTGCTGGACACGGAGGTTTATTCGAACACCGGCGGGCAGATGTCGAAGGCCACGCCCCGCGGCGCGGTGGCCAAGTTTGCCGCCAGCGGCAAGAGCAACAGCAAGAAAGACCTGGCCATGGAAGCCGTGAGTTACGGCTACGTGTATGTGGCGCAGGTGGCGCTGGGCGGCAACGACAGCCACGTGGTGAAGGCCTTCCAGGAGGCCGAAGCGCACGACGGGCCGTCGATCATCATCGCGTATTCGAGTTGCATTGCGCACGGCTATGACCTGGTGCACGGGCTGGAGCAGGAGAAGCTGGCCGTGCAGTCCGGCTACTGGCCGCTGATGCGCTACAACCCCGCACTGCGCGAGACGGGCAAGAATCCCTTCCAACTGGACTCCAAGGCGCCATCGATCCGGCTCAAGGACTACGCCTACCGCGAGGCGCGCTACACGATGCTGGTGCGGGGCAATCCGGAGCTGGCCGCAACGCTGCTGAAGGAAGCGCAGGACGACGTGGAGCGCCAGTGGCGCGTCTATTCCGCGCGGGCCGCGATGCCGGGCCGTGGCGAGACACCGCACATTGCGCCGGAAGAGAAGTCTGAAGAGAAACTGGTAGCTGTGGCTGCCGGAGGCACAGAATGATCGATTTTTCAACGCAGTATCTTGGTTTGAAGCTGAGCGGGCCCATCGTGGTTTCGTCCACGCCGCTCTCGGAGTCGATCGACAGCGTTCGCCGCATGGAAGATGCGGGCGCGGCGGCGATTGTGCTAACTTCGCTTTTCGAGGAGCAGTTGGAGCTTGAATCGAAGGCGCTGGACGATGACCTTTCGCGCGGGACGGAGTCCTTTGCCGAGTCGCTCGATTACCTTCCGGACCTGGATGACTACCGCATGACGCAAGAGGTCTACCTCGAGCACCTGCGGCGGGCGAAGGAGGCGGTCAAGATCCCGATCATGGCCAGCCTGAACGGAGCCACGACCGGCGGCTGGATTCGCTACGCAAGGGATATGGAGCAGGCCGGGGCGGACGCCATCGAGCTGAACACCTACGCGCTGGCAACGGACAAGAGCCAGACCTCGGCAAAGCTGGAGTCGCAGCTGTTGGAGCTTGTGACTGCCGTGACCAGCGCCGTGAAGGTGCCGGTGGCGGTGAAACTATCGCAGTCATTCACCAGCATCCCGCACCTGGTGGCGCGCCTCGAGGATGTGGGCGCACGCGGCGTGGTGCTGTTCAACCGCTTCTACCAGCCGGACTTCGACATCGAGACGCTGGAGGTGCGGCCCACGCTGCACTTCTCGACGCCCTCGGAGTTGCTGCCGCGGCTGCACTGGGCGGCTATTCTCTACGGCCACCTGAACATCGACCTGGCCATCTCCGGCGGGGTTCACTCTGCCGAGGATGTGTTGAAGGGGATCATGGCGGGAGCCGGCGTAACGATGATGTGTTCGGCGCTGCACATTCATGGCATCGAGCACATCGGCCGGGTACTGGCGGACGTGCAGTATTGGCTGGAGAAGCGCGAGTATACCTCGCTGTGGGAGACGCGCGGCTGCCTGAGCCGGCGGTCTGTGCCGGATACGTCGCCGTTCGATCGCGGCAACTACATCAAGACACTCAGTTCCTACAGCCTGCGTCAGACGGTGGCGGCGTTCTAGGCGGAGGGCAGAGTCCGAAGTAGTGACGGGGTTTCCGAAGGCTGGCGGCGGCCGCACTACGGTGCGACCGCCGCGGTGTTTTTGGAGCTTGTGCGGGGGATAAGACCGCGCAGGTTGGCAGGTGCACTCATGGTGATTATCATGCGTTGTGGGTGGGTTCGGGTGGAAATTGCAGTTTGATGCGATTATGACGTCGAAGGAGAATGTGGATGGGTCGGAAACTGGGTATTCTCGGAATGGTTGTGGCGGTTCTCACGCTGATTTGCGGCATGTGTGGCGCGCAGGCGCCGGTGAAGTATGAGGCGACGATCGAGTCGCTGGACCGGCATCCGCTGCCGCAATGGTATGCGGGAGCCAAGCTGGGCATCTTCATTCACTGGGGGCTCTACTCGGTGCCGGGGTGGGCTCCGCTGACGCATCCGGACCACGATTTTTCCTCCGACGATTACATCAAGTACGATCCCTATGCCGAGTGGTATTTGAACACGGTGCGGATCCCTGGGTCGCCGACTGAGGCTTACGATCGGGAGCACTATGGGGCGCATCACGACTACTACCAGTTTGCGGAGACATTCAACAAAGAGAGCAAAAAGTGGAATCCCGATGGGTGGGCCTCGGTCTTCCGCGAGGCGGGTGCGAAGTATGTGGTGCTGACCAGCAAGCATCACGAGGGGTTTACGCTGTGGCCGAGTACGACACCGAATCCGAGCCCAACGCTGCCGATGGACGCGCGGCATGCGGAGCGGGATATTGTGGGAGAATTGACGGCCGCGGTGACGAAGCAAGGGCTGCGCATGGGGCTTTACTACTCGGGCGGGTATGACTGGACATTCAACACAGGGCCCATTGAGGTGAACGCGGATTATGACGCCGTGAAGCCGGAGAGCGAAGCGTATGGCAAATATGCCAATGCGCAGATTCATGAGTTGATCGAGCGGTACCACCCGTCGGTGCTGTGGAACGATATCGACTGGCCGAAGACGGGCAAGGCACTGGAGGTGATGGCGGACTACTACAACGCGGTGCCGGACGGCGTGATCGACGATCGCTTTGGCGTGGCGCACTCGGACTTTGCTTCTCCCGAGTACGAGAAACTGGACAAGATCAGCGCGAAGAAGTGGGAGGAATGCCGCGGGCTGGGGCGGTCTTTCGGGTACAACCGCGCCGAGGGCGAGGCGGAGACGATTGCGCCGGGGGAGTTGATTGCGCTGCTGGTGGACATTGTGAGCAAGAACGGCAACCTGCTGCTGGACGTGGGGCCGGAGGCCGATGGGACCATTCCGCCGGTGCAGATGGAGCGGCTGAACGAGCTGGGCGCGTGGCTGAAGCAGAACGGAGAGGCGATCTACGACACCATGCCATGGACGCAGGCGGTGGGCAAGAGCGTGGAGGGCGACGATCTGCGGTTCACGCGCAAAGGCGATGACCTGTATGTGACGGTTCTGGGCAAACCGAAGGCCCAGACGGTGACGATTCCGGATGTTCCCGCGAAGCAGGGAGTGGCGATTACGCAGCTTGGCGATACAAACGAACTTGGGGCGAAGGTGCAGGCGGAGAACACGCGAATCGTATTGCGAGCGTCGTTGAAGGGCGATTATGCGTACTCGTTCAGACTGGCGGGTTACCTGCGCTAATCCTGCCCGCGCAAAGACTGGAGGATGGTGTGTTCCAGGAGGCTGCAGGCCCGGGGAATGGCATCGAGGACCGGCTCGCTGAACTCCTCGCCGAGTTCTATTGAGCCGGCGCCGACGGTCAGCAGAAGGGCGTTGCGGGGCAGGGAATCGTAGAGTTCGCGGGCCAGGGTGAGGAGTTCAGGCGCGCCCAGGTGGTGGGTGGCGAGTCCTGGCGTGGGGGCAGATGGCTGGATTTCGATGATCGCTACCAATCCCGGAGCGGACTCAGCCGAACAGTCGATGAAGAGGACGGACTCGGAGTGAGCGATTTCTTCGGCAAGCTCGGGAGTCCATTGCTGACGGGCGAGGACGCGCAGGCCGGCTTCTGAACGGAACCTATCTTCAGCCCACTCAGCGAGCCACGGCCCGATGCCGTCATCCGAGCGCAGCGTGTTGCCGCAGGCGAGGATGAGGCAGCGGGGCATGGTTAGGGCCATTGAGTCACTCTGGCTACTGCAGTGAATCCCACCCTAGCCGCAAGAACAAAGACGCGGCGAGGGTGGGGTACCCAGTAATGTTTTCGTCGCTAGCGAATGACCTGGTCGAGGACTTCGCCATCGGGCGAAAGGAGCGAGAGAACCAGCGGCATTTGTCCAAAGGCGTGCGAGGAACAACTGAGACACGGATCGAAGGCGCGAATCACGGCTTCAACGCGGTTGAGAACGCCCTCGGTGAACTTGCCGTCTTTCACATAGTGCCTGGCGGCCTGCAAGACGCCATTGTTCATGGCGTTGTTGTTCTGTCCGGTGGCGATGACGAGGTTGGCCCAGGTGATGAGGCCGTTCTCGTCGACTTTGTAATTGTGCATCAGCGTGCCGCGCGGGGCTTCGGCCTGGCCCGCGCCCTCAAGCCGGTTGACGCCGGCAATGGCGCGCACATGCTTGTCGAGGATGAGCGGGTCGGAGAGGATCTGCTCGATCTTCTCGATGCCGTAGAGGATCTCGACGAGACGGGCGTGATGGTAGTAGAACGAGCTCTCGACGGGACCCTGGGCCAGTTGCTTGAACTCCGCCAGTTCGTCCTCCGCCTTGGGAGTGCCCATGGACTTGACGATGTTGAGCCGCGCCAGCGGGCCGACGCGATAGCTGCCCTGGGGATAGCCGAGCGGCTTGTAGTAGGCGAACTTGGTGTAGCTGTAGTTTTCGACCGCCTCGCCGATCGACTCACTGAATTTGCCGGCGGTGATGCCGTCGTCCAGAATGTTGCCCTGAGCGTCGATCATGCGCAGCGCGCCGTCGGTGAACTCGATGGACTCGTCTTCGTTGATCAGGCTCATGTAAAGCGAGGGGAAGTTGGCGAAGACCTCGATCTCCGGCTTGAAGGTCGAGGCGATCTGCTTGTATGCGGCCAGCGCCAGGCCGATGTTGGCGTAGGCCTCGGGCAGCATGGCCAGAATCTCATCGCGCTTGGCGGCGGCGAGCGGCTCGGTAACGCCACCGGGCACCACCCAGCCGGGATGGATGCGCTTGTTGGCGAGCAATTCAATGATGTGCTGCCCGAAGCGGCGCAGAGCCACGCCGGCGCGGCCTAGTTCGGGCTTGGCGGCCACAACTCCAAAGACGTTGCGGGCCGCGGGGTCGGACTCCATGCCCAGCAAAAGGTCGGGGGAGGCGAGATAGAAGAAGCTCAGCGCGTGGGACTGCACCATCTGGGCCAGATTCAATATCCGCCGCAATTGCGCGGCGGTATGCGGAATGCGGACCGACATGATGGCTTCGCAGGCCTTGGCGGAGGCGATCAGGTGCGAGACGGGGCAGATGCCGCAGATGCGGGCCATCAGGCTGGGCATCTCGTAGAAGGGACGGCCTTGCGAGAACCGTTCAAAGCCGCGCACCTGCGTGACGTGGAAGTGCGCGTCCTCGACTTCACCCTGGCCGTTGAGTTGGATGGTGATCTTGCCGTGGCCTTCGAGGCGGGTTACGGGATCGATGGTGATGGTCTGGCTCATGGCTCAGGCTCCAAAACGGGTGAGGGCCGGAATATCCAGCGGTGCACCGGTTAGCAACGCGGTCAGCGCGATGTGGAAGGTGTCGGCCGAGGGTGGGCAGCCGGGGAGAAATACGTCCACCTTGACGAACTCGTGGATGGGACGCACAACCTGGAGCAGCTTGGGCACCACGACGCAGGGGATCTGCGGCTGCGCCGAGGCGTTCTCGATGTAGGCGCGGTCGAGAATGGCTTCCGGGCCCATGGGATTGCGCATGGAGGGAACATTGCCCGTTATGGCGCAGTCGCCCATGGCAATGAGGAGTTTGGAGTGGGCGCGAATCTTGCGGATCTTCTTTTCGTCGTCCACCGAGGCGACTGCTCCTTCGACCAGAGCGATGTCCACCTTGTCGGGGAACTCCTTGGTGTCCACGATAGGGCTGTAGACCACATCGACAAGCTCGGCCAACTCGATGAGCCGTTCGTCCATGTCGAGGAACGACATGTGACAGCCGGAACATCCGTCCAGCCAGACTGTTGCCAGTTTCAGTTTGCTCATTGCGCTTCCCTCATCAGGTTCAGGTAAGGCAGAAAATCGGGATACTTGGGATGATCGGAGCCGATCTTACTCTTGTCGAAGAGGGCTCCGGTGGGGCACACCTGCACGCATTTGCCGCAGCGTGTGCAACTGGAGGTTCCCCAATCCTCGTGCAGATCGGAGATGATGATGGAGTTGATGCCACGGCCCATTACATCCCACACATGCACGCCCTCGATCTCCGCGCAGGCCCGCACGCAGCGGGTGCACAGGATGCAGCGGCTGTGGTCGATGGTAAACCGCTCGTTCGAGGCATCCACGGTCAGCTCGGGGTTGCGATAGGGCAGGCGAACATGGGTCAAGCCCTGCTCCTGTCCAAGCGCCTGCAATTCGCAATGGCCGTTGGCCACGCATACCGAGCAGATATGGTTGCGCTCGGCGAAGAGCAGCTCGAGGATGGTGCGGCGGTGCTTCTGGAGCCTCTCCGTGTTGGTGCTCACCTCCATGCTTTCAAAAACGGTGGCCAAACAGGCGGGAAGGAGCTTGTTGCTGCCTTTGATCTCCACCAGGCACATGCGGCAGGCACCCACATCGCTCAACCCTTCCAAGTGACAGAGGGTGGGGATGTAGATATTGTTCTCCTGCGCCACTTCCAGGATGGTCTGTCCCCTGCGGGCGCTCAATTCTCGCCCGTCGATCACCAGCGTTTTGACTTCCACGGCGTCACTCATGCCTGCACCTCCACGGGAGCTTCAAGGTTGCATACGCCGGCCGGGCAGCGCTTGTGCACGATGTGCTCGATGTATTCGTTTCTGAAGTACTTGAGCGTACTTAGAACCGGGTTCGGCGCCGTCTGGCCCAACCCGCACAGGCTGGCCTCCTTGACCGTGGAGCACAGACCCTCAAGCAACTCCAGGTCCTCCATCGTCCCGGAGCCGTTGCAGATGCGCGTCAGCAGCGTGTACATCTGCGCCGTGCCCGCACGGCAAGGAATGCACTTGCCGCAGGATTCGGTCATGCAGAACTCGATGAAGAAGCGCGCCACGTTGACCATGCAGGAGGTGTCGTCCATCACGATCATGCCGCCCGAGCCCATGATCGAGCCGGCTGCCATGAGGGCATCGTAGCTGACCCCGAGGCCCAGCATGTTGGCGGGAATGCAGCCGCCCGAAGGTCCGCCGGTTTGCACTGCCTTGAAGGTGTGACCTTCCGGCACGCCGCCACCGATATTCTCGATGATCTGGTACAGCTTGATGCCCAGGGGAACCTCCACCAGGCCGGTGTGGGTGATCTTGCCGGTGAGCGCGAAGACTTTGGTGCCTTTGCTCCTCTCCGAGCCCATGTGGGCAAACCACTTGCTCTCCTTGCGGAAGATGGGCGCGATATTGGCGAAGGTCTCCACGTTGTTGATGAGCGTGGGCTTGCCCCAAAGACCGCTCACTGCGGGATACGGCGGTCGCGGTTTGGGGTTGCCGCGCCTGCCCTCGATGGAGGCGATCAAAGCCGTTTCCTCGCCGCAGACAAAGGCTCCGGCACCCAGGCGGATCTCCACGTCGAAGCTGAAGGGCGTATTACCGATGTTGTTGCCCAGCAGCCCGCGGCGCCGTGCCTCGCGCAGAGCGGTCGTCAGCCGGCTCACTGCTGTCGGATACTCGGCGCGCACATAGATAAAACCCTTGCTCGCGCCCACCGCATAAGCTGCGATGGCCATGCCCTCGATGACGCGATGCGGGTCGCCTTCCATCACGCTGCGATCCATGAACGCGCCGGGGTCGCCCTCGTCCCCGTTGCAGACCACATATTTCAGATCGCCGGACGCCTTGGCCACCATGCTCCACTTCAGCCCGGTGGGATAACCTCCGCCTCCGCGCCCCCTGAGGCCGCTTTCGGCGATGCGGTGAATCACGCCGTTGGGCATCATTTCGGTCAGCACCGTCAACAGCGCCTGGTAACCGTCGCGGGCGATGTAGTCGTCGATCTTCTCCGGATCGATGTGGCCGGCATTCTCCAGCACGATGCGCATCTGCAGGTCGAAGTGCTCGTTCAGATCGCATTGCAGGTCGGGTACCGGTTCGCCGCCCAGGCTGGACACAATGGCCTCGGCGTGGCCGGCATCCACATGGTGATAAAGGGTCTGTTGGGGATCGACTCGCACCAGCGGGCCGGAGGAGCACGGCCCCATGCAGCCGGTTTTCCGGAGGAGCACTTTCTTGCCGCTGGCCGCGATCGCCGTGCTGAGCGCGTCCTTCAACTGGTCCGCGTGCTGGCTCAGGCACGCCAGGTCCATGCAGACGTTCACTTCAAAATCGAATTTCTCGTTCTCCTGGGAGACGCTTTTCGCTATTTGTTCGAGCTCTTCGATCGTCATTCCACCGCCCACCTTTCCAGTCGCTCGAGCATCTGCTCAGCGGACATCTCGCCCGCGACTTCGCCGTCGAACAGCGCTACCGGCGCGCGGCTGCAAGCGCCCACGCAGCGGGCCGTCATCAGGCTGATGTTTCCGTCCTTTGTGGTTTGCCCCTGAGGAATGCCCAGGCGTTTTGCGGCCGCTGCCACCAGCTTGTCGGAGCCCTTGATATAGCAGGCTGTGCCGAGGCAGACGGTCATGGTGTGCTTGCCCGGCGGCTTGAGGCTGAAGTAGTGGTAGAAGGTCGCCACGCCATAAGCCTGGCTCAGCGGTATGCGCAGAGAGCGGGCCACGAAACGGATCGAATCGTCGTCCAGGTAGCCGAACGAAGACTGTACGGTGTGCAGCGTCTCAATCAACGCGTAACGGGCAAAGCCACTCTTGCGCATGGTGCCGTTCACGATCTTCCATCGTTTGTCGTCGCTTGGCAGCGGCGGGGGTGTGAAAGCTGGCACAGTTCCCTCCCGGATGCAGACGGTCAGGATGCAAAGCGATGGTGCTTCCGCGCCCTGCTCCTTGTCTATGCTAGTTGTACGTGCGGGGGCCTTTTTTCCACCGTGATAGGGGTCACTTGGGGTGGGATATCTTCCCATTTTATGAAATGCAGTTCCACATTTCCGGGATGGGAAGGCGGGCGTCGCGCCCGCAGCGATTGTTTTGAGGGAGATAGACGTTGCCGACCCAGCGGCGGTTCTTGCGGCCGGCAGAGCGAGCGGCGCCTGACCTGGACCCGGAACAGACCGGCTCACGGGGATGGACGAAGCTGGATCTGGTAGTCCCGGTAGTCGATGGTTACGACTGTCTGGCCAAACAGAAAGCTGTTTGACGTGGCTCTGGCTTGGGTGGCCATCGAAAAGCCGCTCATGTTTACGTACTGGCGCATCATCTGGGTAGGTCCGGTAAAGAGGGAAGGGCTCTTGGATGCCGTTCCCTGGATCTGAACGATCGAATCATCCTTCACGTCCACCCACAGGGTTCCCTCAACGAGATTGGGAGCCTTCCGTCTGGGCGTCAAGGCCAGAAGAAAGCAGTCCCGTCCATCCAGCCGCTGGGTCCCACCGGGCTTCAACTTCATCTGATAATTTGCGGAAGTGAACCACGATCCCTCGCGGTTGCCGGGCAGGTTGATGCGCTTTTCATTGTCCAGGATCGCGCCCAAGACCATGCTTCGTATGATCTCCGAGCCGGATTGCGAGAGGATGGTGTAACTCTTGCCTGTTTCCTGGCGGTAGACGGTTTTCACTGTCATCTCAGCGACAGGGTGGTTTTCGTCGGCGTTCCGGAAAACGGCATAGTGCTCGGTAACGGTATATCCCGCAACGGTATCAACCCTTGCCTTGACCGCCGCGTCAACGCCCCGAATGACCGAGGCTTCGTCGGGCTGCCGGGCCTGCAACGCGGCGATGGGGAGGCAGGCAAGGAGGGAAGCGGTCAGGATCGCCAACCGTTGGCGCGGGAAACCGGCAACGCCGAGGATGCCCATAGATCAAAGTCTAAACCGGTCAGGCTGTGTTGCCGGGAGAAGAGACTTCAAGCAGTGAAGCTTCCTGAATCTCCGCGCGCTCCTGGCGCTGCCACCCAGAGTTTCTTCAGAACCTGCCGAATAACCGATTTCGAGGAAGGCAGATTGGGGTTCTTGGTCTCCCACCCATTCGGTCGCCGCGGCGACAACGCGAAAGGATGGGGCACGGAGCGTTTGTGACGGGTTGAAAGTCGACAAATTCCGGTTTCTAGACAGGTTCTCAGGCCGGCCGCGCGCTTCACGAGAAAACAGCGTCTCGAAAGTCCATTGTCATTCTTACGGTCTGCCGGATCCGGACGGGCTACCTGTCGGTGCACGAGTAGCAAGGGTCGATGGAGGCCTGGATCAAGGGCGTGTCCGCAAGCCGGGCTCCCCTCACCATCCAGCGGACGGCCGGCATATTGGTGAAAGTAGGCGTGCGCACATGCACCCTGCTGGGGTTCCGGGAACCCTCTCTCCAGGAGACGCTGTACATGACTTCACCGCGCGGCGCCTCGACGCGGCTGGTGGCCGTTCCGGTGGTGAAGACGATCTTTTCGTCCCCAGTGCTCAGCTCGCCGGGCGGCATTTTGGTGAGCGCCTGGCGCAGAATGCGGCAGCTCTCGATAATCTCCAGGGCGCGGACCAACAGGCGGGCTTTCACGTCGCCGGACTGCTGGACCGGCACATCGAACTCCATCTCCGCGTAGGCGGCGTAGGGCGCGGCGCGGCGAAGATCCTGGGGCAGCCCGGAGGCTCGTGCCGTGGGCCCGACAACGCCGCAGGAGATTGCTTTCTCGCGGGTGAGGACGCCGATGCCGGCACAACGCGACGTGGCCGTGGTGCTGGTGGTGAAGATGGGAATGACGGTGCGGACCATCTCGCGCTCGAGTTGCTCGACCATGGCCAGCACGGCGAGCGGATCGTCGATGTCGCGATTGACCCCGCCGATGCGGTTCATCGAGTAGTTGACGCGGTTGCCGGAGATGGCCTGGAGCACGTCCATGACCTTCTCGCGCAGCTCGAAGCAGGTCATGAACATGGTTTTGAAGCCCATGAGCTTGGCCGCGATGCCTGCCCAGAGCACATGGGAGTGCAGGCGCTCCAGTTCCGCCACAACGACGCGAATATATTGCGCGCGCGGAGGCGGATTGAGGCCGGTCAACTGCTCCATTGCCTGGCACAGGGTGAGGGTGTGGATGTTGGAGCAGATGCCGCAGACCCGCTCCATCAGCGCGATCACCTGGATATAATTGCGGGTTTCGGCCAGGTGCTCGATGCCGCGGAAATTGAACCCGATATGCAGGTTGGCGTCGATGACGGTCTCGCCTTCGCAGATCATATCCAGCTTGTAAGGCTCTTCAAGCGCCGGATGGTATGGGCCCATGGGGATCTTGTAGCTCATTTTTTCTCCTCGCGCAGATTCACTCCCGGCTTGTCTCCCTGGCGGAGAAGCAGCGGTTCGTACTCGCGTCCCAGGAAGTCGATGGCGAAGCCTTCATGGATTTCGCGCTCGATCCAGTCCACGGCCTCGCAGAGGTCGTAGATGCTGTCAATGGAGTTGCCGGCAAGCAGAAAGGGAAAGCCCAGCAACTGGCCGTCGAGGTCCCAATGGTACTCCAGGCGAAAGCCCTCGTCCTTGGGAAGCTGATACGCGGTAATGGTGATAAAGCGGGCATGGAGGGCGTTCATCGCCTGGGCCAGTTCGCGCACGGTCATGGCGCCGGGCGTGAGCCAATGGACGCCGCCCTTCTCGACCCAGGGTTCCGTGCTCCCCAACTGTTCCGGAATGCTCTCAAGCAGGTTCATTGCGCGCCTCCTGTGCGGGGATTGACGTTGGCGCGGCGGCGGCCGGCGGGGCTGCCGAGGCGGGTTTGGGCGCAGGCTTGCGGGCAACGGTGTAGGAGTTTTTCAAGGCGCCGATGGTCAGATACACGGGCGGGCATTGAGAGTCCTGGCTCAGCGCATGGGTCTTGCAGCCTTCCACGCAGCGCCCGCAGAAGGTGCATTGGCCGGGATCGTAGCTCCACGTGAACTCGCCTTTGGCGGCCTTGAACTCGATGGCGCGCGCGGTGCAGCGAAACCTGCAGATCGCGCATCCGGTGCAGAGCGCGGGATCGAATCGCACCAGACCGCGGTAGCCCTTGGTCACCTTGGGGCGCGCGGGGAAGAGCAAAGTCCGGGAGCCGCCCCACAGATTCCTCCACAGCATGGTGAGAATGTTCATGATTTAAACCTCATGAAGAGCGCGGAGGAAATGGCCAGGACCGCGAAGATAAGGGTGCATTGCCAGTAAAAGCGCACCGTGGTATCGATCTGCAAACGCGCTGTGGCGGCCGCGGTTACCGACAAGAGCAGCACAACCACAAAAGAGAGCGCGACGAAGACCATGGCGGCGAGCCACCAGGCGGCGAGATGGGGAGCGGCCAGAGTGGCCACCAGGCCGGTGGCCGCAACCCACTCGAGGCCATGGGACAGCTCCCACATGGCCAGTTCGGGGCCGGCATACTCGGTCATGGGTCCGGAGTAGATTTCCTGCTCAGCGTTGGGCAGAGAGAAGGGATTGATGTGCAGCTTGGCAGGCAGGCATACCAGGATCGCCAGCACGCCAAGCCAATACAAGGACGAGGGCCGGTCCGCCGCCGCGGACGCCAGGGCTTCGAGGCGGAAGGTGTGCTGCGAGGCGGCGATGGAGACGATGGCCAGAAGAAAGACCACGTTGTAGGAGACGCTCAAGGCGGCTTCGCGCGCCGAGCCGATTTCACCGAAGATGGAGCGCGAGGAGAAACCCGCGGCGATGACGCACATGGAGGGGAGTTCCAGCAGCGCAAGGAGCAGGATCAGGTCGCCCTCGAAGCCGCCGGAGGAGGGCAGCACGGGCAGCAGCCCAACCGCGCCCGCGGCCGCAGAGACGGCGAGCAGCGGCCACATCATCATCAGCAGGCCGCCCACTCCGTTGCGAGGAGGGGTGCTCTTGCCCAGCAGCTTGATGAAATCGTAGAAGGGCTGCATGAAGGGCGGACCGATGCGCCCCTGCATCAAGGCAACCGTCTTGCGTTCCACCCAGAGAAAGAACCACGCGGCAGGCACGGCGAACAGAAGTCCGGGAAAGATGAGCAGGCGCGCCAGGGCGGTGGTCAGGTTCATGGCTGCACCTCGCTGACCGCGTGTTGGGTTGCGTCCGCGCACGCGCAGGCCGACTCGCCGATGGGCACCATTACAGACTCGACGGGCAACTGATTGCCTCTCTCGGCCAGAATCTCAGCGGCCTTGGCTACGCCCTGGATAATGGCGTCGGGTCGGGGCGGACAGCCGGGAACAAAGACATCGACGGGGATATGACGATTGAGCGGCCCATCGAGGGTCCGGCTATCGATGAAGACATTGGTCGTGGCCGGACAAGAGCCGATGGCCACCACGGCCTTGGGCCCACAGACCTGGCCATAGACGGTCTTGATGGCCTCAACGGAATTGTGGGTTACAGGGCCGGTGATGCACAGAATGTCGGCGTGGCGCGGGCTGCCTTCAAGACGCACTCCCAACTGCTCGGCGTCGTAACGGGGGGTGAGCGAGGCCACCAGTTCGATGTCGCAACCGTTGCAACTGCCGGAGTTCATATGGAAGAGCCAGGGGCTGCGGCGGCGGCAGTAGCACATCAATCGATTCCAGAGGTTCATGGTCTCCCCCAATGGAGCATTTCGAGTGCGTCCGGCCATACCCCGGCAGCCAGCAGCAACACCACCAGCCCCACGACCACGGCCTGCAAGACAAGCGGCTCTTTTATTAGATGCGGTGGGCTTGGCATGGGCGCATCCGGTTGGCGCGCCGGGCCCCACCATACGCGCGTCAAAGCCAATGCATACGCGATCAGCGCGAATACGGAAGAGAGGATAAAGACCGCCAGGAGAAGAGGGTTGATCCGGAACGCGGTCTCATAGAGCCTCCAGCGCCCGATGTAGCCGAGTGTCGGCGGTATGCCCACCATGGCCAGCATCCCGAACAGGAAACCAAAGGCGCTGACCGGGTAGCGGCCGATGAGGCCCATCTGCTCACCGTCCAATGCGCCGTCGGCCTCAGGACCGCTGAGGCAAGCGAAGAGGAGAGCCTTGGCCAGGGCGTGGGTGGAGGCGGCAATCATCGCGCCCTTGATTCCGAGAACGCTCAAGGAGGCGAGTCCGAGCAGAAGGAAGCCGATGTCCTCGACGGTGGAGAGAACCAGCAGGCGCTTGAGGCTGCGCTGCGTAAGCATGAGAAGAGCGGCAATCAACGAGGTGGCGGCGGCCACTCCCAGCCAAAGTCCCTGGGGAGTGAGAGAAGCCGGAGAAGCTTGTGCGACGACGTAGAGTTCGCCGAAGGCAGCCATATCGACGACCGCGATGATCAGACCGAGAACCACGGCCGGCAGCTCGTCGGCCAAACTGAGCAGCCAGAAAAAGAGCGGAACCGCGGCCAGCTTGACACAAACGCTGGTGATGAGCAGCGCCCGCGCCCAATCCGGCTGTCCACGCTCCGTCAGCAGGTCGCTGGCAACAAGAGACAAGGCAGAGATAGCCACGACTGCGAGGTAGGCCAGCTTTGCCGGGCGGGTGCGTGCGCATTGCCAGACCAGCGGGATGGTGAGCAGAGCGCCCAGCTCCAAAAGCCCGCGACGAAGCCACGGATCGGCAACCACCAGACCTGCAACGACGGCCACGCTGGTGAGAATCATTAGCGGCGCCAGGCGGCGGCTCATCTCTTGCGCGAGAGCGGCCAGGATCAATGCGCCCGCGGCCACGGCGCAGGCCGCAACCAGCAGCGCGGGCATACGGGGCGAGGCAAGAGTCTCGACGCCTGCAATGCTGGGGGCAAGCCAGCGAACGCCGGCCAGCAGCGCTGCCGCCAAAACGACGATCAGGACCGTGGCGCGGCGCTCCATCCAGGAGACCGCGACGCCCAACACGCGCGAAGCAGCCTGCAATCCGTCCCAGACGCCCAGATAGACCCGATCGACGTTGGTCCAGCGGAAGAATTCCTTCCAGTTCTGCAGGAATATATCGGAAAAGTCGCCGGCGGTGAGCCTTCCCTGGTCCGATAGGGGTTCTCCGCCGGTGAAGACTCCGCCTCCGGCACCGGCCAGCGCCGGGCCCCCGACAACCTGCGCCGGACGCGCGACGTAGGCGATGGCATAGATCAGGCCGCCCAGAATGATAGAGACCACAGCCAACACCAGACCGCCGGTGGTGGAGAAGGTCCCGGCGTCGGAGGATAGCCCAAACCACGTAACCTGGACCGCCTTGAGTTGAAGCGCGCCCAGAATCGGATTGAGAAGGTAGTTGACGGCCACCTGCGGCGCGACGCCCAGAACGATGCTGCCCGCGGCCAGGAATCCCATGCCCCAGACCATGGTGGGCGGGGACTCGTGGGCGTCTTTGGTGGCCTCAGTCAATGGCCCGAGGAACACCGCGCTGGTGGCCTTGGCGCACAGGAAGACCGTGCCCAGGCTTACGGCCCAGGCAACCATGGCGGGAACGGCCCACCCGGCCTGCAGGGCTGCTGCGTAGAGCATCCACTTGCTGGCGAAGCCGCTCATCAGCGGGATGCCCATCATGCTGCCGGCGCCGATGAGCCAGGAGAGCGTGGTGCGGGGCATGCGCTGCGCAAGGCCGCCGAGCTGATTCATGTCGCGGGTACCGGCGGCGTGCTGCACCGAGCCGGCGGTCAGGAACAGGCCGCCCTTGAAGAATCCGTGATTGAGGCAATGGAGCAGGCCCGCGGCAATGGCCAGCGGCGTGCCGATGCCCAGACCCATCATCATGTAGCCGATCTGGCTCACAGTGGAAAAGGCCAGCATGCGCTTCAGATCGGTCTGCACCATGGCGTACATCACGCCCACAGCCATGGTAACGGTGCCGATCCAGACAAGTGTTCCACCCCAGGCTGCCGGCCACGCGCCAAAGCTGTGCATGCGCGCGGCGAGATAGACGCCGGCCGTCACATAACAGGCCGCGTGCAGCAGGGCGCTCACCGGGGTGGGCGCCGCCATGGCCTCGGGAATCCAGGTGTGCAGAGGCACCTGCACGGACTTGGCCACCAGCGCGACCAACATGAGCAGAAAGACTCCGCTGGTGAAGCTGTGCGCCACGGCCGGGTCGGTCCACAGAGCGCTTCCGGTGCGGGTGAAGATGATGAGGATGGCCGCCAGCAGGCCGTAACCTGCAATGTGGGTCATCAGCAGCACTTTGCGGGCGCCGGCCACGGCTTCGGGGTTGTTATACCAGAGACCCACCAGGCTGAACGAGCACAGCCCTGCCACCTCCCAGCACAGGTAGAAGAAGAACAAATTGGCGCTCGAGACCAGTCCAATGAAGCCGCCGATGAAGAGCAGCATCAAGATGTAAAAGCGGGTCGCAGACTTGTCGTGCGCCATGTATCCGATGGAATAGAGGAGGACGAAGGCGCCCAGCCCTGAGCCCATCAGGGCGAACAGGACACTGAGCGCATCCACGTGGAAAACCAGGGCGAGCGGCCCATCCCACGGGAGCAGATTCAGATCGATTGCCTGGCCTGCGCGAACCAGCGGCAAAATGCCGGCAAAGGCGAGCACGGCCGGCAGACAGGTGAGAAAGGCCAGAATCCCTTTCGTCCGGGCGGAACAGAGCCGCGCAACGAGGATTTGCAGCACTGCGCCCAACAGAAGCGAGCATGGAGCTATCAGAATGAGGGTCGCAGCTGTCATGCTTAAAATCCTAGTGCGCGAGGTGCCTCGGGGATGTGATGCGCTTCACATTGAAGACCATCATGCCGCAATACGGGACGCCGATCCGCGCTGTTCTCCGGGGAGCAATACGTTGAGTACGGTGGAGTTAACGTCTTTCGTTGACTTGTCTTGACGATGGAAGCGGCGGAGGGGTTTGTTCCGGCCGTCGAAGACTCCGCGCCGGTTCAGATTACCTTCGTTCATTGGGTTTGCCGTTCCATCCATGAGGGCCTGTGCATGGACGGAGACGTTGAGGCGAATGGGGTGAATGGGAGATGATGCGCTATGCTTGCCTGCGGTGTGAGGCCTCTTCTTGACTGACGAGATCCATGCAATCGAAGGACCGCTCGATGATCCGCCTATCAGGCGCGGGGTGCTGGTGTGCGGGGTGGTGCAGGGGGTGGGTTTCAGGCCGTTTGTCTACCGCTTGGCGCTGGAGGAGGGGCTGGCGGGGTCTATCGGGAACGATACGGATGGGGTGACGATCGAGGTTGAGGGGCCGCGCGGACGAGTGGATGCATTTTTGGAGCGATTGCGCGCGGAGACGCCGCCTTTGGCGCGGATCGACTCGGTTGCGGTGCGGGAAGCGGCGGCGACCGGGGCAGTGGGGTTCCGGATTGTTGCCAGCGAGGTTTTGGGGAGGGTGAGCACGGGGATTCCGGCGGATGCGGCGACCTGCGCGGATTGTTTGCGGGAGTTGCTGGACCCCGAGGACCGGCGGTACCGGTATCCGTTTTTGAACTGCTCCAACTGTGGACCGCGCTTCACCATCACGCGGCGAATCCCTTACGACCGGCCACAGACCTCGATGGCGCGATTCAGGATGTGCGCGGCTTGCCAGGCGGAATACGACGATCCGGGGAACAGGCGGTTCCACGCGCAGCCGAATGCGTGCTGGGAGTGCGGGCCGCGGGTTTGGCTGGTGAGGGCGGATGGGGAGCCGATTGCGGAGGATGATGCCGTGACCGCGACGATCGACCGGTTGATGGCGGGCGAGATTGTGGCCATCAAGGGGATCGGCGGATTTCACTTGAGCGTGGATGCGACCAATGAGGCGGCGGTGATGCGGCTGCGGGAACGCAAGCGCCGGTATGGGAAGCCGCTGGCGGTGATGGTGAAGGATGTGGAAGCGGCGCGGAGGGCGTGCGCGTTGACGGCGGAGGATGAGGCGCTGCTCACGACCGTGGCGCGGCCGATTGTGCTGGCGCGGAGGAGAGACGGTTGCGGGATTGCGGAGGGGGTTGCGCCGGGGATTCCGTGGCTGGGAGTGTTTCTGCCCTATGCGCCGCTGCAGCATCTCTTGTTTGCGGATGCGCGAGTAATGGCGCTGGTGATGACCTCGGCGAATCTGAGCGAGGAGCCGATTGCGATCGACAACGACGAGGCGCGGGCGCGGCTGGGCGGGATTGCGGATGCGTTCCTGATGCACGATCGGGAGATCTTGCAGCGGTGCGACGATTCGGTGGCGGCGGTGGTGGATGGGGCGCCGCAGTTGATCCGGCGGGCGCGGGGTTTTGTGCCGCTGCGGGTGGAGTTGCCTCTCGATGCGCCTCCGCTGCTGGCGGTGGGCGGACACTTGAAGAATGTGTTTGCGCTGGCGCGGGGGCGGTTTGCTTACCAGAGCCAGCATTTGGGGGATCTGGAGAATCTGACCGGGCTGGAGTTCTTTCGCGAGTCGTTGGAGCACCTGATGCGGACGTTCGAGATTGAGCCGGAGACGGTGGTGCACGATTTGCATCCGGGGTACCTGTCGACGGCGTGGGCCAAGGAGTGGGCGCGGGAGCGCGGGTTGGGACTGATCGGGGTGCAGCATCATCTTGCGCATGTGGCGGGGTGCATGGCGGAGCATGGGCTGGAGGGGCAGGTGATCGGGCTGTCGCTGGATGGGACCGGGTATGGGACGGATGGGCGGATTTGGGGCGGGGAAGTGCTGGTGAGCCGGATAGATGGGTTTGAGCGGTTTGCGCACCTCGAATATGTGTCGATGCCGGGAGGTGAGGCGGCGATCCGCGAGCCATGGCGTATGGCGCTGGGACATTTGAGTGCGGCGGGGTTTGATGTTTCGTCGGATTCGGTGCTTGACCTTGTGGCGGCTAAGGAACAAGAGGCGCGGGTGCTCCTGCGGATGATGGAGCGGGGAGTGAATTCGCCGTTGACCTCGAGCTGCGGAAGGCTGTTCGATGCGGCGGCGGCGGTGGTTCTGGGGCGGCGCGTGGTGGATTATGAGGCGCAGGCGGCGATCGAATTGGAAGGTCTTGCGATAGACGAGGCCGATGAGCCGGGATATGAGATGGAGTTAGCAGGCGGGGATCGGGCAACGCGCGAGCCGGTGAGGATTGGCGCGGGACCGCTGTGGCTAGAGCTGTTGAAGGATTTGCGGGCTGGGATCAGCAAGGAGCGCATTGCGGGGCGGTTTCATGCGGGGGTGGCCGCGGGATTTGTGCGGGCGGCGGTGCTGGCGCGGGCGGCTACGGGTGTAAGACAAGTGGCGCTAAGCGGCGGGTGCATGCATAACCGGCGGCTGGCGCGGTTGCTGCGGGCGGGGCTGGAGGCGGAGGGATTCGAGGTGTTTCAGCACGCCCAGGTCAGCCCTGGGGATGGGGGGTTGAGTTATGGGCAGGCGGTGGTGGGGGCGGCGATGCTGACGAATGATAGTTAGTTGAGTTGAGCGGAGTGCAGGTGTTTTGTAAAAGACGAGAAAAGACACTAAAAGGCTGTAGTTATGGATATCCCACCTTAGCCGCAAAAACAAAGACGCGGCGAAGGTGGGGCACCCAGAGGGTTCCAGAGGGCCTACGGTGGGGCGCCCCGTGTGTTGCAGACTAAGAGGCAGTTAGCCGGAAAGGCGGACTAACTGCTGGGCTTCCTCACGCGGGCCGAGGATGGACATGCGGGGGATGCGGCCGCGGACCATGGCGACTTCGTCGCAACGGGACAGGCGCGGGCAGTTCTGGCAGTCTTTGAAGATTTTGTCGGGCAGGTCGGACTTGTCTTCGACGGTGCGGAAGCCGTACTTGAAGAAAAAGTCGGGGATGCGCGTGAAGAGGCAGACGGATTGGATGCCGTGTTCTTCGGCCTCCTCAATGAGCGCGCCGAGGATGCGGCCGCCGGCGCCCTGACCCTTGGCTTCAGGCTTGACCACGATGGAGCGCACCTCGGAAAGATGCGGACCATAGAGATGGAGCGCGCCGCAGCCGAGGAAGACGCCGCCATCGGACTCGGCGACGGTGAAGTCGCGAATGTTTTCGCAGATCTCGGCGAAGGCGCGCCTTAGCAGCGTACCGTCGGCGGAGAGCGAGTTCACCAGGTCGTAGACGTTGGAGGCATCCGGGAGGAGGGCCTTACGCACCAGCATGGACGGCCTCCTGAGTGAGCGCGGCGATGCGCTCGGAAGCGGCGGCGAGAGCCTGATGCACGCGCTCGCGCGCGGTTCCTCCGATGACGTCGTGGCAGTCGAGCGTAGCGGCGAGAGTGACGGCCGGGGAAAAATCCTCAGCGAACTCGGGACCGAACGTGCGCAACTCATCGAGCGTGAGGCCGCCCAGTTCGACACCCTTTTCGATGGCGAAGCGCACGGCGTTGCCGATCTTTTCGTGCGCGGTGCGAAAGGGAACGCCCTTGTGGACAAGGTAAGTGGCCGCGGCCATGGCATTCAGGTAGCCGGACTGCGCCGCTTCGCTCATGCGGTCGCGGCGAAAGCGAAGCGCGCGCGTGAATTTCGGCAAAAGGCTCAACATGCCCTCGAGAGTGTCGGCAACAGCGAAGACCGGCTCCTGCGTCTCCTGCAAATCCTTATTGTAGGCGAGCGGGAGGCCCTTGAGCAGAGTGGCGATGGTAGTGGCTGCACCCAGCAGGCGCCCGACTTTGCCGCGAAGCAGTTCCGTGAGGTCCGGGTTTTTCTTTTGCGGCATGGCGCTCGATCCGGTGGAGAAAGACTCGGCCAGGTCAATGAAGCCGAACTCGGCAGTGGCGAACAACGTGATCTCTTCGGCAAAGCGGGAGATGTGAATGCCCAGGGTGGCCGCGGCCTGGGCGAACTCCAGGGCAAAGTCGCGGTCGCTGGTGGCGTCGATGCTGTTTGCCGTGGGCGCGGCGAAGCCGAGCTCGCGCGCGGCGATCAAGCGATCGAGACTGAGGGTAGCGCCCGCTACCGCGCCGGAACCCAGCGGGCATTCATTCAGGCGCACCGAACAATCGTGCAGGCGTCCGGCGTCGCGCAACAGCATTTCGACGTAAGCCAACAACCAGTGAGCGACCAGAACGGGCTCGGCGCGCTGCATGTGCGTATAACTGGGCATGACGGCATCGCCGGCGTTGCTTGCCTGCTCGACGAGCGCCTGCGCCCAGCTGGCGAGCGCCTCAATGGTTTGCGCGATATGCTGGCGTACGAAGAGGCGCAGGTCGGTGGCGATCTGCTCGTTGCGGCTGCGGCCGGTGTGCAACTTGAGCCCGAGGGAACCGACGCGGGCAACAAGGGCGAGTTCGACGAAGTGATGAATGTCTTCGGCGGTGGCGTGATCGCGCACCAGCGCCTGACCGGCCTCGGAAGCATGGCCGGCGGCGATTGAATCAAGCGCGCTGCGGATCTGAGCGCCTTCCTCTTTGGTGAGGATGTTGGCGGCAACAAGCGCGGAGGCATGCGCCTTGCTGGCGGCTAGTTCCTGAGGAAGAAGCCGCCAGTCAAAAACGATAGACCGCTGCCACTGTTCGAACTGCGCGTCAAGCGGCTCGCGGAAGCGGCCGGACCACATTTTTACGGATTGGTGTTCGTTGGACATTTATTCAGGCGTTCCTCACGCTATTCCTTTTCTTTGGCGCTGTTCAATTTGGGCATTTCGCTGCCTTTGCTGAGGGTGAGGAGGCCGGCAGCGGCGTAGGTCAGGAGCTTGTCGCGGGTGTCGGCGATGTCGAGATTGCGCATGGTGAGCTGGCCGATGCGGTCACGCGGGGAGAAGGTGGATTCGGTCTTCTCCATGCTGAGGCGCTCGGGATGGAAGGTGAGGTTGGGCGACTCGGTGTTGAGGATGGAGTAGTCGTTGCCGCGGCGCAGCTCGAGGGTGACGTCGCCAGTAATGGGTTTGGCGACCCAGCGCTGAGCGGATTCGCGGAGCATGATGGCCTGGGAGTCGAACCAGCGGCCCTGGTAGAGAAGGCGGCCGAGCTTGCGGCCATTGTCGCGGTACTGCTCGATGGTGTCTTCGTTGTGAATGCCGGTGATGAGGCGCTCGTAGGCGATGAAGAGCAAGGCGAGGCCGGGCGCTTCGTAGATGCCGCGGGATTTGGCTTCAATGATTCTGTTCTCAATCTGATCGGACATGCCGAGGCCATGGCGGCCGCCGATGCGATTGGCCTCCAGAAGAAGCTCGACGGGCGAGTCGAATTGGCGGCCGTTGAGTGCGACGGGAAAGCCCTCTTCAAAGCGGACGGTTATCTCTTCACGCTTGACCTCGACATCGTCGCGCCAGAAGGCCGTGCCCATGATGGGGACGACGATTTTGATGGAGGTGGAAAGGCGCTCCAGGTCTTTTGCTTCGTGGGTTGCGCCGAGGATGTTGGAGTCGGTGGAGTAGGCTTTCTCGGCGGACATCTTGTAGGCGAAGCCGTGGCGCTGCATGAAGGCGGACATCTCGGCGCGGCCGCCAAGCTCGTCGATGAAGGCGTTGTCGAGCCAGGGTTTGTAGACCTTGAGGTCAGGATTGACGAGCAGGCCGTAGCGATAGAAGCGCTCGATGTCATTGCCCTTAAACGTGGAGCCGTCGCCCCAGATGTGGACGTCGTCCTCCTGCATGGCGGCTACCAGCATGGTGCCGGTGACAGCGCGGCCGATCGGAGTGGTGTTGAAGTAGGGGACACCGGCAGTGGTGATGTGGAAGGCGCCGGCCTGGAGCGCGGCGATGCCTTCGCGCACGAGCGGGCCGCGGCAGTCAATGAGGCGGGCCTTTTCTGCGCCGTATTCGAGGGCCTTGCGGGGAATCTCGTCGTAGTCGGATTCGTCGGGCTGGCCGAGGTTGGCCGTGTAGGCGTAAGGGAATGCTCCCTTGAGCTTCATCCAGTGCAGGGCGGCGGAGGTGTCGAGCCCGCCGGAGAAGGCGATGCCGACTTTCTGGCCGACGGGCAGTGATTCGAGAATTACGGACATGCTTGGGAACCTCTGAGAGTTGTCAGTGATCGGTGGTCAGTTGTCAGTTTTTGGCTTCGGCGACTTGGAGTTCTCCTGAAGACGGCAAACTTGTTTGACAACTTCAGACTGGCAACCTATTGCTTTGGACTGATAACCGATAACCGATAACTGATAACTGATAACTGACAACTGACCACTGACTACTGAAAACTCGCTGTATTCGCCAACCCACCGAGCAGCAGAAGCAGCAATGCCTTCTGGCAATGCATGCGGTTTTCGGCCTGATCGAAGACGATGGACTGCGGGCCGTCGAGCACCTCGTCGGTGACTTCAGCGTTGCGGCGCGCGGGCAGGCAGTGCATGAAGACCGCATGGGGCGCGGCCTTCCGCATCAGCGCCTCGTTCACCTGGAAGGGCCGGAAGATGGGCTCGCGTTTGGTGGATTCGTGCTCGAATCCCATACTGACGCAGACATCGGTGTAGACCGCATCGGCGCCTTCTACGGCGAGTTGCGGGTCCTGCAGCAGGCGGATCTCGCAGCCGTTGACCTGGGCTATGTCGCGGGCGAGGGTGACGATCTCAATGTCGGGCGAGTAGCCGCGCGGCGTGGCCACGGTGACGTTGACGGCGAGTTGCGCGCCGGTCAGCATCAGCGAGTGGCAGACGTTGTTGCCGTCGCCGACATAAGTGAAGTTGAGGCCGGCCGCGGAGCCGAAGTGCTCCTGAAGAGTCATGAAGTCGGCCAACGCCTGGCAGGGGTGCTCGAAGTCGGAGAGCGCGTTGATGACGGGGACGCGTGAATTGGCGGCCATCTCCGTGATGGTGTCGTGCGCGTAGGTGCGCAGCACGATGACATCGACCCAGCGCTCGACGTTGCGCGCCACGTCGGCGATGGACTCGCGCTCGCCGAGCGGCGAGCTGGTGTGATCGACGAAGATGGCGTTGCCGCCCATCGTGTTGATGCCGGTCTCAAAGGCCAGACGCGTGCGCAGGCTGGCTTTCTCAAACATGAGGACCATCTGTTTGGCGTCGAGGGCATGGCGGTATTCGCGCGGATTGCGCTTTACGTCGTGACCGAGCTTGAGGATGGCGCGCACCTCGGCGCTGGACAGATCGGCGACGGAGCATAGGTCCTCGCCGGCCAGCCGCGCGGCGGCGGCGAGAATATCGGGATCTTTCTCAATGGGAATCGCGGTCTCCGGGCGTTCGATGGTTGCTTTGCTAGCCATGGTTGGGTCCTCCTGCGGTGTGGGTAGTGGTGTGAGATGCGGCATGAGGTGCGATCAGGGCGCCCGCATGTTCGGTGAAGATTTCGTCCAACGCCGCAATGGCGGTGTCTACATTGACGCGTTCGAGAATATAAGGCGGCAGGAAACGCAACACCGTTTCGCTGGTGCAGTTGATAAGGATGCGCCGCTTGAGCATCTCGGCGACGGCGAGCTTGGCGAGATCAGCCGAATCGAGCTCGGCGGCAATCATCAGGCCACGGCCGCGCACGTCAACGATTGCACTGTGGCGCGTGGCGAGGGAGCGCAACTGCGCCTGGAAGTAATCGCCGACTTCGGTTGCGTGAGCCAGCAGGTTCTCCCGTTCGATGTGGTCGATGACGGCGATGGCGACGGCGCAGGCCAGCGGACCTCCGCCAAAGGTGGTGCCGTGCATGCCGGCGTGGATGGCGCGTGCGGCCTCTTCCGTGCAGAGGAGTGCGCCCAGTGGGATGCCGCCGGCGAGGGGCTTGGCCAGGGTGGTGACGTCGGGCTGAATGCCGTAGTGCTGATAGGCACACCATTTGCCGGTGCGGCCCATGCCGGCCTGAATCTCATCGACGATGAGCAGAGCGCCGGTGGAACTCGAGAGGGCGCGGGCCTCAGCGAAGAACTCCTGCGTGAGCGGACGCACGCCGCCTTCGCCCTGGATGGCTTCGACGAGAATGGCGCAGACCTCGGTGGAGAATTTGGCGCGCAGGTCGGCGACGTCGTTGAAGCGGACGAACTCGACGCCGGGAACGACTGGGCCGAAGGGCTCGCGGTATTTCTCCTTGTACGTGGTGGACATGGAGCCGAAGGTGCGGCCGTGAAAGCTCTGTTCGAGAGCGAGAAACTTTGTGCCGATGTCGTGGCCCTCGCTGCGCAGCAGGCCGGAATGAGCGCGCGCCAGTTTGAGCGCGCCTTCCCAGGCTTCCGTGCCGGTGTTCGAGAAGAAGACGCGATCGAGGCCGGTGCGCTCAGTGAGGCGCAGAGCAAGCTCCGCCTGGCCCTGGTGATAGAAGAGGTTCGAAGTGTGGATGAGCGCGCGACTCTGGCGGGCAATGGCTTCTTCAATGACGGGATGGCTGTAGCCGAGAGCATTGACGCCGATGCCGCTGAGCAGGTCGAGATAGCGCTCGCCGTTTTCGTCGATGATGTACACACCCTGACCACCGACAAAAAGGATGGGGTTGCGGTCGTAGGTGGAAAGCAGAAGCTTCGCTTCCGCGGCGCGAATCTGATCGAGTTTGTTCAATTCCATTTCTCCTGCGGCTGCAAATGCCAGAGCGTGTTTCATCCATGCCCTGGTGCCTTTTACGACGTTTGCTCAGGGGCTAAAGCCCAAGTTCTTTCGGCCCATTTTCGGCACGACTGAAGTCGTGCCCTGACACAAGCCGGGTTAATGAAACACACACTAGGCCACCATCACTTCGGTGCCGTGGGCTACGCGTGAGCTGCACAGGTCGGGAAGAGAACCGGCAGCTTCGGCGGGAAGAATTCTTACGCGCTTGACGCCGTTCAAGAGAGCTTCACGGCAGGCGCTGAGCTTGGGCAACATGCCGCCGGAGATGACGGAACTTTTGGCCATCTCGGCGATTTGATCGATACTGAGCCATCGGAGTACCTGGCCGTTGGCGCCCTTGACGCCGGGGACGTCGGTGAGGAAGACGAGCGCATCGGCGCGGCAGGCGATGGCGCAGGCCGCGGCCATTTCGTCGGCGTTGATGTTGTAGTATTCGCCGTCGAAGCCGAGGGCCATGGAGCAGAGGACGGGCACGCCGTTCAACTGCCAGATGGCCTCGATCCAGCGGGGATCGCTGGCGGCGATCTCGCCCACGTAGCCGAGATCGGGCGCGGTGCGCTTCTTGCGCGCACGGAAGAGCAGGCCATCGCCGCCGGAGAGGCCGACCGCGGGTAACCCAAGAGCGCCGAGAGCGGCGACGAGACTCTTGTTGACCTTGCCGGCAAAGACCATTAGCGCGACGTCGCGGGTTTCCGCATCGGTGACGCGGAGGCCGTTGATGAATTCGCTTTGTTTGCCGAGAGCCTTGAGCATGCGGGTCAACTGGGCTCCGCCACCGTGAACCACGACCACCTGATTGCCGTCGCGCACAAGCTCCGTGATGGCGCGCATGGCACCATCGAGGAGCGATGGAGTTTCAAGGCCCGCACCACCCAATTTGACGACGTACTTCATTCGAGCCCCTCCGCCTCGCCCCAGCCCAGCATTATGTTCAGGTTTTCGACGGCCTGCGAGGACGCGCCCTTCAACAAGTTATCAAGGCAACTGACGACGACGGCGCGGCGGCCATCGGCGGAAAGTTGGAAGCCGATATCGGCATAATTGGTGCGCAGCGAGTATTGAATCTGCGGCAGCGTTTTGTCATGGAGCCGGATCATGGGGCTGCTTCGAAAAAACTCGCGATAAACGCGCGAGACAGTTGCGGCCGTCTGCGGGTCGTGGAACCAGACGTAAATGGTGGAGAGAATGCCGCGCGGAATGGGCAGCAGATGGGGCGTGAAGACGATCTGGCTTTGCTCGACGCCGATCTGCTCAAGGAGTTCTCCGGTGTGGCGATGGGTGAAGACATTGTAGGCGGAGAGGTTGTCGGCCGCGTACATGAAATGCGTTCTTGCGGTGGGCGCCTTGCCCGCGCCACTCATGCCGCTCTTGGCGTCAGCGACAATGCCGTGGTCGAGGTCGACGAGTCCGGCGGCGACCAGCGGCTTGAGGCCCAGGATGATGGAGGTTGCATAACAACCGGGGTTGGCGACAAGGCGCGCGCCGGCGATCTGTGCGCGATGCAACTCGGGCAGGCCGTAGACGGCCTGCGCCTGGATTGCCGCAGCCTGCTCGGAGCCTTCATCTGCGAAGGCGTAGACCGCGCGGTTGGCCGCTTCAGTGAGCCGCCACGCGCCGCTCAGGTCAATGACCCGCAGTCCGCGCGCGAGCGCCTCCGGCACCCACTGGCGAGATTGCTCATGGGGAGTGGCAAGGAACAGAACTTCGACACCGCGGCCGGCAAGCAGTTCCCAGGAGAAAGGTTCCAGCTTGAGGTTGCCGCTGCCGTTGCCGCCGGCCAATTGGGGATGGATTTCGGCGAGAGGAACGCCGCCGCGCGCAAGATCCTTTGCGTCAACACGGCCGGCAAAGACCGGAGGCACGCCCTGGAGACGGGGATGGCGCAGCAGCAGCCGGGCCAGCTCGGCGCCTGCGTACCCTGTAACTCCTACAACCGCGGTTTGTATCGTTTCGGTCATGACTCCAGAATGGTCCTCAGCCGGGCTTCCACTTCGCCTGCGCGGCGCGGGTCGGGACAGATGACCAGCACGGTGTCGTCGCCGGCAACGGTGCCCACCACCTCCGGCCATCCCTCATGGTCCAGGGCCGCGGCCACCGGCTGGGCTCCGCCCATCACCGTTCCCACGACCACCTGATTCATTGCCTGGCGCACGCGCAGGCCGAAACTCTCGATCATATCCGCCAGTGAAGGCGGACTATCGTCTTCAACCGCCGTGGCCGCGCCGTTGCCGTTGGGCAGCGAGTAGCCGCCGGGGCCCTTGGAGAGACGCAATTCGTGAATATCGCGCGAGAGGGTAGCTTGAGTGACGGCAAAGCCGCGACGGCGCAGCTTGCGGCGCAGTTCATCCTGGTTGGTCACCGGAGAGTTGGCCAGCAGGTCCCGTATCGCGTTGTGTCTTTGGAACTTCATCGCCGTTTGTTGACCTATCGATGGCCCCTTATGGGCAAAGCGAAAGCGCGGCTCGCAGCGCCGCAGCCGCGCTTGTATAAATATACAACAGGAATGTATAACTATGCAAAGCGGTGCCCCCGGCGCCGCGAAAAAGCCAAGTTCAGCCGCGGGCATGCGAGAGCGAAACACAAAGATTTGTGCGGCTTGCAGCCCGGTCGCGGGCGCAGGGAGCCAGGGAAGAAATCGGGTGGCCTGCCGGTCAGCCGGAAGTTGATTTCTTGCGCCACTTTTCCTCGTACATCGCGTGGTCGGCTTTGGTCAGCAACTCCCGCAGGGATTCGTGTCCGTTCACTTCCGAAGTGAAATGGCCAATGCTGAAACTGAGAGGAAACCGGCGCCCGGCCTCGGAGTTGTGCCGTGCGGAGGCTTCGCGCAGGCGCAGGATGGCAACGGAGATTGCAGCGTGGCTGAACTGGCCGGCCACGACGAATTCGTCGCCGCCGATTCGTCCCATCACATCCGTTTCGCGGAAGGTTTCCTTGAGGAGTTCTCCGGTCTCGGCGAGGGTCGCAGAGCCGACGCTGTGCCCGAACGAGTCGTTGATCTGTTTCAGGTTGTCGAGATCGATGAACAAGACGGTGAACGGTACCTGGGAACGCCGCGCCAAGCGCAGAGCCTGCTCGCCAAGCAGGTGGAATCCCCTGAGGTTGTACAGTCCGGTTAATTCGTCGCGCAGGGAGAGGTCGCGGATTTCCCTCTCCATGCTGTTGATGCGCCAGGCTATGAACAGCAACAAGGCAAAGGAGAACATCGCCGCCACCGAGACGAGAATCGCAGTAGCGTAATTGGAAGGCAGATGGCTGGCGCGGATGAAGTGGGCTCTGGCGGCTTCGCTCAGGAACGGCAATGCCAGCAAGGCGGGGGAGCAGAGGCGCGCGATTCTGCTGCCGATTCCGCTCCCCAGGAGAATGGAGAAGACACCGTCCTCGGCGGCGCGGAAAAGGGCCACCTGCGTCAGGAGGAAGAGGCAAAGCAGAGTCAGTGGCGAGGTCCGCATGCCCATGGAGAGACCGAAAATGGGCAACACGCCGAAGAGGTATTCCGACACAACGATCAGGACCAGCAGGCCAAGGCAGAAGATGAGCAGATCGGCCAGTCGGATAGCGAAGCGCTGTCGTGTCTGGATGAGGATCGATGCGATTCCCAGGAGAGCGAACCCGCCCGCCGCCTGGGGGGACATTCTGCCAAAGAACGGGGAAGGGAACCCATGACCGGAGGCAAGCAGGGCATCGAGGTCCAGGGAGACGTGAAATTTGTACTCACAGAGTGTGGCGGCGGCCAGGAGGGCGACCAGGGCGGCAAGCAGCAGGCTGAGTTGGTGCATCCTCCTGGAGTGGCGCGGCTCCGAGAGATCAAGGCTGAGCGCGCTGAACAGGACGCAGAGCGCGGCATCGGCATTCATGAGCTGCCAGTCGGGCGGGAAGGTCCGGCTCAGCGCGGGAATCAAGCGCAGGCCCAGGGTGAGCAAAGCAATCAGCGCGATTGCGCCTAGACAGATGCGCTTGGCCATGGGCAGCGTATCCAGCAGGGCTGGGTCGGGTTCGAGGGGAAACAGAGCCGGTGGGAGCTTGGGCATTGTTGACTAGCAGGAATCCGGGATTTGAAACCGCGGAGCTGGACTTCTCAGCTCCGGCAACAGTCTACAGTGCCCGGATGCGGGCAAGGAACCTGAAAATGCCGGGCTTCGGTCCGGCTGGAGGCGCAACCGGCGGGTGGATCCGGGATAAATCGTGGCCTGGACGCTGGGATCGAAATGCATGGTTTGATTCGGGGTGGTTTGTAATACGCCGGGGGCCTTGGCGCGCGCGCGGGATGGGCTCACATGCAGCCGGGATCGGCCAGGGAGCAAGAGTGCTTCGCAGGGGGCGCTCTGCGCTGATACACTCTCGACGGGCCGCGCTACAGAATTGTTCGCGCTCCAAATGCCAATCCAATGACAACTATCGCCCCGATTTCCACCATCAATGACCTTTTTTGCCGCGTAGCCGCGGCAGCCAACCCGCGTGCCGTGCTCTGGCTGGACGAGTTTGGCCAATGGCAACCCATTTCCTCGGACCAGATCTACCAGCGGGTCCGCGCGCTCGCCGTAGCTTTTCTCGGCTGGGGTGTGCAAAAGGGCGACCGCATTGCCCTGATCAGTGAAAATCGCTGGGAGTGGGCCATCACCGACTTCGCCACGCTAGCCATCGGGGCCGTGGATGTGCCCATTTATCCCACGCTCACCGGCGAGCAGGTGGCAGCGCTGGTGGAGGACGCCGGCTGCCGCATCGCGGTGGTTTCCACCCGCCAGCAGTTCGAGAAGCTGAACGCGGTCCGCGGGCAGACGCATCTGGAACGGATCGTGATGATGGATTCCGCCGCCCCGCAGGATGGGGCCACGTCCTTCAGCGCGGCGCTGGGCGAAGCCGATGCCCGCGGCAGCGAGCGTGATCCGATCTTTGACGCACTGGTCCGCGCCGTGGAGCCCAAGGACCTGGCCACGCTGATTTACACCTCCGGCACGACCGGCGAACCCAAGGGCGTGGCGCTCACCCACGCCAACATGGCGGCGAACCAGAACTGCGCCCCCGTGGATTTCCACTTCGACCCCACAGACGCCCTGATCTCCTTCCTGCCTCTGTCGCACGTTACGGCTCGCGCGTTGGACTACATCATGTACACGTTCGGAGTGCAGGTGGCTTATTGCTCGCAGTTTGACAAACTGCCGCAGGCCATGCGCGAGATCAGGCCCACGGTGTTCGTGGGAGTGCCGCGCGTATTTGAGAAGATTCGCCAGGAGGTGGAGCGGCAGGCGGGTCTGTCGCCGGTGAAGAAGCGCCTGCTCGCTTGGGCGGTGAAGGTGGGCGCAGACCATCGCGACACGGTGTATGACGGCCGCCGGCCCTCTTCGCTGCGGTGGAAGCTGGCCGACAAGCTTGTCTATTCCAAGGTGCGCGCGGCCTTCGGCGGCCGGGTCAAGATCTTTGTCCCAGGGGGTGCGCCGTTGGGCATCGGCACCGCCAAATGGTTCGCCTCGGTGGGGATTGCCCTTTGGGAGGGTTATGGCCTGACGGAGACTTCGCCGGTGATCGCCCTGAACACGCCCCTCAGACACCGCATGGGCGCCGCGGGCATGCCGTTGCCCAATCTGGAGCTGAAGCTGGCCGCGGATGGGGAGTTGCTGGTCCGCGGGCCGTCGGTCTTTGCCGGCTACTGGCACAAGCCGGCGGCGAATGCCGAATGTTTCGACCAGGAGGGCTGGTTCCGCACCGGCGATATCGGCCACCTGGACGCGGACGGTTTTCTTTTCATCACCGACCGCAAGAAGGAGATGCTGAAGACCTCGGGCGGCAAGATGGTGGCGCCGCAGCCCATTGAAAGCAAGCTCAAGACCAGCCTGATGGTGGCGCAGGCCGCGCTGGTGGGCGATAGGCACAAGTTCATCTCCGCGCTGCTCTCGCCCAACTTTGTTGCCCTGGAGGATTGGGCCCGGCATCACGGCATTGAGACAAAATCGCGCGCCGAACTGGTGGCCGACAGCCGCGTGCTGGCCCTTTACGGCGAGATTGTCAGGGAGGTGAACGGCAGCCTGGCCAACTTTGAGACGTTGAAGCGATTCCGGGTGGTCGCGGAGGAGTGGACGCAGGAAACGGGCGAGCTGACGCCCTCAATGAAGCTCAAGCGCCGCGTCATTACGGCAAAGTACGCCGCGGCAATCGACGCACTTTACGTGGACGAAGCAACCTCGCGCGGCGAATAGGCGCGGGCGGCTTTTCGCCGAACAGCGGCCGCCGGCGCCACATTCGCTGCACTCCGCTGAAGAACGGAGCGCCCCCGGCGCCCACGGCCAACAGGCTGCCGAACAGGATGATGGCGTCGATGTTGAGGCGCCCGGCGCTCGACCAGTAGGCATCCGGTTCCAGGTTCAACCACAGCGCAAACTCGTCCAGGGTGAGCGCGGCGCCAACGCCGTAACTGACCGACATGAGCCGGCTGAAGAAGATGGAGAGCGGGGAGTGGGACCGCCCCAGGTCCAGCAGCCAGCCGTAGCCCACCAGCAACAGGATGAGTATGCCCCACACCAGGTGGTGAATGTGGAGGCCATGCACCATTACCCACTGGAAGTGTCCCTCATGGTTCACGATCCTGTGGACCAGAATCCGCACGCCCACAAAAGTGATCAGGAAGGAGACCGAGGCAATGAACATGCGGCGGCGGGGCCGGTCGGGGATGGTGGAGCGCACCAGGAATCCCAGCCGGGTCAACTGCAGCAGCACCAGCAGCAGGACGACGACCAGGGTGGCAAACGCCAGCAGCAAAAGCGCTCCGGTTCCGGGCATACTTCATTGAATCATTTCCGGGGGCCGATCCCAAGAGGGAAATGTATTTTGGGGCAATTCTTCGCGCAACGTGAACCTGGTCACGATTTGGCTTTACAACGACGGGGGTACACTGGATAAGGCGTCGAGACTGGGAAACTCACCCGGTCCGGATGTAGGGCGGAGGGAGTAGCTCCCGGCCCGGCCGGAACGTCCGCGCGAATGCGATGAGGAGGCCTTGCGATGCGAATTGCCTTGTTGACCGGTGGCGGCGATTGCCCTGGATTGAATGCGGTGATCTACGCGGCTGTAAAGAAGGGCATCAACCATTATGGCGATGAGTTCATCGGCTTTCTCAACGGCTGGCGCGGCGTACTGGACAACAACTGGATTCCCCTCACCCTGGAGAGCACCGACGGTATCCAACTGAGGGGCGGAACCATTCTGCATTCCTCGCGGACCAACGTGAAGAAGATTCCCGGCGGCATCGCGAAGGTCCAGGAGGTTTTGAAGACCAACCGCATCGACGCGCTGATCGCCCTGGGCGGGGACGACACGCAATCGGTGACGCTGTTCCTGAGCGAGAACGGCGTGCCCAGCGTGGGCGTTCCCAAGACCATCGACAACGACATTAACGGCACCGATACGACCTTTGGGTTCGATACCGCGGTTTCCATCGCCACCGAGGCCGTCGATCGCATCCACACCACCGCCGACTCTCACAACCGGGTGATCGTGGTCGAGGTTATGGGCCGCGATGCCGGCTGGATCGCGTATGCCTCCGGTGTGGCCGGGGGGGCGCATGTGATCCTGGTTCCCGAGAAAGACATCGACATCGACCACGTGTGCGCGCTGCTGAAGTACAACTACGATCACGGCAAGCACTACGGCGTGGTGGTGGTGGCCGAAGGCTGCCATCTGCCCGAGATCGGCCAGGTGGTCGACGAATCGGCGCAACTGGACTCTTTCGGCCATGCACGCCTGTCGGGCATCGGCGAGGCGCTGGCCGAATTGATCGAGCAGAAGACCGGGTTTGAGACCCGCTCGGTGAACCTGGGCCACACCCAGCGCGGCGGTGTACCGACGGCGTATGACCGCACTCTGGGTCAAAGGTACGGACTGCACGCCATCGACATGGTTCACGAGAAGAAGTGGGGCCGGATCGCCGTGCTGAAAGGCCTGGACATCACCGACATCACCATCAAGGAAGCCATCGCCACCAACCGGCGGCTGGATCAGCGTTTTTTCGACGTGATCGCGGATTTGGAAGCGAAGGTCTAGGTTTCCGGCCGCTCGACGGTACGCGGAAAGCCATCCTCATCGAGGGGGTGGCTTTTTGCTTTGCGCAGGCAGTGCGACGCGCGAAGAAAGTGCGCTAGAGTTGGGCTGTGCTTTACCGTCTTTACTCGCCGGAGGATTTTGCCGCGCTCTATGCAATCGAGGAGGTCTGCTTCCAGCCGCCGCTTCGTTTTGGGCGGAGGTATATGCGCCAACTCGTCCATAGCTCCGATGCGGCGACCTGGATCGCGGAGGAGGATGGGCGGATGGCCGGCTTTGCCATCGTGGAGTGGACGCGGGGCGCTGGTGGAACGATGGGTATCTTCAGACTCTTGAAGTTTCCCCGGATTGGCGCGGGCAGGGCGTGGGAGGGGAACTGCTGCGCCGCGTCGAGGGCTCCGCGCGCGCTGTGGGCGCCGAAGGGATCTGGCTCCATGTGGATGCGGAGAACGCCGGAGCGATTCGCATGTACGAGAGGCGCGGTTACGGCTTGCGAGGCAGGGAAGAGGACTACTATGCCGTGGGCGGGGCGGCGCTGATCTACGCAAAGCCGCTGGGAGCTGAGCCGGCTGGCTGACACGCGGCCGGCGGCGATGGCGTCCGCAATTGCCGATGACCGCAGAGAGAGGACAGCCGCCGGGGCCATCCGGGAACGTGCCGCGCGATCAATACCGCCAACTGGTGAGGTCTGCTCCCTGGGGGGCGGTTTTCTGGATCTGGTCGAGGATTTTGGGCAGGTATTGGGTGTTGTAGTGCAGGCGTGAGTACGCGTTGGGCTGGGTGGGGTCGCCGTTCCAGCAATGCTCGGCGCGCGGACCGTAAGTCACTTCGCCGCCGTAGGGCGGGTTCTTCGTTGAATTGAGAAAGTCTTCCATGCGATAGACGGCGTCATTGAGGAAGTAGGTATCGTCGGAACCTACATAGATGTGAATCTTGCCGGCTAACTCGGGACCTAACTTCGCCCAGTCGCGTTCGAGGATGGCTTCAAGGTCGTAGTGCTGCCGCCAGTACTCAGCCACGGTATGGTCGATTTCGCCGGTGACCTTGTCGAAGATGGGCGCGGGATAGCCGTCCGCCCCTACAGGCCCCCAAACTGCCTGCCAGATATCAAACTGTTCGCCGCTGCGGCCGTGGTCGCCCAGGGCGAGTTCGTAGGCGTTGTTCTGCTGGGTGGTGATGAAGGTGTGGCCCAGATAATCGCGCATGGCGGGCTGGGCGATGCGGGTGTGCGCGCCTTCAAGGAAGAAGGCGTTCCTGTCGCCGTAGAGATCGATGTTGGTGAAGGCGTGGAAGTCGATGGGGTCGGGGCAGGCGGCGAAAGCGCCGTTGTAGTGATCGGGATAGAAGACCTGGACTGCGAGGGCTTCCCATCCGCCGGTCGAGCCGCCATAGGCAAAGCGCGCCCAGCCCTGGCCGATGCCGTGGAACTGCTTCTCGATGGCCGGGATGAGCTCGTTCTCGATGGCGTCGCCGTAAGGGCCGACGTTGGCCGAGTTCACCGCGTAGGAGTCGTCGTAGAAGGGGTTGGCGTGCTGGATCTTGACGATGAGCACGCGCGGGAAACCGGGCGCGATCCACTGCTGATAGAACTTGTAGGCTTCCTGCTGCTGGATGCGGTTGTAGCCGGCCAGTTGAAAGCGCTGGCTGTAGTCGGGCTTCAGGTCCGGGTCGGGCGGGGTGGTGCGGAAGTCGCTGAAGTCACTCACGAAATGGTCGTGAAAGATGATGAGCGGGAAGCGGGCGTTGGGGTGGTCGTCGAATCCCTCAGGCACCAGCACGATGGCGCTCACAAACATGGGCCGGCCCCAGAATCTGGTGAGCGCGGCGCTCTGAATGCGGATGTGGCGGATGTATTTGGTGTCGGCAGGGGTAGGGATGGGGGGAATCAATTGAGTGAGCGAGACCGCGATGGGCGTGATGCCGGGCTGGACGGTGACCTTTTGCGGCTTTGAGTAGAGGTTGCCGGGTGAGCTGTTCCAGTGCTGGCCCTCGCCCTGGTCCATGTGCAGCATGACGGTCTTGCCGTCGCCGCGGTGGAAGGTCTCGTACTTGTTGAGCACGGCCTGGATGGTGTAATCGCCTGGGGGAACGTCCTTGAGGCTGCGGATGGGGTAACCCCAGGCGCTTGCGTCGACGACGGCGGGCTGACCGGGCTGCCAGCCGTCCACGGTGAGGCCGAAGACAATCTGGGAGCGCGGAGAGTCGTCGATCTGGTTGCGCGGCTCGTCACTGGGGTCGGTGGAGAGGACCAGCAGGAGGCGGCCATCGAGGGGCTGCGCGCTGATTTCCTTTGGGAAGGTGACGGAGAACGATTGGGCGGCGGCGGCAACGGGGAAGAGCAGAAGGAGGATCAGGGCTGTGCGCTTCATGCTGGCTAGTCTACAGGGCGGGCGCCACTGCCGATGGAGGGTCGAGGTCCCACCGGGTTTCGGGATCGAGGCTTGGACCCCCTTAAGTTGCCGGTCAGGCTGCCACTGCTTTGCCGGCGTGGACTTCAAGAACCGTGCCGTCGATCTTCTGCAGCAGGGCGACGATTTCGAAGAGGTTGCGGGCCTGCGGGTTGCCCTCCGGGCTTAACATGCGCATCAGGCTCTTGGGAGATTTTGAGAGGGCATCTCCAAGGGCGATGAAGCCCACAGTGCCGTTGATATATTCGCGCAGGACCGACTTGGCCGTCTCCAGATCTCCGGCGAGCATGTTGGCCACGGCCTCGCGCAGAAACTCGCGGCGAAAGTCCAGGTTCGCGAGCTGTTCCTTGATCGTCTCTCTGAAACTCCGTGTCAGGGGCATCTATTCCTCCCGCTTTCGTCTCTTGTACTCGGCCCAGAGTGCGCGCGCCGCTTCAATGTCTGCCTGCTGCCGCTTCTTAGCGCCTCCGGCAAGCAGGACCACAAGCCGCTCTCCATCCCTGCCGAAGTAGACCCTGTATCCTGGCCCGAAGTCCAGCCGCAACTCAGAGATGCCGGCTCCCAAAGCCTTTGCCGTTGAGAAGTTCCCGCCTTCCATGCGCAGCACGGCTGCGATGACGCGCGCAACCGTAGCAGCATCGAGCTTTACCAGCCAGTCCCGGTAAGGGCTTCGGCCTTTTGCATCGACGTATTCGCGGACTTCTATCATGGAAAATGGTAACGCGAACGTTACCGTAATGCAAGTGAAGAAAATGTGCGAGCAGGCGGCAACGGAGCCGGTGGATTCTCTGGGCGAAGATGGGGGAGGTGGGTCAGCCAACGATTACTGCCCAGGTCTCAAAATCGACTCCGAGATATGGGAGTTGGCCTGACGGCGTTCTGGCTACTTGCCGTCCGCCTGTGTGCTTTTAATGAACGCGGCAACGCGGTCGTGGAGCTGCTTGAGGCTCTCGTCGCGGACGTAGACCATGTGGCCGGACTCATACCAGGCGTATTCGATGTTTTTGGCAAGGGATTGCGGAATGGGCAGGTGCTTCTCTTCGTACTGGGCGGCGAAGAAGGGCGTGGCCAGGTCGTAGTAACCGCCGTTGACCATGATGCGGAGGCGGGGATTGGTCTTAAGAGCTTCAGCCAGATCGTTGGCGACGTTGAGGCTGATGGGGTTGCCGCGATGCACGAGGTCCCATCGGTTGCCTGCGAACTGCGCCTGGGGCAAGTAGGTCTGGCCTTCGCCATACTTCAGGTCGCGGCGCACATAGTCGTTGAAGAGCGCTACGTAGGCCGAGGAAATGGCCGAGCTTTGCGGATCGTACTCGGCGCTCTCGCTCAAGGGGTTGAGGTTGGGGCCGGAGAAGCGGGTATCGAGCCGGCCGGTGGTCAGGTCCTGGTCTTCCTGCAGAGTCTTTTCAAACTCGCCGCCGTTGACGCGCAGGTTGGCTTTGAGCAGGTAGGCCACAGGCAGGCCGGTGTAGTCGTGCAGCTTCGCGGCGACGGATTGCTTCTCTTCAGCGGAAAGATCGGTGCCCAGGGCCAGGGCGTGGGTGTAGGGACCCATGGCGAAGTCTTCCACCTCTTTGAGGAAGGGCTCGAGAGCGGCCGGCTGCTGGGGCAGTTTCTTGTGATACCAGGCCGTGGCGGCATAGGTGGGCAGAGCCAGGACATAGGGCAGGTCCACGCCGGGGTTGCCGCTGGGGCCGTCGATATCGGTTGTGAAGTTGAAGATCTGGGAGAGCAGAATGATGCCGTTCAGGTCGATACTCTTCTCATTCTCCAGAATGTTGGCCAGGACGGCGGAGCGGGTGGTCCCGTAGCTCTCTCCGAAGATGAACTTGGGCGAGTTCCAGCGGTTGTATTTGGTGATAAAGCGGGCGATGAAACGGGCAAAGGCGTTGGCGTCTTCATCCACACCCCAGAAGGCCTTTTCGGCGTCCTTGCCGATGAGTCGGCCGAAGCCGGTGCCGGGCATATCGATGAAGACCAGGTCGCTCGAGTCGAGCAGGGAGTAGGCATTGTCGACCAGCTTGTAGGGGGCCGCGGGCAGGTGCTGGTCGCCGTCCGTGACCACATGCTTGGGGCCGAGGGAACCCATGTGAAGCCAGACCGTGGAGCTGCCAGGGCCGCCGTTATAGAAGAAGGTGATGGGGCGCTCTTCAGCCTTGGCGTCTTTCTTGAAGTAGGCCACGTAAGACATCCGCGCGAAGGGGGTTGCGTCCTTGGGGTCTTTGGGCTCGGCAAGGGCAAGCTGGCTGCCGGGCTGGGGCTTTCCGTCGAGGCCGAGTTGCGCATCCTGCACGTCGCTGGCGCCCACGGTGAGTGTGCCGGCGACGGCGGTGTAGGCGATGTGCTGGCCGACTACGTCAACGGAGCCCTGGGTGGTGCTGTCCGCGGGCGGGGGCTTTTCGGCGGTCTTGTCGCTGGCCTTGTCATTGGCTGCGGACTTGGCGGCGGAGGTGTCGTCCTGGGCGAGGACGAAGGTGGGGGCAACGAGAGCGACGGCCGCGAGCAGGACGGCGGGCAAGGCATAGGGAAGGCGCATCAGTGTGTCTCCGGGGTGGGGATCGGGTGAAAGACCAGTATAGAGCCTGAGCGTCTGGAGGCGCGGTCCGGCCTCAGCAGGCTTTGACGCGGATGTGACCTTCTTTCGCATACGCCAGCAGCTTTCCGTCGCGGGTGATGACGATGTGGCCGCAGATGCGAGCAGTGGCTGCGACGATGCGATCCGCGGGGTCGGAGGGAGGAGTTCCGGGCAGCGCCGTGGAGGCAAGCAGAATCTTCGGCGTTAACGGAGCCAATCGCACACCGGGCAGGGCCAGCAGGGTCTCAAACCACACCTCAGGAGAACGCGCGAGGGACAGGCGCTGCTTCGCAACCAGAGTGCCGATTTCCCAGGCCGCGAAGGGCGAGACGTAAACGCCAACATTGGCCACGCGAGCACCGCGAATGGCCGTCAGGCTGGCCTCGGACATGGGCTCGCCGCCCATCAGCCAGAGCGCGGCGCAGGTGTCGAGCAGGACGGAATCGGGCACTTACTGCTCCGCGTCCCAGACTTCCCCCGTACTCTCCGTCAGGTCAACATCCGGAAGGAACGTAACCGTGCCCCGCATCGCACCCCAGAGTTCAAATGGGTCGTCGCTGTCCCTGGCGATTGGCACAATGGCCGCAACAGGCTTGTTGTGTTTCAGCAGGACAATGCGGTCGGTCTTGCCCTCGGCGACATCGTCAATCAATCCCAGGCACTTGGATTTGAAGGCGGTCACGCCGATGGTGGTCTCGCTGGTTGCCGATGTGCTCATAGACCCTCCGATATGGACTATAATATCTGGACCATATTGTAATTGCAAGGCCTCTCATGGTCCGCTCTCCTACTTCTTTGGCTTGTCGAAGGGCTGTTTGTCGGTGATTTTGGGGCGGCTTTCGGCCTGGAGCTCTTTGGAGACTGCTTCGACTTCGCGGAAGACGCGGAGCAGATTGCCGCCGAGGATCTTGCGGCAGTCTTCGGCGGAGTAGCCGCGGGCTATCAGCGCCGCTGTGATTTTGGGCAGATCTGCCGGCGAATCAAGGCCTTCAGGGAGCTGGCCGTTGACGCCGTCGAAATCGGAGCCGAGGCCTACGTGGTCCACTCCTCCCACCTTGGCGATGTGGTCGATGTGGTCGATGAGGATGGAAAAGGGAGGGCGGGGGATGCGGTCGGCGTACTCGTGCTCGATCTTGTCGATCTCGGGGTAGGGGACTTCCTTGCCTTCGGCCTTGGCCTTGGCTTTGAGCTCGTCGATGGCCTTTTGGGCGAGGGGTTGCTGGGCCTTGAGGGCGTCGCGGTAGGCCTGGGAGAGGAAGCCGGAGAAGAAGTTGACCTGGACGACGCCGCCCTTGGAGTTGGGACCGCCGGAGTTGGCCACGGCGCGGATCATGTCGTCGGTCATGTTGCGGGGGGCGTCGCAGAGGGCGCGAGAGGACGAGTGGGAAGCGATGACGGGGGCGCGGCTGATGACCAAGGTCCTGTAGAATGTGCGGTCTGAGACGTGGGAGATATCGACCATCATGCCCAGGCGGTTCATCTCGTAGACCACGTCCTTGCCGAATTCGGTGAGGCCCTCCTTGGTGTGGGGGATGGATTTGTCGTCGATGTCGCCGGAGCTGTCGGCCCAGTTGTTGGAGTTGGACCATGTGAGGGTCATGTAGCGGACGCCGAGGGCGTAGTACTGGCGGAGCAGGGCGAGCGAGTCCTCAATGGAGTGACCGCCCTCGATGCCCATGAGAGCCGCAAACTTATGCGTCCGATGGGCGTACTCGATGCCTTCGGGGGTGGTGACGAACATGATCTGGTCGGGATGGCGGGCGACCTGCTGCTTGACGGAGTCGATCAGCACCAGGGTGCGGCGGGCGTACTGGCCTTTGTACTGCGTGGGGTCGACCCAGATGGAGAAGAACTCGGCGCCCAGGTTTCCCTTGTGGATGGAGTTCAGATTGAGGTTGCCTCCGCCGAGGGGGTCGGCGAGGTCAAAGTCTTCATCGACAAAGCGCTGCGGGGTGTCTGCGTGGGAGTCGATGACGAGGGCGGAGCGATGGACCTGGGCGGCATTTGGCTTGGGAGACATTTTCTCCTGGTCTGGTTTGGCTGGAATTTGGGCGCACAGCAAGGCTGGCAGGACAAGGAGCAGGAGGGTGAGCGGGAGACGGGTGCGCATAGGCTTGCGGTCAGTATAGCCGGAAAGACAGGGGTCAGGGATCAGCCACCCCAGGGAGCAAAGACCGCTCGCTGCGCCCAGGGGTCGGGAATCAGGGAACGGGGACCTGGGCCGGGAACTCGAGGATGCGGGTGCATTGCGCTAGCGCGGGCTATCGTTCCATGAGGGTTCCGAAGAGTATGGCTCTTTCTCCCTGGTGGGCTCTTCCAGGAAGACGTCGCAGGCCTTGTGCCACTGTCCCGGTTGTTCGAAGCCTGCGCCCTCCAGGCCAATCTTGTAGGCTCCGGAGCCATCGTCGGCTTTGCCGCACGCGAGAATGAAGCCTTCGTAGGCAATTCCCTTGCCGGTGATGACCACTACCTTTTGATCGAGTTCAAACACGGCGAGTTCCCCCGTTCTCGGACATCGTGTACAGCGTAATCCATTTTTCGGCAGTTTTCAGAGGGGAATTTCAACCGCCGATGGGGCGGATTGGGCGCGCCACCCGCCACCGGGCGCCTGGCCACAGGATCGACCGCGGCCTAGCGCGTCAGCTCTTCCACGGTGGAGATCAATGCCTGGATATTCTCCGTGGGCGCGTGAGGAGGCACTCCTCCGCCGCAGGAGACGATCAGGCGCGACCGGTCATCGAGAGCATTCAGCATCTCGGTGACCGAGCGCGCCACGTCCGCCGGCGTTCCTTCCCCCAGCACGTCGCGCGGAGGGATGTTGCCCATGAGCGCGATGCGGTTGTTGGTCCAGGTCTTCATGTCGGCCATCGTGTGCTGCACGCCGAAGTTGAGCAGATTGATTCCCGCGTCCGCGAGCAGAGGCGCGCTGGCCTTGCAAGGCGCATCGTTGTGGAAGAACTTGACGGTGACGCCGGCGCTGAAGGCGCGCCGCAGATAAGGCAGGCCGAAGGCCTCGAAATCGCGGCGGCTCACGAATCCAACGATATCGTCGAGCAGGAAAATGCCGTCGATCGACGGGAATGCTTCGCGCTGATACGCGATCCAGTCCACCAGAAAATCGGTGACGAGGTCGAGAAGTCGATGCATCAGTTCGGGCTCGGTCTTGAGGGCTTCAAGGAATTCCGGCGTGCCCATCAGGAAGGAGGCGATATTGAGCGGTCCGCGGGCCACGGCGAAGCGGATTTTGTGGCCGGCCTTCTCGATCTCCGGCTGCAGGTGCTGGAGCCGCTTGATGACAAAGGGCAGCAAGCCGTGTTTGCGCGGATCGGGCTTTTCGAGACGCTCGACCTCGGACGGGGAGTGCAGCACTTTTTTGGCGAAGGGGAATTCGTCCTCGCCCCACACAGAGACGGAGCCGAAGGCCGAGGGCTCGGTACACATTCCGTATTCGGACCAGAAACCGGGCAGGAAAATCGTCTCAGGGAAGGCGCCAATGGCCTGGAGATTGTCGTCGAGAAAGATGCGTTCATCGGTGAAGTAATCGAGGATGGTGTGGCCTGCCCAGTTGGGGAGCCAGGGACTGTCGATGATGAAAGCTGTGGGAAGGGGACGGAGCGTTTCCCCGCGCACTACTGAGACGAGCGTGTTCCATTGCTGGTCGTTCATGGCGTGAGTTTAGCTTACGGCAATGGTTTGTAGTTTGCACACGGGCTGTATAACATCATCCAGGCTGAAAGGGTCTTCTTTCGATGAGCGAGATCATCTTTGAGGTGCGCGAGGACGAGGTGGATGGCGGCTATACGGCTTCCGCCCTCGGGTACGGCATCCATACGCAGGGAGACACTGTGGAGGAGCTGCGCGCGATGGTGAAGGACGCCGCCCGCTGCTACTTCGACGAGACCATGGAGGCTCCGAAGATCATCCGGCCGCATTTCGTGCGCGATGAAGTGCTGGCCTGATGAGGCTGCCTCGCGACATCGACGGACCGCAACTGGTCAAGGCGCTGGGCGCATTGGGTTATGAGGCGACCCGGCAAAAGGGATCGCAATTCGCGTGACCACCCAGCGCGACGGCGAGAACCACGAAGTCATCCCGTTCCACCATCCGATCGAAACAGGCACGCTCTCAAGCATCCTCAAGCGGATCGCCGCTCACCACGGGCTGACTGTGGACGATCTCCTGAAGATGCTCGAATTATAGGCAGCGGAGACTCCGTTTTCGCTACGACATTGCGGGGCGCGAAGTGGCGCTGCTGTATTGGGGGCTGCGGAGGGAGGATACGTATTGGCTGCGCTCCCAGGTCTCAGGGCGCGACCCTTCGACAGGCTCAGGGCAGGCTCTGGGACACCCGGCACACGGCGCTGTTGCCTCGGGTGCGAATCGGCGCGGGCAAGGGTCCTGCGGGGCGTTCCATAGGTGGAGCACCGTGGGCCACGAAAGAGAATTTGCTTGCGATGATTGGGCCGAACTGGAAGCCGTAAGACCTTCCCGCGCAGAGGATCTAGCGGCGATTCGCCGCTTCGGCAGCCAACTTTATTTCCCGGAATGCCCCAGCCAGCAGTTCTTTCGCTTTAGCCGCGTGACCACCCATGTCAAACTCGTTCGCAGCCTGCGCGGCGTCAATCTTGCCGACGGCCTGTTCGATGAAACGCTGCGCGGCCGCCAGGTTCGGATGCCGGATTGGATTCACGTTTTGCCCGACGACCAAGCCGGAAGCGAAGAGTCCCAGGCCGAGAACAGTGCCTAACACCAGTCTACGAGTAATCATGGAAAATCCTCCGCAACCAAAATACAGATCGAAGGTCAGTCTGGCAATGAGAAAACTCGTCGCCGGGGCGACCGCCTGTGAAAGGACCGAGCACCTCGGTCAAGAAGCCGCAAGGGGTCTCGGCGGGGGAGGGCCAGTACCGGCTTCGGTCGGGGAGATTCCGTTTTCGCTACGACATTGCGGGGCGCGAAGTCGTGCTGCTGTATTGTGGGCTGCGGCGGGAGGATACGTATTGGCTGGACTCCCAGGTCCGAAAATCCGGGCCTGGGGCGCCCCAATTCCGTGCTGGAATGGCTGCTCGGGACTTGGGCCACCGCCCGCTCGCCCTCACGGCCTCTTCCGTATTGGTATCTTCGCGGTAACGAAGTTTGCGAAGGCGGAGCACACGACAAGAAAGAACTTCGCATCCTCAAAGTCCACAGTTGTAGATTCGAGGATTGCGTGCCGAATGCCCGACTCATCTGATGTGTAACCATAAAGGTTGCTGAAGGCCGCGCGAAGGGCGGGGTGAAGACCCATCTCGTCTTCAAGCTTCTTGATCAACTGTCCCAGGGTCCCCTTTTGGCCGAGGGCAATTGCAACGAGACTTTCAATTGCAGAAATAGACTCCTTTATTGAGTTGCGGTAGTCTGGAGTCTCTCTGTCGGAAAGTAGCTCCAGTGCTCGCCGGAGGTGGGTGCGAACTGGTCCTCTTGCCTTCTCAAGTGCAAGTTCGATCTCAGCGACCTCTTGTTCATCCGTAATCTTTGTAATTAATCCGTCCACGAACCTGTAGGCCGAGCATTCGCGTTCCAGGTACTGGTTACAGACGTTGATGTATGAGTCTCCGTCTGTGTATGGATAGTTGTTAGCTACGAACTCGACGAAGTCGTATACCTCGTACCATTCCCAATTGAAGAATTCCTGCCGAATTCTACCAATCATGATTGCCCAGTTGTCGTCGAGGTTGTCAACTGGCCGTTTAAAGTGGTGAAGCCAGAGTCGAATGAAAAGCCTATGCACCTCAGGGTTCATTCTAAAAAAAGAGGTGCCTGAGTAGGAGGTCACATGATCCCAGACGCAGAGTTGAAGTACGTTCCAAAGTGAGGTTCTCAGTTCAATGTCCATCGAGTCAATTTGGATAGCTTCTCGGACCGGGATGAGATTGTGTCGTTCAGAAAAGCGCATCGCTTTTTCCTTCGTTCATTTTTGGACTCAGCACTAATGAAGGCGTTACTGGAAGGTCCATTAACAGTGGTGATTCTACACGATGATACTACGCGCATTTACTCGTCCTGTCAGCCTGTGTATGGAACAAGCGCCTCTTGCAAATGCTGGGCGCTCAGGTCCCGATGTGGTCCAAATAGGCAGCGCGTTATTGCCGGTTTTTCCTCATTCAGCCGGGATTTCAACCGACGTTTGGGCGGGATGCAGAGGCGGGCCACGGCTAGAATCGGGGGTAGCCATGGCTGAATTTACGCATTTGCATTTGCATACGGAGTATTGGCTGCTGGATGGGGCTTGCGATGTGACCAAGCTGGTGGAGTGGGCGGGAGGCGTGTGTTAGGCGGCGTTGAAGACTTCTACGTCGCGTTCGATGGTTTTCTTTAGCTCCAGGCGCGCTTTGGACAGGTCGTGCATCTGCTGTAGGTTCAGCCAGAACTCGGGGCTGTTGCCGAAGAAACGGGCCAGGCGCAGCGCGGTGTCGGGCGTGATGGCGCGCTTGCCGTTGACGATTTCGCCGATGCGGGTGGCAGGGACGCGGAGCTTGAGCGCCAGGGCGTTCTGCGAGATGCCGAGCGGGATGAGGAACTCTTCGCGCAGCATTGCGCCGGGATGCGTGGTGACGCGCTGAAGATTCCATCCGGCGGCCGGTCTCTCAATGGTCATGATTGCCGCTCCTTTGGCGTGCGCTCAATGGTAGTCCGCGATCTCCACTTCGTGAGCCCCATCGGCCCTCCAGACAAAGCAGATACGGTATTGATCGTTGATGCGGATGCTGTGCTGACCGGCGCGGTCTCTCTTCAAAGCCTCAAGCCGGTTGCCGGGCGGGAGGCGCAGATCGCTCAGATTGGCTGCAGTTTCGATCTGGTCGAGCTTGCGGCTGGCGACCTCACGAATCGCCGCCCAGCGTTTGCAGAAACCTGTCTCAAAGAGCTTCTTTGAGTCGTCGTCCTTGAAGCTCCGGATCATTCATCGTCAGAATATAACGGATCGCGTCACATGTCAAGCAGTAGGCAGCCGAGTGGAAGTTTGTGCCGTCTTTTCCTCAAGCGGTGGCGCTCAGGCAAATATTCTGGCTCCGCGCGCCGACCCGATGGCGGCTAGAATCGTAGGTAATCATGGCTGAATTTACGCATTTGCATTTGCATACGGAGTATTCGCTGCTGGATGGGGCTTGCGACTTGACCAAGCTCGTGAGCCGGGTGGCGGCGCTGGGGCAGACTTCCGTGGCGATGACGGACCACGGGAATATTTATGGGGCCGTACACTTCTTCGACGCGGCGAAGCAGAAAGGCATCAAGCCGATTCTGGGGTGCGAGCTTTATATCTGCAAAAACGAAGACCATCGGGCGGCGGGCGAGGGGGACGAGAACAATCACCTGCTGGTGCTGGCCCAGAACGAAGAGGGGTACAGGAACCTGGTGCGGATTACTTCGGAGGCATCGCTCCATGGGTTCTATAGAAAACCTCGCGTGAGCAAGCGGTACCTGGCGGAACATGCCGAGGGGCTGATCGGGCTGTCGGGGTGCCTGAGCGGGGAGCTTTGCGAGGAGTTGGTGGCGGGCAACTACGAGAAGGCGCGCGGGGTGGCCGAGCAGTACGAGGACATTTTTGGCAAGGGCAATTTCTATCTGGAGATTCAGGACCAGGGGCTGGAGCAGGAGAAGAAGATTCATGAGGCGCTGTTTCGCCTCGAGCGGGAGCTCAAGATTCCGCTGGTGGCGACCAACGACTCGCATTACCTGTGCGGGGAGGACAGCCACGCGCACGACGTGATGCTGTGCGTGCAGACGGGCGCGAAGATCCACGATCGTGAGCGCTTCCGGTTCGACAGCGACCAGTTCTTTGTGAAGAGCGCGGACGAGATGGGGGCGCTGTTCAAGGATTCGCCCGAGGTGCTGAAGCGGACGATGGAGATTGCGGAGCGGTGCAATCTGAAGCTGGCCAAGGTGGAGAATCCGTTTCCGGAGTTTGCGGTGCCGGCGGGACACACCATCGACAGCTACTTCGAGCAGGTGTGCAGGGAGGGGTATAAGAAGCGGCTGGAGACGGCGGTGCGGATGCTGGAGGCGCGGGGCGCGCGGCGGGCGGCGCTGGCTGAGTACGATGCGCGGCTGGAATTCGAGATCGGGATCATCAAGCAGATGAGTTACGCGGGGTACTTCCTGATTGTGTGGGACTTCATCAAGTATGCGCGGGACCATGGGATTCCGGTGGGGCCGGGGAGAGGGTCGGCGACGGGGTCGCTGGTGGCGTACGTGATGGAGATTACGAATATCGATCCGCTGCAGCATTCGCTGCTGTTCGAGCGGTTTTTGAATCCGGAGCGGGTGTCGATGCCGGATATCGACGTGGACTTCTGCATGAACCGGCGGGGCGAGGTGATCGACTACGTGACGGGGAAGTATGGGCGCGAGCAGGTGGCGCAGATCATCACGTTCAATACCATGGCGGCCAAGGCGGCGATCAAGGATTGCGGGCGGGCGCTGGACATGCCGTATGGGGACGTGGACCGGATTGCGAAGCTGGTGCCGATGACGATTGGGATGACGCTGGACAAGGCGCTCGAAGAAGTGCCGGATTTGCGCAAGGCGTACGAGACGGATGGGCAGATCAAGGAGCTGATCGACACGGCGAAGAAGCTGGAGGGTCTGGTGCGCGGGGCCGGGGTGCACGCGTCGGCGGTGGTGATTGCGCCGCGGCCGTTGACGGAGCTGGTGCCGTTGAACAAGACCAAGAACGACGAAATTGTGACCGCCTACGACATGAAGGCCGTAGAAAAGATGGGCCTGCTGAAGATGGACTTTCTGGGGCTGACGACGCTGACGGTGATCGACGATTGCCTGAAGCTGATCGAGGCGGGCCGCGGGGAGAAGCTGGATATCGAAGTCATTCCGCTGGACGACGAGGAGACGTTCAGGCGGGTGTTTCATACGGCGCTGACGTCGGGGGTGTTTCAGTTCGAGTCGAGCGGGATGCGGGACATTCTGCGGCGGTACAAGCCGGATACGGTGGAGGAGCTGACGGCACTGAACGCGCTGTACAGGCCGGGTCCGATGAGCATGATCGACGACTTCATCGAGCGCAAATGGGGACGGCGGAAGGTGGAGTACATGCTGCCGGAGCTGGAAGGGATATTGAAGGGTTCGCTGGGGGTGATCGTCTACCAGGAACAGGTGATGCAGATCGCGAACCTGCTGGCCAGCTACTCGCTGGGCGAGGCGGACCTATTGCGGCGGGCGATGGGCAAGAAGGACCCGAAGGCGATGGCGGAGCAGAGAGACCGCTTCATGAGCGGAGTGGCGGCGCTGGGGCACAACAAGAACACGGCGGGCGAGATCTTCGACCAGATGGAGAAGTTCTCAGGGTACGGGTTCAACAAGTCGCACTCGGCGGCGTACGCGCTGGTGGCGTACCAGACGGCGTATTTGAAGACGCATTATCCGGTGGAGTTCATGGCGGCGCTGCTGACATCGGAGACTTCGAAGCCGGAGAACGTGGTGAAGTATATCGGCGAGTGCAAGGAGATGGGCATCCGCGTGGAGCCGCCGGACGTGCAGGTTTCAGGGGCGCAGTTCACGCCGCATATTACGCCGGAGGGAGAGGCGATCCGGTTTGGGCTGGCGGCGGTGAAGAACGTGGGCGGGAACGCGATCGAGTCGATCCTGAAGGCGCGCGAGGAGATGGGCGGGCGGTTCAAGAGCTTGTGGGAGTTCTGCGAGAAGGTGGATTTGCGGGTGATGAACTCGCGGGTGATTCAATCGTTGATCAAGGCGGGGGCGCTGGACTCGCTGGGCAAGCGCGGGCCGCTGATGGCCGCGGTGGACAAGGCGATGGAGCGGGCGCAGAAGGCGCAGAGGGACGCGGCGCAGGGACAGACGGGGCTGTTTGGGCTGTTCAACGAGGGGCCGGCGCAAGGATACGGCGGGGGACGTGGCGGGGATGATTTGCCGCGCGTGGCGGATTGGGAGGAAGGCGAGCGGCTGGCCAATGAAAAAGAGGTTCTGGGATTCTTTGTCTCAGGGCATCCGCTGGATAAGTACGCGGAAAAGCTGCGCAATTTGACGGGTGTGATTGCGGCGGCCGAGGCGCTGGAGCGCAAGCCTCCGGAGAAGCGCTGGGGGACGCAGGCGGACCCGATGGACGAGATCCAGGTGGCGGGGATGATTCTGGGACTGCGGGTGCAGAAGAGCAAGCGGGAGCAGAAGTTGTATGCGCAGGCGGCGCTGGAGGACGCGACGGGGAAGATCGAGCTGATCTGTTTTCCGCGAGATTATGAGCGCTTGCAAGGGCAGTTGAAGATGGAAGCGCCGGTGCTGGTGCGCGGGGTTCTGATGGGCGATGAGGATGCGGCGCCGAAGATTGCGGTGAGCTCGATTGTGGCGCTCGAAGAGGTGCAGGTGAAGCTGCCCGCTGGGGTGCGGATCAGGATCGATCTGGAGCGGGCGACGGAGGAGATGTTTGCGGGGCTGAAGAGCGCCGCTGACGCAGCGCCGGGACCGGGCAAGGTGATGCTGCACCTGGAAAAGAAGGGCGAGTATGCGGTGATCCTGGAGCCGGAGGGGATGAGCGTGGCGGCGGATCGGGCCTGGGTGGAGCGGGTGGAAGAACTGGTGGGCAAGGGGACGGTGCAGGCGGTGGGGTGAGGGCATCGATGGGGAAGTTCGGGCGGGAACCCCCGGGTCACAGAATGAGGCCTGGGCGCCCGGCACTTGTTGAGATGGAAGGGTTTAAAAACATTTCGGGTTGAGATTTGTGGTTTTCCACCTGCCATGCCTTGAAAATCCAATCTATCCCCACCGAAAATGCTTGACTCGAAAGAGAGAATCTTTCGCCAGAAAAAAGGCGAAAGGATGGGGCACGGGGCTCTTGGGGCTGGGGAGTGTTTCTTTCCAAGTTCGCCGGCCAAAGCCGTTACCTGCTCCAAAGCCGTTACCTGCTTAAGTGCGAGACCTGGGATTGCCGCGCCGGGGGGAAGGCTCGACGGAGTTATTGGACGTCGAAGGAATCGCCTTCTATACCACGGCCCATCACTTCCTTGTCGACCCACCCGGCTGTTCCGGTGGCGCTGTAGGTGGTAACCGTTGTGCCCACGCTTCTGGACATGAAGCAGAAACTCAACAGGCCCGGCTTTTTCGCGTTGGCGTGCGCTTCCCAGGCCATGCCGGAAGCGGCGAATGCGTAGGTGTAGTTAGGATCCGTCTTGTTGGGGTCAAACTTCAAATGTTGATTATGCCTGCCATTGATCACCGCCGATCCCGTCAAAAGCTGATCGAATGTGCAGACGCGCTGCGCGCCGATCTGGCAGTCGCGCTCGATATTCTCAATGGCAGTGAGAAACATGAGGGCGATCTGCTCTTCCCGCTTCAGTTTGATGGGACCGTTGGCGTCATCGGCGGTAACTTTGGCTTTGGTGGCAAACGGGCCTGTGGTCGGCGTGGGGCCGCTCGGGCCGGCTGATGAAGCGGATGGGCTCGCGCCGGCCGTGGAAGCGGAGGCCTTGTTTGCGGTATAGATGGCGGCGACCTCAGTGGCCTTGAGGACGCGGTTCCAGAGGGCGACCTCCTCGATGCCGCCGTGGAAGAACCGGCCGGTGAAGACCGTGCTGTAGCCGATGGTGAAGGCATAGCTCTTGCCGGGCTTGCCGCCGCCCTTATCGGTGGCGACGGATTTGCCGTCCCAGTAAATTGCCCTCGCTCACGACACGGTATCCATGGTGGCGACGATCAGATGCCACTGATTGACGAGCGTGGCTGGTGGAGGGGCATAGTCGAGGCGCCCCGAACCGCCGGTATAGAACTTGAGGACGTTGTCGGTCTCAAACTGCACGTCGAAATCGTTGCCGGACTCCGATTCACCTGCCACGTAGAAGAAGTGGTTGGTCTTGGCGGGTAGTTCGGCCAGGTTGACCCAGGCCATAATGGAAGCGGCCGTTGTGATTCCGCCGGCCTGCGTGGTAAGGAAGTACGCGGTGCGCCCGTCCAGTTTGGCGAAATAGTTGTTGGGGGTTCCGATGGGTGCTCCTGGAGAGGCGCTGATCACGCTGCCCACCGGCTTGTAGGTGGTGGTTCCGACCTGGCTCTTTCCGGACGTGGAGTCGAGCCGGTAATACGCGAGGGGATGGGTGGAGGTGACCGCGGTGACGAAGTCAGTCTGGGCATCAAGGGCAAGAGCATTCATGCCGGCTACCGTCGCGAGTGCGGCAAGGACCGCCCGGCTCATTGGGGAATGGATGGACATTTCAGGCACGCCTTTCTCTTTCGGGCTGTCGATCGTCCGGAGGCCGCGTCCGGTGCGCGTGGGAGCATTCGTATCGATGTTTCTGATTTGCCCGGCAGGGTTTAGTGAGTGCATTGGATTGTGTGCAGGATTTTCAATGCAATTTTCAAGCGGAGGCCGCGCCGAAGCCGGGGAGGGTGATTTGGGGAGTGGCTGCATCTACCTGGCGGAGGCTCGAAACGGAGCGTTGTGCTCGATCAATTCCAGGTTGGCGGCAAACTCGTTGCCGGCCAACTGGCGGATTCCACGGTCCAGAGTGGCCAGCTTGCCGTGGTTGTGGATGGCGAGGCCGAGCAAGTAGGCATCGGTGGTTTGGCGGTGGCCCTGCAATCTTGCAAAGAGGGATTTGGTGCTGTCGAGATAGGCAGGAGTGTCGGACCAGAAGATGTGGCCGGGTTGGTCATGGGACTTCGCTTGAAAGGGAGCGCTCCACGTCCTCACGGTCCATATTGTCTTCGGCTTGCTTGATGTCTTCGAGCGAGAAATGGACAGCTTGGCGGACTGTGGGCGAATCAAGCACGAGAAAGCCGTTCACGTTTTTCAGGCGAGAAGGCCGATTGGCGCATTCCGGAGGTGGAGTGTTGCTGCTCATTTGGCTCTTATGATGGTCTCTTGGTTGAGAGTTTGCAAGAGGCCCTTAACACTGGGCGAACTCACCGAAGAGGCCGATTAAGTCCTCACCAGTCGAATGCAAATCATCGCTCTTTACTTCCGTGCGCCGGGCCTCGACAAACTTCCCCTGCGATGAGTCGTAAGTGTAGACATACACGGCGATAAGGCTCGGGCCGGTATAGTGAACATCCTTTGCTTGGTATCTCTCGCTGGTGACTGTCAATGTGATTGGCCCCCCGGAAGTTCCGCTCGATAGCAGGGTTTGACCACGGAACCAATGATCCGGCAGGCTTGGCGTCAATTCCGACAGTCGTCCGTCCACTTCACCGAAGAGCGCAGAGTTGTATCCACAGTCAGAACCGCCTTGTTCTCTTACGAGGGCGAGGATCAGTGGATCAGGCAGACCGATACGATGAAGGACGAGAAAGCGGATGCTCATGTTCAAGTCATTCGGCTGGTATTTATCAACGAACTCTTTCCAGTATTCGCTCTTTCCGACTTGCGCATCGAGAAGGAGTTGACCTGTTTGCTGGGAATGAAAGACAAGGCGCGGATGTGCGCCCTGTTTGACAATTCCTTCAATTGAGACTGGTCCGCTTTTTGGGAAGGTTACAGTAGCCGAGATGAGCGGTTGCAAGGAGTCGGTAGCCGGCCCGAGAAGGAGTGCAATACACATGACGTAGATCCGCATGGCAGTCAGTATGTCACGACTTCATGGCCTAGCATAAAATCGGATTTAATATCTGCACGTTTTTTGGGGATGGCAAGAAGGGGAAGCATGCAATATCGGCAACTTGGCAACGGTCCGTTGGAGGTCTCGGAGTTGAGTTTTGGGACCTGGCTGACGGTGGCTGGGGGGATTGGGCGGGAGCAGGCGATCCGGTGCATTCATGTGGCGGTGGAGCACGGGATCAGGCTGTTCGACACGGCGAACCAGTATGGGGCGGGCGAGGCGGAGCGGGTGCTGGGCGAGGCACTGAGGGCTTTCCCGAGGGACCGGTATCTGATTGCGACGAAGCTATATTTTCCGGTGGGGGACGAGCCGGATCGGGGGCTCTCGGCAGGGCAGATCGAGAAGCAGTTGGACCGGTCGCTGGAGCGGCTGGGGGTGGAGTGGATCGATCTTTATCAGTGCCACCGTTTCGACAGGGAGACGCCGCTGGAAGAGACGCTGGGCGCGCTGGGCAAGGCTGTGAAGGCGGGGAAGGTTCGGGCGATCGGGTTCAGCGAGTGGACGGCGGAGCAGATTGAGACGGCGGCAGCGATTACGGATGCGGGCGGGCTGACCGCGTTTTCGTCGAGCCAGCCGCAGTACTCGATGCTGTGGCGGAAGCCGGAGGGCGGTGTTTTCGCGGCGTGTGCGCGGCATGGAATTGGGAACCTGGCGTTTTCGCCGCTGGCGCATGGGGTGCTGACGGGCAAATATGCGCCGGGGCAGCCGCCTCCGCCAGGGAGCCGTGCGGCGAGCGAAGAGATGAATGCGTTCATGGAGACGGCGGGAAGGCATTACCGGTCGGACTATCTGCTGCAGGCGGTTGCGGGACTGAAACCGATTGCGGCGGAGTTGGGGCTGACGATGGCGCAGATGGCGCTGAAGTGGGTGCTGCGGCGGCCGGAGGTGGCTTCGGCGATCATTGGGGCTTCGCGGCCGGAACAGGTGGCGGACAATGTGCGCGCGGTGGGGGCGCAGTTGCCCGCGGAGGCGCTGGAGCGGATCGATCGGGCGGTGGGCGGAGTTGCGGTGTGGGCGTGATGAGAACGGGATGGTAGCATCCGCTCGACGCGCGCCGAAAAAAAGGAGGGCCTCGGTCAAATGATGACCGAGGCCCTTTCTGTTGAATGCCTGCAAGGTTCAAGCATGGCGCAGAGGCCAAATGCCCTGATTGCAGGGGCTGTGAAAACGCACTAGAAGTCGATCCTCAGGCCGAATTGCATGCGGCGATAGGTGGAGAGAGGAACGCCGTAGGTGCCGACAATGTTGTTGCCCGTGGATTGGACCAGGCCATTGGGGCTGGGGTCGAAGCGGACGGAGTTGGTGATGTTGTAAGCCTCGGCGGCGAATTTGAGCCTGGCCCAGTCGCCGAGGTTCCAGGTCTTGGTGATGGAGGAGTCGATGTCGAAGTAGCCGTCTCCACGGAAGACGTTTCGGTTTCCGGCCTCTCCGGCGTAGGGCAGGCGGATGGGGTTGCCGAAATAGATGCCGTTGTTGATGGCCGACGAAGTGGTGGCATCGAAGGCGTGAGGGATTCCGGCGGTGATGTTGCGGTGGGTGCGAACGCCGCCGACGTTGAAGCTCATGGCTGGGAGGTTGTAGTTGGTGGGATAGGCGGGGGATTCGAGGCTGAAGGGCAGACCGCTGGTCCAGCGGGCGAGGCCGGCCCACTGCCATCCGCCGACGATGGCGTCCGCGATGGCGTTGGAGCCGCCGAGAACGGCTTTGCCGCGGCCGACGGGAAGGGCATAGACCCAGTCTGTGGTGACCAGGCTGCGGGTGTCGAAGTCGGAGACGCCCTTGTTGAGCTTGGGGTTCCAGGTGTTCTGAATTTCGAAGTTGGTGTAGGCGTTGTCTACGTTGGAAAAGATGCCGCCGTAGTTGCCGCTGACACGCTCGGTCTCCGAGCCGTAGTCAAGCGACTTAGAGAAGGTATAGCTGACGTCGACCGTCAGCCCGTGGGAAGCGGGATGGCGGAGGGTGAACTGGAGCGCGTTGTAGGAGCTGTTGCCGATCGAGTCCATGGAGTAAAGGGAGGAGAACTGATTGCTCCAGAAGGTGGACTGGTTGGGGCCGCCGTCGAAGGGACTGCCGGGGAAGATGCCAAAGACGTCGGCGATGGCCAGCGCAAGCGTTTCCCCATTGGTGTAGCGTTCCGGGGCCCAGGCGTTGTTGAACATGGCCTGGGTGGCGCTTTCTCCGACGTAGTCCTGGCCCTTCATGTAGGGGAAGACGTGCTCGAAGTAGGGGATGGCGGGAATGTGGTCGTTGACCTTCTGGTAGTTCCCCGCAAAAATGCCATATTGCTCGGTCCCGAACGGAGCGGCGTCGACCTCTTTGGAGAGGATTCTGGCGTTACTGAAGTAGTCGCCGGCGCCGCTGGGGTCTACGAAGTCGGTAGGCTCGGCCAGGTCGAGTGCCTGGAGGAGATGGCGTCCGAGGCGGCCGACGTAAGCTTCTTCGAAGGTGAATCCCCCGGGCAGAAGGTGCTGGAAGGAGAAGTTGAAGGCCTCGGCGTAGGGGGTCTTGATGTTGTTGTCCATGCCCCAGTCGATGGCAAAGCCTTCAACCGGCGGGCTGAAGGGGAAGGTCTGGGTGGGCGAAAACGGTGGCAGGGGGATATCGGGGAGGTTGTGGGGGCCGGTGAAGCGCGGTGCGTTCTCGTAGCCCAGCTCGTCGGCCGCGTTGGTGATTCCGGCGGTGAGGCCGTAGGAGCCGGTGGTATCAAAGGTGTTGACGAGGGCTTCGCCGTAGTGGTCGTAATACATGCCGGCACTGGCACGGATGGAGGTTTTGGCGTCGGGCGAGAAGACGACGCCGATGCGCGGGGCAAAGTCCTTTTTCTGCTCGGGCCAATAAGCGGGCGCGTGGTTGGCCTTGCCGGTGGGCGCCAGGGAGATGGCCGGCTCGTAGATCTGGCTCTGGAGGGCCGCTGTTTCACGCTGCTTGTACCACTTGTCGGTATTGATGGTGGGCGCGATCTCCTGACCATTGGTCTCATAGGGGGTCTGGAGCAGAGAGTAGCGGACGCCGAAGGTCACAGCGATGTTGGGGCGGGCGTGCCAGGTGTCCTGGACGTAGCCCTCAAGCTCGTTGGCGTGGAAGTTCTTGGTGATGGGAGCGCCTGCGGCGAGGGCCGTTCCGGTGGTTGGGCCGGTAATGGAGTAGTTGTAGACGTTGGTCAGCTCTGGAATAACGCCCATGAGATTGGCCCAGTCCTGACTCCACTGGTTGGTAAAGCCCTGAGCCATGTTGGCGGGTATGGGCAGGTCGCCGGTGCTTGCGTACGCGTAGTTGGTCTCGGCGTTATTGAAGGAGCCGTTGTTGCTGCTGTGGTGGTTGGTGATGGCGCGCCAGTTGCCGCCAAAGGCGAAGGTGTGGGAGCCCTTGTTCCAGGTGAGGGTATCGACGATGTTGTTGACCGGGACGTGGAGCGAGGTTGTGCCGGTCTGGGCGGTGGGCTGGGTGAGGCCGCTGATGTAGACCCATTCGCCGGGGGCGATGCCACCGCTCTGCCAGCCCTGGCGAACATAACCGTAGCGCACGTCGTTGACGATGCTGGCGGTGGGAATCCAGGTGTGGCCGGCGCTGAGGCCCTTGGTGTTGTCGTCGTAGAAGGATTGAGGAGGCTGACCGGGGAAGTTCTCATCTCCAGCCACGGTGTCTTTCTGCAAATTGCCGCGGACGAAGAAGTGGTTCTTGCTATTCATGTTGTAGTCGAGTTTGACGATGCTGGTGTTGAGCGTGGCAGGCGCCGGAGATGTGAAGAAGATCTCGCCGCTGTTGAGGCCGCCGTCGCCACCGATGGCGCTGGTGGTGGTTGGTTCGGTCGAGAGGTACTTGAGCATGGCAGCGTTGGCGCCGGGACCGTTGGGGCAAACCGGGGTGCCACCGGTGGCCGGGGGCGCCGGAAAGACGAAGTTGGTGCAGGGCATATCCAGGGTCTTAACCTGCGCAGGGGTCAGGGCATCGGTGGCGCCGGTGGTCGCGTCGGGGTATTGCAGGCCGCCGGCCATAAAGGAGGGCGTGGGCACAGTGGCGCCGACGACATCGTGTGTGCCGATGCGCTGGCCCTCGTAGTTGAAGAAGTAGAAAAGCTTGTCCTTGAAGATGGGACCACCGATGCTGCCGCCGAAGGTGTTGACCAGGTAGAACTGGGGGGTGTTGGGCTGGTTGCTGGTGAGGTCGTTGTACTTGAGGAAGTACTGGTTCGCGACGACGTTATCGGGGCGGTAGTACTCATAGAGCGCGCCATGCATCTTGTTGGTTCCGCTCTTGGTGATGAGATTTATCTGGGCGCCGGAGGAGCGGCCCGACGCCGCGGTGCCGTTGGAGGTGGTGACGCGGAACTCCTCGGTGGAGTCGAGGGTGGAGCGGAGGACGCCGGTGAAGGCAGTGCCGAAGATCTGGTCGTTGTCGTCGAGGCCGTCGAGGGTGATGTTGCCCTGGTCGGAGCGTCCGCCAGCGACTGCGCCCTGGCGGCTGTCGACGACCTCGGAGCCCATATAAAGAACACCGGGTTGCAGGCTGAGCAGGGAGATGGGATTGCGCCCATCCATGGGGAGAGTTTCGATGGTGGTGTTGCCAACGGCGTTGCCCATGGTGGCGTCGGCGAGGTCGAGAGTCTCAGCCGAGGTGCTGACGTCGACGGTGACCGGCTCGGCCTTGACGCTGAGGGTGAAATCGATGGTGGCCGGCTGGTCGACGAGCAGCTCGGCGGTCACGCTCCGCGTGGCAAAGCCGCTGGAGGTGACGGAGATGAGATAGTGGGCCGGGGAGATGATGGGGAAGATGTAGAAGCCGGAGGCGTTGGAGACAGCGTGATACGCATTGTCGGTGGCCTGATCGGTGAGGGTGATGGAAGCTCCCGGAACCAATGCGCCGCTGGAGTCCTTCACGACGCCGCGGAGAGAGGTGGTTGCGGTCTGGGCGAATGCAAGGGTGGCGAAGGAAAGGATGCAACAAAGCATCCATCCCGAAAGGGATCGTTTCACGGCTGCTCCTCCTCAAGTCTTGAATTGCACTGGTGTTGACGCCGGTGTGGCGTTGACGCGGCTCGCAGATTGCGGACCTGGAAACTGCCTCTCAGTGGGTGATGTGTTCCCTGGAACAGCTCAGCACCGCAGGGATGGAAACTGCATGTTGGGCTGAAAGAGCACCACAAAGCGAATCAAGAATCCAGAAAAAGGCGCTATCGGGGGAAGCGCCCGGAGTGAAGTGTTTTTATTTTGTCGGAAATTCGCGCAAGTTTCAACAAGAATGTGCTTTACCTTGTGGGAAGCGCCCGGAGAGGCCGGAGCCGGATGCAGTGGTTTCCCAGGTCTCAAAAAGCGAGGCGAGACCTGGGAAACCCGACGCCCGGCCCGATCCGATCTGGATCAGGCGACAGTCACGGGCTCTATTTTCTTGATAAAGCCTGAAGCGTCGGTTATCGACACAACAACTACGTCACCCTTGTTGAGCCCAGTTACTGTTCCGTTGTAGATATTGGCAGGCGGGACCTCGGCTCCAGTGGAATCTTTCTTCTTGAGATCTGTTCGAGTGACAGGGAACTGCTTTATTACATTGGTCGCTCCGGTGCTGGGCGTAACTGTGCACGTAACCGCCAAATCTGAGTCAAGACACTCGCCGGTCATGACGAAGTTAGGCGCAGGAGGCGTGGGAGTCGTCGTTGCGGGCGGAGGAGTTGCCGGTGGGGGCGCCGGAGGAGCAGCGGTAATCTTGATGGAATCCGGTTTCACCAGGAATTTCTGATAACTTTTTGTGGCCTTCTGCGAGTCGGGGTTGGTGATGGTGAAGTTATGCGGGCCGCCCAACCAGGAGTCTGGATAATCTTTGATGGGGAAAGTGAGGATTCGCGCATAGTCCGTGTCGGTGATGGAAGGATCTTGCTGGAGCACTTCAGGGAGCCCGGTCTTGCCGTCTTTGCCCAGGATGAGATCGGGAAAGATCGGCTTCTCGTCGATGCTGAAGATTGCGGAGCGGGAGAGACCGCTGCCGGTGAGTTGAAATCTCAACATGTCACCGTCGCTCTTGATAACCATCGCCGCGATGGTGGGGCCGGCTTTGCGGGCCAGTTTTCCAGCCAGGTATCCGCTGGAGCTGATCCCCATCAATTTCAGGAAGCCCAAGGGGATGGCGGGCAGATCGTTGATGTTTCTCGGGTCGCTCTGGAAGACGATGGCAAGAAATGTGCCGATACCCACCACGGTCCAGATGGCGAATTGGAGGCGATCCGGAGCGACCACGCCGCCGCTGGCGATGAAGTCGGAAAGATTCGGCCCTTGCGCTCCGGCTCCCTTGTCGCCCTTTGCGCTGGTAATTCCGTTGGAGAGGACGACCGTTCCCACGCTGGCGATGAGAATGGTGGGAATGCCTGGCGGAATATCGGGGAAGATGGCGCTGCCCTGGACAAAGCTCTTCGATATCGCCAGGAAGAGATAGCCGATGACGGCGGCGGCGGTCCAGGCATAGAACTGGCACTTGGAGAGGCTATAGCTGTTGGTTTGCACGTCGTAAAACAGCACGCTGAGCCAATAATCCTTGCCGTTCATTCGTTGTTTGGTGGCATGCTCGCCGCTGCGAAGAAGAAGATAAACGATCACTACGATCAGGAGAAAGCCGACTACTGCCACGGTGAGGGGGGTACTCTGGGTTGTATCGATCAGGGTCAAGGCGGTCCGATTTGTTTCTACATTGCGAACGGCGAGGACAAAACTCTGCGCTCCCTTAATAGGGTCGGCAATTGCGTCGAGCTTGTAAAAGGTAAGTGTGACCTGGCGATCGCTGTCTACGTTCAAGTCGTAGCATCCGCGCTTCTGAGCGGATGTGGCATCGACTGCGCATCTTGCGGGGGTTCCGATTTCTTTGTAACGAAGTTCAACGAATCCATTTGCCTGCTTTTTTTGGTCGTCCGTGGGAAGTGTTTCGGATATGTTCGTTCCTCTCCAGAACCCACTGCCCAGGACTATGACTTGGCTGGCGCCGGCGGTATCGGTGAAAGCAGCGGCCGGAGAGACGCCGGTAATCGTGGGCCGTTGCACAACGACCTGGCTCGGATTCAGGTCGGTTAGGTTGGGGTTTGTAGCGGAATCTGCCTCGATTTGAAAACTGTAGCGGTCGTCCGGCGCATTCTGTGGGATTTCCACGAGAAGGCTGGCCCCATCCCATTTTGCGGCCGCAGTCAGCGGTTCTCCTGTGGTCTTGGACGGGCGGAGCGTGACGGCCACGTTCTTTGTTTGCTTCTGGCTTAAGGATGGCCCGGTCGCATTCACTTTGACCTTGTCGCCAGGGAGACACGCAGAGGCATCCAGACAAGTGGCGGCAGGGTTGTGTGGCGTGCCAGACGAATCCGACGGGTTTGCCGGAGGTGTGTTCTGCGCGGCTGGCTTATCTCCCGGAGTCTTGCCAGGTGCAGCGGGTTGGTTTGGCTGCAACGTTTGCGCCAACGCCTGGGGAAGTACTGTCAACGTGCATGAGACGAGAGCCAGAACGATGTAACGCTTCATGGTCAATCTCCAAAGAGGAAGAGGCATGCGAATCGATAGAAACAGAGGAGGGACAGGAATCCCCACATGAGCCATAGATGGGGTGCGCAGTAGGGGGGGCCGGTGTAGTAGACGATGAGCGAGGCCAGGCCAAGAGCCGTGCCGCAGGCTACCGCCAGCCCCCATAGTCCCGGGTGCTCGACAGCCTTCGTTCCGGCGGCATTCTTGCTTGGTTTCAGGATTGTTTCTTTCTTGGCGTGCAGGATTTGCGTCGAGATGCCGGCGCCGGCGCCGATGAGGAGTGCCCAAATTGCAGCCTGCCAGGAGATCGCTGTTGCGTTGGACGTGGGGAAAAAGCGGAAGAAGAAGATCAGAATGATCGCGGCCGACAAAATCCCCGCAAAAGAGCCCCTGTTGGCGGCTTTTCTCTCTCCTTCGGCAACTATTCTCTCCTCTTCGGGGTCCTTTTTCGCCCCGCCGGGGTCGTCCTTGTTGCGACCCAAGAAAAGCCAGTGGATGGAGAACCACACCATGGTGAGCGGCGCGATGAATCGCTCGACGATGCATTCGAGGTCATGCGGCAGAGCGGGAAACGCAATCATAGGTTCGTCCAACTGAGGGGAAATACGGAAGAAGCGGATTATAGCGCGCTTTGTGGCCCAAACTGGGAATTTTTTTTGAAGGCCTCTGCTCGTGGCTGCGCATGCCGGAGTTGGATGCGGGCCTGCCGATGGCTCTGCCTACCCGTGCAACCTCGCTTCGGGCTGGGGGGTGTGTGCTAAGGTTCAAACCGTGAAAGTTGACGGGAGAGAGAAAAACGGCGCGGCGGCGATGGGGACGCGGCGATGGCTGCCGGGGCTCAAGGTGAAGGAGGGGTTTACGCGGCACCCGTTCGACGTGGAATTTGGGGTGAGGACGAGCGGGTTGGTTGCGGGGAGACATCTGAAGAGCGGGCATCGGCACGACCGACATAACACGGCTTACTACGGGGTTGCGCCCTCGGTGTTTCAGGCGCTGGTGAGGCGATGGCGGAGGACGGGGCCGGCGGGGGCGATGGAGGAGACCACGTTTGTGGATGTGGGAGCGGGGATGGGGCGGGCGGTGCTGCTGGCCTCGCAGCTCAGTTTCAAGGCGGTGGTGGGGGTGGAGCTGCATCCGACGCTGGCGGGGATTGCGCGCAAGAATATGGGGATTTGGCGGGCGGCGGGACGGGCGCGGGCGCCCATGCGCGTGGTCGAAGGGGATGCGGTGGACTTTGACCTGCCGGACGGGCCGGTGGTGGCGTTCCTGTTCAACCCGTTTGAGGCGGCGGTGATGCGGCGGCTGCTGAAGAGGTGGAGAAAGGATCTGGCGTGGCGGACGGGGGAGTTGGACGTTCTTTATGTGAACAATGAGCAGGAGGGGGTGCTGGAGGGCGAGCGAGGATGGATGCGGGTGTTTGAGGGGAAGGTGAGGCGGTCGAAGGCGGATGCGATTGCGGATCATCGGATCATGGCCAACCAGCCGGAGGGGGAATATGCATCGTCAAATTGGGAGGATTGCTCGATTTGGCGATTTGTGGGGTAGGGCGTCGGGGTTCGTGGTTTTCAAGAACGGGGCTTTGTGGGCTGGGATGGGAAAAGGCGAAAGCGGGGAATTCAACTGACTTTCACAGAGAAGATTTGACGAGACAGGGTTAGAGGGAGAAAGCTGTTTGCTGGGCCGTTCGCACATGCATTTGCAACGACAAATGAGGCAGGGTCTGGGTTTCTGAGGCAGGATCTGGACTTCTGGGGCAGGATCTGGATTTCGGAGGCAGCGTCTGGATTTCGGCGGTGGAAACCAATCGCCGGGGGAATGAGGCGCAGCAGAGAGCGGGCGCCCGTTGGAGCAGGACTTTGAAGGAACCGCACCTGATATTGGGATTGGGCGAGTTGTTGTGGGACGTTTTGCCGGAGGGGCCGCGGTTGGGCGGGGCGCCGGCAAACTTTACCGTCATGGCGGGGCGGCTGGGCAACCACGCGGTGCTGCTGAGCCGGATCGGGCGGGACGACCTGGGCAGGCTGGCGGTGGAGCGGCTGGACCCGCTGCCGGTGGACGCGAGTTCGCTGGAGGTGGACCTGGCGCATGAGACGGGGCGGGTGACGGTGCATTTTGCGGACGGGCAGCCGCATTACACGATTCACCAGCCGGCGGCGTGGGATTTTCTGGAGCTTTCAGACGAGTGGGTGCGGCTGGCGGAGCGGGCGAACGCGATCTGCTTTGGGTCGCTGGCGCAGCGGAGCCTGGAGTCGCGGCAGACGATTCAGACACTGGCGGCGCAGACTTCGTCGTCGTGCATCCGGGTGTTCGACGTGAATCTGCGGGCGCCGTTCTACTCCGGCGAGGTGATCCAGGAGTCGCTGGAGCTGGCGACGGTGATGAAGATGAACGACGCGGAGGTTCCGCTGGTGCTGGGGCTGCTGGGTTTGCCGACGGAGGATGGGGCGGGGACTGATCCGCTGCGAGTGGGCGCGGAGTTGCTGCTCAGGGAGTTTCCGACGCTGGAGATGGTGGCGGTGACGCGGGGCGGGCGCGGCAGCCTGCTGGTGACGCGGGAAGAGTGGCACGAACACGCTGGGATTCCAGTGAAGGTGGTGGACACGATCGGGGCGGGGGACGCGTTTACGGCGGCGCTGACGCATTACCTGCTGAGCGGGGCGGACCTGGCGACGTTGAACGAGGCCGGGAACCGGTGGGGTGGATGGGTGGCGTCGCAGTCGGGCGCGATGCCCGCGCTGGCGGACGAGGTGCGAGCCGGGATCGCCGCGGCGATCGAAGAGTGAGCGGGATGGCTGGAAGGCAGGCTGGGATTTGGCACCGGTTCGGGCGGCGCGGTGAATTAAAGTGGTTTCATTGTGATAGTCAACATAGCCAGACGCGCGCACGATCATAACTGGGAACTGGATCCGATCACGCGTTCGCTGTTGGATACGGATTTCTACAAGCTGCTGATGCTGCAGTTCATCTGGAAGCAGTTCCCCAGGACCAAAACATCGTTCACGCTGGTGAATCGCACGACACATGTGCGGCTAGGCGAGATTGTGAGCTTGGAGCAGTTGCGGGAGCAACTGGAAGAGACGCGCAGGCTCCGGTTCCACAAGTCGGAGCTGATCTGGCTGGCGGGCAACACATTCTATGGGCGGCGAGGGATCTTCGAGCCGGCGTTTCTGGAGTGGCTGGAGCGCGACTTCCGGCTTTCGGATTTCGATTTGTCGGTTGAGAACGGGCAACTCATCCTGAGGTTCCATGGGCTTTGGACGGAGACGACGCTGTGGGAGATCTATGCGCTGTCGGCCATCGACGAGTTGAAGACGCGGGCCAGTTTGAAGCGGCTGAGCGAGTTCGAGCTGGACATTCTTTATGCGCGGGCCAAGACCAAGCTGTGGGAAAAGATGGAGCGGCTGCGCGGCGTTCCGCGGCTGAGCGTAAGCGACTTTGGGACGCGGCGGCGGCACAGTTTTCTTTGGCAGGAGTACGTGGTGAAGGCCATGAGCGACGTGCTGGGCGCGAACTTTGCGGGCAGCTCGAATACGTACCTGGCCTACAAGCACGATCTGGAAGCGATCGGCACCAATGCGCACGAGTTGCCGATGGCGCTGGCGGCGCTGGCCAACGGCGAGGAGGAGCTGCGGACGGCGCAGTACCGCTTGCTTGAGTTATGGCAGCAGAGTTACCAGGGCGAGTTATTGATTCTGCTGCCGGATACGTTTGGGACGACGCAGTTTCTGGAGGGTGCGCCGGATTGGGTGGCGGACTGGACGGGTCAGCGCGTCGACAGCAAGGACCCGTACGTGGCGGGGGACGAGTATATCCAGTGGCTGGAGCGGCGCGGGCGCGATCCGCGGCGGAAGCGGCTGATTGCCTCCGATGCGCTCGATGTGGGACAGATTCTGGGGCTTCATGCGTACTTTGGCGGGAGACTGCTGAATGGGGCAACGCCGGGGGATTTCGAGCGGGCGAGCGACTTTGCGGATGAGCGGAAGTGGGTTGCCGACCGGCGGATTCGATTGAGCGCGGGATGGGGAACGTTTCTGACCAACGATTTTCGCAATTGCAATCCGCAGGGCGGGGATGAGTTCGACCCTGTAAGCCTGGTGTGCAAACTGACCGAAGTGGAGGGTCGGCCGGCGGTGAAGCTCTCAGATAATTATTTGAAGGCGATGGGGCCGGCGGACGAGGTGGAACGGTACCGGCGGGTGTTTGGAACGGCGGGAGTGGCAGAGACGCCGGTGGTGACGTGAGTTCCAGTGCAGAATGCCCTTGCATCTTAGGGGCAGTTGGCGTAGTATAGTGAGTGAGTACGCGCTCATTTGTTTCAGGAATGAGGTGGAGCGGGTGGCACGGCCCAGGAGTGACGACAAGCGTAAAGCGATTCTTGATGCCGCGCTTCGTGTTTTTGCGGAACGCGGCATTACCAGTGCGCCTACTTCTGCCATTTCCAAGGCGGCGGGCGTCGCCGAGGGGTCGCTGTTTACTTATTTCAAGACCAAGGATGAGCTGATGAACGAGCTCTACCTTGATTTGAGGCAGGAGTTCAGCCGTCACATCCCGGACTTTCCCCACGGAGGAGACACTCGTGCCCGGCTGCGGTACATCTGGGACAAGTATCTGGAGCTGGGAGCGGCGCACCCGGAACAATTGAAGGTTCTGGCTCACTTGCGGGCCTCCGGCAAGCTGTTCAGGGAGAACGAAACGGCCACCTTCGCGCTTCTTGAAGTAGTGAAGGCGACGGGTGAGGCGGTTGCGGGGAACGAGTTGCGCAATGCTCCTTCGGAGTACCTGGTGTTGATGTTGCGAGCGCTGGCGGAGATCACCGTCGAGTTCATCAACGCTCACCCCGAGTGTGCTGCGGTGTGCCAGGAGCTGGGATTCAAGATGCTTTGGAATGGGTTCGCAGGGGAGTAAGTTTTTGCTTGAAGATGAGTGAGTAGTCATTCAATTCATAGAGGCAGAAGATCGAAGAGGATATGTCGATAAACATTCAAGAACATATGTCACTCCAGGGATGGCAACCCGGCAACCTTCCACCCCAGGCCGGAAAACTGGCTGTGGTTACCGGCGCCGCCAGTGGGCTGGGCTATGAGATAGCGCTGGCGCTGGCGCAGGGATGCGCTGACGTGATCGTCGCCGGACGCAATGAAGCGAAGGGCCGCGAGGCGGTGGGAAAGCTTCGCATGCTGGCGCCGAAGGCGCTGGTGCGGTTTGAGAGGCTGGACCTGGCAAACCTGGCATCGGTGTCTGATTTTGCAGGGAGGCTTGGGACTGCGGGCCGTCCCGTGGACCTACTGGTGAACAACGCGGGGGTGATGGCGCTGCCCAAACGCCTGGTTACGGCGGATGGGTTCGAGATGCAACTGGGCACCAACTATCTGGGCCACTTTGCACTGACCGGACTGTTGCTGCCGTTGCTTCGGCTGAGCCGGGGGCCCAGGGTGGTGCAGGTGAGCAGCCTGGCTCATCGCTATGGCCAGATCCGCTTCGACGACCTGCAGGGGGAGCGCAGATACAGGCCCTGGGCGGCGTACTTCCAGTCGAAGCTGGCCTCGCTTCTGTTTGCATGCGAGTTGCAGAGGCGAAGCGACGCGCACCGGTGGGGCTTGCTGAGCAGCGCTGTGCATCCGGGTTTTGCGCAGACGGGTTTGTACGCGAATGGCCTGGGCGCGAGGAGTTTACTTTCCCGGCTGAGCCGGTCGCTGGGGAAAATGGTGAGCCAGTCCGCTGCCGACGGCGCGCTGCCCGCCTTGTTTGCCCTGGCCTCGGCAGATGCGCAGCCGGGCGGATTCTACGGCCCCGGTGGACTCTTTGAGTTTGCCGGGCCGCCCGCCGCGGCTTATGTCTTCAGGCGGGCGCGCGATCAGGCTGTGGCACGGAAACTGTGGCAGGTCGCAGAGCAACTGACAGGCGTGAAGTGGCCCGCTGACTGAAGGTGCGGATTGTGGAGAGCAAGCCGGGCCGGGCGGACCCAAGAGAGCCGTGAATAAGTCTTCACTGCGAGGAACTTTTCCTCGGGAGATCAATGGATGGGTTAGAACCCATCCCTACCAGGCTGGACCTACCCCCCGATGAGTTTCTCCGCAGCCTGCAAAGCCGTGCCCTTTCAAGACGCCGACTTATTCAGAGATTCCCACGCGCTCATCAAGGCGGTCATTGCAGCATTTCCAGGGCCTGCTTCGCGCCCGGATTCTGGGGTTGCAGGCGCAGCAACTCCTGCAACACTTCTCTGGCATTTTCCTTGTCGTTCTGCATCGTGTAGAGACGGGCAAGGTTGAGATAGGACTGATCGAAGTCGGGGGCGACGCGGATGCCGGTCTTGAATTGCTTTTCCGCTTTCGAGTAATCCTGCTCCCGGACGAAGAGAACGCCGAGATTGTTCAGGGCTTCGGGATAGTCCGGACGCAGGTCAATGGCCTTGCGCAAATAGTCCGATGCGAGTTGCAACTGGTTTTGCTGGGCATAAAGCATCCCGAGACTGTAGTTGACTTCAGGATCGCCGGGTTGAATCTTGAGCGCATGGCTCATGCATTCCTCAGCCTTCACAAAATCCTGCTGCCGGCGGTAGACATTGCCCAGGTTCAGGAGGGCGGTAGCGTATCCGGGGCGAAGGAGCAGCGACTGCTGAAAGTTCTGGATAGCATCTTCCGGGTGTCCTTGCTGGGCGGCCATCATGCCCAGATTGTTCCACGCTTCAGGGTAGTTGGGGCGAAGCTTCAAAGCCTGCTGAAGATAGTTGCGCGCCTCAGGAAAGTCATTTCTGCGCAGGCTGAGCGTACCCAGGTTGTAATACGCGTCGGGATCGTCCGGCTTGGCGGCGACGACTTCCAGAAAGGACTCCGCGGCCTGCGGCAGATAACCGTGCTGGAACATGGCCACACCGTAGGTAAAGTCATTGCGGAGAAACGCGCTCTGGTAGAGCATTCCAGGGAACGGAATCGCCTTCCGCATGCGATCCGGCGCCGTGGTGGGGACAGACTTGGCATCCTCCAGCAGGCGCTGAGGATCGATCGGCCCCTGATACACCTTGACGATCATGCCTTCTTTGTCCAGCAGGAAGGAGGTGGGAATCCCGAGGTCCCTGCGGCGGTCGAATAGGTGACGATAGATGATGTTATAAATGCCGGCTGCATCTTCGGTGGCAAAAAGGACCGGAAAGGAAAGCGCCTCCTGCGCGGCAAACGCCCGGGCCGCTTGAGTATCGGCCGGCTGGTTCACGTTTACGGCCAGGATTTGCAGTTGACTTGCGGCCAGCGCCGGCCGGCTGCGATGGAGAAGTCTCAACTGGTCGAGAGAGAGCGGCGCGGCAGTGGACCAGAAGTTGAGAAACACAAAGCTCCCACGCAAGGAGCGGAGTTCACGCATGTTGCCCGCCAGATCGGGCAGGGAAAACGCGGGCGCCCTCAAGGGGTCGATGAGCCATGTGTCAACCTGGGAAGGCAGCGGTTGCAACGTTGGCGGCGCTCCTGCCTGGGCGTAGCTTGACGTTGGCGCGGCGAAGGGTTTGGCCACAAATGTGGCGAAACCTTCTTCAATTTCGATTCTGTGGTTCACAGGGAGATCGGCAAATTGCTGGGAAAGGCCATTCGGCCAGCGGATTGAGGCCCGGACTTTACCTTCCGTGTTTCCCAAGCCAAAGAACAGCTCTTTGGAGTGCTGGGCCAGAAACCCGGTTCCAGCCTGAAGATACCTGGTCTGGCGCAGAGTCTCCGCTTCCACGGTGACTGCCGCCCCGATGGCGTCGCGATTGCTTGTATGTCCTCGCAGGCGGAATGCAATGGAGTGGCCAATGTCCTTCATCGCATTGTGCAATATCCGGAGTTGAGGAGCGTTGCGATTCTTGAGGATGACTTCCAGCCGTCCATCGTGGTCAAGATCGGCGAGAACAAAGGTGCGGCTATCCTCAATGAAGTCCAGCCCGACGGGGCCGGAGACCTCAGAAAAAGTGCCATCGCGATTGTTGGCGAACATGACGTTTCTGGCATAGCCATGCCACGTGGAGTCGGAGCGGATCAATTCGTTGATGGCGTTCCATCCATGCTCGTAAGCGAGCGAAGGGGTAGCGTCCTCAGAGGATTTGGCCACCACCTGGCGCCAGAAGAAGCTGGCGAGGTCGTTGCCGTCGAGGGCGGAGATGTAGCCGTTGGCGACATAGAGGTCAGGGTATCCGTCGTGATCGAAATCCCAGAAATCCGAGGACCAGGACCAACGGCCCATTTCAACGCGGGCCTGGCGGCCGACGTTTTTGAACGTTCCGTCGCCCTGGTTCCGATAGAGGGCATTGCCGCGCGCGTGGCGCTGGTAGAGTTCGCGGATATTCTCCGGGGCGTTTTGGTGAAACTGCTTTTGTTCCGAGACCCTTTGTCCGGCGGCCTCCCACATGCTGGGAACGTAAATATCCTGGAGTCCGTCGTTATCGAAATCGGACCAACAGCAGCTCATTCCGGCCCCCACGTCCTCGATGTGGGCCTCGCGTGAGGCAACGGTGAAGGTTCCATTGCCGTTGTTGCGATAAAGCTGCGAGCTGCCGAAATCGTTGGCAACAAAAAGATCGGGTAATCCGTTGGAGTTGGAATCGCCCCAGGCGCACGCGAAGCTGTAGCGGTCGTTATCGGCGTTCAATCCCGCCGCCTCCGTGGTCTCGACAAAAGTCGCGTTCCCCTCGTTGTGGAACAGGCAATTGGGCGGACCATTGCGGGCATCGTAATAGGGGATTGGATAGTGATACTGGTCGAGGCCGAGGTAGTACATATACGTGCAGAAGTAAATATCGAGGCGTCCATCGCGATCGTAGTCGGCTACGGCGGCGTGCGTGAAGGTTCCCTGAGGAGGACGTGCAAACCTGAGGGCATCGCGCTTGATGGAGAAGGCGCCGTTGCCTTGATTGAGGAAGAGCAGGGGACCGGTGCCGCAAACGACGAGCAGGTCCTGGAGCCCCCGGTTCTGAAAGTCGGCGAACAGAGCGCAGGCGGTACTGTCGAGCACGCCGACGCCGGATTTTTCCGTTACGTCTTCAAAGGTTCCGTCACCGCGGTTGCGGTAAAGCCGGTTTGGCAGTCCGGCCGGCTGGCAGACATAGAAGTCATCGAAGCCGTCATTGTCGAAGTCGCCCGCCGCCACGCCATTGTTGGAATAAACGTCGATGCCGATGGCGCTGTCCATGACCGTGCGCCAGTAGTCGACGCCGCGAAGCATCTGCCGGGAGTAGGATTCAGCTCCGCCAAGAGCCTGCGGAGTGACGTCGAGAAAGGCTTGCCCGCGGGTGATGCCGAGGGTTTCTTCGCCAGCCTCCCACCGGCTCGCTGTCCACACTTGCGATGGATCGCGCGACCACTCGGTGCGCCATGATCCAACCCGCTCTTCGCGTCGCTCATCGTTGCCGCCGGCGACGATGTCATATCGGATTTCCAGGCGAACCGTCAGCGGAGCGGCGGCGATCTGCTCGATGCCGTAGATTTCGAATTCCGCGGTTTCCACCCGCGAGACGTTCCCCAGCCAGCCCTGGAGTTCCAGGAGAAATCGCTCGCGCCCGGAAACGGCACTGGCGGCAAACTGCCTTCGCACCACATCGATTCCGTATCCGGAACGCAGAGGGATTTCCCTGGTTGGAGTCAGCGGGGAAGCTTCGATCAAGGGGTGCAGCGACTGCGCCAGGGAGGAAAGGCCGCGGACGGATGCCTTGAGAGCCTGGCTCCATTGTTTGAGGAGGAGCTCAATTTCAGAAGCATATTTCTCGGTGATGTACTCGTCCGAACCGGGAGGGACAAGGCGGAAAACATCCGCCAGAGGAGATTTTGCCGGATAGTGGGGCGTCAAACGAAGATCGGAGAAAGGGAATTCGGGGTTGCGACGGGGGAGAAGCTCAGGGGGCTCGAATAGCAACGAGGAACCGTAAAACGGTGACGGACGCAGGAGCAGGGGCGCCAGGCCTATGCTCTTGAGGAGTGTCCGCCGGGACAGGCCTCGATGGTCTCTTTTGTGACGCGTCATCCTGAAGGGTTCCGTGTAGGAGGCAAGGTGCCCGCAGGATAGCACCCTGGCCAGAAGTAGACCAAATCGCTGCGATGGGAGCGTGAAGGCCGCCGTCAAGCCATCCAGGCGCGCAGCGCGCCGGCGAGCCGGCCAAGCGGGACGGGCTCGGTTTCCTTCCAGAGGCCAAATTCTGGTGGAGCGACCACGTAGGCCTGGGAAAGGCTCTCGGCCACGCAGACGCACACGGTGGAGCGCTGGTATTCCGGGTAACGATAGGCGGCCAGCCACACGTAGAGGGCCAGCATGCGCGCGTCCACGGCGCTCCCCGGCAGGTCGTCGATGGCAGGGAGGGGATTCACCTGATCCGGGTTGTCGAACACGGCCACGCCGGTAAACGGTTTGGGCTTGCTGCGCACGCCGAATTGTGCCGCCAGGAAGGAAGGCCGGGCGCGGCGAAACGCTTCAGAGGCGGCCCATTCCACGAAGGAGTTGCCAAAGATCACGGCGCCGTTTCCGGTGAGATAGAGCGAGCGCAGGAACTCGCGAATGGCGGGGTCCGCGGCTACTTCAGGAGGACACCATGGGGTGACGTCGACTTTGCGCAGGCGATCGAACACCGCGTCGGCATCGGCAAGGTCTTTGCGCATGGTGTTCATTTCGTGCGAAAAGCTCTGACGGTAGAGATCCAGCCTCCCGTTGCTCAGCAAAATAGCTCCTGACGCAGCCGTGCCGGCAGTCTCCGGCGCGAGAAGGGCGTCAACCAGGCTCCTTCCCGCATCCACCACCCAAACGTCCGCCGGCGCAGCTTCGGGACGGCTCCGGGCAAGATCCAAGAGGCCTCCAGACCGCAAACCGGCCGGGTTGGGCGTGCCGGCCAAAAGCAGCTCCAATGCGCTGTTGTGCTCACCGGTTAGCCCAAGATCGAGTTGCACAGGCCGGCCGATTCCCTGCCATCTTTGCCAAACGCTTGCCGCATCGACCTGGAGAGGCTGCGGAATATCAAGCAGAACCAGCCGGTTTCCGGATTTGGCTGAGGCGTTGTTCGCCTCGCGGACATGCGCGTCCGCGGCGTCGAAGACCGCCTGCACCGCCTGCCGCCAATGCTGAAAGTAGGGTGAACTGGCCAGTTGAGAGGAGTTCTGGATGGTCTGTTCGGTGGTCGAGAACTGCCAGTTCCGGACGCCCATCTTCTCTTCGAGTTCGACCACCTCGTGAAAGAGGGCGGTGGACTGCTCCTCGTTCAAGCTTGCAACATAGAGGAGCAGCCTTTCGGTCGCCTGCCTTTCATTTGGGAACAGGTTGACCCACTGGTTGAGCTGCTGATTGACGAAGGGGAGAAAGGTGAGCGGAATGCGTTTGAGCAGGCCCTTGCTTAAAGCGTCCTGAATATCCCCCGGCAACTTGTCCTCGATGCGCATAATTCCTTTCTGGCTCAGAGGTCTTGCCCCGGCCGGAATCGATTCCGGCCGGGGCGCGCAATCTGCCTGTCATGTGGCGCGCTGAGCATTGTCTGCCGCACTTCCAGTCCAAAAACCTCGCCACTTGCCCATAAAGCCCGGGGCGGTTCTTCGGCTACCCGCTAACCGCGAATCTCTCCGATCGCTCGGCCTTGCGAATCCAGAGGCGGGCAACCGAGCAGGTCCGCGAGGGTGGGACACAGATCGATGTGGTGAATGGGCCGCTCGACGATTTGAGGCTTGTCGACAGCCGCCCCCAGCGCCATCATCCAAGTGTCACGGGTTGAATCCATGTTGGCGCGATGATTGAAGAATCCGTTGGTCGATGAACCATCGGGATCCCGTCCGAATTCGGGCAGAATCACCATAGTCGTCTTGCCGCGGTAGTCAGGGTTCGTTTCCACCTCCTGCCAAAGTTGGTAGGCAAGGCGGTCTGCCGTTCGGATGCCCGAAACGTGGAGAGCAAACGAACCGAAGTGCGCCGCTTCCACGTCGGAAAAAGCCACCACCAGCACTTGCGGCGCGAACTTGCGCATGACCTCGCGACTCATGAAAAAGGTCAGCTCGTCCCCGGAGGTGGGGCCTCCACCGCGGACAAAACTGGCGATAGCGGTTTCGATGCTGCCGCGCACGCGGGGATCGAGCCGGTCGGAGGCGTCGAACACGTTCCAGCCCAGCCCTTCGTAGTTGCTCCCTTCCATCGCGCTTTCCAGTTCGGCCTCCACCTTGCTCCGGTCCGCCATGTTTGCGGTTCGTCCGTTGCGCAGGGCGTCGACTACAGCCATGAGCATCAGTTGCTTGGGAAACACCACGTTGGCCCCATACGCCGGGCCATAGTTTGAATCGGAGCTTGCGCCGATCAGGCTGGTGAGGGCTTTATTGCTTGCTACAACCCAGGTGTCACTGCGATCGACGCCGAGTCCCTTGCGGAATTGTTCAAACAAGGTGGGCGTGGTGGGGGCCAGCTTCCCCCAGTCGTCCACGCGTTGCCAGTTGCCGGTGAGGATGCTGGAAATGGCGTTGAAATGCGCGGTCACGCCTTCGTTGCGCGCGTGAAGGTAAAAGAGCGACCTGGGCAGCAGGTCCGCTGAGAGGTGGGGTATGTTGACCATCCCCTGGGGCGAAAAAGTCTCATCGCGGCGCACACCGCCCACGATGACCACCACGATTTTGTGTCCTGAACCGGCTTGAACGCGCGGACCCTGGCCAGCTCGCGCCGTGGGAAGCAGAAGGCCAGCCATCAGCATTCCCGCTCCGCGCAGGAAGGTCCGCTTGGAGTGGTCCACAAGGGATCCAGGATCGACCACGAATGGGGAGCCAATCTCAGCGCCAGGGCAAAGTCCGTTCTCCATAAGCAAACCTCGTGAGGGAGACTTCACTGGGAGTCCAGCCTTGTTCCAGGACGTCGGACCAAGTCTGGGCGGATTATATTCGCCGGACCATCTCTTATCAATGCAAGCCACGAATCCGGTCTGCTTGATTGATGTAAGCAATTGATCTTGCTCGACTTGTATTGGGACAGGAGGGCCGTGATCCAGGCGTGGAGCTTGCCGACCGGGAGGAATCCGCGGGCCTGAAGACAGCCATCTGCAACTTTCGGTTGACAAGAATAAGAGGATGTACTAGTGTTTTTCCGACGTTGTTGTAACCGTTTACAGCGGCACTCTGCGTAAGCGCTTACTACAGTCCGTCAGCGTGGTCGGTTTCTTCCGCGGGCAATCACCGGAACGAAGATCGCGGAAGAACCCGGAGACAATCACCGAAGAAACGCAGACAATCCTGAAAAAACGGAGGAAATTCGGATGGGCCTTGATCGCAATGCCGTCAGTTGGGCAAGAGCGTTTGGCTGCTTCGCCCTCGCATTTCTGTGCCTCCTCCTGGTCCCAAGCCGGTACGCATTTGGCCAGGTGGATGAAGGAGCAATCTCTGGAACGGTTCAAGATAGCACCGGCGCGGTTGTTCCCAACGCGCGGGTGATCCTCGTGAATACGGACCAGGCCATAACCTCGGAAACCAAAACCAGCAACAGCGGTGAATATTTCTTCTCCCCAGTCAGAATCGGGAACTACACCGTGTCCGCCACCGCGAGAGGTTTTGCCAAGACTACCCAGGAGAACCTGGTGGTGGCCGTCGGGGAGCACCTGCTGGTCAACGTTCAACTCAAACCGGGCGCCGCGACGGAAACCGTTGAGGTGTCAACCGCGCCGCCGCTGCTGCAGACCGAAGAAGCGTCGGTCGGGCAGGTAATCACCCAGGAGAGCGTGAACAGTCTGCCTCTCAACGGGCGCAACTTTACTTTCCTTGCCCAGCTTGGCGCCGGCATGCAAACGCCGCAAGCCGACACCCGCGGCAATGCGGCCTCGGGCGCATTCTCCGCCAACGGCCTGCGCCCCGCGCAGAACAACTACCTGCTGGACGGCATCGACAACAACTCCAACGCCGTCGACTTCCTCAACGGCACCAACTTTGTCATTCTTCCTCCGCTGGACGCGATCCAGGAATTCAAGGTCCAGACAGCGGACTTCAGCGCCGAACTGGGCCGTTCCGCGGGCGCGGTTCTGAACGCCACCATCAAGTCCGGCACCAACAGCCTCCATGGCGCGGCCTGGGAGTTTTTCCGCAACGATAAACTCGATGCCGCGGACTGGTTTGAAGACAACGGCGGAATCAAGAAGGGCGAGCTGCGCATGAATCAATTCGGCGTGTCCGGCGGCGGCCCCATCATCAAGAACAAGATCTTCTTCTTCGGCGATTACGAAGGTCTGCGCCGCGTCCAGGGCACGGCTTCCACCGGCACGGTTCCCACCGCGCTGGAACGGAGCAGCGGCTTCACCAATCTCTCCGACATCCTCACCCAGTCGGCTGGTGCGGCCAGAACGGACATCCTGGGACGCTCCATCATGCCCGGCACAATCCTCGATCCTGCCACCACGCGCTTTGTTGCAGCGGGAACAGTGGATCCGGTTTCCGGCCTGACCAATAACACCACCAGCGACGGTTATGCGCGCGATCCGTTCGGCACCTGCGCACCCAGCACCATGACCTTTACCACCTCCTGCAACCTGAATCAGCTGCCTGCCGGCCGCGTCGACGCCAACGCCGTCAAGCTGCTGGGCCTCTACCCGGCGCCGACATCCGGGTTGGCTACTTTCACATCGAGCCCCAATCTGTTCGAGCATAAGAACGCCTACGATATGCGGTTCGATTTCAACCCCACCCAGAAGGAGCAGGTATTTGTTCGATTCAGCTATGCGGATGACCCGCAGTACATTCCTGGCATCTTCGGCGGCATAGCCGATGGCGGCTCCTTCGACCAGGGCCTCCAGACCGCAAAATCCGATCAGGCCGTGGCGGGCTGGACCCACGTGTTTACTCCCAACACCATCAACCAGGTGCGCGCGGGATTCGCCCACCTCCACACCACGCGCTTCGGACCGGAAGGCACCGTGATGGGCATTCCGGCGCAATACGGAATCCAGGGCATCCCGCAGTTGACTGAGAACGGCGGCCTTCCCGCCATCGATATCACCAATCTGGCCACCCTGGGCAGCAACGACTACCTGCCTTCGGACGAAGTCAGCCAGACTCTTCAGGTGACCGACGACATCACGAAGATTTTCGGCAAGCACAGTTTCAAGGCGGGCGTTGAACTCCAGCACGTGAAGTTTTCCACCCTGCAGCCGGCCAGTTCGCATGGCCAGTTCGACTGGAACGGCACCTTCATGGATATTCCCAACCTGAGCGCCACCACCGGTGGCCTTCCGCAAATCCTGATCCCCGCCCAAGCGGCTCCGGCCACCATCGCGGGAAATCCCAATCCCAATGGATTCAGCTATTCCGGCGGCTCCGACAGCGTATGGATCTCCAACATCGGCAAGACCTACGATGAAAAGGAATACAGCGCTGTTTACCTGCAGGACGACTGGAAGGTCACTCCCAAGTTGACCCTCAATCTCGGCATCCGCTGGGACAAATTTGGTCCCATCAATGAGACCAATGGCGGCCAGGGCAACTTTGTTCCCTCCTACTTCGGAGCGCCCACCTTCCTGATCCCTGCCTCCGGCAAGGACAACCGGACTTTGTCCACCGGGAATGGAGTTGCAAATGCGGCTACGCCGGGCAGCAGCGGTACTTGCCTGGGCGTCGGTTGCTGGGGCTTTATCGACCTGCTGGCCAAGGATGGCATCAACCTCAGCCTCACCGACGAATACGGGAAAGGCCTGCTCCAGACGCCGGACACCAACCTTGCGCCCCGCGTAGGCTTCGCGTATCAGGTGGATCCGAAACTGGTCGTCCGCGGCGGGTTTGGACTCTTCTTCAACTCCTTTGAGAACCAGGGATATGGACCCAACATCGGCGAGAATTATCCCTTCCAGTACTCCTTCGGGTATGGCACCAGGGCAGCTCCGAGCGAACCGAAACAGGCATCCCAGGTGGCGCCCGTCAGCTACGGCACTGCGTTTGCCGGCTGCGCCACGGCAGGTCCGGGTGGAACGGCAAGCCTGGAGGCCGGCGCATCCTGCACTACCTTTACCCCGGCCTTTGTGAACGCCGATGGCCTGGGCTTGCAGGGACTGCAGTTCAACTACCAAACCCCCCGCACCTACAGCGCCAACCTCACCTTCCAATACTCAATCACGCGCTCCTTGTCCGCGACGGCATCGTATGTGTTCACCGATGGCCAGGATCTTCAGGCGGGCACAGGAACCAACAACGTAAGTGCGATCTTCCCGTCCGGAACAAGCACATCTCAGGTGGATTCGTCCGGCAAACCACTGCCCGGAATGGAGCCGTTCCCGGACTTTGGCGGCGGCAGCTACCAGGCCAACGTAGGAAACAGCCAATACCACGGCCTGCAAACCAAGCTCGAACAGCAGTTCGCGAACGGGCTCACTTACCTCCTCACCTACACCTTCTCGAAGACCCTGTCTGACGCCGGCGACTTGCTCAACGGCGGCAGCAACGGCGGGTGGCGCGCTCCCTCCGTCCCTGGCCTTGGACCCAAGTTCGATTGGGGTCTGGCCGACTTCAACATCAAGCAGGTGGTCCACTTCAGCGGCGGCTATGAGCTACCCTTCGGCAAGGACAAGCGCTTCCTGAACCAGGGCGGGGTTGCCAATGCAGTGATCGGTGGGTGGTCCTTCAACTGGATCGCCACGCTCCAGGGCGGCCAACCTCTCAACATGGGTTGCCCCACCGGGACGACCTCCGGAACCGGCTGCAACGATCTCCGGGTTGCCGGACAGAGCCAGCAACTTGGAATCAAGTCGAAGACCATCAACGGCGCCCTCAGGCCGTTCTGGCTCGGAAACGCGGCAGCCTTCAACCAACCCTGCCAGTTGGGGCCGGAAGGTCCCATCCCTGGCTCACCGGCCGGATGCGTACCTCTGCAAGGCGAAACCGCTTTGGGAAGCACCGGCGGCGGGCAGACCGTTACACCGGGATTCCATCGCCTCGACTACTCCATGTTCAAGGCGTTCAAGCTGAACGAACGCTTCTCCATGCAGTTCCGGGCTGAGTTCTTCAACATCCTCAACCATCCGAACTTCAATGCCCCAGGATTCGGCGGCAACGGCGTCGTGTCCATCGGGGGCTCGACCAACTTCAACGATCCTCACTTCGGCGAAGTTGGATCCACTCGCGATGCTCCCTACGATCCGAGGCAGATCCAGTTTGCTCTGAAGCTGTACTACTGAGCTAGAATGAATAGGCCCCGGGAAGGCGCGCCTGTTGGGTGCCTTTCCGGGGCTTTCTTCTGCGTAGCGCTTTGCTCACGCGGCGATCGGGGAGGGGGACTGTGAGCAAGAGGCTTCGGTTTCGGCTGGCGATTCTTTCCTCTCTCCTGGTCTGTGCGGCGTTTGCGGCAGCCCAAGACAGCCAGCAGCAGAAGCTGGACCGCGAGTTTCAGTCGGCGGTGGCGCAATACGACGCTGGGCGATACGCAGAGGCAGCGGCGCAACTCGAGGACCTTTTGCCCAGCGTACCCAACAGCTTTGAAGTCCATGAACTCCTGGGACAGGTCTACGCCTCACTCTCGCAGGATGCAAAAGCCATCGAACACCTGCAAGCGGCGGTGCGATTGAAGCCGGATTCGGCGCCTGCCCGGACCAATCTGGCGGCGAGCCTCTCGCACTCGGGAAAAACTGAATTGGCCGGGGAACAGTTCCGCAAGGCGCTCGCGCTGGAACCCAGGAATTTTGACGCCAATCACAACCTGGGTGAGTTTTACATTCAATCCGGAAAGATGGCGGCTGCGCTTCCCCTTCTCGAACGGGCACAGCGCATTGACCCTTCCTCCTACGACAACGGCTACGATCTGGCGATGGCCGATCTTCTTACTGGGCGGCTCGCCGCGGCGAGGCAGCTTGTGCAAAGCCTGCTCAAAAAAAAGAACACCGGAGAACTGCACGACCTGCTGGGCCAGATTGAAGAGAAAGACGGGAAGTTTGTTGCCGCGGTGAACGAGTTCGAGATCGCCGCTCACCTGGATCCGAGCGAGGAGCACCTGTTCGATTGGGGAAGCGAGTTGCTTCTCCACAGAACGTACGAACCGGCCATCGAAGTCTTTGAGGAAGCTGCCCGGCGTTACCCGAATTCCTCCCGGCTGATGATCGGGCTGGGCTTGGCGCTGGACTGGCGGGGCAAGTACGACGAAGCGGTCAAGGCCCTGCTCACCGCTGCCGACCTGGACCCTTCCGATGCCCGCTGTTACCTCTTTCTCTCCAAGGCCTACGACAGTTCTCCGAACCAGGCTGAGGACGTGATCCAGAGATTCCGCCGTTATGCCGAGCTGCAGCCTGGCAATGCGCTGGCTCAGTATTATTACGCGACGAGTTTGTGGAAGGGAAAGCGGGTTGGAGACGCCAGCCTGGACCTGCAGGCGGTGGAGTCCCTGCTCAAGAAGTCCATCGCGCTGGATGAGACGCTTCCCGAAGCTCACGTGCAACTGGGCAATCTGTACGCCGACCAGCATGAGTATGCCAAGTCCATTCCGGAGTATGTGTGCGCACTGCAACTGAATCCGAATCTTCCCGACGCCCATTACCGCCTTGGACAGGACTATGTTCATATCGGACAAAAGGACCAGGCACAGAAGGAATTCGAGGTTTATCAGCGGCTTCGGGCCAAGCATTTGGCCGAAGTCGACAAGGAGAAGGCAGAAGTGCAGCAATTCGTTTATGCAGCGAAGGCCGACGCTTCCGCAAGACATTGATAGAGCCAGCGCCGCTGTCTCCGCATTTTCCTGGGCAAAGGAGCCTAATGGATCGTCGCGATTTTCTCAAGGCCACTGGAACCATTGTTGCCGGCGCAACTGTTGCCTCGGGCCTGCCTGCCGCCGGCTATGCCGCCGAAGCCCCCACCGCAACGGGACGCATCGTGTTGCCCATCAACCGCAATTGGCGCTATAACTCCACCGCCACGCCAGCGGCCCGCGGCCGGGAATTCGACGACAGCGGCTTCGCCCGTGTCACCGTGCCGCACACCAATCTCCGCGTACCGTGGCACAGCTTCGATGAGAAGTCCTACGAGTTCGTCTCCATTTATCGCCGCCGCTTCCGCCTGCCCGCCGTGGCGCGCGTCCAGCGCGTCTTCGTCGACTTTGAAGGAGTCATGACCGCCTCCACGGTCTGGCTCAACGGTGTGAGGCTGGGCGAATACAAGGGAGGCTTCACGCCTTTCTCCTTTGAACTCACCTCCCATGTCGATTTCGACCGCGACAACGTTCTCGCAGTGGAAGTGGACTCCAGCGAGCGACCGGACATTCCGCCCTTCGGATACGAGGTCGACTACCTCACATTCGGCGGCATCTATCGCGAGGTCTCCCTGCGCATCGTCTCGCCCACGTTCATCGAGAACATCTTCGCGCAGCCCAGGGACGTGCTGTCAAGCCACCCGGCACTCGATGTGCAGTGCTTCGTCGAACATCCTGAGCCGTCCGCCGATCTTCACGCATCCGACGCCGCGCTCACCCTGGAAGCCGCGCTGTACGACGGCAAGCGGCTGCTGGCCAAGACCGCGCAGGAATTGCCGCCGCCTGCCGAGACGTCAGAGGGCCACACGCTGCACCTCGACAAGCTTGGCGCCATCCAGCTCTGGGATTTGCGTTCCCCCAAGCTCTACCGCGTGGAGGTGCGCCTGCTGCGCGGCACGGATCTGCTGGACCACGACACGCGTCGCATCGGCTTCCGCGAGGCGCGCTTCACGCCGCAGGGCTTTTCGCTCAACGGCACGGTCGTCAAACTGCGCGGCCTCGACCGCCATCAGACGTTCCCATGGGTAGGCCAGGCCATGCCCGGCCGCGTGCAGCGCCGCGATGCCCTCATCCTGCGCAAGAACCTCAAGTGCAACATCGTCCGCACCTCGCACTACCCGCAGTCGCGCCACTTCCTCGACGCGTGCGACGAGATCGGCCTGATGGTCCTCGAAGAGATCCCCGGCTGGCAGCATATTGGCGATCTGGCCTGGCAGGACATTTCAGTCGACAACGTCCGCCGCATGATCCGCCGCGACTGGAACCACCCCTCCATCATTCTGTGGGGCGTGCGCATCAACGAGTCGCGCGACAACCACGACTTCTACACCCGCACCAACGCCATGGCTCACCAACTCGACCCTACGCGCCAGACTGGTGGAATTCGCTACTTCCAGGAGTCTGAGTTCCTGGAAGACGTCTTCACCATGAACGACTTCGGCTGGCCGCTCAAGGCGCCCAATCATCCCCTCTATCTAATTACCGAGTTCGTCGGCCACACCTACCCCACCAAGACCATTGACAACATCGAGCGGCTGCGCGAACACACCGTGCGCCACGCGCGTGTCCACGACCAGTTGGCCTCCGATCCGCAATACGCGGGCGGGATCGCCTGGTGCGCCTTCGACTACAACACGCACAGCAACTTCGGCTCCGGCGACCGCATCTGCTACCACGGCGTCACCGACATCTTCCGCGAGCCCAAGCCCGCCGCCGGCTTTTACCGCTCGCAGTGCGACCCCGACGAGGAGATCGTCCTGGCGCCTGCCTTTCACTGGGCGCGCGGTGATGAGAGCATCGGCTTCAGCAGGGCCCTGGTCTCGTCCAACTGCGATCACCTCAAGTTCTACGTCAATGGCGCGCTGATCGCCGAGGCCGATCCCGACCGCAAGCAGTTCCCGCACCTCAAATACCCACTCTTCACCGCCGAACCAAGCCACACCCGCGACGTAGGCTGGGGCGATCTGCGCATCGACGGCTACATTGAGGGCAAGCAAGTCATCTCGCGCAGTTTCTCAGGCAAGGGCATCGATCAGAAATTCACGCTGCTGCCCGACGACACTACGCTCATCGCAGATGGAGCGGACACCACCCGCGTCGTGCTGCGCGTCACGGACGAATTCGACGCCATCCGCCCGTTCGCCAACGACGCCATCGGCTTCGAACTCACCGGCCCGGCCGAACTCATCGGCGACAATCCCTTTGCGCTCATTGGCGGCACCGGCGCCATCTGGATTCGCGCTACGGAACAACCAGGCAAGGTGCGCCTCACCGCCCATCACCCCATCCTCGGCGCCCAACACATCGAGTTGGAGATCACCCCCGCCGCGGCTGAAGGGGCCTGACGCCGCACGCGGCGGTTCCGCATAGAAACCCTTGCCACCGTCCCGATGCAGCGGCATCGCACCAGGACGGTGGGCAGGCGTTGGTGGGGATTTGCAGAGGTTCAGCAGGCAAGCTCGGGAGACCAATGCCGTATCTTATCGATCTCGCCTCAACAGCTCGCTCCAAAGTCGACTAACCTTCTTGGCGCAGCGATAAGCACGGCATTGCACAGAATGCGTTCCGCGAATCTGCTGTCGCGTTGGCAGCAAAGAGTTGTTCCTCTTACAGCCCGATGGAGGCATTGTTTCTTGTCGGAATTGAGGTTACGCTGCGGGGAGCTGTTTGCTCCCGTGGTGCCCGGCGCGAGTGTGGACGCTGCTGAAGGTAAACTATAAAATGCCGCTTTAGTCCCCTATGGCGGTGTTGGAGGTCACGAATGCCCGATGAAAGCTATCTGAGCTCTCAACAAAAGCGGCGTGTGGTCCTCACCGGCCTGACGCTACTGGTTGTTCTACTATTCTCGATTTGGCTTCTACCCTTCAAGAGAAGCGCGTCTGCAAGCGTAGCACGCCCTGAATCCCTGCCAGCCTCGCAAAACTCAGAACCGGCAAAGTCGCCTATCTCCATCGACTATCCGGAGGACGGCTCTATTTTTCCTCCCGGCATCACATCGCCCACATTCATATGGAGGGATGCAGAAGCTACGTCCTGGCGAATCACCATATCCTTCGCCAGCAAGGCGCCGGCAATCCACGTGCAATCCAATGGGGAACGGATGCATGTGGGCGCAATCGACCCGGAGTGCGTTTCCGACACCAACGAGCTACCAAAGCTAACTCCGCAGCAAGCGGCATCCTGGATCTGGACTCCCGATCGAGCTACATGGTCGGCCATGCAGGTCCGATCGACGGGGCAGCCGGCCACGGTCACGATTACCGGCTATCGCAATGGCCGCATCGCTTCTTCCCCAGTGCACATTGCATTCTCAACATCGAAAGACCCGGTGGGCGCACCTATCTTCTACCGTGATGTCCCGCTGATGCCCACCGAGGGCAAGGACGGGATAGTTCAACCCCTTCCCAATTCCGCGATCCATCTCATTCAGTGGCGTCTTCGCGATATTCGCCGCATGGAGAGCCGCACCGTTCTCAAGAATATGCCCACCTGCGCCAATTGCCATTCCTTTTCCGGCGACGGAAAGACGATGGGTATCGACATCGATGGTCCGGCCAACGACAAGGGCCTGTATTCCATTGCGCCTGTACGACGCCATATCTCGATTCAGAACAAGGATATCGTGCAGTGGAACAGCGACGGACAGGTCGGTCAGACGCGAGTGGGCTTCATGTCCCAGGTCTCTCCAGACGGCCGATTCGTAGTTAGCACCTTTGCCGGCCCATCCCTCGACGTTCCCAAGACCTATTACGTGACCAATTTCAAAGACTACCGCTTTCTCCAGGTCTTCTATCCCACGCGGGGCATCCTGGAGTGGTACAACCGCGCTACAGGGCTGCGTCAGCCATTGCCTGGCGCCGACGATCCGCACTACGTGCAGACGGACGGAGTATGGAGCCCCGACGGCAAGACCATCGTGTTTGCGCGAGCCGTGGCACGGGATCCGCGTGAACCGGGCCAGCCGCCGGCAACCCGCGCCAACGATCCCAACGAGACTCAAATTCAGTACGATCTTTACCGCATCCCATTCAATGACGGGAAGGGAGGCACGCCCGAGCGCATCGTGGGAGCCTCGCAGAATGGCATGAGCAACAATTTCCCCAAGGTTTCGCCGGATGGGCGCTGGATTGTTTTCGTTCAGTGCCATAACGGCCAGCTCATGCGGCCAGACAGTCAACTTTACATCGTTCCCTTCAGCGGAGGCGTAGCACGCCGGTTGCGCGCCAATACTCCGCTGATGAATTCGTGGCATAGCTTCTCGCCCAACGGCCGCTGGCTGGTCTTCTCCTCCAAGGCCCGCTCGCCATATACCCAGATGTATCTCACGCACATAGACGCCAACGGCAATGACAGCCCCGCCATCCTGATCGACAATGCAACCGCCGCCAACCGCGCAGTGAACCTTCCCGAGTTTGTTAACATCGCCGGCGACGGGATCGAGGACATTCAAGTCCCCGCTGTCGATGTTTATAAGTTGATCGATCAGGCGACACAACTTCAGAAACAAAATGAATACCTCCAGGCCCTGGCAATCTGGCGAAAGGCTTTGATACTCGATCCCGACGGCGCAAGAATTCACAACGATATGGCAGTTGACCTTTATCTTCTGGGCAACACGGAGGAGGCGTTCGAACAACTTCGCCAAGCCATCCGCATCAATCCATTGCTTGTGGAAAGTCACTACAATCTCGGCAGATTCCTGTTGCAGCAAGGCCATCCTGATCAGGCATTGCCCGAACTGGAAAGTACAGTTACTCTCAGTCCACGATTTACATCTGGAGAGCAGGCCTTGTTCAATGCCTACCTCGCTCTGGGCAAGGACGCCGACGCTCTTGGCCTCTGGCACAAGGCGCTCACTCTTGAGCCCAACAACGTGACTGCTTTGGTTGACGCCGCCCGGATCCTGGCAACCACGGCGGACGCTGCACTGCGTAACGGCACTGAAGCTGTTGCACTTGCCAGCAAGGCCAACGAACTAACATCGGGAGGCAATCCGAGTGTACTCGACGCTCTTGGCTCAGCTTATGCCGAGGCCGGTCAATTTCCGCAGGCACTCACTTTCGCAAATCGCGCCTTGGAACTGGCAGTTGGCAAGGGAGACGGCGCCATGGCTGAAGCGATCCGCGGCCGGATACACCTCTACATGACCAACACGCCTTACCGCAAGTAGCGGCTATCGGATTTTACAAGCGCATGCAAAGGCTCAGGCCGGCAACTCTTGTTGCTCACTCCGTAAACTGAGAGGCATTCGGTACAGTCGCCGCGGCGCCTCAAGAAGCCCTTGGAGAAGCAGCGGGACGAGTAGAACCTTGAGCATCCACTGGTTGAGGCCGGAGGGGAGGTCCGCGGACTCTGGCCTCGGGAGCAGCTTGCAGTGGGCGCGGCTGGGCCTGGCTGCATCCAGCTTCTCCAGTCCCGGGCCGGCTATTCCGCGGGGGAAAGGTGCTGTTGGAGTAGAATCCGCACACCGAATGCATGCCACGCACGATGGTCTCAAACAGCATGGGACCCGGACGGTGGCCGGGGCAGAGCGGGGGAGGAACTTGCATTGGGGCGGGGAGTTCCTTGCAAGGGCCGTCCGTGCGCCGTTACGATTCCGCTTCAGGAGCGGCAGTACCGTATATTGGCGCCATTTTGGACCAACACTCCATGACCGCCGATCCGGCCGCTCGCTGGAAGCTGTGGAACGAGTTCATTCGCGACCTTTTCCGTGTTGAACCTGATATTCTGACGATCAACCGGCCGGAGACGATCCACAAGCGGAGGTACTCCACCTTCCGCATCCCTGAGTCCGTCGCGCAGCACGCGGGAGCGCGGTTGAAGCTGAGGTAGTCAGGAGAGGTTCATGCACGACCCGTCCAATTTGCCTGAAATTTGCCTAACAGATTGCCCGTTTGACCTATGGCATCGGTTTTATCGGAAGTTATGCCGAAGCAAGACAAATAACTTATTGATTTTAAAGGGGCGCGGATGAACTACGAAGATCTGTTCCGCGTGACGCTGCCGGAGACGGCGCTGGAAGTGGCGGCGCTGCTGGTGCTGGTGGTGGACTTGGGTTTCTTGCGCAAGGCCGCGCTCAAGCTGCGACTGGCGGTGGCGGCGCTGCTGGGAGTGGCTGGGTGCGGCGCGGCGCTGTTGGCCCTGCAACTGCAGGGCGCTGCGTGGCTGAGTTTCGGCCAGAGCGGCGAGTCTACTTTGCTGGGCACGGGAGGATTCATCGCGGTCGCGCAGACCGGAATCCTGGTGCTGACGGCGCTGACGCTGTTGCTGCTGTTCGATCAAGTGTTCACGCGGCATGTGGGCGAGTATGTGGCGGTGGTGCTGATGGCGGCGGCGGGCGCATTGCTGGTGGCTAGCGCACAGGACCTGCTGGTGATCTTTATCGGATTGGAGCTGATGAGCCTGGGGCTCTACATTCTGACGGCGTTTGCGAAGAGTTCAGGCAAGAGCGCGGAAGCGGCGCTGAAGTACTACTTATTCGGTGGAATGTCGGCGGCGTTTCTGCTGTTCGGGTTCAGCTATTTTTATGGGTTGAGCGGGACGACGAACCTGGCTTTGATTCAGTACCGGATATCGCTCAGCGGACCGAGTCCGTTGTTTTACGTGGCGTGGATTCTGGTGGTGGCCGGGTTGGGCTTCAAGATCGCGGCGGTTCCATTTCATCTTTGGGCGCCGGATACGTATGAGGGCGCGCCAGCCCCCGCTGCGGCGTTCGTTGCTTCGGTGTCGAAGGTGGCGAGCTTTGCGCTCCTGATTACGCTGAGCATGAATTGGTGGTTGCGGCCCAGCGGGAATCTTGCCGTGGAAGGCTACTCTCTGGAGCAGATCCTGCGGGGCTACTACCATACCTGGCCGCAGTTGGCGAACATTCTGCTGGTTGCATCGGCCGCTTCGATGGTGGTGGGCAATCTGGCGGCATTGGCGCAGGTGAGCGTGCGGCGGCTGCTGGCTTACTCGGCGATCGCTCATGCGGGATACATTCTGCTGGGTATTGCCGCACATCCCGCGTACGCAGGACAGGGAAGCGCGCTGGCTCTTCATGCCAGCAACTTCTATCCCGCCCTGCGCAGCATGGAGAGTGTGCTTTTCTACGTTTTGACCTACGGGCTGACGACCATTGGCGCCTTCGGCGTGGTAGCGGTGGTGGAGCGGGCGACGGGGAGCGACCGGATGGATGCGTTTCTGGGGTTGCACAAGCGCAATCCGGTGCTCGCCGGCGTGCTGCTGGTGCTGCTGCTTTCGCTGGCGGGGATTCCGCCGCTGGTGGGCTTCTGGGCCAAGTTCAATCTGTTCTCGGCGGTGCTGGGGGAATCAGCGGGTGTGGTTCCGTTTTCACTTGTTGCTCTGGCAATCGCGCTTAGCGCGGTGTCGCTCTACTACTACTTGCAAGTGCTCAAGCGGGCCTATGTGATGCCCGCCGTGGACGAGACGCCGATCAAGGCGCATCCGGTGACGCTGGCGGTGCTGGTGGGTATTGCGGCGGCAGTGGTGGTGCTGGGCTGCTTCCCGGTGTTGCTGGGTAGATGGATCGAAGGCTTCTGACCGTTGATGCGGTTGTCCGTGAGGAAACAGGCTCCGGAAGGCTCGAGAGGCAGCGGCAAGAGGGGAATTGCGAGAAGCATACCTCAGCGCCTGAAGGCCGCGCGGATTTTGTGCGGTTCGCTGTCTGGGCTAAAGCCCGGACCTACCAGCCCGAACCTTCCGGCCGGGACTGCCAGCCCGGCCCAGAGCAGGAATGATTCTTACCCAAACTTGTGCAGCTCCCGGCGGGCGCAAAACGCCTTCCCTTCAGGCTGTACTGCATTATGAGAGTCATCAGGTCCGATTCGTCCCTGCTTTTCCACAAGCTGTGGCGCGCAAGTCTGTGAGAATGCGCATCGATACAGTGGAAAACGCGTCCCGCTCTTCACAATTTATTTACGTCAGCAGCTTGAATTTTTAATAGACTTTAGAGCAACAGCGGTCAATCTGAATGTTGGGTCGGGAGCGCGCCGAAGGCGCTCTGCCACCAACTTCAATCACGAAAAACCAAGCGAGCTGCGAGGAGCGTATGAAGCAAAATCTTGGGAGAGGTGTCGCGCGGTGCGGTCTGTTGGTTCTGGCCGTGCTCTTGTGTACGTTGCCCGGCCTGGCGCAGCAAACGCTGGGCTCGCTGAACGGTACGGTGGTGGATCCATCCGGGGCGGCCCTGGCGGGGGCTACGGTTACGGCGACCAACGCCGCGATCAATGTCACCTCGACCACAACCACTTCGGGCACTGGATATTATCAAATCTTCAATCTGCCCATTGGGACTTACGTGGTGAAGGTCGCGCGCGAGGGGTTTGAGGTGACGGAACTGGAGGCAATCCCGGTTCAGGAGGCGCGAGCAACGACGGCAAATGCGACGTTGAAGGTGGGCAAGGCCACAGAATCCGTGGTGGTGACCGCGACACCGCTGCTGAATTCCACCGATACGACCAACGGCTATACATTGGACTCCTCGCAGATTGACCTCACGCCGCTGGCCACCGGCAGCTTTACGCAAATGGCGGTGTTGTCGCCGGGCGTGAACGCCGAGTTGCTGTCGAACCTGGATTCGAACTCGGGCCTGGGCAACCAGCCGATCTGGGCCAACGGGCAGCGCGACACTTCGAACACCTTCCAGGTGAATGGAGTGGACGCGACCAACCTGTTCAACGGGAAGAGCTCCAGCGGCTCGACCTCGCAGCGCTACAACTTCAACATCGGCGGCGGCAGCACATCCGCTTCCTCTTCTGCCGGCTCTGCCTCGGTGGGCGGCGCGTCGCCGGTGGGAACCTCGGTCTACGGTTCCAACGGCAACAGCCTGCCCTCGCCTCCGCCGGAGTTTCTGCAGGAACTGCGCGTGAACGCGTCCATGTACGACGCCCAGCAGGGCGCCACCAGCGGCGCGCAGATCGACGCCAACACCAGCACCGGCACCAACAACTGGCATGGGCAGGTCTATGGCACCTTTGCCAACAACGCCATGAACGCCGCGCCCTTCTTCTTCAACCAGGATTACCAGCTAGCCACCCAGGGCTTCGGCGCGTTTCCCGAGTCCATGGACAACCCCGGCCTTCACCGCTGGAGCACAGGCGGCACTGTGGGCGGCCCGGTGCTGAAGGACAAGGTGTTTATCTTTGCGGCCTATCAACACCGCTACAACTCCGACCAGGGCACCGGCCTGACGCAAATGACGGTGCCTCCCGGGCTCACCGATGACCGTTCCACGGCCGGCCTGCAGGCCGCGGCCACCGCCTGGAACAACGGAAAGGCGTTCACCAGCGCTATCGACCCGATCGCATCGGCACTGATGAATGCCAAGCTGGCCGACGGCAGTTACCTCATTCCGTCGCCGCAGATCACCGGCCCCTATCAATTCGGGGAACCGAACGTCACGCTGCTCGGCACCTCGATCCTGACTGCCGATCAGGCGACAGCTTCCGTGGATTGGGACGTGAGCAAGGGCGACCGCTTCTCAGTGAAGTACTTCTATCAGAACGCGCCTGTCAACAAGCCCTATGGCTACTCAGAGACCGGCGGTTTTCCAGTGACCCAGAACAACGGTTCGCAGGTTGCGGCCATCGACAACACCATTTCCCTCGGTACACGCCTGAACTGGGAACAGCGCCTGGGCTTTGTGCGCATGGGCTCCTTCGGCCATTACGACCAGACGCTTACGAATTCGGGAGGCGCATCGGATTTTGGAATTGGGGCCGGCGAAACCGGCTATGCTCCCGGATTGCCCGGCCTGCTGCTCAAGGATTTTCCTGCCAACAGCGAGGCCAGCGGCATCCCTGCGCTGAAGGTCGGCCCGTACAGTTCGTTTGCCGACATGGGGTATTATCAAAACCGCCTGAACCCCTCCACCAACCTGATCTTTACCGCGGGGCGGCACACCCTGGTGGCCGGCGGCGGCTACAGCTACACGCAACTGAACATCACCAACAATCGCAATGGCATCGCGCAGGTGGAGGCGAAGAACTTCCAGACCTTCCTGGAAGGCGACGTGAGCAGTTCCAATGTGGTGGAAACGATCGATCCTAAAAGCGGACGCAACAACGCGGATCGCTACTACCGCACCAACGAGCTTTCCGGCTACCTTCAGGACAAGTGGCAGGCGCGGTCGAATCTGAGCATCACCGCGGGGGTGCGCTACGACTACCACGGCGGCATGACCGAGAAATTCGGCAACATGTTCAACTTCGATCCGGCCCTGTACAACGTGACCGGCGACACCACCAGCGGTTTCAACGTGACCAACGCCGGCTTTGTGATTGCCGGCAACAACAAGTACGACCCGACGTCCGGGACCACCGACTCGACTCTTGACGGACGGCAGTGGGGCATCTCGCCGCGTCTCGGTTTTGCATGGTCGCCGAAGAAATACCACGGCAATATCGTGGTGAGCGGCGGCGCGGGCATGTACTACGACCGCGGCGAGCTGTTCAGCTACCTGTCGCAGCCGGCGGGGAGCGGCAACGGCGGTCCGTTCGGCGTCACCGAGTCGGCGCCGCTGGCCAGTTACGTGGTGGGCAACGGCAAGATGCTGGAGAATCCGCTGGGCACCGCGCTCACCAAATCGACCTACATCCCGCCCAGCTCCGACCCCGGCACCATCACCCAGGCGCTGCAGAATCAGCTCAACATCATGACCGGACAAAGCAAATACTATGGCCCGAATTGCGGCGGAGTCGACAACCAGGAAGGCTACACCGACTGCACGGCGACGTTGAACTTCGGCGCCTACGACAAGGACAATGTGCTGCCGTACACGATGAACTACACCTTGAACGTGCAGTGGCAGCCTCGCAACGACCTGGCCCTCATCGTCGGCTACACCGGCAATCGCGGCCGCCATGCGGTGGTCCCGGTGCCCTTCAACGAGCCCGGAATCGCAACCTCGAGCAACCCCATTCACGGCGAGACGGCTACCTACGGATTCGAAGTGCTGAACCAGAACTCGATGAGCGACGGGTACGATTATGACCCCATCCCCGGCGAGCCATGGAATACGGCCGATGGCGGGAATACGGACTTCCGCGCCCCCTATGTCGGCTACAGCCCCAACGCCGCTTTCTTCAAAACGGTGGGCAACTCGGCCTACGACGCCCTGGAATCGCACCTCGAGAAGCGCCTTTCGCACAACTTCCAGGCGGGCGTCAGCTATACCTATAGCCACGCCCTGGATGAGCAGAGCGACATCGGACTCTTCTTTACCGGCGACAACCCGAACCACCTGCGCGACTCGTGGGCTTCGTCGGACTTCGACCGCAAGCATGTGTTCAGCGCCAACTTCCAGGCTTCGTCGCCCAACCTGGTCAAGGAGCACACGCCGGCTTCGTATATTGCCAACGACTGGCATCTGACCGGCGTCGGCATCCTGCAAAGCGGCGAGCCGTATTCGCTCTATGAGTTCTACGGCGCGGTGGGCAGCGTTTACTTCGGCAACTATCCAACCCTGATGAACCCGGTGTTGGGAATCAAGAACCCATCCAATCCGAAGTCGGTCCTGACGGGGAACTCGGGTCCATTCCGCACCTCGGGCGGGAGCTATATGCCGGCCCTCGATCCCACGCAGATCTCGATCAACTATCTCGCTCCGGGCCAGATGGGCATTCCTACTTCAAGCGCCTCCGAGCCGTCTGACATCTACGAGACGGACTTCGCGCAGGGACAGCGCAACCTGTTCCGCCAGGCGGGGCAGAAGCGGCTCGACCTGTCGGTGCGCAAGAACTTTCATGTGACGGAAAAGGTGGGCTTGCAGTATGAGCTCAACATCTTCAACGTGACCAACACCACCAGCCTGGATGTCCCGATGGACCAGGGACAGATTCGCCAGAACTCTGCCTGCTCCACCACCGCGACTGCCGCGGGCAACAATTGCGAGCCTGGCAAGTACTACTACGTCAACTACGGCCAGATCGTGACCAGCAATAGCCCGGCTGACCAGCAATCCGCGCTGGCCAATCTGGATCAGTTGCCCTATTCCACCGGTTCGGGTAAATCGCTGACCATTCCGACCCTTATCCCGCTCAACACGGGTACCTGCGTCTCGGTGTATGCCGTCAGCGGCGGCTGCCCCAACAACGCCGCCAACTTCGGTTCCGTGCTGGGCACCATCGGCGGGGCCAGGGCCTTCACCATGGGGATTCACATCACCTACTGACCTTGCTGTTCGAGCGAGACCGGCAAATCGGGGTCCCTTCGGGGACCCCGATCCGCATTTTGGGCAATGGGTGTTTGCGGCGGGAATGGGGGCTTGATCCGTTGGGACGCATGAGGAGAAAGCAGGGGAACGAAGAGATGGACGCGCAAAGGTGGATGGGGGGTAGAGGCCGGGTTGAGCGGTACAAAGGTTAAAGACAGTTTGATGTAGTCAAATCGTATTTCGAAACGGGAAGAATTGCTGGCCTGCGTTTCGCTTTTTGGGAAAGTTCCTGTTGTAAACGTGGCCGTATTCGGATTACAGTTGGGTGTGCTTTGCTGTTTTTGATTGCCCCTGAAGCGCTTGTTTCCTTGATTTATTGAGGTGTACACATGATTTGCCCAAAGTGCCAATCCGCTGCTCTGTCTGTTATCCCTGCGGAGATCCGTCTTTATCGCAATAGCCCCCGCACTCTCAGCCACCCTCCCATGACCCCCTCGCCAGACGTACAGGTGTGCCTGGACTGCGGCTGGAGTGAGTTCGCGATTCCGGGGCCGTGGCTTTCGGCGGGGTGGTTGCGTTCGCTGCGGCAGACGGCCGTCCCGGGCAGGGCGGCGATGTCCTCCTAGACCGGAGGGCGGATTGGGCCGGGCTGTGGCGCCGGCAGACGGAGCAGGCCTGGTTGGTTCGACGGCGCCGGGGCGCTTCGAGGTCCGGAGACAAAAAGGATAGTGCGAAAAAGGCCTCCAGCTGAAGCTGGAGGCCTTTTGGTTTTGCGCGAAAGCGCGGTTGCCGAGGCGGTTTAGTACATGCCGTCCATGCCGCCGTGGCCGCCGCCGGCCGGAGCCGTCTTGGGCTCGGGGATCTCGACCACCAGAGCTTCAGTGGTGAGCAGTAGAGCCGCGATCGAGGCTGCGTTCTGCAGCGCCGTGCGGGCCACCTTGGTGGGGTCGATGACGCCGGCCTTGACCAAGTCCTCGAACTTATTGGTAAGCGCGTTGTAGCCGTAGTGCAAGTCCTTGGATTCAAGGACCTTGGCCACGACGACGGCGCCTTCTTCGCCGGCATTGGCGACGATCTGGCGAATGGGCTCTTCGAGCGAACGGCGCACGATCTGCGCGCCGATCTTCTCGTCGCCTTCGAGATTCTTGATGAGCTCGTCGACCGCCGGAATGGCGCGGAGCAGGGCCACGCCGCCGCCGGGGACGATGCCTTCCTCGACTGCCGCGCGGGTGGCGTGGAGAGCATCCTCAACGCGAGCTTTCTTCTCCTTTAGCTCGGTTTCGGTGGCTGCGCCGACCTTGATGATGGCAACGCCGCCCACCAGCTTGGCCAGGCGCTCCTGCAGCTTTTCCTTGTCGTAGTCCGAGGTGCTTTTCTCGATCTGCGAACGGATTTCCTTCACGCGGCCCTCGATATCGCTGGACTTGCCGGAGCCGTCAACGATGGTGGTGTTGTCCTTGTCGATAGTGATCCTCTTTGCCTTGCCCAGGTCCTCAAGCTTGACGCCTTCGAGCTTGATGCCGAGGTCCTCGGTGATGGCCTTGCCGCCAGTGAGAATTGCGATGTCGCCCAGGATCGACTTGCGGCGGTCGCCAAAGCCGGGAGCCTTGACGGCAGCCACGTTGAGCGTGCCGCGAAGCTTGTTGACCACCAGGGTGGCAAGGGCTTCGCCTTCCACGTCCTCGGCGATGATCAGAAGGGGCTTGCCGCCGCGGGCAACCTGCTCGAGCAGAGGCAGGAGGTCCTTCATGGCGCTGATCTTCTTCTCGTAGATGAGGATGTAAGGATCTTCCAGAACGACTTCCAGGCGCTCAGCGTCGGTGACGAAGTAGGGGCTGAGATAGCCGCGGTCAAACTGCATGCCGTCGACGGTCTCAAGACCGGTGTGCATGGTCTTGGACTCTTCGATGGTAATCACGCCATCCTTGCCCACAACCTTGACTGCTTCGGCGATGATGTCGCCGATCTCCTGGTCGCCGTTGGCGGAGATGGCGCCCACCTGGGCCACGGTACCTTCGTCGACGGGCTTGGAGAGTTTGCCGAGGGCTCCGCCTTCGGTCCACTTGCCGTCCTTGTCGCGGGTGCCGATGATGACCGTGACGGCCTTCTCGATGCCGCGCTTGAGGGCGGTGGGGTTGGCGCCGGCTGCGACCGTCTTCACGCCTTCGCGGAAGATGGACTGGGCCAGAACGGTGGCGGTGGTGGTGCCGTCGCCGGCCACGTCGCTGGTTTTGGAGGCGACTTCACGCACCAGTTGGGCGCCGACGTTTTCCATCGGGTCTTTCAGATCAATTTCCTTGGCCACCGTCACGCCGTCCTTGGTGATGGTGGGGGAGCCGAACTTCTTCTCGATGACGACGTTGCGGCCCTTGGGCCCGAGCGTCGCCTTGACGGCGTCCGCGAGGATGTTCACGCCGCGCAGGATCGCCTGACGGGAATCTTCACCGTGCAGAATTTGCTTTGCCATGTTTGAAACTCTCCAATTCAGTTGTCAGTTGTCAGTGATCAGTTGTCAGTCTTGCCGACGGGCTGACTTGCTAACTCCGCAAGCACCGCGAACACGCGCCGAGCGCGGCTGTCAGGCTACTTCTTGACGATGCCGAGAACTTCTTCCTCGCGCATGATCAGGAACTCTTCGCCGTCGATCTTGATCTCCGTGCCGGAGTACTTGCCGAAGAGGACCTTGTCGCCCGCCTTGACGTCGAGGGGGAAGACCTTGCCTTCGTCGTTGGACTTGCCCTTGCCGACGGCGATGACTTCGCCCTCCTGGGGCTTTTCCTTGGCGCTGTCGGGGATGATGATCCCACCGCGGACTGTTTCGCCCTCTTCCAGACGGCGGACGAGGATGCGGTCGTGGAGGGGGGTGAATGTGGTTGCTACCGATGTTGATGCCATTGCTTCGCTTCTCCTTCAGATCCGGGCAGGGTTGAGCCCCAGCCACGGGATTCGAGTGGTTTTCAAGAATAGAGCTCTGGAAGTTGCGCCGTGCGGGCCGCAGCGGAGCTGTCGCAGCCGTGCTGAGCAGTTCTGCCAGCCGCGTGCTAGCACTCTCGCCTTCCAATTGCTAACGATAGAGAATAGGAGAGGAAATGTCAAGTGGGCATTGTTAAAATATGAGTGGATTTCACTCATAAAGTATGATGGCGTCGAGCAGGGGCCGCGCGCGTCGAGATTCGGCTCACCCGCTGTCCCTGGCCCCGTCAAACCGTTTACAATGGAGGCCATGTTGCGCCGCTCCATTTTTCGTCTCAGCGTCTTCGTGGCCGTAGCCGGCCTGGCCGCCAGCCTGCTCACTGCCGGCGCTCAGGACACCACCAAGCGTGGCCGCAAGTACAAGAGTCCCCCGCCGACCGCGAAGATCGAAGTGACTATTGTGCGCGATGTGAACGGCAAGCCGATCGAGAACGCCGCGGTGGTCTTTCACCCCATGCAGGGGGAGAAGGACAAGGGGAACATGGAGCTGAAGACCAATGAGGACGGCAAGACCATCATCGATGTGCTGCCGATCGGGGACACGGTGCGGTTGCAGGTGATCGCGCGCGGTTTTCAGACCTATGGAGAGGACTACAAGGTCGACAAGGCGGAGATGGCCATCGAGATCCGGATGAAGCGGCCGGGCGAGCAGTACTCGATTTACAAGATTCACGACGCATCCGAGGTGGGCGGCAAGAGCCCGGATGCGGCTCCCGCCAAGGACGCTGCGCCAGGGGCGACGCCGGCGTCGGCCAAGCCGGCCGACGCCGGCACGCAGCCGAACCCGCAGCCCAGCCAGCCGCAGCCGCATTAGGGCAGTGCGGAGCAACAGGCGCAACTCGAGATTCCGAAATCGCTGATTGACTTGTGATGCCAACCCAACTCCTGAGCGGCAAATCGGCACTGGTCACCGGGGGCGCACGGCGCATAGGGCGGGGGATTGCCCTGGCTCTGGCGGGGACGGGCGCGGATGTGGCGATCACCTATCGAAATTCCCAGGCTGAGGCCGCGCAGACGGCGGAGGAGATCGAATCACTGGGATGCCGCGCTTTGGCGGTGGCATGCGATGTGCGCTCGGAGGCCTCGGTGCGCGAGGCGATAGCCTTGATTGCCGACAGGTTTGGACGGCTGGACGTGGTGGTGAACAACGCCGCCGTCTTTGCGGCTGTTCCGCTGGAGCGCATCAGCCTGGAGGCGTGGGACGCGGTCTTTGAGACCAATGCGCGGGGGCCGTTTCTGGTGGCGCGGGAGGCATTGAACCACCTGCGGGCGGTGGAGGGCAGGATTGTGAACATCGGCTCGCTGGGCGGGATTCACGCCTGGGCCGGCCACGCGCACTACTCAAGTTCGAAGGCCGCGCTGCACATGCTGACGCAGGCCATGGCCAAGGCCTTTGCGCCGCAGGTAAGCGTGAACTGCGTGGCGCCGGGATGGATTGAGATGGAAGAGAGCGATGCATGGCAGGCAGCGCATTTTTCCGTCAAGACCCCTATGCAGCGCAACGGGACGGTGGACGATATTGCCCAGGCCGTGCTCTTCTTTGCCACCGGGCCGCACTTTGTGACCGGCCAGATTCTGGCCGTAGATGGCGGGCTGGGGTTGTAAGCCAGCTTGCCGCCAGTGAGCCGAAGTACTGAGCGAGCCCGGTCGATGCGCTATCGGTGGCGTGTCAGAGAGTTCATATTCGACTCATAGCCATCCGGTTCGGCGGAGAGCGCCTCATTTCCCTTGTATTTGGCGGACGTAGCTATGGCGTATATGTTGAATTTTTCCCCAGCACCTTCTACGTTGGTCTTGAAAGATGCTTGACCTGCCCAGTCCCGCCTTCCGTTTTCGGCCGGACCCACGTAAACCGTCGGCGGCTGAATATACCAGAAGGAGGAATTGATCGGTTTTACTACAAGATAGACATTTCCGTTCCAGTGCGTCACGTATCCGTTCAACTTAAAGTCATACTGAGTTTCCCCATTCTCCGACACAGAAGGAGCCATTTCTTCTGTTCCGGCAATCCAGACCTCCGGCTTGGGATTCACGAAGAAATACAGTACACCAAAGACTGCTGCCGCCAAGGTCAAAGACAGAACGATCCGGTAGTTGATGGTGAGTTTCGGCCGTCCTCTTCCCTTGAGTATCCGTGCGAGCAGAATTGGAACGAGTACTCCGCTGATTACGGAGACAGCCACGTTCTGGAGAATGTTCATCAGGGTTGAAGCGATCATTGGGCAGCCTCATCTTTCGTTCCAGAGACCCTCCCCAAGGTGGCGCATTTACCGCGCGAACAGGCGATCCCAAAAGCTCCTTGCCTTCGCCTCGGGAGCGCCGGTTCCGTTCTGGCGTGAACCATTCTTGCCGGATGCTTTCCTGGAATTGGTGGAGAGACGGTTGGGATCGAACTTCAGCGGCACACGGTCCCACAGCCCGACGGGCTCAGGCTGATCCGGCCACAAGGCTCCTTCCACAGCGGCCTGAGGATTGGTGATGCACAACCTCCGTGCGGTCTCCTCGCCGACCCGATTGGCCACGTATTTATAGGCTTTTTTCAGGTGCGGCGGCCGCCACTGGGGGTTGTGCGCGTCGGTGGCGAGAAAGTCGATCCAGTTGCGATCGAGCAGTTCATTGGCAAAGGCTTCGGCCATCCTGCCGAAGCGCCCGTAGAGGGAGGCGGCGGTGACCTGGATGAGGCATCCCGCGCGCATCCAGTCGGCGAGCAGATCGGGGCGCTGGTAGAGCGCCTGGTTGCGCTCAGGATGGGTGATGATGAGGGTGTAGCCGGCGTTCTGCAACCTGCGCATGGCCTCGGTGAGCTGGGGAGGGATCACCATGTTGGGGAACTCGATGAGCAGGTAACCTTTTCCGTTGATCGAATAACGGAGAGGGTTCTCAATGGCGTCGAAGATGTTGGAAGCGTTCAGGTGGAAGTCGCACCCGAGGCTCAACTGGAGCTCACCCTTGAGCAGTTCGCGCAACTCGGCCAGGCGCTCCTGGTTCACCGCGGTCTGATAGGGATGCGTGTCGCTGGCGTGGGGGGTGCAGACGATGTGGGTGACGCCCTCGGCGGCAGCTTCGTGGGCCATGGCCAGGGAGGTTTCCAGATCGGGAGGTCCGTCGTCGACGCCGTAGATCAGATGGTGGTGAATGTCGATCATTTTGACCCGTTCTCCGTACGTTGAGACCAGAAACTCAATGAGTTGCCAGAGCTTCAACCATGGAGGCAAAAATCTTCCAGCCGTCGGACGATCCGAGCAATTGCTCGCTCGACCGATCGGGGTGGGGCATCATCCCCAGTACGTTTCTTTTGGCGTTCAGGATGCCGGCAATGTTGCTCAGAGAGCCATTCGGATTCGCTTCCGGGGTGATTTCCCCGCCGGGAGTGGCGTAGCGGAAGGCGATTCTATCCTCGGTTTCAAGCTGATGCAACTCATCCTGAGTGCAAAAATAGTTCCCTTCCATGTGCCCGATGGGAATCCGGAGCACGTCGCCCCTGGCGAGTTGGTTGGTGAATGGACTATCGGCGGTTTCGACGCGGAGATGAACCTGCTTGCAGATGTATTTGAGGCCGGCATTGCGCATGAGCGCGCCGGGGAGCAGACCGGCTTCGGTGAGAATCTGGAAACCGTTACAGATGCCGAGGACGAGACCGCCGCCGGCGGCAAACCGCTGCACCGCCTGCATGACGGGAGAAAAACGCGCAATGGCGCCGGTGCGCAGGTAATCGCCGTAGGCAAAACCGCCCGGAACCAGGACCGCATCCACGCCGGCCAGATCGTCCGCGTCGTGCCAGAGAAAGGTCACGGGCTGGTGGGCAACCTCGGAGATCACGTGGAATGTGTCGTGGTCGCAGTTGGAGCCGGGAAACACCAGGACCCCGAATTTCATACATTTAGGTTAACAGCTCCGAGTCGGTGCAAATGTAACTTTCTTGTCACCTGGTTACCACAGGCGGGATACGGCAAGATCGTCGAAGACAGTGTCGGCGCTGACCAGGGTCAGACCTTCCAGGAGCGCTTGTGCCGCCAACATCCGGTCGAATGGATTCTGGTGCTGATCAACGGGCGAGCCCGCCAACCGCGCGTGTTCAAGCGAGATGGGTAAATCTTCCATTTCCAGGTCTTCAAGTACTTTTCGGGGATGATCCACGAGTACCGCAGCTTCGGGGAACCTGCCGAGGCGAAACTTGCAACAGAAAACGTCCAGTCCTTTGCACTCAGCGCCTCATGGGAGCCAAATTGTCGGTCGTCAAGAGGGATAATCGACAGCATCGCCCATGAGAAACGCGGCCCTTTCGCTGATGGAGTGAATCAAAGAGCAAAAATGAAAGCGGTGGGGGCGCGAACTTGATGAGGCACTTTGTTCCGAAATCCGGGGCGGCGAGGTGCGCAACTCGCCGCGTGCCGGCGCCCATCGGGATTGTCGTTCAATGCCAGCATCAGCAAATTTTTCAGGCAGATTGAAATCGTTTACTTTTCACTGCCGCGTGATGTATATTTCGGCGTTGCCTGGCGCACGTGGTTTATGTGTTTTGTGCGGCGGGACTTCATTGGGAAGGGGATATCGATGGCTGGGATTTCTCGTCGCGATGTGCTTTGTTCCGGAGCGGCACTT
>Ga0224557_1000085_pt1 | contig 101527 bp, 82 predicted proteins | sample 714S31014metaG_FD_180677 | JGI IMG/M metagenome (GOLD analysis project Ga0224557, IMG submission 180677) | Peat soil microbial communities from Stordalen Mire, Sweden - 717 S3 10-14 | ecosystem: Environmental > Terrestrial > Soil > Wetlands > Peat | place: Sweden: Norrbotten County, Stordalen...
GGTCGCGGTGCTGTATATCGAGTCGTTCGGCAACCCGCGTAAGTTCGCCAGGACCGCCCGCCGGGTCGGTGCCGTGATGCCGGTGCTCACCGTGCTGGCGCCCGGCCGTTCCGCCGCCGGCCAGCAGCCGGGCCGCCCGGCCGCGCCGCTGGCCAGCCGGGAGGCGCTGTTCGAGCAGGCCGGGGTCATCACCACCCGGGGCTTCGGGGAGCTGATCGAGGCCACCGCGCTGCTGGCGACCCAGCCGGTGCCGGCCGGGCGTACGGTCGCGATCGTGTCCAACGTCGGCAGCGCCGGGCGGCTGGCCGCCGACGCCTGCGCCGACCTCGGCCTGACCGTCCACCACCCGCACGGCCTGACCAGGCGTCGGCTGCACGCGATGGTGCCCGCGACCGGGTCCGTGACCGGCCCGGTCGACTTGACCGCCACCGCGTCGGCCGAGCATTTCCGTCAGGGTCTGGAACTGCTCGCGGCCGACGAGCAGGTGCACGCGATCATCGCGCTGATCCTGCCCACCGGCGCGACCGGCGACCTGGTCCAGGCCGTCCAAGAGGCGGACATCGGCATCCCGCTGGCCGCGGTGGTGCTTGACCAGGCCGAGTCGGTCCGGCTGCTGCCCCGGCCCGCAGCCAGCCCGGTGCCCGCCTACGGTTACCCGGAAGCCGCGGTGGCTGCGGTGGCGCATGCGGCCGGTTACGGAGCCTGGCGGGCCGAGCCCCGCGGCCAGGTGCCGCACCTGCCCGAGGTCAAGACCGTCGAGGCTCGCGCCCTGGTGCGCGACTTCCTCCGGCGGCAGCCAGCCGGTGGCTGGCTGCCGCCGGAGCAGGCGGCCGATCTGCTCCGCGGCTACGGAATAACGACGGCCGCCGACCAGGACCCGCCGGTGACCCCAGGCACCGACGCGGAGGCTGGCACCGGCCCGGGCGTCACCGACGTGACGGTCAGGGTGACGGCGGACGACACGTTCGGTTCGCTGGTCACACTCGGCCTGCCGGGGGCGTCCGCCGACCGGGCGGCGCGGCTGACGCCGCTGACCGACACCGACGCGGACGGCCTGATCCGCTCCGCCGGGCTGCCGCCCGGTCCGCCGGGCGCCGCGGCCGCGCTGCGTGACCTGGTGCTGCGGGTCTCGCGGCTGGCCGACGACCTGCCTGAAGTCACCGAGCTCGGGCTCGATTCCGTGCTGGCCGGCCCGGCTGCGATGCTGGTGGCGGACGCGCGGATTATGGTGTCGCCGTCCGAACACAAAGATCCGTTTTTGCGCAGGTTGCGCTGAGGTGCTGGGCCGGTTAACGCTGGCCGTCCTGCCCCCTAGCACCAGGCCGGGGCCATAACCTGGGCAAAGAAGCGGGTAACCGCGGCGAGCAGCACTGTCCGTTTGGATAAAAGAGGGGTTTTCGCATGGCTGAAAATGAGCAGGGTCCGCTGACCGGCCCTGAGCTCGATGCCCTTGACGCGTATTGGCGGGCGGCCAACTACCTGTCGGTGGGACAGATCTACCTGATGGACAACGCGCTGCTGACCGAGCCGCTGCGGCCCGAGCACGTCAAGCCGCGGCTGCTCGGCCACTGGGGCACGACGCCGGGGCTGAACCTGATCTACGCCCACCTCAACCGGGTGATCAAGAATTCTCAGCTGAACGTCATTTACATCGCCGGGCCTGGACACGGCGGGCCGGGCCTGGTGGCGAACACCTACCTGGAGGGAAGCTACAGCGAGCTTTACCCGCGCATCGCCCAGGACGCGACCGGGATGGCCCGGTTGTTCAAGCAGTTCTCGTTTCCCGGCGGCATTCCCTCGCACGTGGCGCCGGAGACACCGGGCTCCATTCACGAGGGCGGTGAGCTCGGCTACTCCCTCGCGCACGCCTACGGGGCGGCCTTCGACAACCCTGACCTGATCGTGGCCTGCGTGATCGGTGACGGTGAGGCGGAGACCGGGCCGCTGGCCGCGAGCTGGCACTCGAACAAGTTCCTCGATCCGGCCACCGACGGCGCGGTGCTGCCCATCCTGCACCTGAACGGGTACAAGATCGCCAACCCGACCGTGCTGGCCCGGATCCCGCACGAAGAACTCGTATCGCTGCTGCACGGCTACGGGTACTCGGTGCACACGGTCGACGGTGATGATCCCGCGGTGGTGCACCAGCAGCTCGCCGCCACCATGGACACGGTCATCGGCGAGATCCACGCGATCCAGCGGCACGCCAGGGAAGACGGGGACCTGACCCGTCCGGCCTGGCCGATGATCGTGCTGAAGACGCCGAAGGGCTGGACCGGGCCCAAGGTCGTGGACGGGCTGCCGGTCGAGGGGACATGGCGGGCGCACCAGGTGCCGATCGACGCGGCCAGGACCAACCCGGAGCACCTGGCCCAGCTCGAGGCCTGGATGCACTCCTACCGGCCGGAGGAGCTGTTCGATTCCTCCGGCACGCTGCGGCCCGAGCTGGCCGCGCTGGCGCCGCACGGCCAGGCCCGGATGGGCGCGAACCCGCACGCCAACGGCGGGGTGCTGCTGCAGGACCTGGACCTGCTCGACTTCAGGGACTACGCCGTGCCGGTCAGCGCGCCGGGCGACGGCATGTCGGAGGCGACCCGGGTGCTCGGCGACTGGCTCCGGGACGTGATCAAGGCCAACCCGACGAACTTCCGGATTTTCGGCCCGGACGAGACGGCGTCGAACCGGCTCGGTGACGTCTTCGAGGTGACTAACCGGGCCTTCGAGGGCGAGATCATCGACGGTGATGATCACCTGGCCCCCGCAGGCCGGGTGGTGGAGGTGCTGAGCGAGCACATGTGCCAGGGCTGGCTGGAGGGCTACCTGCTGACCGGGCGGCACGGGCTGTTCAACTGCTACGAGGCGTTCATCCACATCATCGACTCGATGTTCAACCAGCACGCCAAGTGGCTGAAGGTGACCCGCGGCATCGAATGGCGGCGCCCGGTGGGCTCGCTGAACTACCTGCTGTCCTCACTGGTGTGGCGGCAGGACCACAACGGGTTCTCGCACCAGGACCCGGGGTTCATCGACCACGTGGTGAACAAGAAGGCCGAGGTGATCCGGGTCTACCTGCCGCCGGACACCAACACGCTGCTGTCGGTGGGGGACCACTGCCTGCGGTCCCGGCACTACGTCAACGTGATCGTGGCCGGCAAGCAGCCGCAGCGGAACTGGCTGAGCATGGACGAGGCGATCATCCACTGCACCCGGGGGGCCGGGATCTGGGAGTGGGCCTCGAACGACGCTCCCGGCGAGCCCGACGTGGTGATGGCGTGCTGCGGGGAGACGCCGACCCTGGAGACGATGGCCGCGGTCTCGCTGCTGCGCGAGCATCTTCCGGAGCTGAAGGTGCGGGTGGTCAACGTGGTGGACCTGATGCGGTTGCAGCCGGAGACCGAGCATCCGCACGGCATGTCCGCCGCGGAGTTCAACGCGCTGTTCACCGTCGGCCGGCCGGTGATTTTCGCGTACCACGGATACCCGTGGCTGATCCACCGGCTGACCTACCGCCGGGCCGGGCACGACAACCTGCACGTCCGCGGGTACAAGGAGGAAGGCACCACGACCACCCCGTTCGACATGGTCATGCTGAACGACCTGGACCGGTTCCACCTGGTGATGGACGTGATCGACCGGGTGCCCGGGCTGGCCGCCTCGGCCGGGCACGTCCGGCAGCTGATGGTGGACAAGCGGCTCGCCTGCCGCGCCCACACCCGCGAGTACGGCGAGGACGCGCCGGAGGTCATCGACTGGAAGTGGCAGTGACTGCGAGCACGGTCCTGGTCGTCAACGCCGGGTCGAGCAGCCTCAAGCTCCGCGTCCTGGACGGTGCCGACTCGGTCACCGGCTCGGCCGACCTGCCCGCGCCCGGCGGCGTCGCCGAGACGGCCGCGATCAAGGCGGCGATCGAGCCGTTCGGCGAGGTGCACGCGACCGGGCACCGGATCGTGCACGGCGGCCAGGAGTTCAGCGGCCCGGTGCTGATCGACTCCGGCGTCAGGCAGCGGATCGGCGCGCTCACCGACCTGGCGCCGCTGCACCAGCCCGCGTCGCTGGCCGCCCTGGACGCGGTCCAGGTGGTGCTGCCCGCGGTGCCCGCCGTGGCCTGCTTCGACACCGCGTTCCACGCCGCCATGCCGGCCGCCGCCGCCACCCTCGCGCTGCCGGCCAGCTGGCGGGAGCGGTGGGGGCTGCGCCGGTTCGGCTTCCACGGGCTGTCGCACGCCTACGTCTGGCGGCGGGCCGCCGAACTGATCGGCGGCGACGTCGCAGACTTGCGGCTGGTCAGCTGCCACCTGGGTGCGGGCGCGTCGCTGGCCGCGGTGTACGGCGGCCGCAGCGTGGACACCACGATGAGCTTCACGCCGCTGGACGGCCTGGTCATGGCGACCAGGTCCGGTTCGGTGGACCCGGGGCTCGTGCTGTGGCTGCAGACGCACGAGGGGATCCCGGCGGCCGAGCTCAGCGATGCCCTGGAGCACTCCTCCGGCCTGTACGCCCTGGCCGGAACCGGTGACATGCGGGAGGTCCTGGACCGGGCCGCGGCCGGTGATGCCCGGGCGGAACTGGCCAGGGAGGTCTACCTGCACCGGCTGGCCGGCCAGGTGGCCGCGATGGCGGCCGCGCTGGGCGGCCTGGACGCGCTGGTGTTCACCGGCGGCGTCGGGGAGAACGCGGCCGAGGTCCGGTCCCGGGCCGCGGGCCGGCTCGGCTTCCTCGGTGTCCGCCTCGACGAGGAGCGCAACGCGGCCGGAACCGGTGACCGGGACATCGGGCCGCCGGACGCGCCCGTCCGCAGCCTGCGGATCGCCGCCCGCGAAGACCTCGAGATCGCCCGCCAGGTGCGCACCGTGCTGCGCGGGTAGCATCGTGGATTATGGCGGGTGAGCTGGCGGCGGCGTTGCGGGCGGCCGGGGTCGGCCACGTCGACGACACGGTCCGGCGCCGGGCGGAGTACTCCTCCGACGCGTCGAACTACCGGGTCGTGCCGGCCGTGGTGGCGTTCCCGGCCCACGTGGACGAGGCGGCCGCGGCGCTTGGCGTGGCCCGCGAGTTCGGCGTGCCTGTCACCAACCGGGGCGGCGGCACGTCCATCGCGGGTAACGCGGTCGGTCCCGGCCTGGTGCTCGACTTCTCCCGGCACCTGAACCGGGTCCTGGCGGTGGATCCGCAGGCGCGCACCGCGGTCGCCGAGCCGGGCGCGACCCTGGACGACATCACCGCGGCCGCGGCCGGGCACGGGCTGCGGTTCGGGCCCGACCCGTCCACCCACGCCCGGGCCAGCATCGGCGGCTCGATCGGCAACAACGCCTGCGGCGCGCGCGCCCTGCGCTACGGCCGAACGGCCGATAACGTCGTCCGCCTGGACCTGCTCACCGCGGCGGGCGAGCCGCTGGCGGCCGGGCGTTTCGGCCGCGACGGCCTGGCCGCCGCCGGGCCGGCCGGCGCCGCGCTGCACGCGCTGGTCGCGTCCCGGCTTGACGTGATCAGGACGGAGTTCGGCCGGTTCACCCGGCAGGTCTCCGGTTACTCGCTGGAGCACCTGCTGCCGGAGAACGGCGCGGATCTGGCCAAGTTCCTGGCCGGCACGGAAGGCACGCTCGGCATGATCGTCGGCGCGACGGTCGCTCTGGTGCCCTCGGCGAAGGCGGTGGCGCTGGCCGTGCTCGGCTACCCGGGCATGCCGGAGGCCGCCGACGCGGTGCCCGGGCTGCTGCCGCATCAGCCGGTCGCCCTGGAGGGCATGGACGCGCGAATGGTGCAGGTGTTCCGCGCCAGGCGGGGCGCCGCGGCCGTACCCGAGTTGCCGCGCGGGCAGGCCTGGCTGTTCGCCGAGCTGGCGGGCGGCACCGAGGCGGAGGCGCGGGCCGGAGCCCAGCGGCTGATCGCCGACGCCGGCGCCCTGGACGCGCTGGTAGTCACCGGCGCCCCGGCGCAAGCCCTGTGGCGTATCCGGGAGGACGGGGCCGGCCTGAGCGGCCGCACCCCGGCCGACGCGCCGGCCTGGCCCGGCTGGGAGGACGCCGCCGTCCCGCCCCAGCAGCTGGGGGCCTACCTGCGGGACTTCGGCAAGCTGATGGCCGCGCACGACCTGGACGGCCTGACCTACGGGCATTTCGGCGACGGCTGCGTGCACGTCCGCATCGACTTCCCCTTCGCCACCGCGGCGGACCGCTACCGGCCGTTCGCGGTGGCCGCGGCGCAGCTGGTGGGCTCCTACGGCGGCTCGATGTCCGGCGAGCACGGCGACGGCCGGGCCCGCGGCGAGCTGCTGCCCTACATGTACTCAGCCGAGGCCATCGAGATCCTCGCAGCGGTCAAGGCGATCTTCGACCCGGGCAACGTGTTCAATCCCGGCGTGCTGGTCGACCCGGCGCCGATCGACGCGGACCTGCGGGTGCCGCAGGCCCGCCCGCTGCGCACCGGGCTCGGCTTCGGCTACGGCCGCGACGGCGGCGACCTGTCCGCCGCGGTGCACCGCTGTGTGGGCGTCGGCAAGTGCCGCGCCGACACCACCGCCGCGGGTGGCGTCATGTGCCCGTCGTACCTGGCCACTAGGGACGAGAAGGACTCCACCCGGGGCCGGGCCCGGGTGCTGCAGGAACTCGCGAACGGCGCCCTGGTCAAGGGCTTCGGCTCGGCCGAGCTGGCGCAGTCGCTCGACCTGTGCCTGTCGTGCAAGGGCTGTTCGTCGGACTGCCCCGCCGGGGTGGACATGGCCACCTACAAGGCCGAGGTGCTGTACCAGCGGTACCGGCGTCGGCCGCGGCCGCCGGCCCACTACGCGCTGGGCTGGCTGCCCCGCTGGGCGGCGCTGGCGGCCCGCGCCCCGCACCTGGCCAACGCCGCCCTGCGTCCGGCCGCGCTGGCCGGCCTGGCCAAGCGGGTGGGCGGCATCGACGCCCGCCGTCCGCTGCCGCGGTTTGCCCCGGTGACGTTCCGGCAGTGGTTCGGCCGCCGGCCCGCGCGCACAGGGACCCCGGTGCTTTTGTGGGTGGACACGTTCACCGACCACTTCACCCCCGAGGTCGGCCAGGCCGCCGTCCGGGTCCTGGAGGCGGCCGGCTATTCGGTGCAGATCACCGGCCAGCCGGTGTGCTGCGGGCTGACCTGGATCTCCACCGGTCAGCTTGACGGCGCGCGCCGGCAGCTGCGGCGGACCCTGCGGGCCCTGGACCCGGCGCTGCGGGCCGGCACCCCGGTCGTCGGGCTTGAGCCTTCCTGCACCGCGGTGCTGCGCGGCGAGATCACCGACCTGCTGCCCGCCGACCCGCGCGCCGCGGCGGTCCGGGCCGGCACCCGTACGCTGGCCGAGCTGCTGGCGCAGACGCCGGACTGGTCCCCGCCCGACCTGTCCGGCGTGCGCGCGGTGGCCCAGCCGCACTGCCACCAGCACGCCGTGATGGGCTGGGACGCCGACTCCGCGCTGCTGGCCCGGGCCGGCGCGCAGGTCCGGGCGGTCGGCGGGTGCTGCGGGCTGGCCGGCAACTTCGGCGTCGAACGCGGTCACTACGACGTCTCGGTGGCCGTGGCGCAGACCGCCCTGCTGCCCGCGGTGCGCGACGCGCCGCCGGGCGCGGTGGTGCTGGCCGACGGCTTCTCCTGCCGCACCCAACTCGACCAGCTGGGCCAGGTCACCGGCGTCCACCTGGCCCAGCTACTGGCCAGCCACCTGCCGTAAGCCGGGCGCGCAACCGCTGCCGGCCGCCGCCGGTCAGAGGCGTTGCTCGGTCGCCGGGTCCGGGGATCCGGCGAAGTACAGGTCGAGCACCCGGCCGAAGACCGGCTCGCCCGGGTCGGCGTGCCGGAACAGCGTCATGGACGAACGAAGCTTCTGCGCGTCGATGCCGCCGAAGATCTGCTCCGCGGTGCGGCCGGCCAGGCCCGCCACGATGGCGGCGCATTCGGCCAGTCGCGGTCCGAGCACCGGATGGGCCAGGTAGGCGCGGGCCTCGGCCACCGAGCGGATCGCGTACCTCCTGGACAACGAGCTCTGCCCCAGCCCGGTGATCTGCGGAAACACGAACCACATCCAGTGGCTGACCTTGGCGCCCGCGCGCAGCTCGGCGGTGGCCTGGTGGTAGGTACCGTGAGCGTCCTGCGCCGCCACGAAGCGGGCCAGGTCGTACGGGTCGTCCATCTCGCTCAGCGGCCGTGCCCCTGGGCGGCGGCGGCCACCGGCTGCCACTCCCGCCAGGTCGCCAGCCGGGACTCGTAGTCCGCGGTGGCGATGCCGAGCGGCGCCTCGCCGAGGAACAGGCGCAACGGCGGGTTCTGGGCATCCACCAGCTGCAGCACGGCGTCGCGGGTCGCGACCGGATTGCCGGGGGAGAAACGGCTGGCGCGGGCTTGCGCCGCCTGCTGGCGGACCGGCTCGTAGGCGGGCAGTTCGGTCGCGTGCTTGGCGGATGAGCCGGCCCAGTCCGTGGAGTAGCCGGTCGGCTCGATGAGCGTGACCTTAACGCCGAACCCGGCTACCTCCTGGGCCAGGCTCTGGCTCAGGCCTTCCAGGGCCCACTTGGAGGCGTGGTAGGCGCCGGTGCTCGGGAAGGCCGAGATCCCGCCGATCGACGACACCTGCACGATGTGCCCGCTGCCCTGTTCGCGCAGGTAGGGCAGCACTGCCTGGGTGACCCACAGCGCGCCGAGCAGGTTCGTTTCCAGCTGCGCCCGGATTTCGTTCTCGCTGATCTCCTCGACCATGCCGAACTGCCCGTAGCCGGCGTTGTTCACGATCACGTCGAGCCGGCCGAAGTGCTCATGCGCCTGCTTGACGGCGGCGAAGTCGGCGTCGCGGTCAGTGACGTCCAGCTGGATCGGCAGGATCGCGTCACCGTACTTAGCCACCAGATCATCGAGGGTGGAGACGTCCCTGGCCGTCGCCGCGACCTTGTCGCCGCGGTCAAGGGCCGCAATCGCCCACTCCCGGCCGAAGCCGCGCGAGGTACCGGTAATGAACCAGGTCTTCAGAGCCATCACATGCCTTCTGTTCTGTCTTGTTGGTGTCCCCCATGACAACCAGGCCAGGCCCGGCGCATTCCGCGGGGCCGGGGGCGCGGGCCGGCGATCGTCACGACCCGGCCCAGCTCGAGCAGCCACGACTGGTAGCGTGGCGGGGTCGCGGACCGCGGCCAGGCGAGAGCTTGCGGCGTTCGAAATCGGTTACCTGTCTGGAAAGGACACTGCCGTGTGCGATGCTCGGGGGAGGCTGGCCGTCCGCTGCGCGGCGCAGTCCGATATCGGCCTGCGCCGCGAGGGAAACGAGGACTCCGCCTACGCCGGAGTCTGGCTGCTCGCGGTCGCCGACGGGATGGGCGGCCATGCCGGCGGCGAGGTGGCCAGCGCGGCCGTCATCGAGGCGCTGCGGCCGCTTGACACCGAGGTGCCAGCCGATGAGCTGCTCGACGTCCTGGAGGCTGCGGTGCGCCGGGCCGGCCGCACGCTGCGGGAGATGGTCGCGAACGACCCGTCGCTGCTTGGCATGGGCACCACGCTGACGGCGCTGCTGCGGTCAGGCTCGCAGCTGGGGCTGGTCCACATCGGCGATTCCCGGGCCTACCTGGTCCGCGACGGTGAGGTGGTGCAGCTCACCCATGACCAGACGCTGGTCCAGTCCCTGCTGGACGAGGGCCAGATCACGGCCGGCGAAGTCGCCTCTCATCCGCAGCGATCGCTGCTGCTGCAGGCGCTCGGGGCGGGCAACTTCGTGCCTGACCTGCAGCTGCGCGAGGCGCGGCTCGGCGACCGCTACCTGCTCTGCTCCGACGGCCTGCACCAGGTCGCCGACGCCGGGGCGGTCGCCCAGGTACTGCTCACGGTGGCCGATCCGGATCAGGCCGCCAAGGATCTGATCGCGCTAGCCATCGCCGGCGGCGGCCCGGACAACATCACCTGCATCGTGGCCGACCTGGTGGCCGCGCCGGTCCCGGCCGCCGAGGCCAGGTAACCCGCCCGGGCCCGTCCTCGGCTCCGCCGCCCCGCACGGCCACGGCTCCGGCCGCCCCGGCCAGGGCGGCGCCGCCGGCCGACGCGACGACCAGCCACCGGCCGACCCGCGGCAGCTCGCGCCACGCGGACAAGCTGGCGGCCACGTCGAGGGCGTCGGACAGGGCACCCGCGGCGACCCACCGGGAGGCTGACCTGGGGTCGGCGGCCGGGCCCTGCAGAGCCCCCAGCGCACCCAGCCCCAGGGCGAGGTCTCGGGCGCCCAGGGCCCGGCCGAACACCCGGGCGGCCAGGTCATCCGCCGCTGCCCCCACCCACGGCCTGGCCGGGCCGGAAGGCCAGGCCAGGGCGGTCAGGCCGAGCGCCACCCGGCCAGCCGCGACGGCCGTCGCCCCGTGTCGTAGCAGCGCCGGGATAGTCATCGATGCCACCTGTGCTCGTCCCCCATCCGCCCGTCGCCCGGAAGCCCAGGCTCGATGATCATAGCCACCGGCCCGTCGCCTGCTCGCCGCCCTGCAGGACTTACCCAGGTGTTGGCCCCGGCTGGTCCCGGCGCGCGATACTGGCAGCATGGTTGACGACACCGCACGGGATCTAGCCATCTACCAGGCGCTGAAGGCGGCGGATGAAGTGGCCGCGGCCTTGCAGACCCATCTCATCGAGGAGCACGGCGCTGATCCTGAGCGCGCCGCCCCGCAGGGCCCGGCCGCCATCTCGTTCAGGCTGCTGCGGCAGGCCCGGGAGCGTCTGGGCCGGGGGCTGCGCGCCATCGAGGCCGACCATATCGCCACCTCCGACGAGATCTCCCTGCGCCGAAGCTGATCCGCCGACCACCAACCGGGCCGGATGAGCCTTCGCGCCGGCCTCGCACCCAGTCTCGCGCCCGCCGGTCCAGCAGGCTCCAGGAGCGACATAACCTGTTTATCCGCCGCACCCTGGTTGCGGCGGATACTGGCCCGCCCCGGACCGGGCAGGCTTCCGGCGCGAAACCAGGGCCCCCACCAGCTACCGAAAGAGGTACCGATGAGCATCGCCAGGCCCGAGATCGACTTTCCCGGTGGCGAGCCGCCGGCCGAGCTGCAGATCACCGACATCTGGGAAGGCGACGGGGCCGCGGCGAGCCCGGGCGACCGGGTCAAGGTCCACTACGTCGGGGTGGCGTACTCGACCGGCGAGGAATTCGACGCGAGCTGGAACCGGGGCGACCCGCTGGAGTTCCAGCTCGGCGCCGGCCATGTCATCGCCGGCTGGGACCGCGGCGTGCAGGGCATGAAGGTCGGCGGTCGCCGCCAGCTGATCATCCCCCCGGACCTGGCCTACGGCGACCGGGGTGCGGGCGCCTCGATCGCGCCGGGCGAGACCCTCATCTTCGTCTGCGACCTCGTGTCGGTCTGACCAGGATCCGCGATCGTCGCCTTGCTGGCGAGTCTGGCCGAGGGCCAACACGACACCGCCGTCTTGGCCCTCGGCGCCCCGGCTGGCTAGCCCGAGGTCGTTAGTCGGATCCGGGTCGCTCGGGCTCCTGCCTGGGCTGGCTGAACATCCGCTCGGCCTGGTTCACCACCTGCTCCGCCCGGTCCCTGAGCACGTCGAACCGCTGCAGCAGCTGCCCGATCCTGTCACCCAGGTCCCCGCGCGGGCCAGGCCCAGGGTGGCCCGGCTGCTTGGGCGGCTTGGGCGGCTTGGGGGGCGTCGGGGGCCGGGGGTGCGTCCCGCCCGGATAATCCTGGCGTCCCTCGGTTCGGTGCGCCCGGCGGACGTGCTCGCCCCAGCCGCCGCCGGCCTCCTCGGCCTCCTCTTCGGCTTCGGCGGCCTCCTCCTCGGCCTGGTCCGCGGCTTCCTGCGCCAGGTCGGCGGCCTCCTCGGCCTGCTCGGCCCGCCGCTGCGCCTCACGGGCCGCGTCCCGGGCCTGGTCCGCCCGGTGGCGGGCCTGCTCCTGCTCGTCCTGGCCGGCCCAGCCGCGGGTCAGGTCGGCGGCCTGCTCGGCCAGGTCGGCGGCCTCGTCCGCCAGTCCGGCCGCTTCCTCCGCGTGCTCGACCCGCTCCCAGGCCCGTTCGGCCTGTTCGGCGGCCCGTTCGGCCCGTTCCCTAGCCAGCTCGGCCCGCTCGTGCTCGGCCCGCTCGTGCTCGGCCCGCTCGTGCTCGGCCCGCTCGTGCCCGGCCCGCTCGTGCCCGGCCCGCTCGTGCCCGGCCTGCTCGTGCCCGGCCTGCTCGGGTCCCGTTTCCCCGGTCTCGGCTGGCTCTGCCGCGCCGGGGTCCGCCTCGCCGGTCATCCGCCTGGCCTCGCAGTACGGCTCGCCGGTTTCGGCCATGCGCTGACGGGTGGCGGTCTTCCGCGCCTTGTCCTGAGTCATGATGATGTCTTCCTGGCGGGTCGGCCCGCGTCTGCCCGCCACGGTGAATGACATGAACTTCAAGACGCACCCGAGTCCGGGACCCTTGTCCTCACGGCCATCGTCGGCGCGGGCCGTCGCTAGCTCGGAAGCGGGCAGGTGGTGCGCTGCCGCTACCAGCAGCGTACCCGCGGGCCCAGGCCGTCGGCAATGCGGAAAACCCCCCGTCCGCCGGGGGGATAACACCCCCGCGCGGCGGCCAGGCCGGGCCGTTCAGTCGAGAAATTTTCCGAACGGACACCGGTGCGTGCCCCCGGCCAGTGCCGGGCCCGGGGGCGCGGTCGCCGGCCTTCGTGTTGACCACGCCCGGCGCTATGCGGTGTGGAATCCTGGTCAGGTGCATCTGCTGCCCGCCGAACGCTCCGGCCATCGTGTCATCGACGGTGAGCGGATCTGCCCGGCCATCGCCGCCCTGGCCCCGGCCGAGGTGATCCAGGCCCGGCTCCGGCCGCCCGGTAACCGGGGCTGACATGGCGGACCTGACGCTGGTCAACGCGAACGTGCTGACCATGGACCCGGACCCGCTGGCCCGGCCGCGGGCCGGCGCGGTGGCCATCACCGGCGGCCGGATCGAGGCGGTGGCCGCGGACGCGGCCGGCCTCGGTGCCAGCCAGGCCGGTGCCAGCCAGGCCGGTCCCGGCCGGGTGGTCGATCTGCGCGGGGCGACGGTCATGCCGGGCTTTCACGACGCGCACAATCACATGATCGGGTTCGGCATGTCGCTCGCCGAGGTCGACCTGGGCTCCCCGCCGATCGGCAGCCTGGACGAGCTGTACGCGGCGATCGCCGAGCGGGCGGCCAGCACCGCCCTGGGGGACTGGGTGGTGGGCTCCGGCTACGACCAGACCAAGCTCGGCGCTCACCCGCACCGCGACGCCCTGGACCGGGCCGCGCCGGGGCGGCGGGTCTGGCTGCGGCATACCTCGGGGCACATGTGCGTGGTCAACGGGCTGGTCCTGGCGGACCTGGGGCTGGACGCCGCGGCCACGCAGGTGCCCGGCGGCCGGGTCGGCACCGACCCGGACGGGCGGCCCAACGGTCTGCTCGAGGAGCGAGCCCAGATGCTGGCCGGGACGCTGGTGTACCCCTATCCGCTGGCCCAGCTGACCCAGGCCATTGACCGGGCCGGAGCGCACTACCTCGCCGAAGGCATCACCAGCTGCACCGAGGCCGGGGTCGGCGGCGGCTGGGTCAGCCACAGTCCGGTCGAGCTGGCCGCCTACTCCCGCGCCGCGGACCAGGGCAAGCTGCACGTCCGGGTCGAGCTGATGGTCGCCGCCGAGGCGCTGCACCGGCTGGGCGGCCACCCCGACGACGGCTTGGACCTAGGGCTTGACCTGGGTATCCGGTCCGGGTTCGGCGATGACTGGCTGCGCATCGGGGCGGTGAAGATTTTCGCCGACGGGTCCCTGGTCGGGCGCACCGCCGCCGTCCACGACGAGTACGCAGGTGCCGACGGGGTACCCGGGTCCGACGGGTCCGGGCGCGGCTACCTGCAGGCCGACGCCGCGGACCTGCAGGCCACGATCATCGCCGCGCACCGGTCCGGCTGGCAGGTGGCTACCCACGCGATCGGCGACCGGGCCATCGACGTGGTGCTCGACGCCTACGCCCAGGCCATGGCGCAGTACCCGCGGCGCGACCCGCGGCACCGCATCGAGCACTTCGCCGTGGCCCAGCCCCGGCAGGTCAGCCAGGCGGCCGGGCTCGGCGTGATCGCCGTGCCGCAGGGCCGGTTCGCCTCCGAGCTGGGGGACGGCATGCTGGCCGCCGTCGGCCCGGGGCGGCACGACTGGCTTTACCGGCAGCGTTCCCTGCTCGAGGCGGGCATGGTGCTGCCCGGAAGTTCGGACCGCCCGGTGGTGGCGGGCGCGCCGCTGCCCGGCATCGCCGACATGGTGCTGCGACGCACCGCCTCGGGGGCGCCGTTCAACCCGGCCGAGGCGGTCACCGTGCCGCAGGCGCTGTACGCCTACACCGCCGGATCGGCCTACGCCAGCCACCAGGAACTTCTCAAGGGCTCGATCACCCCGGGCAAGCTGGCCGACCTGGTGATCCTGTCGGAAGATCCGACCGCGGTCAGCCCGGACCGCATCGCCGGCCTGACGGTGCTCGCCACCTTGATCGACGGCCAGTGCCGCTACCACAGCGGGGCGATCGACGGGCTGACCTAGCCGCGGCCCGGTCACCCGCGTACCCACGCGACCTGGCACCGGTCGCGCCGGGCGGTGGCCCGGCGCGCTCCCCCGGCGAGCGCCTCGAGCTTGGTTCCTGCCTTCCGGCCGACGGATGCGAAACTGGGGGAGTGGACGACCAGTCGCTGGCCCGGCTCGCCGCGGTGACCGAGGCGGCCGGCGGTAGCAGCGCCGCGCTGCTCGCCGCGGCGGCGCACGCGCGGACGGCCGGCCCGGGCGCGGGCGCGGTCGTGCTGGTGGAGGGCATGAGCGACCAGTGCGCGCTGGCGACGCTGGCCGCGCGCTGCGGCCGGGACCTAGCCGGCCAGGGCGTTTTCATCGTGCCGATGGGCGGCGCGACCAACATCGGCCACTTCCTGGCCGTGTTCGGCCCGCAGGGGTTCGGCGTCCGGCTGGCCGGCCTGTGCGACCAGGCGGAGGAGCACGATGTCCGCCGCGCCCTGGCCCGGGCTGGCCTGCGCCCAGGCCAGGACCGGGGCAGCCTGGAACGTCTCGGTTTCTTCGTGTGCGTGGCGGATCTGGAAGATGAGCTGATCCGCGCGCTCGGCGTCGCCGTGACCGAGCAGCTGATCGAGGTCCAGGGCGAGCTCGTGCCGTTCCGCACCTTCGTCAAGCAGCCCGCTCAGCGGACCCGGCCGCGCGAGCAGCAGCTCCGGCGCTTCCTGGGCACCCGCTCCGGTCGCAAGATCCACTACGGCCACGTACTCGCCGCCGCCCTCGACCTGTCCCGGTTGCCCCGCCCCCTCGACGCCGTCCTAACCCACGTCTAACCACTCGCCCCACGACGACTATCGTTTTTTCACGGCTGTCACGATAATCTGCGGGATCACGCCTGTTCGACGATCTCCATGCCGTTGCCGTCGGGGTCGCGGAAGGCGAACATGGGCGGGACGCCTTCCCAGCGCAGCACCTCGCCGGCATCGGCGCCGCTGGCCCGCAACCCCGCGTGTACGGTGCCGGCGTCGGCGGTCACGAACCTGATGCCGGTCTCGACCCCGGCGGGCAGGCCTTCATGCGCGCGGACCAGCGCGATGGAAGTGGCCGCCCCCGCTGGGGCCACCTCGATCCAGCGCCTGCCGCCGCCCATGTCGGCGTCGAGGCGCTTCTCGAAGCCCAGCGTGCCGACATAGAAGTCAAGCGCCTGGTCCTGATCCGTGACCGGTACGCCCACCGTGCGTACGCCGGTGATCTTGCCCTTGATGGTCATGTCGTCCTCCTCATTGGTCCCGCAGTTCAGACGACCGAACCCCGGCGGGATCATCGCTGTCGAAGGATGGCAGGGCGAGCAGTTTGGCGGCCACCTCGGTCAGGGTCTCGCCCACTACGTCGGGAGGCGCGAAGGGCGCGCCGAAGCCGCCGGACGTGCGGCTCACCCAGCCGGTGATCAGCCCCGCTCGCTTGGCGCCGTGGCAGTCCCAGTCGTGCGCGGCGACCAGCGCCAGCCGCTCCGGCGGCACATCCAGGATCTCCGCCGCGTAGAGGTACACCAGCATGGCCGGCTTCCACCGGTACACCTCGCCCACCGAGATCACCCGGTCCACCAGCGCGCCGAGGCCGGAGCGGTTGACGAACGACGAGGCGAGGTAGGAGGAACCGTTGGTCAGGCAGGCCACCCGGATCCCGGCGTCGGTGAGGCTGGCGACTGCGGGCACCGCGTCCGGGAAGGCCGGCAGGTCGGCCAAGGCCGCCATGATCTGCGCCACCTGCTCATCGCTGATCGAATAGCCGGTGAGCCCGCGCAGCGAGGACTCCGCGACGTCGGTGAAGGTGGCGTAATCCCCGGTCAAAGACAGGGCCATGCCGTCCCGCAGCGTCCGGGTGTACCAGGCTTCGAGCAGGTGGGCCGGCTGCCCGGCCGCGGTGAGCCGTTCGCGCAGCGGCTCGAGCGACATCAGCGTCCCGATCACGTCGAAGGCGACCACGGCCGGACGGTGGGTCATGACGACGACAGATTCGCGAGCGCATCGGAGATGGCGCGATAGAACGTGGGGAAAGCGTAGGGCATGTCGCGCAGCGTGGCCACGGGCACCTCGGCCCGGACCGCCACCTGCAGGGCGGACAGGACCTCACCGCCGTACGGGCCGGCCGACGTGGCGCCGACAAGCACCGACCGTTCGGCGTCCTCGACCAGCTTGATGAAGCCGTCGTTGCCCGCCTTGTGGATCCAGCCCCGGGACGAGGCCGGGACCTGGCTGACACCCGTGCGTACGGCCAGGCCGGCCGCCCTGGCCTGTTCCTCGGTCTGGCCCACGCTGCCGATCTCCGGGTCGGTGAACGTGACCCTGGGCACCGCCCGGTAGTCGGCCTGCGCGCCGCCCTGGCCCAGGATGTCGCGCACCACGATGTCCGCCTGGTACATGGACATGTGGGTGAACGCGCCCTTGCCGGTCACGTCGCCGAGCGCCCACACGCCGTCGGCGGCGCGCATCCACCCGTCGGTGGGGATCACCCGGGCCGTCTCGTCCAGCCCGACCGCGGCCACGCCGAGCGCGGCCAGCCCGATCCGGCGGCCGGTGGCGATCAGCAGCCGTTCGGCGTTCTGCGTGGTCCCCGCCACCTGCACGGTAAAGCGGGTGCCGTCGTGGCTGACGTGCTCGGCCGGGGCGTTGGTGCGGACCGTGATGCCCTCGGCGGTGAAGATCCGCTCGATCAGCTCGCTGGACTCAGGTTCCTCGAACGACAGCAGCCGGGGGAGCGCCTCGATCACCGTGACCTCGGTGCCGAAGCGGGCGAAGACCTGGGCGAATTCCGAGCCGATGGCTCCGCCGCCCAAGACGATGAGCGACCGCGGCACCTGCTCGGCTTGAACGATGTCCCGGTTTGTCCAGTACGGGGTGCCGGCCAGGCCGTCGATGGGCGGGATGGCGGGTTCGGTCCCGCTGGCCACCACGATGCCCTTGCGGGCGGCGAAGACCCGGTCGCCCTCGGCGGTGCTGACGGTCACCTGCCCGGGCCCGGTGATCTTGCCGAAGCCGCGGACCAGCTGCCCGCCCTTCCCGGTGAACCGGTCGGCCGCCTTCTTGTCATCCCAGTAGTCGGTGGCTTCTTCCCTGATCCGGCGCGCCACCGGCGACCAGTCGGGGGTGACCGTTGAGGTTCCGGCCAGGCCAGGAATCCGCCTGGCTTCCGCGATCAGATTGGCGGCCCGGATCATCATCTTGGAAGGGATGCAGCCGTAATACGGGCATTCGCCGCCGACCAGGCGGGATTCAACGCCGGTGACGTGCAGTCCGGCTTCGGCCAGGGTGCCGGCCGCGTACTCGCCGCCCGGTCCCATGCCGATGACGATCACATCTGTGTGCTCTGGTTCGCCCATGCCGTGCTCCTGCCCTGTGCGGCTTCCCATCATGCCGCCCTGGCCTGGTCAGGCGGGCCTTTTTTCAGGTGGCGCCTTCGCCGTCCTCTAGATCGGAAATGTCCAGTTCGGGCTGACCGTGCACGAAGCTCTCCGGGTTCTCCAGGTCATCGGAGGCGGGCAGCAGGTCCGGGTGCGCCCACAGGGCGTCCCGGCCGTCGATGCCCCTGGCCTCGGTGAGTCCCTGCCAGATCGTGGTCGCTTCCCGCAGCCTGCGCGGACGCAGCTCCAGTCCGACCAGGGTGGCGAACGTGCGCTCGGCGGGGCCGCCGGTGGCCCGCCGCCGCCTGATCGCTTCGGCCAGGGCATCGGCGTGCGACAGGCGCTCGCGCGCCGCGGCGCTGACCACCGTCGCCACCCAGCCCTCGACCAGCGCCAGCGCCGTCTCCAGCCGGGTCAGCGCGGCCTTTTGGGCGGGCGTGTCCTCGGGCCGGAACAGGCCCTCGCCGGACAGCGCGTCGCGGAGCGCCTCGGGGTTGGTGATGTCGACCTCTGGCATCGCCTCTTGCAGCCGCGCGATGTCCACGGTGATGCCGCTGGCGTACTGCTCCACCGCGCCGAGCAGGTACGCGCGCAGCCACGGGACGTGCGCGAACAGCCGCTGGTGGGCGGCTTCCCGCAGGGCGAGGAAGAGCCTGACCTCACCGGCGTCGACAGAAAGCCCCTGGCCGAACTCGGCCACGCCGGCGGGCAGCAGCGCGGCCGTGCCCGCCGCGCCGAGCGGCAATCCGATGTCGGAAGAGCCGACCACCTCACGGGCCAGCTCGCCGACCGCGGTCCCGGTCTGGCTGCCGATCATGGCCCCGCCGATCTGGCGCATCATGGCCGACAGCCCGCCCAGGCCGCCGAGCCCGCCCGCACCACCGCCGAAGGCGCCGAGCGCCTGCCGCAGTTCCTCGGGCACGTCCTCGCCCAGCTGCGCCGGGTCCGCGCTGAACATCCCGCTCATGGCCTCGACGCCCTTGGCCGCGATGGGGTCACAGAATTTCGCCCAGACCGGGAAGGTCGCCTCCAGCCATTCCGAACGGCTCCAGGCCTCGATCTTGCGGACCCCGGACGGGAACGCGGTGGCTTCGTCCAGCCACAGGTCGGCCAGCCGGACCGCCTCGGTGATCTCCCGGCGCTGCGCGTCCAGGACACTCGGGTCGCCGGCCGCCACGATCGCGTGCCTGGCCACGTTCTTGGCGAGGTCCCAGTTCACCGGGCCCCCGCGCCAGGACAGCATGTCGGCGAACTGCCGCAGGGCATCGGCGAACTGCTGGGGATCACCCATCGCCCCGAACGGTCCCATGGGTCCCCCTGGGCCGCCCGCACCTGGCCCGCCGGGGAACCCGGAACCCCCGGGACCGCCCGCGCCCGGGTTTCCGCCGCCGCCGGGCCCCTGGCCGCCCTGATCTTCTGGCTGGTCGGGCAGACCGAAGCCGAACGGCCGGTCAGCCATCGTTGGCTCTGGGGCAGGATGGAAGGGTCATGACCGTCACGTTATCTCGGGAGATGCACACTGTGACAAACGCCCGGCGGCCGGTTCGCTCCGAGCGCAGCGCCGCGCGCCATCAGCCTATGCCCGTGGTGGCGGTCACGGGGGCGGCGAGCGGCATCGGACCCGTCGTAACCGCCCGGCTCGCCTCCTCGCCAAACGTCAAGAAGGTCATCGCCATCGATCGCCAGCGCGGCGAGTCCGCAGGCGTGACGTGGCGGGTGGCCGACATCCGCGACCCGGCCCTGGCCGGCCGCCTGAACGGCGTCGATGTCGTGGTGCACGCGGACTTCGACCTGACGCCAGACTCCGACGCCCGGACCCGCCGGGCCTTCAACGTCCGGGGTGCGCAGACCGTGCTCACCGCGGCGGCGGCGGCCCGGGTCGGGCGCGTCATCCTGGTGACAAGCGCCATGGTCTACGGCGCCCGGCCGGAGAACCAGGTCCCGCTGTCCGAGCAGGCCCCGCTGGCCGCCGACGCCGACGCCAGCGTGGCCGGGGACCTGCTCGAGGTCGAGCAGCTGGCTCGCCGCTCGCCGCGGGCCAACCCGGGCATGGCGGTCACGGTGGTGCGGCCCGCCGCCCTGGTCAGTACCGCGCCCGGCGCCTCCGGGTCCTCCGGGTCCTCCGGGTCCGTGGACACGCTGGTGACCAGGCATTTCGAGGCACCCCGGCTGCTGACGGTGAAGGGCTGCGCGCCGCGCTGGCAGTTCTGCCATGTCGATGACCTGTGCTCCGCGCTTGAGTTGGCGGTGAGCGGCGGGATCGACGGCAGCTTCGCGGTGGGCTGTGACGGCTGGCTCGGGCCGGACGACGTCGAGCGGATCAGCGGCCTGAAGAGCATCGAGCTGCCCCCCCGGCTCACGCTCGGGACCGTGCAACGACTGCACCGGGTCGGCGTGACGCCGGCCCCGGCCATGGACCTGCGTTACGTGCTGTACCCGTGGGTGGTGGACTGCGCCGCGTTGCGTGCGGCGGGCTGGCGCCCGGCGTTCGACAACGAGGCGGTGCTGCGGGTCCTGCTCGGCCAGCGCCAGGGCCGCCACGCCGTCGCTGGCCGCCGCATCGCGCGCAAGGAGGTGACGATCACCGCGGCCGGGGCGGCCGGGGCCACGGTGGCCGTGATCGGCACGGCCGCCATCGTCCGCCGCGCCCGCCGCCACAAGAGCTGACGACACTGTGGGCTGACGCCGCACCGGGTAATCTGGGCTCGTGAGCGTGCTGCGACTGATCGAGGTGCGGGCGGGCGAGCTGTCGGTGGACGAGGTCCGGGCGGCCGTCGCGGACCCCGCCGCGGGCGGCATCGCCCTGTTCGCCGGCGCCGTCCGGGACCTCGACCGGGCCCGGCCGGTCACCGGGCTGTCCTACAGCGCGCACCCGTCCGCGACCGGCGAGCTCCGGCGGGTCGCCGCGGTCGTGGCGGAGAAATTTCCCGTCCTCGGCATCGCCGCCGTGCACCGCGTCGGTGACCTGGCGATCGGTGACCTGGCCGTGGTCGTGGCCGTGTCCTGCCCGCACCGCGGCGAGGCCTTCGACGCCTGCCGGGCGCTCATCGACGAGCTCAAAGCCGCGGTGCCGATCTGGAAGCACCAGGTCTTCGCCGACGGGCAGAGCGAGTGGGTAGGCAGTCCCTAAACCGGAGCGATAGAGTCGTCGCACCATGTCCCGACGTTCCCTGACGCTGATCATCGCCTCCGTCGGCACGGCCGCGGCCATCGCGGTCAGCGTGCTCGTATCCGTGCCCTACGTCATCCTCGGGCCCGGCCCGACGCTGAACACCCTGGGTAAAGACTCGTCAGGCCAGCCCTTGATCAGCATCTCCGGGCATCAGGTGCACTCCACCAGCGGACACCTGAACCTGGTGACGGTGAGCTATGCCGGCGGACCGGGCGCCCACCTGAACATCTTCACCGCGCTGTCCGCCTGGCTGAATCCGGACGAGGCGGTCGTGCCGGAATCGGAGCTTTTCGCCCCCGGCCAGTCTCAGCAGCAGACCCAGCAGCAGGACACGCTGCAGATGACCGGTTCGCAGCAGACCGCGACCGCGGCGGCGCTGACCGAGCTGCACATCGGATACACCACCGAGGTCGTGGTCGCCCAGGCTGAGCCGGGCTTCCCCGCCTACGGCGTGCTCAAGGCCGGGGACGTGATCACCGCCGTGGACGGCCATCCGGTGACCGGGGCGACCGGCTTGACCGGGCTGATCGCCGCGCACCCGGCGGGCAGCACGCTGACCGTGACCGTCGTCAGGAGCGGCCAGAGCCAGCAGGTCAAGGTGTCCACGAAGGAGTCAGGCGGCCGCCCGGTGATGGGCGTGCAGATCAGCGAGCAGTACAAGTTCCCGTTCACGGTGACGATCAGCGTCGGCGACATCGGCGGCCCGAGCGCCGGCATGATGTTCGCGCTCGGCATCATCGACAAGCTGACCACGGATAACCTGACCGGCGGCAAGTTCATCGCCGGTACCGGGGAGATCGAGGCCAGCGGGCAGGTGGATCCCATCGGCGGCATCCAGCAGAAGATGGTGGGCGCGCGGCAGGCGGGCGCGACAATTTTCCTCACCCCGGCGACGAACTGCTCCGACACCAAGGGCGCCGTCCCGGCCGGCCTGCGACTGGTCAAGGTGAGTACGTTGTCCCAGGCAGTTGACTACCTCCAGGACATCAAGGCGGGCAAGTCCGTGCCCTCGTGCTGACCCGGTCCGTCCCCGCCAGGCCCGCCCCCGGGCGAGCTGGAGGATGCCGGCCGCGCACCACGGTCCGTTCGGCTAATAGATTTCTCTTATGAAGGTTGCTGACGCGGTGGCCGTGGCCGGGCACGAGGTGCACGTCTGCCGTTACCGCGAGGCCCGTACGCTGCTGAGCTGGCTGGGTGCGGACCTGCGCGGGCTGCGGGTGCTCGACGTGGCGGCCGGCGACGGGTACTGGGCCGCCCAGGCGCGCCGGCGCGGGGCCTGGGCGGTCGCGCTCGACATCGCCGAGCCCAAGCTGCGCCGCGGCCGTCAGCTCGCCGCGCCGCCCGCGCTGATCCGCGGCGACGCGCTCGAGCTGCCGTTCGCCGACGCGAGCTTCGACCGGGTGATGTCGGTCTGCGCGATCGAGCATTTCGACGACGGCGCCCGGGCCGTTGACGAGATGGCCCGGGTGCTCGCCCCCGGCGGCGAGCTGGTCATGTCCGCGGACGCGCTGACGCTGGCGGAGCGATGGCCGCGGCTGTACCGGGCGCACTGCGAGCGGTACCGGGTGAAGCACACCTACTCCCATGACGAGCTGGCGGCGCTGCTGGCCGCCCGCGGGCTGACGGTCGTCGACCATCAGTACCAGTTCAGGACCCGCTGGGCGCAGCAGCTTTACCTGGGCCTGTCCGCCTACGGCGGCCGCATCGGGTTCAACGCGGCCGCGCCGGTGACGCCGCTGGTCGCGGCGGCCGACCGCGGGGCGCACGGGGACGGCGGTGCGATCGTGCTGGTCCGGGCCCGCCGCCCGGGGGGTCCGGTAACCCGGCCGGGCCGAAGTGCTCGTCGCTGACTCGGCGCAGGGCGTAGGCTTCGTAATTGACGGGACATCCACGAAGGCGTGCCGGGGCCGTGCGGTTGACGCGGGCTCTGCTTTGTCAGCCTGCCCGGGTGACCCAGGAGAGGAGCAAGTGCGGTCGTGGCACCTCGCGTACTGATTGATGCGACCGACGTGCCAGCCGACCGGGGAGCGCTCGGCCGGTACGTTGACGGGCTGATCGGCGCGCTCGACGTTGCGGGCGCGGATATGGCCGTGGTCTGCCAGCGCGCCGATGAGGAACGCTACGGGCGGCTCGCTCCCGGGGCTCGGGTGGTCACCGGACCGACGGCGCTTTCGCACCGGTCCGCCCGGCTGGCCTGGGAGCAAAGCGGGCTGCCGGTGGTGGCCCAGCAGGTGAACGCCGACGTCATCCACGTGCCGTACTACTCGATGCCGCTGCGTCCGGGCCGGCCGACCGTGGTGACCGTGCACGACGTCACCTTCTTCACTGAGCCCGACCTGTACAGCTCGGTCGGCGCGATGTTCTTCAAGTCGGCGATCCGGACCGCCGCGCGCCGCGCCGCCCGGCTCATCGTGCCGTCCAAGGCGACGCGAGATGAGCTCGAGCGGGTGCTCGGCGCCGATCCGACCAAGATCGATGTCGCCTACCACGGGGTGGACCACCGGCTGTTCCACCGCCCTGATCCGCAGCAGGTCTCGCAGGTGTCCAACCGGCTTGGCCTGCACGGCAAGCCGTACGTGGCGTTCCTTGGCATGCTCGAGCCGCGCAAGAACGTCGCCGCGCTGATCACCGGCTGGGCCGGGGCGGTCGCGGACCTCGACGACGCGCCCGCGCTTGTCCTGGGCGGCGGCGGCGGCTGGAGCGACGAAGTGGACGCGGCGGTGGCCGCGGTGCCGCCGCACTTGCGCCTGATCCGCCCCGGATACCTGCGCTTCTCCGACCTGCCCGGTTTCCTGGGCGGGGCGATGGTGGTGGCCTTCCCGAGCCGGGGCGAGGGGTTCGGGCTGCCGGTGCTCGAGGCGATGGCCTGCGGGGCGCCGGTGCTGACCACTCATTGCACCTCGCTGCCCGAGGTCGGCGGTGAGGCGGTCGCCTACACCGAGCCGGACGCCGACTCCATCCGCGACGCGCTGCGCACGCTGCTCGGCGACGCCGAACGGCGGGAGTGGCTCGGGGCCGCCGGATATGACCGGTCCCAGGAGTTCACCTGGGCCGCGTCGGCCGAGGCCCACCTGGCCAGTTACCGACGCGCCGCCGAACAGACAGCCGCCGATGTCCGTGCCGTGTAACCTCATCTCTCATGCCGCGTGAACCGCTTGAGGCGATAGTCCTTGTCGGAGGACAGGGAACACGGCTGAGGCCACTGACACTTTCTGCGCCGAAACCGCTCCTGCCCACCGCGGGTGTCCCGTTCCTGGCCCACCTGCTGGCCCGGGCGGCGTCCGGCGGCGTCACTCGCGTCGTCCTCGCGACCTGCTATAAGGCTGACATGTTCGCCGCTGCCCTGGGCGACGGCTCGGCGTTCGGGCTGTCCATCGATTACGTCACAGAAGAGGTGCCGCTCGATACCGGCGGCGGGATCCGCAACGCGGCCCGGTCGCTGCACGGCGGCGGCGCCGGTGATCCGATCGTGGTGCTGAACTGTGACATCTTGTCCGGGCACGACCTGCGTGCGCAGGTCGACCTGCACGTCAAGAAGGACGCCGCGGTGACGCTGCACCTGGTGGAGGTGACGGATCCGACCCATTTCGGCTGCGTGCCGACCGACGCCTCCGGGCGGGTGACGGCGTTTTTGGAGAAGACGCCGGACCCGGTGACCAACCGGATCAACGCCGGCTGCTACGTGTTCCGGCGGGAGGTCATCGACCAGATCCCTCTTGGCCGGCGCGTCTCGGTCGAGCGGGAGACCTTCCCCGGCCTGATCGCCGCCGGGGAACTCGTGATGGGTTACCACGAGTCGGCGTACTGGCTCGACGTCGGCACCCCGCAGGCCTTCGTCCGCGGCTCCTGCGACCTGGTGCTCGGGCGGCTACCCGGCCCGGCCGTGCCCGGTCCCGCCGGGCCTTGCCTGCTGCTGGCCGGGGCCTCGGTGGCCGACGGCGCCGCCGTGACCGGCGGGACCGTGGTGGGCGCAGGCACCCGCGTGGGCGCAGGCGCGACCGTGGACGGCAGTGTGCTGTTCGACGGCGCGACCGTCGGCGACGGCGCGGTGGTGCGCGATTCCATCCTCGGCCGCGGCGCGGTGGTGGCCCCGGGCGCGGTGCTCGACGAGGCGGTGGTCGGCGACGGCGCGTTCATCGGCGCGGGCAACGAGCTGGCCCGCGGCATCCGGATCTGGCCGAACGTTCGGCTCGAGCCGACCTCGGTCCGCTTTTCCGCCGATACCTAACGGCTCAGACGCGTGACGGCCGCCCCCGAGCTACCAGCCGTGGCCCCGCCCCGCCCCGTAACGCCCGAGGCCGCAGTGGTGCGCCAGTGGCAGCTGCCGTTCTCGCTCGATATCCGCCTCGTGCTGTCCGTGCACCGCCGCGGCGGCGGCGATCCCGCGTACGCGGTGGACCCGGCCGGCGCCGTGTGGCGCACCTCGCTGACCCCCGACGGCCCGGGCACGCTGCGGGTCCTGTCGCGCCTGGGGGAGTCAGGAGGCAGCACGCTGGTGACCGGGCAGGCGTGGGGTCCGGGCGCGGGCTGGCTGTTGGACCACGTCCCCGCCCAGCTCGGCGGCCACGACGACCGGTCCGGGTTCGCCGCCGCCGATCCGGTGGTCGGTGAGCTGATGCGCCGCCACCGGGACCTGCGGATCGGGCGCAGCGACCGGGTCTTCGAAGCGCTGGTGCCTGCGGTGCTCGAGCAGAAGGTGGTCAGCCGCGAGGCGCACCGCGCCTGGCGGTTCCTGCTGGTCAAGTTCGGGCCGCCGGCGCCTGGTCCCGCCCCGGCCGGGATGCGGGTGTTCCCGCCGCCTCGGGTGTGGGCGCGCATCCCGTCGTGGGACTGGCACCGGGCCGGGGTCGAGGGCGTCCGGGCCCGCACGATCATCACCGCCGCCGAGGTCGCCGCCCGGCTCGAGGAGACCGGCGGACTGGGCTCGGCGGACGCGGACCGCCGCCTGCGGGCCCTGCCCGGCATCGGGCCGTGGACCTCCGCTGAGATCAGGCAGCGAGCCGTGGGCGACCCGGACGCGGTCTCGGTGGGCGACTACAACCTTCCCAAGGCGGTCGGCTGGACGCTGGCCGGCCGGATCACCGACGACGCCGGCATGCTCGAGCTGCTGGCCCCCTACGCCGGCCATCGCTACCGAGTGACCAGGCTTATCGAACTCGGCGGTTCCCGCCCCCCGCGCCGCGGCCCGCGCATGTCCGTCCGCGACTACCGCGCCTTCTAGCCCCGCAAGGCGCCACCCCGGACCGCACGCGCCACCCCGGACCGCACGCGCCACCCCGGAGGGCTGGCGTCGCCCCAGCCCCAAGGGCGGCGCGAGCGGGGCGAGCTAGCCGCGTAAAGTTCGAGGATGAGTGTTTTCCGCGGCGACTCTGATAACGGCGAGGACAAAGAGACTCAGGAGGGCAGAGGGGCTAGCGAGGCTGGAGCGGTCAACGGCGCTGAGGGGGCCACAGCGATGAGCCAAGCGGCCGGGAACGTCTCGGCGTCGGCCATGCGCCGGACGCTGGCGCGGGCCCGGGATGGCAAGGCGCTGGACCGGGACGAGGCCACGATCCTGCTCCAGGCCCGGGGTGATGACCTGCGGACCTTGCTGAGCTACGCCAGCCGCACCAGGGACGCCGGCCTGGCCGCCGCAGCCCGGCCCGGCATCATCACCTATTCCCGTAAGGTCTTCATCCCGCTGACCCGGCTGTGCCGGGATCGCTGCGGTTACTGCACGTTCGCCACCGTCCCGCACCGGCTGCATAGCCTGTACCTGGAGCCCGACGAGGTGCTCGACATCGCCCGCGCGGGTGCCGCCATGGGCTGCAAGGAGGCCCTGTTCACGCTGGGCGACAAGCCCGAGGACCGCTGGCACCAGGCGAAGGACTGGCTGGACGCGCACGGCTACGACGACACGCTGTCCTACCTGCGGGCGATGGCGATCCGGGTGCTCGAGGAGACCGGCCTGCTGCCGCACCTGAACCCGGGCGTGCTGTCCTGGCAGGATTTCCAGCGCCTCAAGCCGGTGGCGCCGTCCATGGGCATGATGCTCGAGACCACCTCGACCAGGCTGTTCAGCGAGAAGGGCGGCCCGCACTTCGGCAGCCCGGACAAGGATCCGGCCACCCGGCTGCGCGTGCTGGAGGACGCGGGCCGCAGCAACGTCCCGTTCACCACCGGCATCCTCATCGGTATCGGCGAAACCCTGGCCGAACGCGCCGACTCGATCTTCGCGATCAGGAAGGTCGCCCGCGAATACGCAGGCATCCAGGAAGTCATCGTGCAGAACTTCCGGGCCAAACCCGACACCAAGATGCGGGACGCGCCCGACGCCGAACTCGATGACCTGGCCGCCACGATCGCCGTGACCAGGCTGGTGCTCGGCGCCAAGGCCCGGATCCAGGCGCCGCCGAACCTGGTCGGCGCCCAGTACGACCTGATCCTGGCGGCCGGCATCGACGACTGGGGCGGTGTCTCACCACTGACCCCGGACCACGTTAACCCCGAGCGTCCCTGGCCGGCCATCGACGAACTGGCCGCCCGCACCGCCGCCGCGGGCTTCACCCTGCGCGAGCGCCTCACCATCTACCCGTCCTACATCCGCGAGCCGTGGCTGGACCCGCGGCTGACCCGGCACGTGGCCGCGCTGGCCGACCCGGCCACCGGCCTGGCCGCCGACGGCGCGATGCCTCGCGGCCTGCCCTGGCAGGAGCCCGACGGCGGGCTTGGCCAGTGGGCCGCCGCCGGATCCGGCCGGACCGACCTGCACGTCACCATCGACACCACCGGCCGCACCCATGACCGGCGCGACGACTTCGCCGAGGTCTACGGCGACTGGAATGAAATCGCCGAACGGACTATGGTGCCCGCCCCAGGCCAGGCTCCTAGTCCCGGCGCCTTCGCCGCCCCCGCCGTCCTATCTACGGGCGAGGTCGCCTCCGCCCTGCGCCAGGCCGAACGGGACCCCGCCGCTCTCACCGACGCCCAGGCCATCGCCCTGCTGTCCGCGGACGGCCCGGACCTGGAGGCGCTGGCCGCGATCGCCGACGCGCTCCGCCGCGAAACCATGGGTGACGAGGTCACCTACGTCGTCACCCGCAACATCAACTTCACCAACGTCTGCTACACCGGCTGCCGGTTCTGCGCGTTCGCGCAACGGCGGACCGACGCCGATGCGTACACGCTGTCGTTGCAGCAGATCGGTGACCGAGCGGCCGAGGCCTGGGACGCCGGGGCCACCGAGGTGTGCATGCAGGGCGGGATCCACCCTGATCTTCCCGGCACAGCATACTTCGAAATCGCTTCCGAAGTCAAGCGTCGATGCCCGGATCTTCACGTACACGCGTTCTCTCCGATGGAGGTGGTGAACGGTGCCTCGCGGACCGGCCTGCCGATCAGGGAATGGCTGGTCCGGGCCAAGGAGGCCGGGGTAGGCTCGCTGCCGGGGACCGCGGCGGAGATCCTCGACGACGAGGTGCGCTGGGTGCTGACCAAGGGCAAGCTGCCCGCCTCGGTATGGATCGAGGTGATCACCACGGCGCACGAGCTCGGCCTGCGGACCTCCTCGACGATGATGTACGGGCACGTCGACACCCCGGCGCACTGGGTCGGCCACCTGCGTGTGATCCGGTCGATCCAGGAACGAACCGGCGGCTTCACCGAGTTCGTGCTGCTTCCGTTCATCCACGAGAACGCGCCCATTTACCTGGCCGGCCTGGCCCGGCCGGGGCCGACCCGGCGGGAGAACCGGGCGGTGCACGCAGTGTCCCGGCTGCTGCTGCACGGCGCGGTCGACTCGATCCAGGCTTCCTGGGTCAAGCTGGGCGATGAGGGCTGCCGGGATGTGCTGCGCGGCGGTGTCAACGACTTGGGCGGGACGCTGATGGAGGAGACGATCAGCCGGATGGCCGGCGCGGACCACGGCTCCTACAAGACGATCAGCCAGCTGCACGCGATCACCGAACCTCTCGGCCGTCCGATGCGCCAGCGCACCACCACCTACGGCGAGGTGTCTGCCGAACGGACGGCCGCCGCGGCCGCCTCCGACGGAGTCTGCGCGTCGGTCCGGTCCGGGCTGCCGATCCTGGCCGCCCCGGCCGGCGCGAGCTGACCAGGGGTGCCACGGCGCGAGCTGACCCGCGACGCCGGATCGGCGTGATCGCGCTGATGCGGCGAGTTCAGCGTTCCAGCAGGAAGTCCGCGGGGTCGCGGGGCGGCCGCGGTCTGGCCTGCTCGGCCGGGCGGCCGACCGCGACGGCCCCCATCGGCCGCCAGCCGGCCGGCAGATCCATCGCGCGCGCGGCGACGTCGCCGCAGAACAGCGTGCTGGAGATCCAGGCCGAGCCGAGCCCGTCGACGGCCAGCGCGATGAGCAGGTTCTGCACCGCCGCGCCCATCGAGACGATGAACATGGCCTGCTCGGCGGCCGCCCGCCGCTCGTCGGGATAGTCATGCGCCGCGTCGGTGACCAGGCACGGCACGATGATCAGCGGCGCGGCCCGCAGCGGTTCCCCGCGCCGGAGCCGGCGGCCGATCTGCTCTTCGGTGAACCCGTCCCGGCGCAGGTCTTCGATCCAGGCTTCGCGCATCGCGTCGAGCAGGGCGGTCCGGGCCGATGCCGAGGACAAGACCACGAAACGCCACGGCTGGCTGTGATGCGGGGCGGGCGCGGTCAGCGCGGTGGCGACCGCCCGGCGCACCACCACGACATCGACCGGTTCGCCGGTGAAGGCTCTGATCGTCCGGCGAGCCAGCGGCACATCCGCCGAACCCAGCCGGAACATGTCGTCGGCGGCCGGCCTGATCAGCGCCCGCGCGCCCGGGCCGTCCTGCTCGGTGACCAGGCTCGCCAGCCCGCGCACCACCGCCACGGGAACGTGCCGTGACTTGCCCTTCACCAGGTCCGCGGCCCCGGCAATCTCGTCGGCGACGGCGGCCACCGTGACGTCCAGGATGTTGCCGAAGGAGTCGGCCGTACCGCGATAGTCCCGCACCGGGACGATGCCGGCCGCGCCGATGGCATTGTCGGTCTGCCCGGCGCGCCACGGCCGCCCCATCGTGTCGGTGACGATGACGCCGAGCCGCATGCCGGTGCGCCCGTGCAGCGCCTTGCGGAGCTGCCGGGCGGATTCGTCCGGATCGGCGGGCAGCAGCACCACGGTGCCCGGGGCGGTGTTGGACTCATCCACCCCGGCCGCGGCTAGGACCAGGCCGTGCCGGGTCTGCGCGATGGTGGTGGGACCGCGCCTGGCCACCACCCGCACCGTCTCCGCCTCGATCGCCTGATCGCGAGGGGCGGTTACCACCCGGCCCTCGGCCTTGCTCACGATCTTCGAGGTGACGACGAGGATGTCGGCGGCACGCAGGTCGGGAACGGCCGCGGCGATGAGCCCGGCCAGGTCGGCGCCCGCGGCGATCTCGGGCAGCCCGGTGACCGGGATGACGGTGACCGGCCCCTCCGCGACTGGCCCTTCCGCGACTGGCCCTTCCGCGACTGGCCCTTCCGCGACTGGCCCTTCCGCGACTGGCCCTTCCGCGTCCGGGCGGCCGGCCATCACGCCCGCTCCCGGGTGAGCTCCACGGCCAGGTCAAGGGCCGCTCGGGCGATCGCCGTGGTGGCGGGCAGGTCCCGCATGAGCAGGGGTAGCGCTCGCACCTCGATGCCCGCCAGGGCCGGGTCGTCGGCGGCGGCCTTGTCCTGGTCGTCGACGAGCCAGCCGTCGATCAGCCCGGCCCCGTAATGCGCCCCGACCGCGGTGGCCGAGGTGGCGACCCCGATCGCGGCCAGGCAGGCGTCGGCCATCCCGCGGACCGGTGACCCGCCGATGATGGGGGACACGCCGACGACGGTCTTGGCCGCGATCGCCGCCCTGATGCCGGGAACGGCCAGGATGGTGCCGATGCTCACCACCGGGTTCGAGGGCGGGAACAGCACGACGTCCGCGTCGCTGATCGCCTCGAGCACGCCAGGCGCGGGCTCGGCGTCCGCCGCGCCGACGGCGATGATCTGCGCCGCGGGCGTCTCGGCGTGCAGGCGCACCCACCACTCCTGGAAGTGAACCACGGTGGGCTCGCCCGGGCCGGCCAGCACGACATGGGTCTCGATCGGGTCGTCGGACATGGGCAGCAGTCGCACCCCGGGCTCCCATCGCTGGCAGAGCACCGAGGTGACGGCGGACAGCGGCTGCCCGGACGCGAGCAGCTGGCTGCGCAGGATGTGGGTGGCGAAGTCCCGGTCGCCGAGCGTGAACCAGTCCGGGCTGGCGCCGTAGGCGGCGAGCTCCGCTCGGATGCTGAACGTCTCGCCGGCCCGGCCCCATCCCTGCTCTGGGTTGATCCCGTCACCCAGCGTGTACATGACGGTGTCGAGGTCCGGGCACACCCGCAAGCCGAACAGCGTGATGTCGTCACCGGTGTTCCCGATGACGGTGATCTCGGCGTCCGGGGCCGCCTGCTTCAGGCCGCGGAGAAAACGCGCGGCCCCCACGCCGCCCGCGGGCACGGTTATGCGCATACCCGCAAGTGTGGCAGGTCCCCCGCCGTCGCCGGGGCCAGCCACCCCGTTGAGCCTGGAGTGACTGCTGGTAGCTGCGTGTACGGTCGCGGAATTCACGGAGCGTGCCGACTGCGGTTTCTTTGGGTTATTTATCTCGCATCTCGGGCAACGGGGCGACCATTATCACCTTCTCCGCTTGACTTGAAGCAAGACACGCGAGTGTAATTTCATTGGTGTGATTCTCGTCGCCGCGGGGAGTGGCGGGATCGGGGGTCCCGAGGTGGGAGGGAGGATGCGCTGTGACTGAGGTCATCGTCCCGCTGGCGCAGGTCTTCGTCAGTCCAGATGATGTTGACGAGCTGGGCTGGCAGGACCAGGCGTTGTGCGCGCAGACAGATCCGGAGGCATTCTTCCCTGAGAAGGGGGGATCGACCCGGGAAGCCAAGCGCGTGTGCCGCAGCTGCGAGGTCCGGGCCGAGTGCCTGGAGTTCGCGCTGGAAAATGACGAGCGGTTCGGCATCTGGGGCGGCATGTCCGAGCGAGAGCGCCGTCGGTTGAAACGTCAGGCTGTCTAGGGCGACCCTGGCCGGGCGCCCAGACATCGTGCGTTCGGCCCGCTGTGTTCCTTTCGCCTGTGTATCTTTGGTGCTGCGTGAGCGCGGGATCCTCGTTCACGTAGTCCACGCGCTCTTGCCGGGCGGGGTAGCCGAGCGAGGCGCCGCTGCCCAGCTGTCAGACAGGTCCTTTGGCACAGAACGCAACGCACCTCCGGCACGTCGTCACCGCGGTGGTGGTAGCCCACGACGGCGCCCGGTTGTTGCCCGGCTTGCTTCAGGCCGTGCGCGATCAGACACACTCCGTGCACCGTATCGTCGGGGTGGATACCGGCAGCCGGGACCGCAGCGGGGCGGCGCTGACCGAGTTGCTCGGTCCGGACGCGGTCTTCGGCATGGAGCCGGAGACCGGGTTCGGTGCCGCCGTCTCCAGCGCGCTGCAGCACCCCGCGGCAAGCACCCCGGTGTCGGCCTCGGCCCCGGACCAAGAACCGCCGGTGGAATGGATCTGGCTGCTTCACGATGACTGCGAGCCGGCCGCCGACGCGTTGGAACAGTTGCTCAGGGCGGCCAGCCGCAGCCGGTCGATCGCCGTGCTCGGGCCGAAGCTGAGGGACACCGCCAACCGGCGTGTCCTGCGCGAGGCGGGTGTGACCACCGACCGGGCCGGCCGGCGTTTCACCGGTATCGAGCCAGGTGAGATCGACCAGGGCCAGCATGACGAGAGCCGCGCGGTGCTCGCGGTGAGCTCGGCCGGCATGCTGATCCGCCGGGACGTCTGGGACCAGGTCGGCGGCTTCGACGCCAACCTGCCCTTGTTCCGTGATGACATCGACTTCTGCTGGCGCGTGCACGCGGCCGGCTACGAGGTCCGGGTGGTCACCGACGCGGTGGTGTACCACCGCGAACTGTCGGCCAGGCAGGTACGCAAGACGCCCGCCAGTGGCGGCCATCCGCGCATGCTGGACCGGCGCAGTGCGCTTTACGTTTTCGCCGTCAACTTGCCCCTGTGGCCCATGCTCACGGTGGTGGGAGGCTGCATCACAGGGTCGCTGGCGCGCGCGGCTTACTTCGTGGTGACCAAGCAGCAGCGCAAGGCGGCCGCTCATCTCGGCGCGGTGGCCTGGCTGCTGCGCCACCCGGTCCTGCTCTGGCGCGCGCGGGCCAGGCGCGCCGCCCACCGCAAGCACGGCTACGCGGTCTTGCGGCCCCAGCTGCCGCGAGCGAAAACGCTAACTCGGCTGGCCGAACGAACTTCTGGCCTGCTGGCCGGCGGGTCCGGCTACAAGACCGGCGGGCTGCATCAAGCCGTCGTGGACGAGCCCGGCGACGATATGCCGCTGATCGGAGCCGATTCGGTTACCCGGCGCGTGCTGACAAGCCCGGGCGTGCTGCTCTTCGCCGGGCTGACGGTCGTCGCGCTGGTAGCCGAACGGTCCCTGACCGGCACGGTGTTCTCCGGCTCGGGCACGCTCGGGGGCGGCGTCCTGGTGCCGGCCTGGGGGAGCGCCGGGGACCTGTGGCGCGAGTACCTGGCGGGCTACCACGACGCGGGTATCGGCACCACCGCGAGCGCTCCGCCCTACATCGCCGCGGTGGCGGCCCTGGCCACCGTGCTGGGCGGCAAGCCCTGGCTGGCCGTGGACGTGCTGCTGTTCGGCTGCGTTCCCGCGGCCGGGGTGACGGCGTTCCTGGCCACCCGCCGCGTCACCTCGGTGCTGGCGGCCCGGGTCTGGATCGCGGCCACGTACGCGCTGCTCCCGGTGGCGATGGGGGCCGTCGCGGCCGGGCGCATCGGCACGGCGGCCGCCTTCGTGCTGCTCCCGCTGGTCGCCGTCATGACCGGGCGGATGCTTACCGGAACGCCGCGGGCGGCCCGCCGGGCGGCCTGGGCGGCCGGCCTGCTTGTCGCTATCGCGGCCGCGTTCGTCCCGCTGGCCTGGCCGATCGCGGTGGTGGCCGCGATCGGCGCGGCGCTGGCCTGGCGCTGGCTCGGCCTGCGGACGGCGGTCAACGCCGTGATCGTGGCCGCAGTGCCCGCGGCCATCCTCATACCGTGGACCTTTCACCTGGTCGCGGATCCTTCCGCGTGGTTCGGTGAGGCGGGTTTGCCACGGCCTGGCCTGGCCGTCGCGGGCCTGCGGCCCGCCTCGCTGTTGCTGCTCAGCCCGGGCGGCCCCGGCTTGCCGCCGGTATGGGTGACGGCCGGGCTTGTGCTGCCCGCGTTCGCCGCGCTGCTGGCCCGGCGGCGGCTCACCGTGGTCTTCGCCGGGTGGGGCATCGCGCTGGCCGGGCTGGTCATCGCCTTGGTGGTGAGCCGGGTGCGGGTGAGTTCGCTGCCAGGCGGTCCGACCGTCAGTGCCTGGCCCGGTATCGCGATCGCGGTGGCCGCCGCCGGGCTGCTGCTGGCGGCCGTGCCCTTGATCGAGGCGGCCGGACGTCCGCTGCACCAGGTCGGTGACCTTATCCGCGGCCGGGTGCCCAGGACCGACTGGCGGGTCCTGGCGACCCTGGCCGGTTTCGCGGTCGCGCTGTCGGCGCCGATGCTGGCGGCCGGGTACTGGCTGGCCGGCGGCGTCGGCGGAACCGTGACCGCGGCCGCTCCGCAGATCCTGCCCGCCTTCGTCGCGGCCACGTCGGCCGGCCCGGACCGGAACCGGACGCTGGTGCTGCGCCCCGCAGGCGGGACCATGTCCTACTCCATCTTGCGGGACACCGACCCGGTGCTCGGCCAGCCGGAGCTGGCCGAAACCGCATCCTCCAGCCGGGCCCTGTCGGGTGTGGTCGCCTCGCTGGTCGCCGCGGGCGGCGGCGACACGGGGGACACCGGGCAGGCGCTCAGCCAGTTCGATATCGGCTACGTCCTGCTCCCGGCCCCGATCGATCAGACCCTCGCGCAGCAGCTTGACGCGGCCGCAGGCCTGCAGACGCTGACCCGGGCCCCCGGCTACGACCTGTGGCAGGTGTCCGGCCCGGTGGCCCGCGCCTGGGTAGTCACCGCGACCGGCGCCACGGTGACGGTGCCTTCGGGTGCGATCGGCGTGAACGCGGTCGTCGCGCCGGGTACCTCGGGCACGCTGGTGCTGGCCGAGGCGGCGGGCGGCTGGTCCGCCACCTTGAACGGAAAACCGCTGACCACGATGGCCAAGCCGGTCGACGGGTGGGCGCAGGGCTTCGTCTTGCCCGCGGGCGGCGGCCGCCTGGTCATCACGCGGAACGAGACCGCCAGGGACGTCAGCCTGAGCGTCGAGGTCGCCGCCTTGCTGGCCGCCTTCGCGCTTGCCCTGCCCGGCACCCGAGCCTCGGCGGCCGCGCCCGTAGCGGCGCAGGCCAGCGCCGAGTCCGCCCACCCCGGCCACCCCGCTCGCCCCGGCCGGGCGGAGCACGCCGGCCGGTCCCGATCCGCCCGCCGCAGGCGCCGCCCGCAGCTTGCCCTGGCGGGCACCAGGGCTCCCGGCGCCGCCATCGGCCCGGACCCCGCCTTCCCCCCGGACCCCGCCTTCCCCCCGGAGCCCGCCTTCGGCTCGGAGCCCGACCCTGAATACGTGCGCGTCGGTACAGCTTCCGAACCTCCGGCCGAGCTCGGGGCGGCCCGGCATGGCGCGGGTCCGGCGGCCAGCGCGCCAGGTCCGGCCCGGCGCGGGCACGGGCAGCACGCCGCCCGGCACGGAAAGCCATCCCGGCGGCGGCGCGGTGGCAAGCCAGCGGGCCAGCCCGCAGACAACCCCGAGGGCCAGACCCCGGTCGGCCTCCCGGTCGGCCTCCCGGCCGGCCCCCCGGCCGGGGTGGCTGGGGTGGACCCGCGGGACGGCGCTGCCCCCGAGCCTGAAGGATCCGATCCGCGGGCCCCCTGGGAGCGCGGGGACCTGTCATGAGGCCTGTTCACCTGGCCCCCGCTGGCGTAGTCCTGCTGGCACTCGCCGCCCTCGGCGGTATCGCGCAGCTCGGTCACCCGGCGGCCAGCGCGAGCCCCGCCGCCACGGCCGCCACGGCCGCCACCGCCACCCGCCAGGTCGCGGTCACCTCGGCGGTCCGGGCCTGTCCCCCCGCCCTCGGTGGCGGCTCCGGCACGGTCGCCCTGATCGCCAGCCCAACCGGCTCCACTAACACCACTAGCACCACTAACACCGCCTCCGGGCAGGCCGAACTAACGTCGCTACCCCCAGCCGGCCTCCAGCTGCGCCCCGCCACCCCCCTCGTCGCGAAGGGCCCGGGCGCGCTGTCTCTCCTCACCGTCCCCGCCGCGGCCGGGGCGACCAAGAAGGACCCTTCGGCGCCGACGGGCTGGTCCGTCACCGCGACCGGCCCGATGGCACCGGCCATGGAGGCCGAAGTCGCCGAGAACTCGGGCCTGGCCACCGTGCGCTGCGGCGAGCCAAGTTCCGACCTGTGGTTCGTCGGCCCCGGCCAGCAGAACGGCGCGGCGCAGCTCCAGCTCGACCTGATGAATGTCGACTCGCTGGCCGCCAGCGTGGACATCAGCCTGATCACCGACGCGGGCGCGGTCCAGGCCGGCAACCTGACCGGGATCACGGTGCCGCCGCACCAGACGGTGACCGAATCCCTGTCGTCCGCGGCGGGGAAGTCCAGCGTGGTCGCGATCGGCGTGCACACAAGCGCTGGCCGGGTGGCTGCCGACGTCTCTGCGGGTCCCTCGCACGGCCTCCCCACGAACTGGCTGCCGAGTGCGGCCGCGCCGGCGACGCAGCTCGTGATCCCGGGCGTGCCCGGGTCCAGCCAGGCCGCCGGACTGTTCCTGGCGGTACCCGGCGCGGCTAACGCCAAGGTGAGCGTGCTCGCGATCACCTCGCAGGGGCACTACCAGCCGTTCGGCGCGCAGTCGATCGAGCTGCCAGGGGAGTCGGCTTCCTACATGGCCCTCACCCCGCTCGGCGGCACCGCGGCCGCCCTGCAGATCACGGCGAACGTGCCGGTCGTTGCCAGCGTGCTGGTGCCGGGCAGCGGCGTGGGCGCGGCCACCACCGCGACCGGACCGATCAGCGAGCAAGCCGTCGTGGCCGGCAACACCAGCGGGTCCGGCCTGGCCGTCTCGGTCGTGCTTTCTGCGCCCGCCACGGCGGCCCGCGTCCGGTTGACCGAGATCGCCAACGCCAACCCAGCCGGCGCCAACCCAGCCGGCGCCAACTCAGCCGGCGCCAACCCAGCCGGCCCGAGCTCCGGCAGCCAGGTGCTGACGGTCCAGGCCGGGCATACCCTGATGGCCCCGGTCACGCCGCCGCCTGGGACCAAGCCGGGCACGGCGTTCGCCATCGTGATCACGCCGCTGGCCGGATCGGGGCCGCTGTACGCGGCCCGGGTGGAAACGCAGAACCAGACCACCATCGTCTCCATCATCCCGGCCATCAGCGCCCTGACCACGATCAGCCTGCCCCCGGTGCGCGACTCCTACGACGCGATATCCCCTTGAGTTCCGCAGCCGCGATGAGCCGTGTCCGACACTGAGCCGTTCGCCCTGATCCTGCTGTTCGTGGCGGCGGTGGGACTGGTCGCGGTGCTGTCGAACCGGCTGACCGAGCGGGTGAAGATCCCGTCGCCCGCGCTGGTGCTGATCGGCGCGGCCGTCGCGGTCAAGATCATCCCGGCGTTGCACGAGCCGCCCCGGCTGGCCGTGGAACGCATGGTCACGGTGGCGCTGGTCTGCATCTTGTTCGACGGTGGCATGCATATCGGCTGGTCCCGCTTCCGGTCCGCGATCGGCCCGATCGCGGCGGTCGGAGTGGGCGGCACGTTCGGCACCGTCGCCGCGGCCGGCCTCCTGATCCACTACGCGTTCGGCCTGTCCTGGTACGTCACGCTGCTGGTGGCCACGGCGGTAGCGCCCACCGACCCGGCGGTGGTGTTCTCCGTGCTCGGGCAGCGGGAGATATCCGGTCGCAGCGGCACCATCTTGGAGGGCGAGTCTGGCGGTAACGACCCGGTCGGCATCGCGCTGATGGCCAGCCTGATCACCGCGGGCGGACTGAGCGCCGGCGCCTTCGCCAGCATCGGCGCGCAGTTCGTGCTCCAGCTGGGGGTGGGCGCGGCGGTCGGGATCGCCGGCGGCCGGGCGCTGTTGTGGTTCACCCGCCGGGTGCCGCTGCCGAGCGAGGGGTTGTATCCGCTCCGCACGCTGGCCTGCGCCCTGCTGCTTTTCGGCGTGGCCACCTTGGCCCGCGGGTCCGGCTTCCTCGCGGTCTTCGCCGCCGGGATCGTGCTGGGCGACGAGCCCGCCCCGTTCAAGCGGGAAATCGTGCGCTTCCACTCGGCCGTCGCCAGCCTGGCCGAGATCGTCGCCTTCGTCGTCCTCGGCCTCACCGTGGACCTGTCCGTGCTGGCCCGGGCCGACGTGTGGATCCCGGGGGTGATCCTCGGCGCCGCGCTGGCGTTCGTCATCCGGCCACCTCTGATCGGCCTGTGCCTGATTCCGGCGCACCTGGACCGCAGTGACAGGAACTTCGTCCTGTTCGCCGGGCTCAAGGGCGCCGTGCCGATCCTGCTTGGCATCTTCCTGCTGGCGGCCGGGGTCCCCGGGGCCCAGCGGCTGTACGGCATCATCGCCGTGGTTGTGCTCTTCTCCGTCGGTGTCCAGGGCAGCGGGGTGCCCGCCGCCGCCCGGCTGCTGCGGCTGCAGATGCGGACCGTCGAACCGGAACCCTGGGCGCTGGGCGTGCGGCTGCGCGACGAGCCAAGCGACGTGCACCGGCTGACCGTCATGCCCGGCTCAGCCGCCGAGGGCTACACCATCGCTGACCTGCCCGAACTGCCCGGCGATGCCTGGGTCAGCTTCATCGTGCGGGACGGCCGGCTGGTCTCGCTCAAGCCCGACACCGTACTGCGGGCCGGCGACGACGTCCTGCTGCTGGCCGAGGAGGACCTGGGCGAGAACCTGACCCGGACCTTTGAGAAGCCCCAGGAGCCGGGTCAGCCGATCTCGCCGTAGCCGGGGTCGACGATCTCCGGGTCCACCCCGAGGATCTCGGCGAACTCCTCGACCACCACGTCGAAGACAAGCTCGCTCAGCTCCTCCTCGTCGTCGGCCCGGGCCAGCAGCGGCCGCCGGAACAGCACGATCCGCGGGCCGGTGGCCGGGTGCGCGGGGTCGCTGGTGTCGGGCGAGCCGCGGACGATACGGGCCAGCGGCACGCCGTCGTCGGTGGTGTCGGCATCCGGCACCTCCTGGACCGCGAACTCCACGTCGGACAGTTCGGTCTCCCAGCGCGGCTCGAGCCGGGCCACGGCCTCGAGCACCAGGTCGTCGAACTGCTGGGCCCGGCTCCGGTACAGCGGAACCCCCGGCGGTACCAGCCGGCCGCGCAGCCCGCGTCCACGCCGGTCGCGCCGCCGCGGCCGGGACCCGTCAACGCTGGGAGCTGGCTTCGAACCGTCCTCGCCGATCTGCACAGTCACCGAGCGTATCGGATCAGGCCAGCGCCGGGATACCCGTCCGATCCCAGGGGCCGACCCGGGGCAAGGCGCGCAAAGCACGACACGATTACGGCGCAGGGCGCAGGTGGTGGCGTTCCCGGCCGCGGACAGATACCGTCACGGGTGTATCCGACGCCGTCCCGGCTACCGGGACACGGTCCTCAGGTGATGTGAGCGAGGTGGGCTGGTGGGTTCCCGTTGCTGCTCGCGCACCGCGTGTAAGCAGCCTCCCGTCTACACGCTGACCTATGTCTACCGCGATTCCACCGCAGTACTCGGCCCGCTGGCCGCCTACGTGGAGCCGCACTGTTACGACTTGTGCGAAAAACACGCCGGGCGGCTGGTGGCGCCCCGCGGCTGGGATGTGGTCCGGCTGCCGGTCGAGCCGGCCCAGGACCGGACCGATGACCTGGAGGCGCTGGCCAACGCGGTGATGGAGACGCAGCCGAGGGTATCTGGGGTTCCTGGGGTTCCTGGGGTACGGCCGGTGGCGGAGCCGGTCGGCCAGGGCGTCGAAGTCGGCCGCAGGGGTCACCTGCGGGTGTTGCGTTCGGGGCCGCCGCAAGACCGATAGGCTCGGGGTCATGGCTGATCTCACGAGCATCGTCAAGGCGTACGACATCCGTGGGGTGGTGCCCGACTCACTTGACGAGGGTGTGGCAGAGGCCGTCGGCGCGGCGTTCGTCACGGTGACGGGGGCGGCCGCGATCGTGACCCTGCACGACATGCGCTCCTCCTCCGAACCGCTGGCGGCCGCGTTCGGCCGCGGCGCGGCGGCCGCGGGGGCCGATGTGCTGGCCGGGGGTCTTGGCTCCACGGACATGCTCTACTACGCCAGCGGTGATCTCGGCGTGCCGGGTGCGATGATCACGGCCAGCCATAACCCGGCCCAGTACAACGGCATCAAGTTGTGCCGAGCCGGAGCCAAGCCGATCGGCATCGAATCCGGTCTGAAAGACATCAAAGATCTAGCCGAACGGCCGCTGGTATCTGCCCCCAAGCCAGGTACCGTCACCCGGATTGACCTGCTGCCCGGCTACGTGAACCACCTCAGGAAGCTGGTCGACATCACCGGGATCAGGCCGCTGAAGGTGGTGGTGGACGCCGGTAACGGGATGGCCGGGCACACCGTGCCGACGGTCTTCGACGGGCTGCCGCTCACCCTGATCCCGTTGTACTTCGAGCTGGACGGCACGTTCCCCAACCACGAGGCGAACCCCCTCGACCCGGCGAACCTGCGGGACCTGCAGCGGGCGGTGCTCGACGCCCGCGCCGACCTGGGGCTGGCCTTCGACGGCGACGCCGACCGGTGCTTCGTGGTGGACGAGCGCGGCGAGATCGTCTCGCCCTCGGCGATCACCGCGCTGATCGCCGCCCGCGAGCTGGCCCACGAGCCCGGCGCGGCGATCATCCACAACCTGATCACGTCCCGCGCCGTGCCGGAGATCATCGCCGAGCACGGCGGGGTCCCGGTCCGGACCCGGGTCGGGCACTCGTTCATCAAGGCCACGATGGCCGAGCGCGACGCGGTGTTCGGCGGGGAGCACTCGGGTCACTTCTACTTCAGGGACTTCTGGTTCGCCGACTCCGGCATGCTGGCCGCCCTGCACGTGCTGGCCGCCCTCGGTTCACAGTCAGGCGTATCGCTGTCGCAGCTGCTGGCCGGGTACTCCAGGTATGTCGCCAGCGGGGAGATCAACTCCGAGGTCGCCGACGCCGCGGCGGCGACCGCGCTGGTCAAGGAGGCGTTCGCGAGCCGGCCCGGGGTCAGCACCGACGAGCTCGACGGGCTCACGGTCAGCGCCCCGACCTGGTGGTTTAACTTGCGGCCTTCGAACACCGAGCCGCTGCTGCGGCTCAACGCCGAAGCGGAGACGCAGACCACCCTGGCCGCCATCCGCGACGAGGTGCTTGGCCTGGTGCGGGGCACCACAGTTCGTTCCGAATAAATAACGGCTAGCCCGGAGGACATGTTATGCAGATCGACGGATGGCTCCTGGACATCCTGGCCTGCCCGGAATGCCACGCGCCGCTGCGCGCCGACGAGGCCGCCAGCGAACTCGTCTGCACCAGCGACACCTGCGCCCTGGCCTACCCCGTCCGCGACGACATCCCCGTCCTGCTGGTCGAAGAAGCCCGCCGTCCATGAGTGACGAGCTGGATGGCTGGAGCGGGGCGGAGTTCGTCCTGGCGGCGGACCGGCTCGACACGCCCGATGTGATCTCCACGGCGGATCCCGGCGACATGCTGCGCCAGGTGGCGTCGTCGGCGGCCCAGGTGCGGACCGCGCTGCGGTCCTGCCAGGAGACGGACCTGTCGGCGTTCACCGCCGATTCCCGGCCGCGGGCGATCGTGGTGGCGGGCATGGGCAGCTCGGGCCTGGCGGGCGAGATGCTCCAGGCGCTGGCCGGCCTGTCCAGCCCGGTCCAGGTGGTGATGTCGCCAGCGGACCGGCTGCCGGGCTGGGTCGGGGCGGCCGACGCGGTGATCGCGGTGTCGTGCTCGGGCACCACCGGCGAGACGCTGGCCATCGCGGCCGAGGCCGCCCGGCGCGGCTGCCGCCTGGCATGCGTCGGGGCGCAGGGGTCGGCGCTGCACCGGATCGCGGAGCAGTCCCGGGCCCCGTTCGTCCCGGTGGTTTCGCTGGGCTTGCCCAGGTCGATGCTGTGGGGGACGGCCATCCCTTTGCTGGTGATCGCGGAGCGGCTGGGCATCGCCCGGGTCGGCGCGGACGTCTACGAGCTGGCCGCGGGCCGCCTCGAGGAGGTGTCCCATCAGTGTCGGCCGGCCAGCGAGTCGTTCGTCAACCCGGGCAAATCGCTGGCCCTGGACCTGGTCGGCGCGCTGCCGGTGGTGTGGGGCACGTCGCTGCTGAGCGGGGTGGCCGCGCGGAGGTTCGCCAGCCAGCTCAACGAGAACGCCAAGTATCCGGCGATCCCTGGCGTGCTGTCCGAGGCGGCGCACAACCAGGTGGCGGCGTTCGACGGCCCGTTCGCCCCCCGCTCGTCGCGGTTGTCCGCGCCGAGCGCCGGGGAGCCGAGCCTGCCCAGCCTCGACGACCCCGCTGACCTGGCCGCCTGGGACCTGGATTACGAGGAGACCGACGGCGAGGCGAGCGGGTTCACGGCGCTGCGGCTGATCCTGATCGCCGATCCCGACACCGCCCAGCGGGTGTCGGCGCAGCGGGCCGCGGTCACCGAACTCGCGGCGCAGCGCGGGGTGGGGATGTCCGAGCTGGCCATGGACGGGGAGCATCCGCTGGTACGGCTGGCCGGCGTCATTCACCTCGCCGACTACGCGAGCGTCTACCTGGCCATCGCGTCCGGGATCGACCCGGGCCAGGCGGTGGCCGTCGCTGACCTGCAGGCCCGGATCGAGTAACGCGCGTGCGGGTTTCCTGGCGCGAGATGAAGGCGGTCGTCGCGGCGTTCGCCGCCAACCTCGGCATCGCGGTGATCAAGTTCGTCGCGTTCCTGCTCACCGGCTCCGCGTCGATGCTGGCCGAGGCCGTGCACTCGGTCGCGGACACCGGGAACGAGGTGCTGCTGCTCGTCGGCCGGGACCGGTCCAGCCGGCCGGCGTCGCCGGAGCACCCGTTCGGCTTCGGGCGCGAGCGGTATTTTTACGGGTTCGTGGTGTCGGTGATGTTGTTTACCGTGGGCGCGGCCTTCTCGGTCTACGACGGCGTGCACAAGATCATGAATCCGGAGCCGGTGCACTCGCCCTTGGTCGCCTTCGGCGTGCTGGTCCTGTCCGCGGTGCTCGAGGGTTTCTCGCTGCGCACCGGGATCAGGGAGGCGAACCGGGTGCGCGGCGGCCGCAACTGGGGTGCCTTCATCCGGCGCTCCAAGGCACCGGAACTTCCCGTGGTCCTGCTGGAGGACGTGGCCGCCCTGATCGGGCTGGTGTTCGCGTTCGCCGGGGTGGCGCTGTCCGTGCTGACCAGCGACGGCAGGTGGGACGGTGCGGGGTCGCTGGGCATCGGCCTGCTGCTCGCGACGGCCGCCGCGATCCTGGCGGTGGAGATGAAGAGCCTGCTGATCGGCGAATCCGCCAGCCCCGAGATGCAGCGGATGATCATCGCCGCGCTCGAGGACGGCCCGGACCTGGTCCGGGTCATCCACCTGCGCACTGTGCACATCAGCCCGGACTCGGTGCTGGTCGCGGCGAAGGTCGCGGTCCGGGAAAGTGACTCCGCCACCCAGATCACGTCCGGTATCGACGCCGCGGAAAGCCGCGTGCGTGCGGTGGTGCCGATCGCCAAGACCATCTATCTGGAACCAGACATCTACCACCCGGGCAAGTCCGACGGCACCGACCCGGCGATCCGCGCCGTCGCGGACGGCCGCCCCTACCGTTCCCCGCGCCGCGACCGCCCCAAAGGTCCCAAACCCCCCAAGCCCGCCACGTAGCCCGGATCCACCACAATCTTTGGCTCTAGCCGCCGCACCACGGGCCCGGCAGGTGCTGTCCCGTCACACGGGGACCGCGAGTCCCGGCGGAGCTGGGCCCGGAGGCGGGCCACCGTCGACATTAGCCGCGGGAAAGCAGGCGGAGCGCGCGTTCCTTCTCGAAGTCGAGCGCCCGGCCCGGCGTGGGGGGAATCCGGCCGAGCCTGCGGCCCAGGTCGGCGACGGCGGCGCGCACCGGCGGCTCGGCCAGCACCCGCAGACCGAACGCGAGCGACGCCGGGCTGATGTCGTAGCGGCGCTCGAGCTCGAGCGCGACCGCGACCGCCTCGAGGTCAGCCTCGCTGAACTGCCGGTGCGACGGCCCGCCCACGGCCGGCGCCCGTCTCGTCCCCGGCGGTCCCCCTGGAGCGCCGGTCATGTAGCTGCTACTTGACCGGCGCTCCAGCAGCGGATCGCGGACCTGGGGCAACAAGCCGAGTTCTTCGCGGTACCGGAGCATGCGAGCCGACGTGCCGAGCCGCTTCGCGGCCTCCGAGATGCGCATAGCCACGATTCTAACAATTTCATGTCAAGAACGCCGCTCCAGGTGTGCGACGACGGCCCCTGCTCCCGTAACGTAGAAACAACACGAGTCCCGGCGGCCCGTTCGGGCCGGGAAAACCACGGCCTGTCCGGGCCGGAAAACCACGGCCCGTTCGGGCGGAAAACAGGAGAACGCATGACCGCGGAGCAGGTTCCGTACCTAGTCGCTGACCTCTCGCTGGCGGCCTTCGGGCGCAAGGAGATCCAGCTGGCCGAGCACGAGATGCCCGGGCTGATGGCGGTGCGCGAGGAGTACGCGCCCAGCCAGCCGCTGCGCGGGGCGCGGATCACCGGATCGCTGCACATGACGATCCAGACGGCGGTGCTGATCGAGACCCTCACCGCTCTGGGCGCGCAGGTCCGCTGGGCGAGCTGCAACATCTTCTCCACCCAGGACCACGCCGCGGCCGCGGTCGCGGTCGGGCCTGATGGCACCCCCGAGGAGCCGAAGGGCATCCCGGTCTTCGCCTGGAAGGGCGAGAGCCTGGCGGAGTACTGGCGCTGCGCTGAGCTCGCGCTGACCTGGCCGGGCGAAGACGGTCCGAACATGATCCTGGACGACGGCGGGGACGCCACCTTGCTCGTGCACAAGGGCGCCGAGTACGAGCAGGCGGGCGGCGTACCTTCCGCGGCCACCGATGACGTGGAGGAGTGGCGGATCATCCTTGAGCTGCTGCGCAACTCTCTCGCCACCGACCCGGGCAAGTGGACCAAGGCCGCCGCCGGCATCAAGGGCGTGACCGAGGAGACCACGACCGGGGTGCACCGGCTGTACGAGATGGCCAGGGCCGGGACGCTGCAGTTCCCGGCGATCAACGTCAACGACTCGGTCACCAAGTCCAAGTTCGACAACAAGTACGGCTGCCGCCACTCCCTGATCGACGGGATCAAGCGCGGCACCGACGTGCTGATCGGCGGGAAGGTCGCCGTGGTGTGCGGTTACGGCGACGTCGGCAAGGGCTGCGCGGAGTCGCTGCGCGGGCAGGGCGCCCGGGTGATCATCACCGAGATCGACCCGATCTGCGCGCTGCAGGCGGCGATGGACGGCTACCAGGTGGCCACCTTGGATGACGTGCTGGCCACGGCGGACATCTTCGTCACCGCCACCGGGAACCGCGACGTCATCACCGCGGAGCAGATGAGCCGGATGAAGCACCAGGCGATCGTGGGCAATATCGGCCACTTCGACAACGAGATCGACATGGCGGGCCTGGCGCGGTGGCCGGGGGTGCGCCGCATCAACATCAAGCCGCAGGTCGATGAGTGGATGTTCGACGACGGGCACGGCGTCATCATGCTGTCCGAGGGGCGCCTGCTGAACCTGGGCAACGCCACCGGGCATCCCAGCTTCGTCATGTCCAACAGCTTCACCAACCAGGTCATCGCCCAGGTCGAGCTGTTCACCAAGCCCGACGACTATGAGCTCGGCGTGCACGTGCTGCCCAAGCACCTGGACGAGAAGGTGGCCCGGCTGCACCTGGACGCGCTCGGGGTCAGGCTGAGCCAGCTGACCAAGGAGCAGGCGGACTACATCGGCGTTCCCGTGGACGGCCCGTACAAGCCGGATCAGTACCGTTACTGACGTCGCCGATCCCGGCCTGGCCGCCGATGGCGATGCCCGCATCCGGTACGCCGAACGAGCCATGCCCCTGCTGTCCGTTCTCATTCAGCGCTTCACCCGGGAGCGGCCCTTCGAGGGGCTGGCCGTCGCGGCCTGCCTGCACATCACGGCCGAGACCGCGATGCTGGCGCGGCTGCTCCGGGTGGGCGGGGCGACCGTCTCACTCGCGGCGTCCAACCCGCTGTCCACCCAGGACGACGTCGCGGCGGCGCTCGCGGTCAGGTACGGGATCGCGGTCTTCGCCCGGGCCGGGGTGGACCGGCGCGGCTACTACCGCCACATCGAGCTGGCCCTGGCGCAGGCCAAACCAGGCCCGGATCTGGTCATCGACGACGGAGGCGACCTGGTCAACACGCTGCACACCCGGGCTCCGGCGCTGCTCGCGGGAGTCAGGGGAGGTTGCGAGTCGACCACCACGGGCGTGATCAGGCTGCGCCGGATGGCCGCCGAGGGTGCGCTCGCGTTTCCGGTGATCGCGGCCAACGACACCGCGACCAAGCGCATGGTCGATAACACCTGCGGGACCGGCCAGTCGGTGATTGACGGCATCTTGCGGGCTACGAACACGCTGCTGGCGGGCAAGACCGTGGTGGTGGCCGGGTTCGGGGCGAGCGGGCGGGGTGTCGCCGAGCGGGCCCGCGGGTTCGGGGCCCAGGTCATCGTGACCGAGACCGATCCGGTCCGGGCGCTTGACGCCTCGCTGCGAGGCTTCCGGGTACTCCCGATGGCCGAAGCCGCACCGGTCGGCGAGGTGTTCGTGACCGCGACAGGATCGGTCGACGTGATCAGCGCGGCGCACCTCGCGGTCATGCGCGACGGCGCCATCCTCGCCAACGCCGGGCATTTCGACGTGGAGATCGACGTCCGGGCGCTGGCGGGCCTGGCCACCGCCGTTCATCGCGACGTGCGGCCGCACGTCGACGCCTACGACCTTGGCGACGGCCGGACCTTGCTGCTGCTGGCTGAGGGCCGGGTGGTGAACCTGGTCGCGGCGGAAGGGCACCCGCCCGAGGTGATGGACCTGGCGTTCGGCATCGAGGCGCTCGCGCTGGCCTGGCTGGCGGGCACAGCGCAGGCGGGCACAGCACAGGCGGGCGGCACGGGCGGCAGGCTCGCGCCCGGCGTGCATGAGGTGCCCGCGGACATCGACGCCGAGGCCGCCCGCCTCGTCCTGGCCACCACGGGCACGTCCATCGACGCGCTCACCCCCGCGCAACTGGCCTACCGCGAATCCTGGCGCATCGGTTCCTGACGAGTGCGAACGGCGGCTAGCGGGCCGTGACGGTCAGGTTCGGCTGGCCGCCCTTAGCCGGCACCGCGATGGCCACCGTGTCTGTCCGCCCGGCCGAGTTCGTCTCGGTGCTTGGCTGCCGGGTCAGCGTCAGCCAGCCCACCAGCCCTATCGGGTACACGAAGTACCCCCACCGGGTGGCGGGTGCCAGCGTGAACATCACCGCGAGCCCCAGCGCGAGCCGCCACGCGACGGCGCGCGCGTCCGCGGGCGGCCGGACGATGAGTGAGGTCGCGAAGCCGAGTCCGGCCGCGGCCAGCAGGGCGACCGCGGCCCAGTGTCCCGCCATCCCGGTGATGGCCAGCAGGTGGCCGGGTAGCGGGCTGGCGGCCGGCGTCTTGTACTTGCTCAGGCCGAGCGGGAACAGCACGATGTTCTGCAGGAACGCGTACGGGCTGCGCAGCGCCGAAGGCGCGAGCGCGGCGGACAGGGCCAGGCCCACCACGATCGTGGCCCCGGCGAAACGCCAGGCCGCCTTAGCGTTGTCACGCGCGGCCAGCATCGCGGTGAAGACCGGGACGGCGGGCCACGCGGTCGCCTTCATGGCGCACGCGACCCCGAGGGCCACGGCCGCCCTGAGAACATTGGACGGCCGGGCGATCAGCGCCAGGGTCAGGAAGAGCAGCGCGATCACCGGCGGGTCGGTGATGCCGACCGCCAGCGGAAACGCGATCACCGGGGAAGCCACGATGAACACGGTGGACAGCAGCACGCCCCCCCGGCAGGACTCGCAGCGCCGGTGCGGGGCCGCGATGGCGAACGCCGTCCAGATCAGCACGATCGATACGGCGGTCAGCCACACCCGGGGGTCCGCGAGCAAGCCAGACGCGCCCAGTGCCTTAGGCAGCCCGAACACCGCCATGATCGGCAGGTACGGGTTGTAGGACAGCCAGCTGGCCAGCTGTCCGGGCGGCAAGTACGGGCTTCCGTGCTGCAGCAGCAGCACCGCCGAACGCGAGATGACCTGCACCTCGGGCGTCGGTGTCACCCGGGTGACCAGCCAGGTCACCGGCGCGGCCAGCGCCCCGGCCAGCGACACGAACAGCGGGACGATCACAGGTATGCTGCTGCGGCGGGTGAGCCACAAGGTCGCGGTGGTCACGCCGTAGGCCACCGCCGCCCAGATCGCCCAGGTCCGGTCCGCGTGCCCGGTGTCTATCGCGAGCGCCGTCGCGTATACGGTGAAGATGCCGTTGGCGGCGATGAGCCGGTTCCGGCTTAGCCAGTGCTGGTGGACTGGCGCTGGGTTATGGTTATCGTCCTGCGTGTGTCCCACCGCCGGGTGATCGTTGACTTCCTGCGTGTGTGCCACTGTGCCGGTACCCGCCCGTCCGCGCGATATTCCCCTGGTTCATGATCTCAGCTTTGACGTGGTCACCAGAACACCTGCCCCCGAAAGCAGGAAAATCACACTATCAGCAGAAGGCGCCAAGCTTCTTCTCGGGTTGCTCTGAGGTGGCATGGTTAGGGCAGCTTCCAGTCGACCGGTTCTGCGCCGTGCTGGACGAGCAATTGGCTGGCCCGGCTGAACGGACGTGAGCCGAAAAAGCCGCTGCTGGCCGAGTACGGGCTCGGATGCGCCGAGGACACGCACGGTACCCCGTCGAGCAGCGGTGCCAGCGTCCGCGCGTCGCGGCCCCACAAGATCGCGACAAGCGGCGCCTCGGTCCGCCCGGCCAGGGCCCGGATGGCCTGCTCGGTCACCTGTTCCCATCCCTTGCCCCGGTGCGACCCGGGTTTGCCTGGCGCGACGGTCAGCACCCGGTTGAGCAGCAGGACGCCCCGTTCGGTCCACGGGGTGAGGTCCCCGGAGCCGGGCGGGGGGAAGCCTAGGTCGTCGCCGTATTCGCGGAAGATATTGACCAGGCTCGGCGGCAGCCTTTTCACCTCGGGCGCGACCGAGAAGCTGAGGCCGACCGGATGCCCGGGCGTGGGGTAGGGGTCCTGGCCGACAATCAGCACCCGCACGTCAGCAAACGGCTGCTTGAACGCCCGCAGTACGTTGTCCCCGGACGGCAGGTACCGGCGCCCGGCGGCCACCTCGGCTCTCAGAAATTCTCCCATCGACGCGATCTGGCCCGCGGCTGGCTCGAGTGCCTGCGCCCAGCCCGGGTCGATGATGTTCCGCAGCGGCTCCGCCATGGCGAGTAACTTTATCGTCGCCCGGGGGCTCGACCAAGGTCAAAACCTTTTCTGCCGAACGATCCGTGGTATCACCCCGCCGGCCACCCTTCCCGTCCGCCCGGCTGGGCGCCGGGCGGGGTGTCCCGCGTGGGCGGCAGCGGGCGAATTGGGGGTGATTTACCGAATTGCCGGAAAAGCTATCCGGGAACGGGTGTCGCGCCGCAGGTAATGGCGGTAACCTGCGTTCACGCAGTGTCAACCACACACGCAGTGCCGACCACAATGGAACGATGGGGCCCATGAGGGGACGTGTGCTTGTCGTCGATGACGACGCCGCTCTCGCTGAGATGCTCGGAATTGTGCTTCGCGGTGAGGGTTTCGAACCGACATTCGTCGCAGACGGTGACAAGGCGGTCGAGGTTTTCCGGGATTCCCGGCCTGACTTGGTGCTGCTCGACCTGATGTTGCCGGGTTCTGACGGGATTGACGTCTGCCGTCAGATCCGGGCCGAGTCCGGCGTGCCGATCGTCATGCTGACGGCGAAGACGGACACCGTAGACGTGGTGCTTGGCCTGGAATCCGGGGCCGACGACTACATCATGAAGCCGTTCAAGTCCAAGGAACTGGTCGCCCGGGTCCGGGCCCGGCTGCGCCGGACCGACGACCCGGCCCCGGAGATGCTCCAGATCGGCGACATCACCATCGACGTGGCCGGCCATTCGGTCAAGCGCAACGCGGAGACGCTGAACCTCACGCCCTTGGAGTTCGACCTGCTGGTCGCGCTGGCCCGCAAGCCCAGGCAGGTATTCACCCGCGAGGTCCTGCTCGAGCAGGTCTGGGGTTACCGGCACGCCGCGGACACCAGGCTGGTCAACGTGCATGTACAGCGGTTGCGGGCGAAAATCGAGAGGGATCCCGAGCACCCCGAGATCGTTGTCACGGTGCGTGGTGTCGGCTATAAGGCAGGGCCGGGCTGAGCCTAGGTTCACGAAGTGACAGCGGTTCGCAAGCGAAGGCAGCGTAACTGGATAACCGCGTTGCGCCGGTCCTCCCTCGGGCGGTGGACCAGCCGTCGGCTGCCGGACCGGGTCAAGCGCGGGCTGCGGGCCGGGCGCCGGTGGCAGCGGCGCGCGGTCTCGCTGGCGCGGATTCGCTGGCATCGTTCGCTCCAGCTGCGGGTGGTCTCGACCACCTTGGTCCTGTCGGCGCTGGTCATCGCCGTCCTCGGCTTCTTCCTGGTCCAGGCGATCGAGGAGGGACTGCTCAGCGGAGTGGAGCAGTCCGCGACCGTCCAGGTCAGCGCCGGCCGTTCGTCCGCTCTCGGGCTGTCAAGCGTGACCGTGCTCGCGCAGCCGGATCTCCAGGCCGGCGGGGCCGTCTTCGTCGCTCAGGTCATCGCCGGGAGCTTGCTCCCGCCAGGCGACACCACCAGCAATTACCTGGTCTGCGTGCACCTGACCAACAGCACAGAGGCCAGCAACGTGCCCTGGGTCGGCGGGAACAGCTTCATCCCCGGGGCGACCATCCCGCCCGACTTGATCGCCAGGGTGAGCGCGGAGCAGCGGGACGAGAAGTACGACAACCAGAACAACGCCGTCCCCGCCTACGAACCGACCGCGGTCATCGACAACAACGGTCAGCCGGCCGGGGCGGCCCTGGCCGTCGGGGTCCCGGTCGGGCCGTACTACCAGCTCTACTATGTGTACCCGTTCACCTCGGAACAGACGACCCTGCTGCTGATGCAGCGGATCCTGGTCGGCGTCGGGCTCGCCCTGGCCGTGTTGCTGGCCGCGATCGCGTCGCTGGTCACCCGCTGGGTGGTGCTGCCGGTCCGGCTCGCCGCCCAGGCGGCCCAGCGGCTGTCGGCCGGGCACCTCGAGGAACGCATGCGAGTGCTCGGCGTGGACGATCTCGCCGCGCTGGCCACCTCGTTCAACGAGATGGCGGCCAGCCTGCAAAGTCAGCTCCGCGAGCTGGGGGATCTGTCCGAGGTGCAGCGGCAGTTCGTCTCGGACGTGTCGCACGAGCTGCGCACCCCGCTGACGACCATCAAGATGGCCGCGGACGTGCTTTTCGAGTCCCGCGAGGAGCTTGACCCGGCGGCCGCCCGGTCGGCCGAGCTGCTGCAAAGCCAGCTGGAGCGTTTCGAATCGCTGCTGGTCGGCCTGCTCGAGATCAGCCGGTACGACGCGGGCGCAGCCACCCTGGACGCCGACCTCGTCGACGTCTGCGATCTGGTGCGGCGGTCCGCCGCCGACGCCCAGCAGCTGGCCGAGCGGCGCGGCAGCCGGATCGAGTTCCGGCTGCCGGCCAGCGGTTGTTTCGCCGAGGTGGACAGGCGCCGGGTCGAGCGCATCCTGCGCAACATCTTGGTGAACGCGGTCGAGCACGGCGAGGGCAAGGACGTGGTGGTCACCACGGCCATGGACAGCGACGCGGTCGCGGTTTCCGTGCGCGACTTCGGGGTGGGACTGCGACCGGGCGACGAGCAGAAGGTCTTCGAACGGTTCTGGCGGGCCGACGCGGCGCGGGCCAGGACCACCGGCGGCACCGGCCTGGGCCTGGCCATCTCGCTGGAAGACGCCCGGCTGCACGGTGGCTGGCTGCAGGCCTGGGGTGAGCGCGGCAAGGGCTCGGTCTTCCGGCTGACCATGCCGAGGGTGGTCGGCGCCGAACTGGCCGGCTCACCGCTGCCGCTCGGCCCGGACGACGCCGAGGTACCCGGCGCCCTGACCGGCACCGGACCGCTCCCGGTGGTCAACCTCCCCGGAAGGATCTCCCGTGGCTAGCCCCGGACGGCGTCCCGCCTGGGGTGCCGGGCGGCGGTGGCCGAGCCTGGTCGGGCGGGCCTGCGTGGTGACCGCGGCGGTCGTCTCGGTGGCGGGCTGCATGGGCATGCCGACCAGCGGCCCGGTCGGCGCGATCAGCGCCAGCCCGCAAAGTACCGCCCCGGCCGGAGGTGTCGTCCAGACGTTTCCTTCCGGCCCGCAGCCCGGCGAGCCGCCGTCGCAGATCGTCGGGGGCTTCCTGGCCGCCAGCGCGAACTACCTCGATGCCGCCATCGCCCGGGAGTACCTGGTCAGCTCGGCCGCCAAGACCTGGAGCCCGACCTGGTCGGTCACGGTGTACAGCACCTTCGGTCCCGCGGTCACGTTGCCCCGACCCGGCGCCAGGCAGACCACGGTGGTCGCCTCGGGGAGCGTGCAATCCACCTTCAACGGCACGGGCCAGTTCGTCTCGGCGGGCGGCGCGGCGGTGGGCCGCGGATACACCTTCCGCCTGACGAAGGTTAACGGCCAGTGGCGTATCGTCAATCCGCCGTCCAAGCGCCTGCTCACCGTGTCCGAGTTCAACGAGTTCTACAAACCGCAGGACCTGTATTTCCTGCCCTTCGCGAGCCTGCCAAGCGCGACGCAACCTCTCGTGCCTGACGCGGTGTTCGTGCCGCAGGGCACCTCGACCACGGACCTGCTGAAAAACCTGGTCAACGCGCTGCTGCCGAGCGCAGGTCAGCCGAAGAGCACCTTGCTGAAGACGGCCGCCCGGACCTTCCCGGCCGGGACCACGCTGATCAGCGTCACGCAGGCCGGAACGACCGCCGTGGTCAACCTGGGCGGCCTGGCCCACGAGGGCAGGACCGCGCTTGAGCAGGTTTCCGCGCAGCTGGCCTGGACGCTGGCCAGCCCCCGGCCCGGTCCGGGGGCGCCGATCCAGTCGGTCGAGCTTGAGCTCAACGGCCAGCCGTTCACACCGTCCAAGGAGATCTGCGGTATCACGCAGGCTCGCAGTCAGGTGCAGAACCAGGCCACCTATCCGTGCTACAACCCGTACCCGTCGCCGCCGGCCAGCTTTTCGTTCACCAGCGACGGTCAGCTGTGGTCGCGCTGCGCCGCCGAGGCGAGCGTCCAGCGCGGCCAGGTCGGCCCGGTCGTCTCGGTCCTCGGCTCCGCGACCGGTGCCAGCCGGTCGTCGTGCGGCCAAGGGAATGTGCCCACCGGATCCAGCAAGACGCCGGCCTCCCCGACCTATCCGGGCCTGGGAACGCCTTCCCTGGTGGCGGTCTCACCCGACGGGCAGTACGTCGCGTGCTACTCCCCGGACGTCAAGAAACTGTTCACCGGGCTCGCCTCAAGCGGGGCGGCCAAGCTGACCCCGGCGAAGATAATCGGATCGGGCGTGACCGCGCTCAGCTGGGACCGCAGCGATGACCTGTGGGTGGCCGAGAACGGTGACGTCTTCATGGTGTCGGTCAACGGCCAGACCACCCTGGCCAACACCTCGGCCCTGCCGCCGGGCAACGTCACCGATCTGAGCGTCGCACCCGACGGTATCCGGATCGCCTTGATCGTGCAGAGCGGGCGGAGCAGCGTGGTCGATCTCGCCGCCATCGGCCACGGCTCTCCGGCCACGGCCGAACAGCATGGCGTCCCGGCAGAATCCGCCTCGTTGAGCCAGCCAGTCGTCCACCTCGCCCCGGACCTGGCTCAACCCGAGGATCTGACCTGGTACGACGCCGATAATCTGATCGTGCTCACGGGGAGCTCGAAACTGTCAGAAGTGCCCGTCGACGGGCAGGAACCCTCCACCCCTCAGCCCGCCCCGCCCGGCATGGAGTCGATAACGGCCAGTAGCGAAACGAACGCCCTGGTCGCTGGGCTGCCCCGCCAGCAGCTGGCCGTTTCGACCAGCATCGAGGGCCCCTGGCAGTTTCTCGCCGTCCACGGCCAGAATCCCGCCTACCCCGGCTAACCCCCGCCTGCCCCGTGTCGCGGGTTAATAGAGTGGCCAGTTTTTCGCGGATCGACAGGGCCCGTACCTCGCCTCCTCAACGTTATGCGACCGTTATGTAACAAATTGTGACTGATAGCATACATGTCCCCCCTGACATTCACGCTCCGACAAGCTAGCGTTCAGACATGGCACTCGCCCGGGCCCGTGGTTGCGCCGGGCGTGGTTCCCTTCGAGGGCGCCACGTCGGGCAAGCCGATGCCAGCCGCAGGCAAAACGGCCCACGTAAGGCGACTTCTTGTCGACTGATCACGGTGCGGCTTAGGAGTAAGTCCTGCCTCGCCGGGGGATACCGAGTCTCCCGGACCGGGAGAAGGGCAGTAGTGGCTATAGAGGCCGCGAACCCCTCAGCAGGCGAATGTGGGGTCGAAGACCAGGTCGGCCGGGCGAGTGCCGCCGCTCTCGATGAGAGGGCGAAAATCGACTGAATGGGGATCGAGATGGAAATTATCGTCAGGGGACGCCACGTCACCGTCCCGGCACGTTTCCGTCAGCACGCCATCGCCAAGCTAACCAGGCTCGAAAAGCTGGACGCCAAGGCGGTGCGGATCGACGTGGAGGTCTCCGAGGAACGTAACCCGAGGCAGTCGGATCACCGAGAACGGGTCGAACTGACGATCAGGTCTCGTGGTCCCGCGATCAGGGCCGAGGCGGCGGCTGACGACCGGTACACCGCGCTTGACCTGGCCTTCGCGAAGCTCGAATCCAGACTCCGCCGGGCCAGCGACCGGCGCAAGATCAAGCACGGGGACAACGTCACGGTGCGGTCGCCTGATGTGCTGACCGGTGTGGCGCCGGTGATGGCCGGTGCCCTTGGCGAGCTTGGGGTGGCCGTGGCGCCGCGGAAGCCGCGGCTCAACGGTCACGGCGTGACCCGGCCGCGGACCGGCGAGATGGACAATGGCGCCGGCCGGACTGACTTCGACGAGGTGGAGGCTGAGCCGGAGAGCCAGTTCGTGCCGATCGAGATGGAGGGCGACGGCCCGCTGGTGCTACGCGAGAAGGTGCACGCGGCTACCCCGATGACGATCGACCAGGCCCTGCTGGAGATGGAACTCGTCGGTCACGATTTCTACCTCTTCCACGATTGTGACTGCGACCGGTTCAGCGTCGTCTACCGGCGCCGTGGTTATGACTACGGGGTGATCCGGCTGGTCGAGGAGTAGGCCGCAGGCCGTCCGGGGTCATCTGTGCCTGATGCAAGCCGGGCGCCTGAGGCGCCCGGCTTGCATCAGGGGCCCTAGTCGGCAAGAGTCTGATCACATGACATTCGTGCCATCAAGGTCAGCCTGGCTGCCTGTGAGGCAGATGCGGGCGATGGTCCCTGAGGGAGGCAACGAGGTGAGCGCCATGGGCGACAGAGCGATGGCCGCTGCTCAACAGCCGGAAGAGGGGGCTGGGGAAGCGGGTGCGGAGAAACGCCTCGAGCCGATCCGGGTGCTGATCGCCGATGATCACGCGCTGTTCCGGCGCGGCCTGGAGATGGTCCTCGAGGAGGAGGATGACATCGATCTGGTCGGGCAGGCCAGCGACGGCACCGAGGCGGTTTCTGTGGCCGGGGAGGCGTTGCCCGACATTGTGCTCATGGACATCCGGATGCCCAAGATCAGCGGCATCGAGGCCTGCCGCGCGATCAAGGAAGTCGCGCCGAGCGCCAAGATCGTGATGCTGACGATCAGCGACGAGGAAGAAGACCTGTTCGAGGCCATCAGGGCGGGTGCCAGCGGTTACCTGCTGAAAGACATACCGCTGGACGAGGTGGCCGAGGCGGTCCGGTCGGTGCACGGCGGCCAGTCCCTGATCAACCCGTCGATGGCGGGCAAGCTCCTATCTGAGTTCGCCACGCTGGCCAAACACGACGCCGAGGAAGAACGAGTCCAGCACGTCGCCGCGCCCAAGCTCACCGACCGGGAGATGGAGGTGCTCAAGCTCGTCGCCCGCGGCATGAACAACCGTGACATCGCCAAGGAACTGTTCATCTCGGAGAACACGGTGAAGAACCACGTCAGGAACATCCTGGAGAAGCTGCAGATCCACTCCCGGATGGAAGCCGTCATGATCGCCGTCCGGCAGAAACTCATCGAGTTCAGCTGATCCGCCGACCCGGGGCACCACGCCCGTGGCCCTTTCTGGACGACAAACCCGGCCCGCCGTCACGGGCGAAATCGGTCTCGGGCTAGGGCGGCAGGGAACAGCGCTGCTCACGTGCGGGCTAGGGCGGCGGCTAGGCGGGGGGCGTAGGCGGCGGGCTCGACCTGCTCGAGCCGGACGTCGTCGCAGCCGACCCAGGCGGCCGCTTCCCGCAGCGCCTGGGCCATCGGCTCGGCGGCCGAGACCCGGTCCAGCGAGAGCTTGCGCGCGATCAGGGTCGTGCCTTCCCTGGCCGGATCAACCCGGCCCGCCAGGCGCCCGCCAGCCAGCAACGGCATGGTGAAGTAGCCGTGCACCCGCTTGTGCTTCGGCACGTACGCTTCAAGGCTGTGCTCGAAGCCGAACATCTGCCTGGTCCGCTTGCGGTCCCAGACCAGCGAATCGAACGGTGACAGCAGCGTGACCCGGTTCCGGCCGCGTGGCGCGGCGCTGGCCTGCGCCAGCGCCTCCGGATCGGCCCAGGCCGCCGTCGGCGGGCGGGCCGGATCCGGGTCCGCGATCGCGATCGGCGTCAGGCCCGCGGCCTGCGCGGCGTCGGCGACCAGCCGCGTGTGCTGGGACCTTTCGCTCGTGAGGTAATTCAGTCGGTGGTATTCGACCAAGTCCGCCTGGGTGACGGCGCCGAGGGCGCGGGCGGTGACCCCGGCCAGGTAGGCGATGCACTCGGGGTCGGACGGCTCCGCGTTCAGCAGCTCGCTGGGCAGCACTCGCTCGGGCAGGTCGTAGACCCGCCGCCAGCCGGTCCGCCGGGCGCAGATGACATCTCCGGTGTCGAGTAGCCATTCCACCGCGATCTTGACGTCTGACCAGTCCCACCACGGGCCGCCGGCCTTGGCCCCGCCTAGCTGGGTCGCGGTCAGCGGGCCCTCCGCGCGCAGCCGGGCCAGGACCTTGTCGCAGGTCTCCGCGTGGCTACGATGCCAGCGGATGCCCCGGGCCCGCAGCGCCCGCCGCCGGAAGGCGAAGTACGGCCACTGCTCGATCGGCAGCACGCAGGCCGCGTGCGCCCAGTACTCGAAGGCGGCAGGCTTGGCCGCGTTCCAGTAGGCCTGCTCGATCCGCGGCCGGGTGACCGCGCCCAGCCGGGCGTAGGCGACGAGCTCGTGCGAGCGGGCCAGCACGCTGATCGTGTCGAGCTGAACCGCGCCGACCCGGCGGAGCATGGCGGGCACGCCGCCGCGTCGTGAGGGCGCGCCGAGGAACCCCTGCGCCCGCAGCGTCATCCGGCGGATCTCATCCGGGGTGATCGTCACCACGGGCGTGGGAACATCCAGACCCATGCCCGCCATCGTAACCGGGGGCTACGACATTTCCTCCGCACCCGGCAGGTGCGGCGAAAGAGGAACCACGGCCCCGTTCGGAAAATGCTCTTTTTTAGTACCAGTCGTCGAAAATACGGGTAGCGGTGGCGATGATGCCACCGACGACCACGATCCCGGTGCCGACCCAGAAAAGCCACCACTTCGGGTGGGGGACCATCGCGACGCCGCCGACGATAAACCCGACGACAACGATTGAGACGGCCACCCAGGAGGAGCGCCGGCCATGGTGCGCGTCGGGCGTATGCGCCAGGCCGAGCTGCACGCCGATCTCGGCGTCAAGCCCGGTACCCCCGGTGTCTCCGGGGCCCGCCACGGTTCCTGATGACGCCTGCTCGGCCACTCCTGGCTCCTCTCCTCGTGAACGCTCCTATTATTCTCCGGGAAGTGCGAGACTGATCATCAGCCGGCCCCCGAAGGCACCCGTCCGCTGGCGCCGCTGACCCTGCCGGTTCGGTTGCGACTGGGTTTGGTGTCCGGACTCGCCTACCATGACATGTTGGGGCGGTGAACGGTAGCCGGTTACGGTCACCGGCCATGATGAGGTCTGACGATCCGCAAGGAGCGCGACGAGAAGTGCCACCCATCATTGATAGCGTCCTTCGCGCCGGCGAAGGCAGGATCCTGCGCAAGCTCAAGCGGATCAGCGAGCAGATTAACTCTATTGAAGACGACTTCGTCAAGATGAGTGACGCAGAGCTGCGCGCCATGACCGAGGAGTTCAGGCAGCGGTACGCGGACGGGGAAACGCTGGACGACCTGCTGCCCGAGGCGTTCGCCACCGCGCGCGAGGCGGCCAAGCGCACCCTCGGGCAGCGCGCCTTCGACGTCCAGCTAATGGGTAGCGCCGCGCTGCACCTGGGCAACATCGCCGAGATGAGGACCGGTGAGGGCAAGACGCTCACCGGAGTGTTCCCCGCCTACCTCAACGCGATCTCAGGCGAGGGCGTTCACGTCGTCACCGTGAACGACTACCTGGCCAAGCGCGACTCCGAGTGGATGGGGCGGGTGCACCACTTCCTCGGGCTCCAGGTCGGCGTGATCCTGGGGGACATGGAGCCGGCCGAGCGCCGCAAGCAGTACGCCGCCGACATCACCTACGGCACCAACAACGAGTTCGGCTTCGACTACCTGCGCGACAATATGGCCTGGTCGCTCGAGGACTGCGTGCAGCGCGGCCACCACTACGCGATCGTGGACGAAGTGGACTCCATCCTGATCGACGAGGCCAGGACGCCGCTGATCATCAGCGGGCCGGCCGAGCAGAGCCCGCGCTGGTACACCGAGTTCGCCAAGATCGCGCCCCGGCTGCGCCGCGGCGAGGACGGTGAAGGTGACTACGAGGTCGATGAGAAGAAGAAGACCATCGGCATCATGGAATCGGGCGTGGAGAAGGTCGAGGACTGGCTCGGCATCGACAACCTCTACGACCCGGTCAACACGCCCCTGGTCAGCTTCCTGAACAACTCCATCAAGGCCAAGGAGCTGTACAAGAAGGACAAGGACTACGTCGTGATGAACGGCGAGATCCTGATCGTGGACGAGTTCACCGGCCGCATCCTGCACGGTCGGCGCTACAACGAGGGCATGCATCAGGCCATCGAGGCCAAGGAGAGCGTGGCGATCAAGGACGAGAACCAGACGCTCGCCACCATCACCCTGCAGAACTACTTCCGGCTGTACGACAAGCTGGCCGGCATGACCGGCACGGCCACCACCGAGGCCAACGAGTTCCACCAGATCTACAAGCTCGGCGTGGTCCCGATCCCGACCAACAAGCCGATGGTCCGTGACGACCAGGCCGACGTCATCTACCAGACCGCGCAGGCCAAGTTCGAGGCGTGCGTCGAGGACATCCTCGAATGCCACCAGGCCGGCCAGCCGGTCCTGGTCGGCACCACCAGCGTGGAGAAGTCCGAGCTCTTGTCACGGATGCTCAAGCGGCGCGGTGTCCCGCACGAGGTGCTGAACGCCAAGTACCACGAGCGAGAGGCCACCATCGTGGCCCAGGCCGGGCGGCGCGGTGCCGTCACGGTGGCGACGAACATGGCCGGCCGCGGTACCGACATCATGCTCGGCGGCAACCCCGAGTTCATTGCCGACGCCGAGCTGCACCAGCGCGGGCTGTCCCCGGTCGAGACGCCGGAAGACTACGAGGCGGCCTGGCCGGAAGCGGTGGCCAAGACCAAGCGCGACGTGGCCACCGAGCACGAGGAAGTCGTCGCCGCGGGCGGCCTGTACGTGCTGGGCACCGAGCGGCACGAGTCCCGCCGCATCGACAACCAGTTGCGCGGCCGGTCTGGCCGCCAGGGTGACCCGGGCAAGAGCCGGTTCTACCTATCGCTGGAAGATGACCTGATGCGGATGTTCAACTCCGAACGGGTCGGCGCGATCATGGAACGGCTGAGTATCCCGCCGGACGTGCCGGTCGAGTCCAAGGTCGTGACCCGCGCCATCAGGTCCGCGCAGACCCAGGTCGAGCAGCAGAACTTCGAGATCCGCAAGGACGTGCTCAAGTACGACGACGTGCTCAACCGGCAGCGTCAGGTCATCTACGGCGAGCGCCGCACGGTGCTCGAGGGCGCCGACCTGCACGAGCAGATCCGCGAGATGGTCGACGAGGTGACCGCCGGGTACGTCGCGGGCGAGACCTCCGAGGGCTATCCGGAGGAGTGGGACCTGGACAAGCTGTGGCGCGCCTTCCGGCAGCTCTACCCGGTCAGCGTCACGGTCGACCAGGTCATCGACGATGCGGGCGGCGAGCGGGCCGGGCTGACCTCGGAATTCATCACCGAGGCGATCATCGCCGACGCGCAGGCCGCGTACGAACGGCGGGAGCAGGAATTCGGTTCGGAGGTTATGCGGGAGGTCGAGCGCCGGGTGGTGCTCTCAGTCCTTGACCGCAAGTGGCGCGAGCACCTGTACGAGATGGACTACCTGCGTGAGGGCATCGGCCTGCGCGGCTACGGCCAGCGCGACCCGCTGATCGAGTACCAGCGCGAAGGTTACGACATGTTCAGCGCCATGATGGACGGGATCAAGGAAGAGTCTGTCGGCAACCTGTTCAACCTGGTCGTCCAGATCCAGGAGAACCCGATCGTCGAGGAAGGCGGGGCTCCGGGCGGTGTCGCTCCGGGCGGTGTTGCTCTGGGCGGGCCCGCTCCTGGGGGACCTGCTCCGACGACGCCTGCCCTGGGGGCGACTGCTCCGGGCGGGCCTGCTCCGGGCGGGCCTGCTCCAGGGGGGCCTGCTCCAGGGGGGCCTGCTCCGGCGGTACCCGCTCAGGGCACCCCGGCTCAGGGCGGTAGCCCGGCCGGCCGGCACCAGATGCCGCCGCAGGGCGCTACCAGCGCGCCGGGTACGGCGGACGCCGGGACAGCGCAGGGCGGGACCAGAGCGAAGCGAGACGGCCGGGCCAGCAGTGCCCCCGGCGCTCACGCCGGGGGCAAGCGGGAAGGTCGGGCCGCCGGCGTGCACGCTAGGCCCGCCGGGACTCCAGCGGCCCCGGCCACGCCGATACCGGCCGGGCTCGCGCCGCGCCGGCCGCAGCGGCTGCAGTACTCGGCTCCGTCGGTAGACGGCGGGACGCACGTGGAAACCACCCAGGGTGCTGGCCCGGACGACGATTTCGCCCGGGTCGGGCGCAACGACCCGTGCCCGTGCGGTTCCGGCCGGAAGTTCAAGCGCTGCCACGGCGACCCCCGGATGCGCCCCGACGCTTAGCCATCACCCGCCCCGCTCGCCCAGGAAGTCCGAAGATTGGTGGATCCGCGCTCGTGGTGGGTCCTGTACGGGCCACACCGAGAGTCCGGATCCACCGCCGGTCTTCCTGGTGCCGCGGCGGCTCCACCGGGCGGGGTGCGGGTGGGGCTGGGGGGCGGAAGCCAACGGGCGCATACCGCCCAGGGGACGTGCCGGGGTGCCCCTTAGCCTGCTTCTAGCTCGGTGCACAGCCATCGCGCCGGGCGGCCGGGCCGACCCGGTGCGGCGGCCCGCGGTGGCAGGTGCTCGCAGCGGATGGCCAGGGCCCGGACTCGCGGCCCGAAGTTGATGACGACCGTCATCTCCACCGCGTGTGCCGCCGGATGCGACATCAGGATCCGCTGAATCCGGGGCGGCCGGCTCGCGGTCATCAGCGGCGTGAGCAAAGCGATTTGCGCCTGCACGCGGTCGGTGGTGCAGGGCACGATCTGCCTAGGCGAGCGCGCCCCGGCCAGGACCTCGACCACGGCCTGGGCGAATTGCCGCGGCCACGAGAGGGCCGCCGCTGCAGCTGAGTTCACGCCGGGCGCCGATCTGGCGGCGGGCGCTGGTCTGGTGCCTGGCGCAGCAGGTAGCACGGCCGGATGCCCGCTGGCGGGTTCCGGTGCCCACCAGGCCTCATCCGGGTCGCGCTGCGCCGGGCAGGCGGTGCCGTGGGCATCGCAGTCGTAGGGCGGGGCGGTATCGGGCACGGTGACGAGCCGCAGGTCCGGCAGGGCTGGTGACGTGACCGCCTCAGCCTTCCGGGAGAGGACGGGTGGGCCGGGCGGTTCGGGTGCGGGCTGCAGGTCAGGCTGAGGGGTCCTTGACGGCATGATGCCAGCTCCCAGATCCGGGGAATGCGAAGTGACCGCGAATGCCCCTTGCGGCCGTATTCGCACCAGGCTCCGGCTGGGGTTTGTTGTACCGCGGGCCAGTGACATTTCCCTGCGGCTGGCCTGCACCACGAACGGGCCGCTCATCAAGGCGGCCGAGGTCACCCAGTCTTCATTGGCCCGACAAGCGACGTTTCCCCCGATCGGCAGACCTGCGTTTACAATTCTTATCGTGATCGATGGTAAAGAAATTCGTGGCGTCATCACGGACTGGGCCGGTGTGCTGACCACCCCGATCCTGACCACGGTTCAGGCCTGGATCGCCGCCGACGCCATCGACTGGGGCAGTTACCGGACGGTCATGCGAACCTGGGTCTTCGATGCGTACGGCCAGGACGGCAGCGGTAACCCGGTGCACGCGCTTGAGCGCGGCGAATGCTCGGGCGCTGAGTTCGAGCGGATGCTCGCCGCCGAGCTGCTGCGTGTCGACGGCGGACCTGTGGTGGCCGACGGCTTGTTGCGCCGGATGTTCGCGGCGAGCCTGCCCGTCCCGGCGATGTACGACACGATCCGCACGCTGCGCGGGGCCGGCTTCGGTACCGCGCTGCTTTCCAACTCCTGGGGGTGCGATGAGTACCCGCGGGCGGACTTCCCCGCACTGTTCGACGCCGTGGTGATCTCCGCCGAGGTCGGCATGCGCAAACCCGAGCCAGGGATCTTCCGGCACGCGGCCGGAACGCTGGGCCTGGAGCCGGCCGAATGCGTCTTCATCGACGACATCGAGGCGAACGTCAACGCGGCCGTTGCGTGCGGCATGACCGCAATGGTGCATACCGACGCCGCAGCGACGGCGACGGCACTGCAGGACCTGCTGGGCGTGCCGCTCGCCTGGAGCAGGCCGGCCAACTTGGTGCGGTAAAACCGCTCACATCGGCTTACCTCGGCCCGCAACTCGATGCGGTTATGACCGGCGCCGGACTAGCCTTGGCCCGTGCCGGATTATCCGTATCCGTCCAGCGCGGGCCGGTCGGCCAACATGCGGGCCAACCGCCGGACGGACACCAAACCCGAGTTGGCGCTGCGCCACGCCCTGCACCGGCTGGGCTACCGGTATCGCAAGGATTACCGGCTCGACCTGGACAGCGGGCGGCGCGTCCGGCCAGACATCGCGTTCACCGCCCGGAAGGTCGCGGTCTTCGTGGACGGCTGTTTCTGGCACGCCTGCCCGGACCACGGGTCCAAGCCCAAGGCGAACGAGTGGTACTGGAACCCGAAGCTGATCAAGAACGTCGAGCGGGACCGGATGAACGACGCGGCGCTGATCCTGGCCGGCTGGACCGTGGTGCGGCTCTGGGAACACGTGCCGCTGGACGACGCCATCGCCACCGTGGTGACGGAGCTGGCGGCAAGCCGCGAGGCCGGCCCAGACGCCCCGCCGCCCCGCCCAGACGCCCCGCCGCCCGGCCCAGAAGCCCCGCCGGGCTCAGACGTCCCGGCGGAAGGTCCCGCAGGTTCGGACGACTCTCGCTGAGTTGACGCCCGGACCCTGGGTGCGGCGTGGCAGACTCTGGGGCACCATGCGTGTGTTCTTGCCGTCGACGTTGCCTGCCCTGGCCGCGGTCCTGAAAGCGGGCCAGGCTGGCCCGGGCCTAGACCTGGTGCCCGGGTTCGCGGTCACGCCTGCGCTGCGCGAGGGGTACGCGAGCGGTGATGAAGAGGAGCTCGAGTACGCCGCGTTGACCGAGGCGGCCCGCGCCTGCCTGCTGCTGCTGGCGGCCGATTCGGCCGCGCCGCCCCGGCGGGTCGTGCTGGCGGCCGAGCTCCCGGCGGAGCACGTGCGGTGGGATCCCCGGGACGGTGAGCCGGGCCGGGTCCTGGTCGATGCGCCGATCCCGCTGGCGCGCCTGGCTTCGGCGCTGGTCGATGCCCCCGGGGCGGCGGCCGATGTGCGCGCCGCGGTCGAGGCGCTGGCCGCCGCCGACGCGGGCGATGAGGACGCCAAGTTCGCCGTGGACGGAGCCGAAGGCCACGAGCTCGGTTGGTACGCCGCCCAGGAACTGCCCTACCTGGCGGAATGACCCGTCCGGCGGGATCGTGCGACGATACAGCTATCCGCAACACCGACAACGAACGCCAGGAGCGATCGTGATGGACGCCGTCTCCAGAACTCCCGTACCGGCGAACGAGCCGGTACGGCAGTACCAGCCGGGCAGCCACGAGCGAGCCGTGCTGGAAAGCAAGATCAAGGAACTCGCCGGGCAGCGGGCCGAGCTCACCATGACCATCGGCGGCCACCAGCAGATGGCGGCCGGCCAGCTGATCGACGTGGTGCAGCCGCACAACAAGGCTCATGTGCTCGGTCAGCTGGGCAACGCCACGAACGTGGACGTGGCCGCCGCGATTTACGCGGCCAAGCAGGCGGCGCCGATGTGGCGGGCGCTCAGCTTCGACGACCGGGCCGCGATCTTCCTCAAGGCGGCCGAACTGCTCGCCGGGCCCTGGCGGGCCACCCTCAACGCCTCGACCATGCTCGGTCAGTCCAAGTCCCCGTTCCAGGCTGAGATCGACGCGGCCTGCGAGCTGATCGACTTCTGGCGTTACAACGTGAACTTCGCCCGGCGGATGCTCAGCGAGCAGCCGGAGTCGGCGCCCGGAGCGTGGAACCGGATGGAGTACCGCCCGCTCGAGGGGTTCGTGCTGGCGATCACGCCGTTCAACTTCACCTCGATCGCGGCCAACTTGCCCACCGCCCCGGCGCTGCTCGGCAACGTGGTGGTGTGGAAGCCGTCGCCGACCCAGCAGCTGTCCGCGCACTACATCATGCGCCTGCTCGAGGCGGCCGGGCTGCCGCCCGGCGTGATCAACCTGGTGACCGGCGACGGGCAGGCTGTGTCCCAGGTCGCGCTGACCCATCCCGACCTGGCCGGCATCCATTTCACCGGCTCCACGGCGACGTTCCAGCACTTGTGGCGGACCGTCGGCGAGAACATCGCCAGGTACCGGAACTACCCGCGGTTGGTGGGGGAGACCGGCGGCAAGGACTTCGTCATCGTGCACCCCTCGGCTGACCCCGCCGCCCTGGTGCCCACGCTGATCCGCGGCGCGTTCGAGTACCAGGGGCAGAAATGCTCCGCGGCCTCCCGCGCTTACCTCCCCGAATCGATCTGGCGCCGGACCCGTGACGACTTCATCGCCGCGGTCGAGTCGCTGACGATGGGCGACGTGACGGCCGACCTGTCGCTGTTCATGGGGGCTGTCATCGACGCCAGGGCGTTCGGTAAGCACGCCGCCGCGCTGGAACGGGCCAGGAGCACGACCTCGATCGACGTCCTGGCCGGCGGCGGCGTTGACGACACAGAGGGGTTCTTCGTGCGGCCCACCGTGCTGGCGAGCTCCGACCCGGCCGACGAGATCTTCACCACCGAGTATTTCGGCCCGATCCTGGCCGTGCACGTCTATCGAGATGACAGCTACGCCGAGATGCTCGCCCAGGCCGCGGACGCCACGCCGTACGCCCTGACCGGTGCGATCATGGCCACCGACCGCCGGGCGATCGCCCAGGCCGCCGACGTGCTCAGGTACTCGGCCGGCAATTTCTACATCAACGACAAGCCGACCGGCGCGGTGGTCGGCCAGCAGCCGTTCGGCGGTGCGCGGGCGAGCGGCACCGACGACAAGGCCGGCTCGATCTTCAACCTGACCCGGTGGGTGTCCGCCCGGGCGATCAAGGAGCTCTTCGTGCCCCCGGCCGACTACCGTTACCCGCACATGGGCTGAGGCACGCCGCACCGCACGACAGGGACATCACGGCCCGGGGGACGGTCGCTCTACCGGCGGCGGAATGCGGCATCCAGCGCCGTCGTGCCGAAGTCCCACATGTTGTCGGCGACGTTGATCGTGACTGCGGGGGGCACGATCTGGTCGATGCGGTCCAGCACGTCGCCTGACAGGTCGATCCCGTCGGCGGCGAGGTAGCTGTCCAGGTGCTCGGTAGTGCGCGGGCCGATGATCGCCGAGGTGACCGCGGGGTGGCGGACGACGAACGCGACGGCCAGCTGGATGAGGGTCAGGCCGGCGTCGGCGGCCAGCGCGCCGAGCGCGTCGGCGGCGTCGAGCTTGGCGGCGTTCGACGGGTCGCTGGCGTCATAGCGCGCCGGCCAGGGAGTAGGGAGGCTGCTCGGTGCGGAACCGCCCGTGGCCGCGGCGATCGGCGGCCCACTGAGCCTCGACGATCTGGGAGGCGGGAACCTTTGACGCGCCGAACGACCGGATCTTCCCCGCCCGCACGAGGTCGGTCAGCGCGCCGAGGGTCTCGTCGATATCGGTGCTCGGATCGGGCACGCCCACCTGGTACAGGTCGATCCAGTCGGTCTGCAGCCGGCGCAGTGAGCCCTCGACCCCTTCGGTGATCCACCGCCGCGATGCTCCGCGGTGGTTGGGATCGGTGTCGAAAGGAGGGCCGAACTTGACGGCCAGCACCACGTGCTCACGCCGTCCGCCGGCCAGCGCCTTGCCGATGATCTCTTCTGACTCGCCGGCGGAGTAGCCATCGGCGGTGTCGATGAAGTTGATCCCGGCGTCCAGGGCGCGGTGGATAATCGTGATCGCGTCGTCGTGATCGGGGTTGCCGAAGGCGCCGAACATCATCGCGCCCAGGCACAGCTGGCTGACCCAGACGCCGGTGCGTCCCAGCGGGCGATAGTCCATGATAGAGCTCCTTGAGTCGCCGCGAGGCAGCCGGGGCCGGTAGCAGGATCCGGATCCGGCTAGAATCGGATAACCTGTCCACTTAACCGTAGCGGATACCGGATAGCCTGTCCACTTGGATTGCCCATGCCCCCTGACCAGTTCCCAGCACCGCCGAGACGAGCCGACGCCGAGCGCAATCGCGACAAGATCCTCGCGGCCGCCCGGAGCGCATTCGCCGACCCGGAGGCCGACATATCGATGGCCGAGATCTCGCGACGTGCGGGAGTCGGCATGGCCACCTTGTACCGCAACTTCCCCGGACGCCGAGAGCTCCTCGAGGCCCTCTACACCGACGAGGTCACCGCCGTCTGCCAGGCCGCCACCGCCAAGACCGCCGCCGGCCGGCCGCCCGGAGCGGCTCTGCAGGCTTGGCTGCACCGGTTCTTCGCCTTTGCCACCAGCAAACGCCACATCGCCGCCGAGCTGCTCGAGCACACCGACCGCAGCAACCCCCTCTTCGAGGGCAACCGCGCCCGCGTGCTCGCCGCCGGCCGGCCGCTCCTCGCCGCCGCGCAGACCGCTCACCAAGCCCGCGACGACCTCGCCCTCGAGCAGGTCCTCGACATGGTCATCGCCATCGCCACCATCCACGGCGACACCCGCTACCTCGAACCAATCCTCCAGGCCGCACTCGACGGCCTGCGCCCTCCGGCAGAAAATGTCGGTACCTAGGGCCATGATGTCAACAGGACAGAAAACTTAGGTAAGGAACGCTGATGGCAGCAGGCGACACCCAGATGACGATCGCGGGGAACCTTGTCGACGATCCCGAGCTCCGGTTCACCCCGTCCGGGCAGCCCGTCGCGAAGTTCCGGGTCGCGTCCACCCCGCGATACCTCGACAAGAACACCAACGAGTGGAAGGACGGCGACAGCCTGTTCCTGACCTGCAACGTGTGGCGGCAGGCGGCGGAGCACGTGGCGGAGAGCCTGACCCGCGGGATGCGGGTGATCGTCTCGGGGCGGCTGCGGCAGCGCTCGTATGAGACCAAGGAAGGCGAGAAGCGCACGGTGTATGAGATCGAGGTCGATGACGTCGGTCCTTCGCTGCGCAATGCGTCCGCCAAGGTAACCCGGGTGGCCCGGTCCGGAGCCGGAGACGGGGCTGGAAACGGGGCTGGAAACGGGGCTGGAAACGGGGTCGGCGGCTTCGGCGGCGGCCAGCCCGGCCCCGGCCCTGGCCCCGGCCCCGGCGGCGGCCGGCCGTCCAGCGGCCCAGGCAACTCCGGCGCCGGGCAGTCCGACCCGTGGGCGGCCGACAATCCCGGCAGCTACTCCGACGAGCCGCCCTTCTGAAGCCGGCGGTGCTCAACGGGAGCTAGCACCCTCCTGGCCCGGCGAGCCGGCCCCGGCTGCCCCCGGTCGGCCCGGCTGGCCCCACCAGTCCCCGCCGGCCCTGGTCGCGCCGGGTTCCGTGCCCGGCTGGACTAGCCTGTAAGGCAAACCCCCATCGCAGCGGAGGATGTCATTCACCGGCTGGTTCTGTGGAACGTCGACCTGACCCTGGTCGATGTCGTCCGGGTGACGCGGGCGGCCTACGCCGAGGCGTTCCCGGCGATAACCGGCCGGCCGCTCGTCAAGCTGCCGCAGACGGCGGGCCGGTCGGAGTCTGAGATCTTCTTCGACGCGCTCGCGCTGAACGGTGCCGACGTGAGCGCCGACGGCACTGCGGAAAGCCTGCTCGCGCCGTTCAGTGCCAAACTCGCCGCCGCGCTCGCGGCCCGGCGGGATGACCTGCTCAGCCAGGGGCAGCTGCTGCCCGGCGCGGCGCAGGCGCTGGCGGCGGTGAGCAAGCTCGACGGCGTGGTGCAGACCGTGCTGACCGGCAGCAGCAAGCCAAGCGCCATGCTGAAGCTGCGGGTTTTCGACCTCGATAGCTTCGTCGACTTCGATATCGGCGGCTATGGCTCCGAGGCCTACCCCAAGGGAACGCTGCTGCGGGTGACCAGGCGGCGGGCGGCGGACAAACACGGCGTGAGCTTCGACGAAAACGCCACGGTGTACGTGGCCGACTCGCCGCGCGACGTGGACGCGGCGAAGATCGGCGGCGCCAGGTCGCTCGCGGTGGCCAGCGGCCGGGCCAGCGCGGCCGAACTGCGCGAGGCGGGCGCCGACGCGGTGCTGCCTGATCTCACCGACACGGCCGCGCTCACCGAGCTGATCATGCGCCTGACCGGGCCTGGCTAGCCAGCGGGACTTCCACCAGGTAATTATCATGATCTTTACCACATCTGGGCTTGATGGGGCGTTGCAGGCGCGCCGGGATGGCACGATGCTGAGAGCTATGGAAGCGCGTGAGGGTGATCTGCTGAGCCGCGGCTATGGCGCGCTGCTCTGGGAACCAGACGACAAGACGGTACGGGACGCCCGGGTAACCCGGTTCATGAGCTGGCTGGCCGACGGCCGCGGGCCGCGGTTCGGCGGTTACCAGGAGCTGTGGCGGTGGTCGGTGACCGAGCCGTCCCAGTTCTGGACCGCGATCTGGGATTACTTCGACGTCCTGGGCGAATGGGACCACGACCCAGCGTCGGTGCTGACCGGCGAGATGCCGGACGTGAGCTGGTTTTCCGGGGCCACGCTCAATTACGCGCGTAACGCTCTGCGCACCGCCTGGACCGATCCGGACCGTACCGCGATTATTTTTGATTCCGAACGATCCCGGGCTGGAGTTCTCAGTTACGGTCAACTCGCGGCCGAGGTGGCGCGGGTGGCCCGCGGCCTGCGCTCGCTCGGTGTCGGCCGCGGCGACCGGGTAGCCGCGCTGCTGCCGAACGTCCCTGAGGCGGTCATCGGCCTGCTGGCCACCGCGAGCCTGGGCGCGATCTGGTCGTCGTGCTCGCCCGATTTCGGCGCGAGCAGCGTGATCGACAGGTTCGCCCAGATCGAGCCGGCCGTGCTCATCGGCTGCGACGGCTACGGCTACGGCGGCAAGGAGTTCTCCCGCACGCAGCTGCTCGCCGACGTGGCGGCGGCCCTCCCCGGCCTGTCCGCCGTGGTCCTGGTGAATGTGCTTCCCCGGGGGGACGATCCCCCCCAGACCCCCCCTGCTCACGGGGGGGCTGCCCGCCTCCCCGTACCATCCCGGGCCTGGGCGGACCTCGGCGAGATCGCGGATCCGAACGAGCCCGAGTTCGACGAGGTGCCGTTCGCGCACCCGCTGTGGGTGGTGTACTCCTCGGGCACCACCGGACTGCCCAAGCCGATCATGCACGGGCACGGCGGACTGGTCCTCGAGCACCTCAAGGCGCTCTCGCTGCACCAGGATCTGCGGCCGGGCGACGTCTTCACCTGGTACACCACGACCGGCTGGATGATGTGGAACTACCTGGCCGGAGGGCTGCTGGCCGGGGTCACGATCGTGCTGTACGACGGCAGCGCCACCTACCCGGGCACGGACCGGCTGTGGCAGCTGGCGGCCGAGCACGGCGTCACCTACCTCGGCGTCGGCGCGCCCTACCTGGTCGCCTGCGCCAAGGCCGGCCTGCAGCCGGGAGCTGAGCAGGACCTGTCCGCGCTGCGGGCCATCGGCTCGACCGGATCGCCGCTGCCGCCCGAGACTTATCGCTGGGTGTACGACAACGTCAAGCCGGATCTGCTGCTCGGCTCGTTCTCTGGCGGCACCGACCTGTGCACCGGGTTCGTCGGGCCGTGCCCGTTGCTGCCGGTGCGGGCGGGCGTGATCTCCGGCCGCTGCCTGGGCGCCGCGGTGGAGGCCTACGACGATGACGGCAAGCCGGTCACCGGCCAGGTCGGTGAGCTGGTGATTACCCAGCCGATGCCCTCGATGCCGGTCGGGTTCTGGCACGACCCGGACGGTGTGCGGTACCGGGAGAGCTATTTCGACGTGTATCCGGGCGTCTGGCGGCACGGCGACTGGATCGAGATCCTGCCCGATGGCGGCTGTGTCATCTACGGCCGCTCGGACGCCACGCTGAACCGCGGCGGCGTCCGGATGGGCACCAGCGAGTTCTACCGCGTGGTCGAGGGGCTTCCTGAAGTCGGCGATAGCCTGGTGGTGGATACCGGCAGGCTCGGCGAGCCGGGCCGGCTGCTCCTGTTCGTGGTGCCCGCGCCGGGATGTGAGCTCGACGATGACCTGAAGGGCAGGTTGCGGGCCGCGCTTCGGGTGCAGTTGTCGCCCCGGCACGTGCCGGATGAGATTCACCAGGTGGCTGGCATCCCCCGGACCCTATCCGGGAAGAAGCTCGAGGTCCCGGTGCGCAAGATCCTGCTCGGCTCGGCCCCGGAGCGGGCCGCCGACCCGAACGCGCTGGCGAACCCCGACGTCCTCGGGGCTTTCTGCGGATTCCGGGCGGCGGACTCCTCGCAGTTACATAAAGAAACTGCTTCGTCACAATGAGGTGGCAGAGTCTTGCGGGGCCCAGGTGAGCCGGGATGGATGAGACGGCAGATCAGGTTAGTGGACACGAAGGAGTGGACGCGATGCCGGTGCACAGCAACGTGGACGAGGTCAGGGAAACCCTGCTGGTCAAGGCAGCCGAAGCCTGGACCCGCGATCCCGGCCTAGATGCGGAAGTCGCGGGGGACGCTGACGGTGATGTCGCCTGCTACCTGCGGGCTTACTATCAGCGCGTCGCGACCGAGGACCTGGCCACGCCGGCCCGGATGGCGGCGGTGGCGCAAGCCCACGCCCGGCTCGGCCGGCGCAGACCGCAGGGCCGTGCCCTGGTTCAGGTTCGTGAACCGGGTACCAGTGACCTGGAACCGGACACTGGTTCTCACCTGGTCGTGGACATCGTCGTCGACGACATGCCCTACCTCGTCGACTCGGTCACGACCGAGCTGAACCGGCACGAGGCCGAGATCCAGCTCCTCCTGCACCCCGTCCTGCACGTCCGCCGAGACGTCACCGGCGCCCTGCGCGGCGTCCTCCCCCCCAGCAGCGGTTCCGGAGCGGGGGCCGAAGGCCTCCCCGGGGGGTACGGGGGGGCGGGCAGCCCCCCCGTAAGCGGGGGGGGACTGGGGGGGTCGTCCCCCCCGGGGAAACACTGGGGGTCGTCCCCCCCGGGGAAACAAGAGAATCCTGGATCCATGTTGAGCTCGGGCCGCCGGTCGACCGGGTCAGCGGTGATCAGCTCGCGGCCGACCTGCGCCGTGTCCTGGACGACGTGCGCGTCGCGGTGGAAGATCAGCGACGGATGGGCTCGGTGGCGCAGGGCCTGGCCGCTGAGCTGGGCGGCGCCCCCGGCAGTGACGAGGCCGAGTTCGGCGAGTTGCTGCGCTGGCTAGCCAGCGGCAACTTCACCTTCCTCGGCTACCGCGACTACGACCTGGTGCGGGCGGAGCACCACGTGGGCCTGCGCGCCGTGCCCGGAACCGGGCTCGGCATCTTGCGGCACGACCGGCAGGGTCCGGATTCGCTGAGCAAGATGTCACCCCAGGTCCTGGCCAGGGCGCAAGACCCGGCCGAACGGCTGGTGCTGGCCAAGGCCAACTCCAGGTCTACCGTCTACCGGGCTAACTACCTGGACTACGTCTCGGTCAAGAAGATCAACGAGGCCGGGGTGGTGACCGGGGAGTCCAGGTTCCTCGGTCTGTACACGCACGCGGCGCGCACCGCGCCCATCGCGAGCGTGCCTGTGCTCCGGCGCAAACTCGCCCAGGTGCTGGCCGCGGCCGGGTTGACGCGGGAAAGTCATGACGGGAAAGACCTGGTGGAGATCCTCCAGGACTACCCGCGTGAGGAGCTGTTCGAGATCTCGGCCGAAGATCTCACCCCGATCGCGCTCGGCGTGCTGCGGCTGAGCGAGCGCAAGCAGACCCGGCTGTTCCTGCGCCGGGACCGGTACGGCCGGTACATGTCCTGCCTGGTGTACCTGCCCAGGGACCGGTACACCACCAAGGTCAGGCTGCGCGCGCAAGGCATCCTGAAAGACGCCCTGCACGGGGCGTCCGTGGACTACAGCGCCATGGTCGGCGATTCCGCGCTGGCCCGGCTGTACGTGGTGGTCCGGGGGGAGCGGGGTCACCCGGTCCCTGAGGTGGACGGGGTGGCCCTGGAGCGGGCTCTGGCGGCGGCGGTCAGGTCCTGGGATGAGGACCTGACCGCGGAATTGACCCGCAGGTTCGGCGAGGACCGGGCCGCCGCGCTGCTCGAGGCGTGCGCGGCGGGCATCCCCGAGACGTACAAGGCCGACGTGTCCACGGCGGACGCGGTCGACGACCTGACCACGATGCTCGAGCTGCGCGAGTCAGGGACCGAGTTCGCCGTGCGGCTGGTGCAGGACCCGGACCGGTGGACGCTGGTGGTGTACCGGCCGCGGACGCCGATCACGCTGTCGGACGTGCTCCCGCAGCTGCAGCATATGGGCCTGGAGGTCGTCGACGAGCACCCATACCAGTTCGCTGGGCGGGATAACGCCGGTTCGTTCTGGATCTATGAATTTGGCCTGCGGGCCCCGGCGCCGGCCGGCGGCGGCGTGCGGCAGATCTTCGAGGAGGCGCTGACCGCGCTGTGGCGCGGCGAGACCGAAGACGACGGGTTCAACACGCTGGTGCTGACGGCGGGCCTGAGCTGGCGCGAGGTCGTGCTGCTTCGTGCCTACGCGAAGTACCTGCGTCAGGGCGGAACGCGGTTCAGCGAGGATTACCTGCAGCGGGTGCTGCGGTCGAACGGGGCGATCACCCGGCTGCTGGTCCGGCTGTTCGAGTCCAGGTTCGACCCGGGCAGGCAGAACGGCGTGTCCGAACGCTGCGAGGCCATCACCGAGGAGATCCGCGGCTCACTCGACGAGGTGGTCAGCCTGGACCACGACCGGATCCTGCGGTCCTACCTGGCCCTGATCGACGCGACCCTGCGCACCAGCTACTACCGCAGGCAAAGCCCGGGCGCGGTGCCTGGCCCGCACCCGCTGGTGCTCAAGCTCGACCCGAGCGGCGTGCCCGGGCTGACCCCGCCGCGGCCCAAGTTCGAGATCTTCGTGTACTCGCCCCGGCTGGAGGCGGTGCACCTGCGGTTCGGCCGGGTGGCACGCGGCGGGCTGCGCTGGTCGGACCGGCTCGAGGACTTCCGCACCGAGGTCCTCGGCCTGGTCAAGGCGCAGGAAGTGAAAAACGCGGTCATCGTCCCTTCCGGGGCCAAGGGCGGCTTCGTGTGCAAGCAGCTGCCCGATCCGGCCGACCGTGAGGCGTATGCGGCCGAGGTGCTCGCCTGCTACCAGACGTTCATCGCCGCGATGCTCGACGTGACCGACAACATCGAGGCGGACAAGGTGGTGCCGCCGCCGCAGGTGGTCCGGCGTGACGGCGACGACCCGTACCTGGTGGTGGCGGCCGACAAGGGCACCGCGACGTTCTCAGACACCGCGAACGAGGTGGCGGCCCGCTACGCCTTCTGGCTGGGCGACGCCTTCGCCTCCGGCGGCTCTGAGGGTTATGACCACAAGAAGATGGCCATCACCGCACGCGGCGCCTGGGAGTCGGTGAAGTGGCACTTCGCGGCGCTGGGGATGAACCCGGACACCGACGAGTTCACCGTGGTCGGCGTCGGCGACATGTCCGGTGACGTATTCGGCAACGGCATGCTGCTGTCGGAGCACATCAAGCTGGTCGCGGCCTTCGACCACCGGCACGTCTTCATCGACCCCGATCCCGATCCAGCCGCCAGCTTCGCCGAACGCAGCCGGCTGTTCGCGCTGCCCAGATCCTCGTGGGCGGATTACGACCGGACCCTGATCTCGCCCGGCGGCGGGGTGTGGCCGCGCAGCGTGAAATCGGTTCCGATCTCACCGCAGGCCCGCACCGCCCTGGGCATCGACGCCGGGGTCGGCACGGTGTCCCCGGACGAGCTGATCTCCGCCATCCTCGGCGCCCCGGTGGACCTGCTCTGGAACGGCGGGATCGGCACCTACGTGAAGGCCAGCTCCGAATCCCACGCCGAGGCGGGGGACCGGTCCAACGACGCGGTCCGGATCAACGCCGGCCGGCTGCGCGCCCGCGTCGTCGGCGAGGGTGGCAACCTGGGCTTCACCCAGGCGGCCCGGATCGAGTACTCCCTCGACGGCGGGCTGATGAACACCGACTTCATCGATAACTCCGCGGGGGTCGACACCTCCGACCACGAGGTCAACATCAAGATCCTGCTCGCCGACGCGATCAGGGGCGGCGCCATCCCCGCCTCGGCCCGGCACCAGCTGCTGAACGAGATGACCGACGAGGTGGCCAGCCTGGTGCTGCGGCACAACTACCGGCAGAACATGGCGTTGGCGGTGGCCCGGTCGCAGGCACCGTCCCTGTTCCATGTGCATGTGCGGTACCTGCGCAAGCTGGTCAGGGACAAGCGGCTCAACATCGAGCGCGACGTGCTGCCTGACGAGCGGGAGATCGCCGAGCGGCGGTCCTCCGGGACCGGCCTGACCAGCCCGGAGCTGGCCTTGCTGCTGGAGCACACCAAGATCTCGGCGGCTGAGGAGGTGCTGGCATCCCAGCTGCCCGACGACCCGTACCTGCGCCGGGTGCTTGACGCGTACTTCCCGGCGCCGCTGCGGGCCGCCTTCGCCGACCGGATGGAATCGCATCCGCTGCGCCGGGAGATCATCACCACCCTGGCGGTCAACGAGATGATCGACTCCTCCGGCACCACGTTCCTGTTCCGGCTGGTCGAGGAGACCGGCGCCTCCGTGCCCGACCTCACCCGGGCCTGGCTGGTGGCCCGCGAGGTGTTCGGCATGCCGGCGTTCTGGCGTCAGGTCGAGGAGCTGGAGGGGCGGGTCGGCATCGGGGCCCAGATCACGCTGCTGCTCGAGGGACGCAAGCTGACCGAGCGCGCGGTCCGGTGGCTGCTGCACAACCGCCGCCAGCCGTTCGACATCCAGGCCACCGTGGCCTTCTTCGCCGACGCGGTCCGGACGGTCCGTTCGGGTCTGCCGAAGCTGCTCACCGGCCGGGACCTGGCCGGGTTCGAGGAGCGCCGGGACTGCTACCTAGACCTTGGCGTGCCGGCCGAGCTGGCTGAGCGGGTCGCGGCCATGGTGCCGACGTACTCGGCCTTCGGCATCGTGCAGGCGGCCGCCTCGGCCGGCCGCGGGATCGAGGAGACCACCGAGGTCTACTTCGACCTGGCCGACCGGTTGCAGATCACCCGGCTGCGCGACCGGATCACCGCGCTGCCCCGGGAGGACCGCTGGTCGACGATGGCCCGGGCCGCGCTGCGGGACGACCTGTACGCCGCGCACGCCTCGCTCACCGAGGACGTGCTCGGCGTCAGCGGCCCGGAGCTGGCCAGGACCCCCGAGGAGCGGCTGGCCGTCTGGGCGTCGCGTAACGAGGCGGCCGTGGCGATGGCCGCCCAGACGCTGGGGGAGATCTGGGAGAGCGAGCGTTTCACGTTCACCACCTTGTCGGTGGCGCTGCGCGCCATCCGCACCCTGGTCGCCGCCAGCTCCCTGCCGCCAACCGAGTAGCGCCTAGTACGCGTGGCCGTAGCTGGGGCCGCTGCCCGCGCCGATGACGGTCACCTGGGCGTGCGGCGCGGTGGCCGCCGGGTCGATCGCCGCGAACTGGTAGGTCCAGTTGGCGAACACCGCGTGGTACCCGACCTCGGTCGCGGCGGCGAGCAGCGGGCGGACCCCGGCGGGCACTTCGATCGGCGCCCCCTTGACCAGGTTCGGGTGCTCAAGGGTGGTGTTCAGGGACATGCCGTAGAGCACCAGGTCCCCGCCGTCGCGTAGCCGCAGCTCGAACTGCGCCCAGGACGCGCCCTGCAACAGCCACTGGTAGGTCAGGCCGCGGGCCTGGTCGGCTCCGGCCTGCGCGGCCTGGGCGGCGTACAGCCCGGTGGTCTGCGGCCCGGCGCTGATCACCGCCGCCGACGGGTTGGCCGCCCCCTCGTCCGCCACCGCCGCCTGGGTCGGCCCCACCACGTCCGGGCGCAGCAGCACGCTGCCGTCGGTGAGCGGGGCCGCGACGGCGTAGCCGTCACGTCCGGCCGCCACCGGCGGCAGCGGCCGATCGAGCGCGGCGGCGATGTTGAGGGTCCAGACCTTCTTCGCCGAGCCCTTCTCGAACAGCATGATCGTGTTGACCGCCGCACCCAGGTGGCCGCCCACCACGGGCGTCCGCAGCACCGTCACCGCGAACCACTGCGGATAGCCGGCCGGGGCCGGGATGTCGTACGCCGGCGTGCCGTACCTGTACACCGGGATCGGGGTACCCGCGGTGGTCAGCGCCGCGTATTGCGCTTTGGCCAGAGCCCACTGCGCGTCCGCGACGACCGTGAGGCCGGCCGCCTTGTCGCCGCTGGCCGCCGCGGCGGCGCTGATCCGGACAATGTTCTTGAAGGTGTCCTGCGCCTGCGCCAGCGTCTGGGCGTAGCCGGGAACCCGGCTCTCGCCGGTACTGGCATCGGCCGACGACGCAGGCGCGCAGCCCTGGATGGCTAGCAGGGAAGCGGCCGCCAGGGCCGCCCCCCCGATCGCGGTCCTGGCCCAGCCGGCCCTGGCCCAGCTTGGTCGCGTTCGGAGTATCACGCTAAGGCAGGATACCGGGTTGGGCCGCCCCGTTCGCGGTGCATGGCGCGGTTGCGATCTATCCCACGCTCCTCGCGTAGGCTAGCCGGCATGGCAGGTACCGATCCCGCCGATGAGATCGCGGCACTGACGTCGAAGCTCGCCAGCATTGAGGCGGTGCTCGACCCTGGAGCTATGCAGACGGAGGCGGAGGGCTTGCGTGAGCAGGCCGCCGACCCCGGGCTTTGGGCTGACCAGGACCGGGCCCAGAAGGTGGGCCGCCGGCTGTCCTACCTGGAAGCCGAGCTGGCCCGGCTGGCCGCGCTGCACCAGCGGCTCGGCGACACCGCGGTGCTGTTCGACCTGGCCGAAAGCGAAGACGACGAGCCCACCCGGATCGAGGCGGCGCGCGAGCTCACCGGCCTGCGGACCGAGATCGACCAGCTCGAGGTACGCACCTTGCTGGCCGGCGAGTACGACGCCAGGGAAGCGCTGATCTCGATCAACGCCCAGGCCGGGGGGGCGGACGCGGCCGACTTCGCGGAGAACCTGATGCGGATGTACCTGCGCTGGGCGGAGCGGCACAAGTACCCGACCGAGGTGTACGACACGTCCTACGCCGAGGAGGCGGGGATCAAGTCGACCACGTTCGCGGTGAACGCGCCCTACGCCTACGGAACGCTGCGCGGCGAGCACGGCACGCACCGGATGGTCCGGATCTCCAAGTACGACAACCAGGGGCGCAGGCAGACCTCCTTCGCCGGTGTCGACGTGACGCCGGTGGTGGAAACGACCGATCACATCGACATCAGTGACGACGACATCAGGGTCGACGTGTTCCGGTCAAGCGGTCCAGGCGGCCAGGGCGTGAACACCACCGACTCGGCGGTCCGCATCACCCACATGCCCACCGGCATCGTCGTCTCCTGCCAGAACGAGCGCAGCCAGATCCAGAACCGCGCGTCGGCGATGGCCGTGCTGCAGTCCAAGCTGCTTGAGCGGCGGCGGCACGAAGAAGCCGAGGAGATGGCCGCGCTGCGCGGCGACGGCGGCCGTGCCTGGGGAACTCAGATCCGCAACTATGTGCTCTACCCCTACCAGAACGTCAAGGACGTACGGACGGGGATGGAAACGGGGAACGCCGTGGCGGTCCTCGACGGGGAGATCGACGAGTTCATCGACGCGGAGATCCGCTGGATGAGGCAGAACGGCCGGTAGGCCTGCCGCGACACGCCCGGCCGCGCTGGCCGGCGGCGTCTTGTGGTTCCGCTCCCGGCGCCGGACTATTTCGCCAGCTGCAGGGCCAGCAGCAGCAGCAGGCTCAGCACCAGGACGGCCGCGAGGATCAGCTGGGGGCTGGCGCCTGAATGCTGATGGTGAACGTGTTCTCGCGATGCGCGACAAGCCGGGCAGCGGCCTTCCGCTACTGGCCCGGCGCACTGCGCACAGATCAGGTGTTCGCAGCTCATGGAACCCCTTCCGCTAGCCTGCGCCCCGGCACTTGCCGTGATGTAAGGCCTTAGCTGCCAGTTTCCCTCTAGACTGATCCCTGGCCCAATCCAGGTTACCCCAAGTCGCCGGAGTTGCGGCGGCAGCCGCGGCCCTGGTCCTCCTACATCGATGTGATGGTCCCGTGATCAACTTCGATAACGTCACAAAGGTCTATCCGAATCAGAGCCGCCCCGCGCTGGAGAGCGTGAACATCGAGGTCACCAAGGGTGAGTTTGTCTTCCTCGTCGGCCCGTCCGGGTCGGGGAAGTCGACCTTTCTCCGCCTGGTCCTGAAGGAGGAGCGGCCTTCGGACGGCAAAATCCACGTGGCCGGCCGGGATCTCGCGCGACTCACGAACTGGAAGGTGCCGTATCTGCGGCGTCGCATCGGCTGCGTGTTCCAGGATTTCCGGCTGTTGCCGAATAAAAACGTCTATCAGAATGTCGCGTTCGCTTTGGAAGTGATCGGCAAGCAGCGGCGGTTTATCCGCAAGGTCGTCCCCGAGGTCATCGACCTGGTGGGCCTGGAGGGCAAGCACGACCGGATGCCGGACGAACTGTCCGGCGGCGAGCAGCAGCGGGTCGCGATGGCGCGCGCGTTCGTCAACCGGCCGATGATCCTGCTCGCCGACGAGCCGACGGGGAACATCGACCCGGCGACCTCGATCGGCATCATGAAAGTGCTCGACCGCATCAACCGGACGGGTACCACCGTGGTCATGGCCACCCATGACGCGGCTATCGTCGACTCGATGCGCAAGCGGGTCATCGAGCTCGAATACGGCAAGGTCGTTCGAGATCAGTCGCGCGGAGTGTACGGCCAGGCATACTGACCTGTTGTTACCGCCGGTACCATCCCGGGCCGCGGTGCCGACGCCTAAAACCTAGGACTGCAAGGATCAGCCAGCATGCGTTCACAGTTCGTCTTCTCCGAGATCTGGATCGGGCTGCGCCGGAATCTCACCATGACGATGGCGCTCATCGTGGTCGTGGCCATCAGCTTGTCCCTGCTCGGCACGGGTCTGCTGTTCGTCAAGCAGGTGGACAGGACGCGCACCTACTGGCAGGGCAAGGTCGAGCTGTCGATCTACCTGTGCATCAAGACGAGCCCGCAACCGCAATGCCAGCAGAACGGGCCCTCCACCGCGACGCAGCGGAATCAGCTGCGCCAGCAGCTGTCCGCCATGCCGCAGGTCCAGAACGTCTACTACGTCTCACAGCAGCAGGCCTACACCGAGTTCAGGCAGTACTTCTCCAACGAGCCCGCCCTGGTCCAGGACACCCAGCAAGGCGACATCCCTGACTCGTTCGAGGTGAAGCTGAAGAATCCCGAGGCCGACTACAACATCGTGGCCAGCGCGGTGACGGGCGCCCCGGGAGTGGAAACCGTGGTCGACGAGATGACCATCCTGGACAAGTTCTACCGGCTGCTCGACGGGGCCAGGAACGCGGTGATCATCATCGCCCTGATCCTGATCGTGGCCGCCATCTTGCTGGTGGCCAACACGATCAGGCTGTCCGCGTTTAACCGGCGCAGGGAAACCGCCATCATGCGCCTGGTCGGCGCGTCGAACTTCTACATCCAGCTGCCGTTCCTGCTGGAGGGGGCGATCGCCGGCCTGATCGGCTGGGCGATCGCAGCGGGGCTCCTGGTGGCGGTCAAGTCGCTGATGCTAGATAGCCTGGAGCAGTACTTCTCCTTCAATGTAGGTTTGTCCGTCGGTGACCTGATCGAGGTGATCTTGTTCTCGATGGTGGTGGGAGTCGTGCTATGCGGTGTGACGTCGTTCCTGACCCTGCGTCGCTATCTGCGTATCTGAGTGGTTGCCGGAACGGTGATGGGAGGGACGTGGCTCGGGAGCAGGGGCAGAAGGTCATCGCCCGTAACCGCCGTGCTTACCACGACTATCACGTTGAGGACACCTTCGAGGCCGGCCTGGTCCTGACCGGGACCGAGGTGAAGACTCTGCGCGCGGGCCGTGCGTCGCTGGCGGACGGGTTCGCGCAGATCACCGGCGACGAGGCCTGGCTGCACAACGTGCATATCCCCGAGTACGGGCAGGGTACCTGGACTAATCACACGCCCCGGCGGATCAGGAAGCTCTTGCTTCATCGCAAGGAGATCGACCGCCTGGCCAGCAAGATCGCCGAGCAAGGTTTGACCCTGGTCCCGCTTTCGCTGTACTTCAGGGATGGGAATGTCAAGGTGGAACTCGGTCTCGCCCGCGGTAAGCGGACCTACGACAAGCGTCAGGACCTGGCCAAACGTGATGCGGCCAGGGAAATGGACCGGGCGCTGAAGCGGCGCAGGTGACGGGCAGGCGGATCGTGTCCTCCCACGCCAGCCAGCGCCGTAGCCACGCCAGGCTGCGGGGGCCCTCGGCGCCCGGGCCACACGACGTCGTCCCTCCCGATCCCCCCAGTCCCGCCGTCCCCCCAGGCCTTTCCAGCCCTCCAGGTCCCCCAGGTCCCCCAGGCCTCTCCAGCCCCGCCGGTCCCCCAGGCCTCTCCAATCCCCCAGGCCTTTCCGGCCCGCCTGGCATCCGGGTGGCCGGACCTGCTGGCTCACGGGTGGCCCCGCCTACCCGGCTGACCCCCGCCGCGTCGAGGCCGGCCCGTCACGTAGCACCCGGGCCATCGGCTAAGCCGGGCCAGAAGTCCCCGGCCGCGGCCCGCCGGGCGAAGCGGTCGAAGCTGGCCGCGGTCGTCATCGTCGCGGTCGGCGTGCTGGTCATCGGGCTGGCTACCGGTTTCGGGTCCGAGCTGTCCGCGGAGCCCACCGCGGAGGCGTTCCTGCTCGACTGGCAGCAGCAGCAGTACGCCGCGGCGGGAGAGCTGACCACGGCCTCGCCGGCTACCGTCACCGCCGAGCTGAAGAGTTCCTTCGGACAGGTCGACGCCACCCAGCTCTTCCTCACCATGAGCTCGGTCGTCCAGCACGGCGGCACCGCGCAGGCCGCCTTCAAGGCGTCGGTCAGCCTGGCCGGCGAGGAGCACGTCTGGACCTACCACGGCACGTTCGGCCTGCGCCGGGTGGACGACAGCTGGAAGGTCGACTGGGCGCCCAGCGTCATCAACCCGAGCTTGGGCTCAGGCGAACGGCTGGCCATGGTGACCGAGTTCCCGGCCCGGGCGGCCGTGCTTGACGCGGAGGGGCATCCGCTTGAGCTGTCGGCCCCGGCGTACGAGGTGGGTGTGTGGCCCGAGCGCCTGGCTAGCCAGGGGGCGACCGCCCGGTCCTTCGCCGCGCTGACCGGACTGGAGGCGGGGCAGGTGCTCGGCCAGATCGCGGCGGCCCCGCCCGACCAGTTCTTCCGGCTCGCCACGCTCGATCCCATCACCTACTCTCAGCTGCATGCCCGGCTCGCCCGGGTGCCCGGCCTTGTGGTCCAGCGGGTGTCGAAGCGGCTGTTCCAGGCCGAGGCGACCGGCCTGGTCGGCGAGGTGGGCAGCGAGGTCAACCCCGTGCTGCGGGAGAACGGCGCGTTCTACCTGCCCGGCACCACGGTCGGGCTGTCCGGGCTTGAGCAGACCTACCAGCGTCAGCTCCTCGGCACGCCGACGACCGAGGTGGTCGTGGTGAACCCGGCCCACGCGCAGACCGCCGTCCTGGCGCGCTGGCCGGGTGTTCCCGGCACGCCGGTGCGGACCACGATCCAGTCGTCGGTCCAGAACGCGGCCCTGAGGGCGCTCGACGGTTCGGCTGACTCCGGCGAGATCGTGGCGGTGCAGGCGTCGACCGGTCAGGTCCTGGCGGTGGCCCAGCGGCACGCATCAGGCACCCTGCCCGCCGCTGGCCCGCTGGCCGCCAAGCTGACGCCGGGTAACGCGTTCACCATTGTGTCGGCGGCCGCGCTGCTCAGCGACGGGCTGAAACCGAATACCGCGATCTCGTGCGAGGACTCCTTCACGGTCGGGGGGCAGACGTTCACCAGCGACGGGGCCGGTGAGGGTAAGCCGTTCAGCGCCGATTTCGCCGACGGCTGCGGTACCGCCTTCGCGGGCATGTCCGAACGGCTTTCTGCCAGCCAGTTCGATCAGGTGGTGACGACCTTCGGGATCGGGTCGGACTGGTCGCAGCTGCCCGTGCCTGCCTTCTCCGGCTCGGTGCCCGCGGCCACCGGACAGGCTGACCTTGCCGCCGAGACGATCGGCCAGGGCAGTGTCCGGGTCAGCCCGCTGTCGATGGCCATGGTGGCCGCGGCGGTCGATTCTGGCAGCTGGCATATGCCGCAGGTCACCCAGGACGCGATCGATTCGGCCAGCAAGTCGGCCGCCGCCCTGGATCCCGGATCCATGTCCGCCCTGCGTGAGCTCATGCGCGGTGCGGTCAGCTCGGGCGCGGCGCACGCCGCCAGCGTGCCAGGTCCGCCGGTGTACGGCCAGGTGGGCCTGGTCCATTCCGGCTCAGGCTGGATGAGCTGGTTCGTCGGCTATCGCGGCAACGTCGCTTTCACGGTGATCGAGACGGGCCGGACTGCGCAGCTGTCCGCCGCCGCGCTGGCCGGCGCCTTCCTGTCCGCGCTCCGCGGCTAACCCGCCACGATCCGCGAGGATTCGCCACGATCCGCGAGGAGCGGAAGCCCGCCTCTTCTCGTCACCGAGCGTATCCGCGGAGAGACAATAGTCCGGTATTCAATTACTCTGTGTTATATAGCTGTTACTCTAAAGTGCTCGCCCGAGGCAACCATGTGCCCATCTAGCTGCGTCTTTACTCATGACTGGGGTTCGCGTGGGGGGTTGCGGCCCAGTCAACGTGAGGGTCCGGGTCTCATCTCGGGGGAGACCCGGCCGCCAGGCCGGCTCCGACCCTGCCGGTCTGCCCCTGCGGGCGCGTTCGGCCACCGCCAGCGCCCGCAGGGGCCACTTCATGTTCCGGTGCCCATCGCCGGCCCCGAGGCCGCCGCCCCACCCAGGCTCAAGGCTCAAGGCCCGAGAGCGGGAATCTAAGTTGGCTTTCGCCGGTTGTCAGTGTACGGTCGGACACGGCGGTATGGCTTAGCCGTGCTGGCCAGACAACTCAATAGGGGGTGATCGGTTTCGACTTCGGTGGTCGAACCAGGGGAAGCGGGCCGAGGGTTGCGGTTGTGACCTCGTTAATCCTGTGACCGCAAACCAATAAGTGCCAACTCAACGCGCACTGACCTCGCTCTCGCCGCTTAAGACGAGTTAAAGAGGTCTGTCAGCCCGGGGATGCCTTCGACCCGGTGCCTGGCATCAGCTAGAAGGATCACCGTCTGACCCGGCCGCGGGGCCAGACGGGACATCAAACAGTGGCTGAGCCTGTCGGCGTCTAGCTTGCGTGTTCGCCGGGGCTGAGAAAAGCAGAGCAAGCTGCGCACGGAGAAGCCCTGGTGAGGTACTGAAGGACGCGGGTTCGATTCCCGCCACCTCCACGAGTGCTCAAGGGAGACCTTGAACATTGTTGGAGGTGCCCGATATCCCCGAATAGAGCGATATTTTTGTGTGCTCAGGGCAGGCTGCCAGCTCTACGTCGGCGCCGCTCATGCCCCGTGACCAGCTAACCGGGGCGCTACAGAAATTGAATGACTGAGGTCGCCCCGGCCCCGGCCCTGCCCCCCGGCGCAGCCGGGACCACAGCGGCCAGCGGGACGCCGGGGAACGTCACATGGGCGCCAGGGAGCGTTCCCCGCGGCATGACCGCCATCCCATCACCGTCAGCTCAGCCGCTACCACGAGGGATGTCACCTCGGGCAAGCTCTGGCTGAACGGCGACCTCGCCAGCGACCTGTCCACGCAGGACCGACCAGGTCCGGTTAGCTAGGGGACAGCGGCCCCGGCTCCGCCGGGGGGTGGTGCGCTGCCTCGATCCGCTGACGCCGGAAGCCGGGGAGCAGCCGGGCCAGCACCAGCGCCCCCGCGATGCAGGCCAGGCCGCCGGAGACCACCGAGAAGGTGTTGCTGACGCCGGTCGCGACCGCGCCCGACTCCAGGTCGCCGATGCGAGGTCCCCCGGTGACCACGGCGATCTGCAGGCCGGACAGCCGCCCGCGCAGCGCGTCGGGCACGGCGAGTTGGATGATCGTGCTGCGGAACACCGCCGAGATGACGTCGGCGCAGCCCGCGACGGCGAGCAGCGCCAGGGCGACGGGCAGCCAGGGCACCAGGCCGAAGCAGGTGATGGCGGCGCCCCACGCGATGACCGCGATGATGACCGCAAGGCCCTGACGCTGGATCCGGCCGACCCAGCCGGTGGTGAGCGCGCCGAGCAGGGCTCCCGCGCCGGGCGCGGCGTACAGGAAGCCGAGCGTCGAAGCTCCGCCGCCGAACAGCGTGGTGGCGAGCGCCGGGAACAGCGCCCTGGGCATGCCGAACACCATGGCGTTGATATCGATCAGGTAGGCGCCCTGGATGGCCTGCCGTCCGCGCACGAAGCGCAGGCCCTCGACGATCGAGCGCAGGCCTACCCGGTGTCCGGCCGCCCCCTGCGGCGGTTGCGGTGACATCATGAACGCTCCGAACAGGGCCGCCCCGAAGCTCGCCACGTCCATCCAGTAGACGAAGAGCACCCCGGCGCCGGCCAGCAGCAGCCCGGCCACGGCAGGCCCCACCACCAGGCCGAACTGGAACAGCGCCTGGAACATCGCATTGGCCGTCGACAGCTCGGACCGGCGGACCAGGTTCGGGACGATGGCGCTGCGCCCGGCGTTGTCCAGCGGGCTGAACCCGGCGGACAACGCGGGCAGCACGAACAACGGCCACAACGCGGTGCCCAGGTCGGCGTTGACGGCCAGGCCGACGCTGCAGACCGCCATGAGCACCTGGGCCACCATCAGCAGGCGGCGCCGGTCCATGGCGTCGGCCACCGACCCGCCAAGCAGTGATCCGGCGATCAGCGGGAACAGCTGAGCCAGCGACACCAGCCCGACGTCGAGGGATGAGTGGGTCAGCCGGTACACCTGGTAGGGCACCGCAACCGTGGTCAGCTGAGTGCCGAGCACTGACACCAGCTCGCCGAGGATAAGCCAGCGAAAATCGCGGGACCGGCGCAGCGGCGTCAGGTCGATGAACAGCCGACGGCCGGGCCGGGGCGGCGGCTCACTGCGCTCGCCCACCTGGTTTCCTTCCTGGCCACCGCGACGCGCCGGCGAAATCGCCGAACGGCAGGGAAAAAAGGCTGTTGCACGCGTTCTGACGGTGGTAAGGATCTCCGATCATTACCATTCTGCTTCCGAACACGGGATAATAGGGCGACAGATAGAAACGGTTGTGGCTGGCCGGTTTACCCGCAGGCGCTGGGGTTGCGGCGTGCGCTGAGCCTGGACCGGTCCCGTGGTGGGGTTCGGAGGAAGGGGATGAGAAATGGCGGCGATGAAGCCGCGGACGGGCGACGGTCCGCTTGAGGTCACCAAGGAGGGGCGTGGCATCGTGATGCGCGTCCCGCTTGAAGGCGGCGGACGGCTGGTTGTTGAACTCACCGCCGACGAGGCAGCGAGGCTTGGTGACGCCTTGAAATCGGTGGTTGGATGACTCGGACCCAAGCGGTTTCTAGTCGCCTCTCTTGACCGCGGCGAGCAGGCCGTCCCCGAGCGGCAGCAGGACCGGGATGAGCCGGTCGTTCGTCCGAACTTGGCTGGCGAGGTCGAGCGGGGGATCGCCGTTTCCGTCATCCCCTCCGGCGTCCTCGGGCGGCCCGGCCAGCAAGGCGTTCGTGAACGCGACGATGCCGCCGGGCCGCAGCAGACGCAGCGCGGCGGTCAGGTAATCCGCGTAGTCCCGAGCGTCCGCATCGCAGAACACCAGGTCGTAGGTGCCGTCGGACAGCCGTGGCAGCACGTCGAGCGCCCGGCCGAGGATGAGGCGGCACTGGTTTTGCGCGAAGCCCGCCTGGGTGAACGCCTTGCGGGCCATCCGCTGGTATTCGGGCTCGGTATCGACGCTGGTGAGCGTGGCCCCCGGGCGCATGCCGCGGAGCAGCCAGATCCCGGAGCTGCCGCAGCCGGTGCCGATCTCGACCACCGTCTTGGCCCCGACCGCGCAGGCCAGGAAGCGCAGCACCGCACCGACCGCCGGCGACACCGGTTCGGTGCCGCCGAGGTCGGCCGCGGATTTCCGGGCGGCGAGCAGCGGCTCGTCCTCGGGTATGTAGTCGGCAGCAAACGCAAGTGGCCCCACCCGCAGCAGCCTAGCGCCAGATCCGCAGGTCCGGGAACTCTCCGTCGATCCAGGCCGTTAGCTAGACGGTACCGGTGCAGGCCTGCGGACCTGAAAAAGGGTGCCTATCCGAAGTCAGCTGGCGGAACGAAAGAATCCAGGGCACGATGGTGACAGTCGCGGCACCGAGCCCGGAGGGCGGATTGTTGGAGGACGCTCAGGCGCCGGTGGGCCAGTCCGAGTGGGACCTTCCGACATGGGAGGACATCGTCCGGCAGCACTCGACCCGGGTTTACCGGCTGGCGTACCGGCTGACCGGCAATCCGCACGACGCCGAGGACCTGACCCAGGAAGTGTTCGTGCGGGTGTTCAGGTCCCTGTCCAGCTATACCCCGGGCACGTTCGAGGGCTGGCTGCACCGCATCACCACGAACTTGTTCCTGGACTCGGCGCGGCGCAGGCAGCGGATCCACTTCGAGGGCCTGGCCGACGAGATGGCGCACCGGTTGCCGGGGGCCGAGCCCACGCCGGCTCAGGTGTTCGACGACACTCACCTCGACGACGACGTCCAGGCCGCGCTGAAGGCCCTGCCGCCGGAGTACCGGGCCGCCGTCGTGCTGTGCGACATCGAAGGCTTCTCCTACGAAGAGATCGCTATCACCCTGGGCGTCAAGCTGGGTACGGTACGCAGCCGGATTCACCGCGGCCGGGCTCAGCTGCGCTCCGCTCTGGAGCATCGCCGCCCCAATCCCGTCGCCCCCGTCGCCCCCGTCGCTCCCGTCGCCCCCGTCGCTCCCGCCACCGTGCTCGACCGGGCGGGTGAGTCATGAGCCATCTGGGTGACCGGTTGTCCGCGCTCGTCGACGGCGAGCTCGACGGAGCCGAACGGGACCGCGCGCACGCCCACCTGGCCAGCTGCGAGCCGTGCCGGGCCGAAGCCGCCGAGCTGCGCGCGCTGAAACGGCAGCTGCGCACGCTCGGCACCGGAGCGCCGGCCGAGGCCGCGATGACCAGGCGGCTGATCGCCCTGACCGGGCCGGGCGGCCCGATGCCGTCGCGTTCCAGGCAGGTCGCCTCAGGCCGCAGGCCCAGCCGGACCGGCAAGCCGAGCCGGCGCGCCATCCGGGCGCTGACCAGGCCGCAGCCCGGCCGGCCTCGATCGGCTCAGCGCCGCCGTTACCTGATGCTCGGCACGGTCTCCCTGGTCGTCGGGCTGAGCACGGTGGCGTTCACGGCCGGCGGCGGGAGCGATTCGGCCCCGGGGCCCAAGATCACGCCGCCGGTGGAGATGTACAGCGTCGAGCACGCCATCACGACCGGCGAAGTCCCGTTCGCTCCTCCGCCCGCGCCCTCGGCTGCCGTGCGGTCCTCGGCCGCCCCGTGGTCCTCGGCATCCGCGCGCAGTACCGCCGCGTCGCTCCCGTGAGGTCGAAGTGTTCACGCCCAGCTATCACCTGACCCGCCCGGGCCGGTCGCCGCTGCTGCTGGCGGCCGCGCTGGTGATGGCCGTGCCCGGGTTCCTGGTGACCGCGTGCAGCAGCCAGGCCGGCGGCGGCACGTCCGGCAGCGAAGCGGCCGCGTTGGCCAGCGGTTCCTCCGCGGTCGCGAACCGCGCTCCGGCCACCGGACGGCGGCAGAGCAGCCGGCTGGCCCTGCGCCTGCTGAGCCAGGCGGCTCAGGCCGCGGTGCTGACCTCGTACCAGGGCGAGGAGGTCGTCACCCGGTGGAGTAACGGCAGCGGCAGCGTGCTTGTCTCCGACATCTGGCACGTCAGCGGCGGTCAGACGGTCACCCAGACCCTGGCCGCGGGGACCGCGCTCAACAGCCAGCCGTACCTGTCGGCCGACAATGACGGCCAGCAGCCGGAGGGCGTGCTCGGCGTGACGGCACCGCTCGTCCAGCTGCTCGAGGCCAATTACATCGTGGCGTACGCGGGCGCGGGCTCGGCGGACAGCCGGACGGCGCAGGTGGTGGAGGCCTGGCGGAGCGACGGCAGCCTAGCCGCGAGGTTCTGGCTGGACGACGCGACCGAGCTGCCGCTCGAACGCGAGGTCTTTGACTCCGGCGCGCACGTGATCAGCCAAGACGTGTTCATCAAGATCCATTTCGCGGCGAACGCGCCGGTGGCGGCGCCCGCGGCGGACGGCCCGGCCGATCCGCCCGGGCCGTGGACCGACCCGCTCTCGCACGCCCAGCTGCTGGCCCTGCACGCGCGTGGCTGGCTGGTCCCGGCCCGGCTGCCCGGCGGGCTTTCGCTGTTCACCGGGGCGCAGACCGAGACAAGCACCGGAACCGTGCTTGGCCTTAATTACTCCGACGGCCTGTCCGTGGTCTCGGTGTTCGAGCAGCGGGGTGACCTGGCGGCCAAGCTAGCCGGCTGGCAGCAGACCGACGTGGCCGGTCACGTGATCTACGTGGCCGAACCGGATCAGCGCTCGCTCACCTGGGCCAGCCAGGACATGGTGTACACGGTGATGCCCGACGCGCCGGCCCAGACCGTCGACGCCGTGGTCGGCGCGCTGCCGCACGACGGGCCACCCGGCTTCTGGAAGCGCATGTCGCGGGGTTTCGTTCGGCTGGCCTCGTGGGTCAACCCGTTCGGCTGATGACCAGGGCCAAGCCGGGAGGTCTTGAGCCCCGAATGGCTCGCAGCACGGTTTACAGTGGATGTGCGAGAGCGTGTGTTTCCCGGCCAGATGAAAGAGCTGAGCGTGTTCGATCTTTCCATCTCTAAGCTACTGGTCCTGGCGGTGATCGCGCTCGTCATCTTCGGGCCGAACGAGTTGCCCAAGATGGCCGCACAAGCCGGCCGCGCGCTGCGGGACCTGCGCAGGGTCGCCGAGGGCGCCAAGAACGACCTGCGGGAAGGGCTCGGGCCCGAGTTCGCCGACTTCGACCTGGAGGATCTGAACCCGAAGCGTTTCGTGCAAAAGCACCTGCTTGACGATCTCAACGGCGATTACCCGCAGTCGGCCGCCGCGCCACCGCCGCGGGCGTCCCGGGCCAGCGGCACCCTGCTTGCCCCGGGTGAGCGCCCCCCGTTTGACCCCGACGCGACCTAGCCCCGGCGCGACCTAGCCCCGGCGCGGTCTAGCGCGGTGTGATGCCGAGGTTACGTCCGGCCAGGCTGCGGCTGCGCGCGCCGAGGTCGTCGGCGATCTTCCGCAGCGCGAGCGCGGCGGGGGAGTCAGGGTCGCTGAGCACAAGCGGCACCCCGGCGTCGCCGCCTTCACGCAGCCGGACGTCGATCGGAACCTGTCCGAGCAGCGGTACCTGCGCCCCGCTGAGCTGGCTGAGCGCCGCCGCCACGGTGGCGCCGCCACCCGAGCCGAATACCTCTGTCTGCTCGCCGCAGTGCGGGCACAGCAGATACGACATGTTCTCGATCACCCCGGTGAGCCGCTGATGGGTCTGCGACGCGATCGCGCCGGCCCGTTCGGCCACCTCGGCCGCGGCCAGCTGCGGGGTGGTCACCACGAGCAGCTCGGCCCCTGGCAGCATCTGAGCCACCGAAATGGCCACGTCGCCGGTGCCCGGGGGCAGGTCGAGCAGCAGCACGTCCAGGTCGCCCCAGTACACGTCGGCGAGAAACTGCTGCAACGCCCGGTGCAGCATCGGTCCGCGCCAGACCACCGGCGTGTTGCCCTTGGTGAACATGCCGATCGAGATGACCTTTATGCCGTGCGCTTCCGGCGGCATGATCATGTTCTCGACCGGGGTGGGACGGCCGGTCACGCCCAGCATCCGCGGTACCGAGTGCCCGTAGATGTCGGCGTCCACCACGCCGACCTTCTGCCCGGCGGCGGCCAGCGCGGCGGCCAGGTTGACCGTGACCGAGGACTTGCCTACCCCGCCCTTGCCGCTGGCCACCGCGTACACCCGGGTCAGCGAGGTCGGCTGGGCGAACGGGATCACCGGCTCCGCCTTGCCGCCGCGCAGCTGGGTCTGCAGCGCGCGCCGCTGTTCCTCGCTCATCACGTCCAGCTCGACCCGCACCGAGGACACCCCGGACAGCCTGGTCACCGCCGCGGTGACCTCCCGGATGATGGTCTCCCGCAGCGGGCATCCGGACACGGTCAGCCACACCTCGACCAGCACCGCCCCGTCGGCCGCGACGTGGACGTTCTTGACCATGCCAAGCTCGGTGATGGGCCGGTGGATCTCGGGATCCTGCACCCCGTCCAGCGCCTTGGTCACTTGCTCGGGACTGGGCGGGGCCATCGGAGGGGAGCTCATGGCTTCATGCTACGAACCCCTGTCCAGCAAAACCAATTATGCTCTGCCGGCCCGCTCGCCTCCCGGGCGCGCTTAAGGCGCCCCCTTCCCTCGTCGCTCGTACCTCGCTCCTCGGTCCAGGGGGCGCCCGCGCCCTTCGGCTCGCTTGATTTAGCTGCTGACGACCTCGCCGGTCGTCGGGTTCAGGATGACCGGGCGGAAGTGCGGCCTGGTGTAAAAGTCGAGCAGGCCACCCGGTCCGTCCAGCCGGCCCGAGATCGCGTCGTAGGAGCCGCTGCCGAGCCGCTGGCCGCGCAGCCAGTTGTCCTCGATGAAGGCGGGGATCGAGGAGGTGTTGGTCAGCTTGTTGCTGACGTAGTTCTGCCGGGTCCAGGGTGAGATCACCAGCATCGGCAGCCGCTGGCCGTAGCCGCACCGGTCGGGGTAGCTGCCCAGCGTGATGGGCGCCGAGGAGCAGATCGCGGTGTCCGCGGCGGTGTTCGAGCCGTTCACCACCGGCATGACCTGGTGGTCGTACCAGCCGTCGGAGTCGTCCCAGGTGATCACGATGGCCGTGGACTTCCAGTACTTGGACTGCTCGATCTGGTTGATCGTGTTCACCAGGAACGTTTGCTCGTCCAGCGGGTCGGAGTAGCCGGGATGGCCGTCCTGGTACTCCGCGGCCTTCAGGTAGCTGACCGCCGGCATGTTCCCGTGGCTGAGCGTGGTGTAGAAGTCGGACAGGTCGTACTGGTGGTTGGCCTGGTCGGTGCGCCCGATGGCGGCCTCCGACGACGGCGGCAGGTGCTTGGGGTTGGCCGTGGACTTGTAGTACTGGAACGGGTCATGGTGCGGCGAGTAGTCGGCCACGGTGTTACCGCCGATGTTGGTATGCGAGGCGCCGCAGACCGCGTAGCCGGCGCCGTTGGTGCCGGTGGGCGCGAACCCGCCCTGGAACCAGCCCCAGGTGACACCCCTGGCGCTGAGCAGGTTGCCGATGTTCTGGCCGGTCATGACACCCACCGGGTTGGTGCCTGTGTGGCTGGAGTCCGAGCAGTCGTCGTACGCGGGGTCCAGGTCACCGTAGATGGTGCCAAGCCCGCTGCTGTTCAGCGCGCTGACCGAGCTCGGGTCCGGCTCGACCGCGCCGGTGCTCGGGCTGACCGCGTAGCCGGGGCTGTCGTTGCCCGAGATGACGTTGAGCGCGCCGGGCGTGGACGGGCCGAACGTGGTGTCGAAGTTGTTGTCGCTCAGCGCGTAGTGCTGCGCGTAATTCCACAGCCCGGTGACGGTGTTGCCGTCGTAGTAGTCCATCACAAGCCCGGGCGCGCCGTAGGGGGTGGTGGGCGTCCCTGTGCAGGTGGCGGTCTCGGTGTACTGGACGAACTTGTCCATCTTGCCGCCGTCGACGGCTTCCTGCTCCGGCGTGTAAGCGTGGTCCTGGTCGCAGGTCAGCGCCTGGGCGTGACTCAGCCGGGTCGGGTTGTTCAGGTTCGGGTTAGCCGTCAGCAGCGGGCCGACCGGGCCGCTCGGAGTGATCTTGGTGTACAGGCCGTTCACGGTCGGGGTGCCCTTCTTGGCGGTGAAGGTGCTGCCGTCGGTGTTGGCCGCGTACGGGTAGGTCCCGAAGTAGTGGTCGAACGACACGTTCTCGTCGAAGATCACCACCAGGTGCTTGATCGGCGTCGCGGTCCCGCCGGGCCGGAAGGTCACGCTGCCGGTCGCGGCAGTCCCGGCGGTCGCGGCAGTCCCGGCGGCCGCGCTGGCCGTGGCGGACACCGCGTCCGCGCCGGCCGCCGTGGCGCCGACGGCGAGGCCCGCGCCCATCACGGTGGCGGCGGCGATGGCGGTGTACGAGCGGATCTTCCTGCGTCTGGCACGGATCATGGCTGGGCCTTCGCCCATCTTGCCCTCCTGAGGCTGCTGGCTGAACGCACTGGCGCCGGTGCTAGCAAGGCGCACCAGGAGCCAAAGCTGGCACGGCACGATGACACGAGAACGCACTCAATCTGACCAAAAGGCGAACGCCCGGTCAAGAATCCGTCACGTGACTGCCTGCATCATCCCCTCGTCGATCAGGTAACCCAGGTACGGTTCCGCGCGGGCGGAAACAGCCCCCCTTCCGCCCACACCCCGCCGGCCCTTGCGTCCATGTGACGTTCCCTGGCGTCCCGCTGGCCGCTGTGGTCCCGGCTGTCCCGCCCGCTGCCCGTTCCCGCGGACCATAGGCCGACCGCGACCGCCCCGCCGGTCCGCAGGGTTCGGTGAAACGTAGCGTAACCCGCGGACACAGACCTCAGCCATTCAATTTCTGTAGCGATGTGAGGCCTGCTTTATTCGCGTTAATCAGTACCTCTCCTGAGTGAAGCCCTACCTCAATTCGAAAGCCAGTTGACCATTCAAGTCGAAGTCCGGACGCCGCGCTGTAGCTTCCGACAGAAATTGACCGTTCCTTACCGCCCTGACCGCGGATCGGTGGTGTGCGCATATCCCCCTCCAGGATATCTCTCGGCCGCGTCAAGGGCATCGTTGACAGACATTTGCGACTTGTCAGCGGGAGACTGCAGTTGTGGACGAGAAATGGCGCCGTGGTGTCAATGTCGAAATCGTGATCGTCGGGGGGATGGTGGCGCCAGCCCCCAGGAATCCGCTGGCGCCGCTGCCGTGCTACGGGCTGGCGTAGCCGCGTTCCCCGAGGAACCCGTCCAGGAGGCGGAGCAGCTCTTCGTTCGTTTGTGCGTCCAATTGAGGAGGCAGGTCGGCAATTGAACGGGAGTCCTCGAGGATGGCGCGCCAATGTCTCGCCGCGACGATCGCGGGCCACCCAAAGCTCGTTTGACCGATGCCAGGGAATATCGCGCAGCCCAATCGCCGAACCCGTCTAGCAGCTGCCCGGACTGGGCGGCATCGCAGCCCGATACGAATGAGGCGAGAGCAAGGTAGCTCCGGGAAAGCGTCCGTGGGCGTCAAGGCAGCCCTCGGTAAAGGGCGTGCGGACGGCGCCAGGCGCTGGCACGATGAAATCATGCCCGCTGTCCGCCGCTTCGAGGCCGGGGACGCTCCCGCCGCCGCAGCCATCATCCGCGGCCTTCCTGACTACTTCACCGACGATGTGCCCGCGCAGGTCGAGCGCGACGCCGCCGGCCACCAGGCCTGGGTCCTCAGCGACTCCGGGGCGGTCGCGGGCTTGGTCGTGGCCGCCAGGAAAGCACCCGGCGGCGCGGAGATCCTGTGGATCGCCATCGACGCGGCCAGGCGCGGCCGCGGGTACGGAACCAGGCTGCTCGGCCACGTCCTCGACCACCTGGCCGCCGACGGGATCAGCGTCGTGGAGGCCAAGACCCTGGACCAGTCATCTGGCGACCGGCCCTATGAAGCCACGCGGGCCTTCTGGGAACGCAACGGCTTCATCCACATCGATACGATCGACCCGCTGCCTGGCTGGCAGCCCGGCAACCCGGCAGCAATCTACGTAGCCGCAGTCCGACCAACCCGATGACAAGCACGCCAGCCAATCGCAGTTCACAGGAACCTGACGAGCTCACCGCGGGGTGGTCCTTATCGCCGGGCGCGATCCCTTCAGCTCATGACCGCGCAAGCGCTCGGCAAGCGTGCTGGCGAAGAGCGCCTGACCGGTGTCCACTGCCAGCACACGGACCTGAGCGGACAATCTCCGCGCAGGTCGTCCGCGCGTTGCCGGACGCCGCCCAGCGGCGGCCGCCCCAGGCTCCGTCCTCATAAGACCGATCATGCCGAACGACCCAGGCTGCGTGCCCGGCCGAATCGCTGCTGCCCGGAGAAACCCGGCGAGTGCGGTGTTGACCGCGGCCTGCGCAGGCATTCAGCAGGCAGCCCAGGCTATGCGGCTCCCGCGCAACCTGGTCGCCGCCGGTCTCGCCGAACTAAGCCATACCCGGTCACACCGCCGTCTCGTCACTGCCGCACTGCGACCAGCAACTTGCCTGACCGAATTAGTTTCAGAAGCCGGCCCGTAAGGTTCTCCCATCTCCTTACGACGGCGGTAAGGTCACATACCCCGCGAACGCCACAGTCAGGCGCGAGCAAGCCGATCCGACACAAGCCGGTTGAGGCTCACATGTTGTTCGGCAGCTTCGCGGACAAGGCGACGGTGAACCTCTGCCGGGACACGCACCACGAACCTGCCTGAGTAGGTGCGTTCCGACAACGGCCCGGGGACCGGCTCACCGGATACAGCCAGATCGGCGAGCACGTCACGCACGACATCGGCGAGACCCGCGAGTGCTTCAGCCGGGGTGGGCGCGAGCCAGGACAGTGACGGGAACTCCGCAACGGTGGCGACATGCTCGCCGTCCTCAACGGACCACGCGACTCGGTAGGTGTAGTGGGTTGCGTCAGGCATCGTTGCCACTCTCCTCGTTCTTCTCTGCTTCCAGCCTGGCGATTGCATCGAGCACCTGCCGTACGTGGTACGCCTTGGCGTTGCCGTCCTTGCCGCGCTGGATGTGCACGCGGGGATCGCCTTGCCAGGGTGTTTTGTATTCCTTGTGCGAGGTGCCGTCCGGCCGGGGGTTCACCGAAGTGGTCGGCGCAGACCTTGGCTAGATCATCGAAGCGGACGTTCTGCGGTGAACGTTGCATCTGCTCGATGATCTTCTCTGCCTTGCTCACACCTAGATAGTATCAATAGTAGTACTACGAGCCACGGGGTCAACATGACGCGGGTAAAGGCGCCAGCCGGTGCAGAGGCGTACCAACCACCAGGCAACGCATCAGGGTGCCGAGGCTACGACGCGAATGGCAGTCTTTACGACTCCGAGCATGGCTGGCTCGACGCCCTGGCACGTGCATCGTTTCCCCGGGCCGGCCAGGTTCCTTGCCGCCGGACGGTGGCGATCAGGAGGGTGCGGTTCCGCGCGCCGGACGCCGACGCCGAGGCGGCATCAGAGACCACCCGCAGCGCCGCGTCCGCCGTCGCCGCGACCGCATGCCAGTCCTTGTCGAACCCCGACGCGACCCTGTGCACGTCGCAGCGCAGGTCCCACACGCTGCACGACCGGTGCGCCCGGGCCTGTTCCCTGGCCCGCTCCCGGGCGGCCCGCTCCCGCGCCGCCGCCTGCACCCGCAACTCGTTATCATGCGCCAGCATCTGGCCGAACTGCTTCGCCGAGACCGGCTGCGGCGGATGGGCCTGGCACGCGGCCCCGCACGGATGGGTGGCCTGCTGCTCGGCCACAGACCCCGGCGCCGACCCGCCCCCGGTCAGCATCATCGAATGCCCGGTCGGGTCGGTCCGTCCAGCGAATTATCCTCTGCATAGCCGACACCAGGGGAACGAGCAGCTCAGCCTCGGCGGCTGCGGCGCCTGGCCGGAATCTCGTAGGGTTCTGGCCCGGTCTTGGTCAGGCGCCACGTTCCCGGATCACGGCCGGCCGTGATAACGCAGATTCCGGCCAGGTTGACCTCGATAAGACGAATCAGCTCAGCAAGTCGCGCCTCGCCCGGGAGCAGGAAGACCTGCACCCGGGCCCGCAGGTACGCATCCAGCTCGGCCGGCCGCTCATAGATCTTCGCGTCACGCCCGATAACTGCCCATCGGTGGCGGCCAGCCCGGGCGAGCCAGTCCGTATCACGCGCTCCTAGGGCTGCTTCACGGCTCCCGTACAGCCGTGCGGGCGTGTGCACCGTGTAGCCGAGTTCCTCAAGCCGGCGTCGTACGGATCGGGTGGCGACGTTCTCGTCGAGGTAGAACTCAGGCGGCGTGGCCCAGGAGGATGCGGGCGGCGGTCCGGACGTCGTCGGGTGAGACTCCGTGCTCATCGGCTACCACCTGTGGGTCCTCGCCGGCGGCGAGCATGTTCGCCACGTCCCGCACCCGAGCACGGCTGCCCTCGAAGACCGGCTGTCCGAAGGCACGGTAGGGGTCGATGACCACTTTGGACGGCTGGCAGTGGCGGAACTCGAGCATCCGGGGGAAACCGTCGTCCGCCCACGTCAGGTACCGCAGGTAGTCCTCGACGATTTCCCGCATGACCAGCTGGCCGGTATGCCCCTCCATCAGGCCCTGGCCCTCTTCCGTGCGCGAGAAATCCCATAGCACGTCGATGCCGTCGGTGGCCAGATTGGGAGCCACCAGCACGTACTCGCGGCCGAACTGCTCGGCCAGCCGGTTCAGCGCCGGCCGGATGCGCGCCACCCGCACGCCCGCGAGGCGCAGCGCCTCAAGTACATGGGCTTCCGCCAGGGCGATGAACGTGACCTGTGCTTCCCGGCGGCCAGCGACATCCGCGACATGAAGCAGCGGGGCGCCGTGCGGGTAACCGTGCGCCCACCTGCTCAGGGTCGAACGAGGAAGGCCAAGAAACCTAGCCGCATCACTGACGTCGAGCAGACCGGTGCTGAACCGTAGATCGTCCATCTGACCGCACACCTCCCTCGCCCACATAGTCGCACAACATCGCGGTAATCGGACGAAGGCTCGTCGGTCAAGGGCAGCCGAAGTACGGTGCGCTATGCGCCGTATGGGGCGTGGCTGGGCCGGACGACGGTGAAGTGCCGCCGGTCACCGCAGCCACTGTCTCGGCCTGCGTCTTGCCGGTTTTCACATTGGTGGCGAGGACCTTCTCACCGTCCTGGAGCTGGCTGATCGGGATCGCCGCCCCAGAGGCGAGCAGGACCTTGGTGCTGGCGGTGAAGGACTCTCCGCAGCCGGGCTTGACGTCAGAGCCGGCGTCTTCGGCCGCGGATTTTGCGCCGGTGTCTTCTGCGGCGGAGTCGCCGGCAGCGGCTGTTGCTGAGCTGGCGGAGTCGCCGGCGGCGGTGCTGGCGGCGTCCTGGACCATGGTGGAGGCCCCGGCCTCAGCACCGGAGCCCAGCAGTCCGCCCGCGATCGCACCCACGCCCTGCAGCAGCCCGGCGGTCGCCGCGCCGATCAGCGCGCCGGTCGCGCCGGCCATCAGCAGGCCGCCGACGGAGAAGTGACCGGTCTGCGCCGCGGTCACCGCGTAGGACGCCATGGATGACGCCGCCCCGGCCAGCGCCGCGCAGCCGATCGACCCGATCCCCAGGGTGACCGCCTCGCACCCGGCGAACACCGCGGCCCCGACCTCGAGCGAGACGATCAGCGCCGCGTGCCGCTTCACGAACGCCACCGTCGCGGTCGCCGCCTTGGCCGCGTCGTGGTAGGCGGTCTTGACCAGGTGCACCGCCTCGTGCCCGATCGTCTCGGCCACCCGGGTCACCTCGTGATACACCCGGGACCCGGCCTGCGCGGCGTCGCTGATCATCGTCCCGGCCGCGTGGATCCCGTACTCGGCCGCGTCGGTGACCGCGGTGGCCTCGTCCCGGGCCAGCCGGACCTCCAGCTCCCACCCCGGCCGCAGCACATCGTTGTACACGTCATCAGCGGCATCGGAGACCTCCCGGACCGCCGCGTCCGCCGTCGCGGCCACCGCATGCCGGCCCTTGTCGAATTCCGACGCGGCCCTGTGGACGTCACAGCATCATCGAATGCCCGGTCGGGTCCGTCCCGTCCAGCGGGTTATCCCCCGCATAGCCGAACGGGTTCCCCGCCGCCGCATCCGGCACCGGGTCCACGCTGACGGTGTCGGCGTTACTGAACCCGGCCCGCGCCGGGGCATACCACCGGGCTCCCATGTCCACCTGCCCCGAGGCCGGGTCGGTGTACTGCGACTGGAACCCCAGCCGCCCGGACGGTGTCCCCGACGTCGCGGTCACCGCCCCCCACGGGTCGAACGCCGCCGACCCGGACAGCGCCGAGCCCTTCGCGGTGAAATCACCCACCACATCGGTATGCGCATCGGTATAGGCCAGCACCCCCGCCCCGCCCTGCCTGACCCCGGTCAGGTTCCCCGACGGATCCCAGCTGTAGCTCGAGGTCCCGTCGCTAGCCACAAGCCCGCTGCTGCCCACGTACGACAGCGTTGCCGCCACCTGCGCCGACCCCGCCACCGACACGGTCCGCCCCAGCGCGTCATTACCGAACGACTCCGGCCCGGTACTGACCTGCTGCCCGTACGCGTCCGTGGTCGAGGCCACCGTCCCGGCCGGGGTCACCTCCGAGGCCAGCGTCCCGTTCGCCGCGTAGGAGTAAGTGTTCGTCCCGTCGGCGGTCAGCTCGTCGCGGGCATCGTAGGTGTAGCTCTTGGACCCGGCCTTGGTCAGGTTCCCCGCGCCGTCGTAGCTGTAGGTCGTGGTGGTAGCGCCGTTGTTCCACGACGTCAGCCGGTTCGCCTCGTCGTAGCTGTAGGTGTTGGCGGCGGCCCCGGCGAACCCCGCCTTCGTCTTGGACGTCAGGTTGCCGTCCGGGTCGTAGCCGTAGCCGATCGAGGCCACCGTGGCCCCGCCGGAGGTGGTCAGCTTGTCCGAGGTCAGCTGGTTCAAGCTGTTGTAGCCGAACGACCTGGTGTTCCCGCCGGTCCCGTAGGAGATCTGCGCGACCCCGTCCATGGAGTTGCAGCTGTAGGACAGGATCGTCCCGGTGGCCGGGTCGGTCATGGTGGCCAGCCGGCCCGCGGTGTCATAGCTGTACCCGGTGGTCCCGGCCGCGTCGGCCACCGAGGTGACCTGGCCGTCCCCGTTGTAGGACAGCGAGGTTGCCCCGGCCGTCCCGGTCGCCGACAGCAGCAGCCCCCGGTCGTCATAGTTGAACGACTCCGACGTTGCGGCCTGCGACCCGGCCGCGGTGGTCGACGCCGACGTCAGGTCACCCGCCTTGTCGTACCCGAACGTCCTGGTCGCGGTGGCCGCGCTCGCGCCCGCGCCCGACTGCCCCTTCAGGTTCCCCATCGAGTCGTAGGAGTCCGTCACCGTGGCCCCGCCCGGCTGGGTCTCGGTGACCGGCCGGCCGTCCGCGTCGTAGGCCATGGTGAACGTCGAGTTCGCCGCCGTCGAGTACGTCGCGGTGGCGGGCTCGACCTTGCTGGCGGGCAGGTTCCACGAGTTGTACGTCGTCCACCAGTAGTTGTTATTGCCGTCCTTGTAGTAGGTCGACGAAACCGGATCCCCGTCGCCGTTGAAGGCCGCCGACGCCGACCGCAGCACGGTGCCCGACCCGGTGACGACATCGGCCGTCCCGGTCTGCCTGCCCGCCTCGTCGTACGTGCCCGTCGTCGACGTCCCGTCCGGGTACATGGTGGACGTCAGGTCCCCGGCCGCGTCGTAGGAATACTGGGTGGTGTTATTCGCCCCGTCGGTGGCCGAGGCCTGCTCGCCGGCCGCGTCGTAGGCGTAGGACGTCTTCACCCCGTCGGGGGAGGTCTGGGCCTGCAGCCAGCCGCCGGGATCGTTGTAGGAGTAGCCGGTGGTGTACGCCGCGGTGGCCGGGTAGCGCTCCTGCTGGGTGGAGTGACCATCCGGCCCAGGTAGTCATACGTCGCCTGGGACACCGCTCCGGTCGGGCCGGTCACCGACAGCTGGTCACCGTTGGTGTCGTAGGAGTAGGTGCTCACCCCGCCGTCCGGGTCGGTCTGGGTGGCCACGTCGCCGAGCTGGTCGTAGGTGTAGGAGGTCTGGTTGGTCACCGACACCGGGTTGCCGTCGGCGTCGTAGGCCGTGACCGTCGCGTTCCCGTTCGCGTCCGAGCTCTCGGCCGGCTCCCCGAACGTGTCGTACCCGGTCAACGTGACCGGGGTGGTGGAGGTGGGCGAGCCGCCGTAGACCTGCGTGGTCACCGTCGGGTCGGTGGTCGCCGACAGCCGCCCCGCCTGGTCGTAGGAGTAGTAGGTGACGTTGTTGTCCAGGTCCGTCATCGAGGTCATGTTGCCCATGGGGTCGTAGCCGTAGCTGACCGCACGGACCGGGGTGTTGCTGCCCGCCCCGGTCAGCGTCTGGCTGGCCAGGTAGCTGTCGGCGGTGTACGCGTAGCTGGTGGTCCGGTCCAGGCCGGCCGGGTCCAGCGTCTGCGCGGCGGTGCGGCTATCGGCGTCCACCGTGAAGTTCGTGGTGGTCGCGCCGTTGTTGGTGGCCTGGGTGATCAGGTTCCCGGCCGCGTCGTAGGTGCTGGCCTGCTCGACGTACGACGCGCCCGTGGACGGGTTGCTGCGGGTGACCGAGGCCGTCAGCCCGTCATCGGTGTAGCCGTAGGAGGTCGCCCAGCCCATCGAGTCGGTGACCGAGGCCAGCCGGCCCGCC